>Ga0134125_10009251_pt1 | contig 11095 bp, 8 predicted proteins | sample KB31751_FD_96464 | JGI IMG/M metagenome (GOLD analysis project Ga0134125, IMG submission 96464) | Terrestrial soil microbial communities with excess Nitrogen fertilizer from Kellogg Biological Station, Michigan, USA - KB3-175-1 | ecosystem: Environmental > Terrestrial > Soil > Unclassified ...
AAGAACATCAGGAATTTTTGCATTATTGCACATATTGATCATGGCAAAAGCACGCTTGCCGACCGTTTGCTGGAATTTACGCATACGGTGAATGACCGCGAAATGCAGGCACAGGTTCTTGATAATATGGATCTGGAAAGGGAAAAAGGAATTACGATAAAAAGCCACGCGATTCAAATCAATTATAAGTATGAAGGCGTTGAATATATTTTGAATTTAATAGACACTCCCGGGCATGTGGATTTTAGCTATGAAGTAAGCCGGGCGCTGGCTGCCTGCGAAGGCGCTTTGCTGTTGGTAGATGCGACCCAGGGAATCCAGGCGCAAACCATTTCCAATTTATACCTCGCCATTGATAATGATTTAGAGATCATTCCGGTGTTGAATAAAATAGATATGGATGGTGCAATGATCGCTGAGGTAGAAGATCAGATCATAGAATTGATCGGATGCAAACAGGAAGATATTTTGCATGCTAGCGCTAAAACAGGCGTGGGAATTGAAGAAATTTTAGCAGCAATTATTACCCGAATTCCTGCGCCAAAAGGTGATGAAAATGCACCACTACAGGCTTTGATATTTGATAGTGTTTTTAATAGTTTCCGTGGAATTATTGTTTATTACCGGGTATTTAATGGCATTCTGAAAAAGAACGACAAAATCAAATTTTCAAATACCGGAAAAGAATATAACGCAGATGAAGTAGGCATTTTGAAAATGGGCATGATGCCCAAAAACGAAGTTAAAGCCGGCGATGTTGGTTATGTCATCACCGGAATTAAAAATGCAAAAGAAGTAAAAGTAGGCGATACGATTACCACTACTGCTAATCCTTGTAAAGAGTCTATTAAAGGTTTTGAAGAGGTAAAGCCCATGGTTTTTGCAGGAATATTTCCGGTGAACACGGACGAATTTGAAGAGCTGAGAGACTGCATGGAAAAACTTCAGCTAAATGACGCTTCACTCACCTTTGAACTGGAAACCTCGCAGGCATTGGGATTTGGCTTTCGTTGTGGATTTCTTGGAATGCTTCACATGGAGATCATCCAGGAAAGGCTGGAACGTGAATTTAACCAAACGGTAATCACAACTGTTCCGAACGTTAGTTTCAATGCTTATACCACAAGAGGCGAAAAGATCATCGTAAATAATCCTTCTCAAATGCCTGATCCAACACGTATTGAGAAAATAGAAGAACCTTTTATTAAAGCGCAAATAATTACGAAACCCGATTATATTGGCAATATCATGACGCTTTGCATCGGAAAAAGAGGAATACTTACCAACCAGGGATATTTAACGCCAACCCGCGTAGAGCTTAGCTTTGAAATGCCTTTGACAGAAATTGTTTTCGATTTTTATGACCGCTTAAAAAGCGTGACCCGCGTTTATGCATCGTTCGATTATCATCCCATCGGCTACCGGGAAAGCGATATTGTAAAAATGGATATTTTGCTGAATGGAGATAAAGTCGATGCATTAAGTTCATTAATTCATCGCTCACGTTCACAGGATTTTGGAAGAAAACTTTGCGAAAAATTGAAAGATCTGGTTCCACGCCAGCAATTCCAAATTGCTATCCAGGCTGCGATTGGTTCTAAAATAATTTCCCGTGAAAATATCAGCGCTATGAGAAAAGATGTTACCGCCAAATGTTATGGTGGCGACATCAGCCGGAAAAGAAAGTTATTGGAAAAACAAAAAGAAGGGAAAAAAAGAATGAAACAGATCGGCAACGTAGAAGTGCCACAGGAAGCCTTCCTGGCAGTACTGAAACTCGATGAATAGATGCGCTCCAGTAAAACAATAAATAATCACGATTTTTGTTTTTCGATATCACTTATCTATTTTCAATAAAAATCATTATTTTTCAAAAAAATAATATATGCCTTCAATAGCTTTAAATAAAGAAATGAATATTGAGGTAAAAGTCTGCCTCCTAAGCAAAGGAAACGATGAGCCTTTAACCGGAACTGAATATTCAGTGCGACTTTATGACAAAGATGTTTTTAACGATGATTATTTAGGAGAAAGTGTTCCGGATGAAGAAGGCGTGGCAAAGTTTCTTCTCTCGCAAGGCGATTTTTCACAACCGCTTAATCTAGATAATAAACCGGATTTTTATTTTGTGGTTTATAAAAACAAACAGCAGATATTTAAAAGTAAAGTGATGTCTAATCTTGATCTTTCAAATATCGAAGAATTCATTATGAAAGAAGGAGAAGTGATAGACCTCGGAACTTTTTTGATTGAGGGATAATGTGCCAGATATGCTAATGAAGCAATCAGAATCTCAATTATTTCTTTGTTTACTGATTCATTCTTAATTTATAATTCAATTCTAATAATTCAATAATCGAACAATTCAATAATTAAATGCCCGCCATTTCCTACAAACATTTTACGATTGGAATCGAAGAAGAATACATGGTATTGGATCCTGGAACGAGGGAATTGAAAAGTCATGAGCAAAAAATTGTACAGGAAGGTGAAAAAATAATTAAGGATAAAGTAAAAGCAGAAATGCATCAGGCCGTAGTGGAAGTAGGCACAGATGTTTGCCAGGATATTGACGACGCGTATGTTGATGTAGCCAACCTCAGAAAAACGATTTCAAATATTGCCGGCGATCTTGGCTTATCGGTAGGAGCGTCCGGCACACATCCTTTCAGTCATTGGGAAAGTCAATTGATCACTGACCACGCACGTTACAGCGATATTGTAAAAGAATTGCAGGAAGCGGCCAGAAGTAATTTAATTTTTGGTTTACATGTACACGTAGGCATGGAAAACCGGGAAATGGCCATTCACATTGCCAATTCTGCAAGATATTTTTTACCACACATTTTTGCGTTAAGTACCAACTCTCCTTTTTGGGAAGGAAGGCAAACCGGCTATAAATCATTTCGCACAAAGATCTTTGACAAGTTCCCACGAACAGGTATACCTGATTTTTTTGAAAGTATAGAAGCGTATGATAATTATATAAAGATTTTAGTAAAAACAAACTGCATTGACAACGCTAAGAAGATCTGGTGGGACCTGAGAGTGCATCCATTTTTCAACACCGTGGAATTTAGAATTTGCGATGTGCCATTAACCGTTCAGGAAACGATAACTATTGCTGCTTTATTCCAGGGAATTTGCGCAAAGCTTTACAAGTTGCGTACGCAAAATCTCAATTTTATTATTTATCCAAGAATGCTTATCAATGAAAACAAATGGCGTGCAAGCCGCTATGGAATAGAAGGAAGCATGATTGATTTTGGAAAAGAAACGGAAGTAAATACCAGGGTTTTAATTTATGAATTACTCGATTTCATTGATGATGTAGCTGGTCCGCTGGGAATTAAAAATACCATTGGCTATGTACATAAAATTCTGGAAGAAGGAACCGGAGCTGACAGGCAATTAAAAGTGTTTGAAGAAACTCAAAGCTTGCCGGCAGTAGTGGATTATATACATGCACAGTTTTTAAATGGCCTGTAATTGTAAAATCGGTTTCTATTTGTTCTAAGGATTTTTTACATGATGATTTCCTTTCATCATGAACTTTTTACTCTGCTCAATTGCGTCCATTACTTTTTGTAAGATTTCTTCAATCGGTTCTTCATAAGTAAGTTGAAGCGGTTCTTTAAATTGTACGGAAAGCAACGAGCCTTTCTTTTTAAATTTCAATCCTTTTTTATTAAAAGCACGCCAAAAACCATTGATGACCACCGGTACAACAATTGGCTTTTCATGTTTAATGATAAATGCAGTTCCTTTTCTTCCCGGTGCAAATGGTTTCGTAGTTCCTTGCGGAAAAGTAATGACCCAATTATTTTTTAAAGCAGTTGAAATATTCCTGGTATCGCTTGTTTCTAATCCACGCCTTACTTCTTTTCCTTCAGAAACCCATGTTCTTTTTACCGTAATAGCGCCGCCCCATGTAAAAAAACGGCTGAGCCAGCTTTTTTTCATTGTTTCTGCTGCTGCAACAAAATATACCCTGGTAAATGGGTTTAATAAGTAAACCGGAATTCCTAATTTATTTTTTTTACCCCATTTTACAGCACAAAAAATATGAAGAAAAGTGATCACATCAGCAAAATAAGTCTGATGATTGCTGACAAATAATACATTTTTTTTGGGGAGATTTTCAATGTTTTCTGTTCCGGTAATGTCTAATTTATTAACCCAAACAAGGCCTGGATAACTGATCACACCAATAATAAAATAAACTATTGATTTTATAAAATGACTTTCTTGTAAGCTTTTAATCCATTTCTTCATTCAAGTTCTTTTAAGATACAATGCTTGCAATTTAATAATTACCTTTTAATAACAAACAAGGGATTTGTTGGCATGAATTTTACTGAAATCTTCGAAAATAATGATCATGAAAAAACTAATCGGAATACTCGTAATTGCGTGTACGTTTTTTGCAAATAAAACAATCGCGCAAATACAAAGAGGCAATGTTTTGGTAGGAGGAGATATCGCAAAATTCAATTTAGACCTTGGTGGCGGAGGCGCATTTCAAACAACAATAGATCCAAAACTTGCCTTTTTTCTCAAAGACAATTTAGCCCTCGGAGCCTACATTGATTTTGGCCTGGCAACAGCAAAAGGCGCTGGAACAACGACAAATTATGGCGTCGGCGCTTTGGGCAGATACTATATCAACGATCCAAAAACAAATGTACTAAAACACGGACGCCTATTTTTTGAAGGAAATGTAGGGATTGAAGGAATCAGCGTTTCAAGCGGTGCAAATACTACTGGCCTGGGAATCGGAATAGGACCAGGTTACGCCTATTTTATTACGCCTAATATTGGGCTTGAAACTTTATTAAAATATAACGGTATTGTTGGTTTTGGAAGCCAGGCCTATACCAGCAGCCTGAATCTTGGAGTCGGCTTCCAGATTTATCTTTCCAATAGAAAGGCACAAACACTTATTAATGAAGTGAAATAAGTAGTACAACTATTGAAAATGCAATCAAAAGTGTAGAAGCAATTCTATACTTTTTTTATTAATACACCTAACGTTTTTCACCTGGCTTTTTCTTTATCTCATCGTGATTTTATTCAGAATAATCGCATATTTTGTTACCTTTGCACTCCCAAAATAAAATTTGGGATTTTCATTTTGTACAATATTTATAATTAAAATGCTGATAAGCAGGATTCGATCGAATACAGCAATAACAAATTTACCTGCTAAAAGATAATGGATACAGAAAACAAAGAAGCAAACCAGGAAAAGCTCGAAACACAGGAAATTTTAGATAGCCCCGAACCTCAGGGAGGTATTCCAGGTGTTCCTTTTCCTGAATTTCCCGAAACAGAATCAACAGTAGCAGCTACTGAGCCACAGCCGACAGATGAGCAGGTTCATGAAGAAGCTCTATCTACTCCTCATGATGATTTTGACTGGAGCATTGACAAAAGAAATGTGACTTCATACAACAATTCTGAAAGAGAAAAGTACGATGAAGTTTACGACAAAACTTTTAAACAGATTAACGACAATGAAATGGTGAATGGTACAGTAGTAGCCATGACCAAAACAGATGTGGTGATCAATATTGGTTTTAAAAGTGACGGATTGGTTGGTTTGAACGAATTCCGCGATATGCCAAACTTAAAAGTCGGTGACGAAGTGGAAGTAATGGTTGCAGAAAAAGAAGACAAAGACGGTAATCTGCACTTAAGCCGCAAACAAGCGCGCACAACACGTGCGTGGGAAAGAATCGTGGACATGCACAAAACCGGCGAAATCGTTACCGGTCTTGTTACCAGCAAAACCAAAGGCGGCCTTATTGTGGATGTTTTTGGAATGGAAACATTCTTACCAGGTTCTCAGATCGATGTGAAACCTGTTACAGATTACGATCAGTTTGTTGGAAAAACCATGGAATTCAAAGTGGTGAAAATTAATGAAGCCATTAAGAATGCCGTTGTTTCTCATAAAGCGCTTATCGAAAGCGATATCGAACAACAACGCGCTGAAATTAGCGGCAAACTGGAAAAAGGACAGGTATTGGAAGGAACGATCAAGAATATCACCGATTTCGGTGCATTCCTCGACCTTGGCGGCTTAGATGGTTTACTTTACATTACTGATATCAGCTGGGGACGCATCAATCATCCAAGTGAAGTATTGAAACTCGATCAAAAACTGAACGTCGTTGTTCTTGATTTTGATGATGACAAAAAACGTATCAGCCTGGGTTTAAAACAATTAACTCCGCATCCTTGGGATACCTTGCCTGAAAACATTAAAGAAGGCGAAATCGTAAAAGGAAAAGTAGTAAATATTGAAGATTACGGCGCATTCCTCGAAATTTATCCAGGAGTTGAAGGCTTGGTTCACGTAAGCGAAATTACCTGGGCAAATACACCAATCAACGCAAAAGAATTCTTCAAATTAGGCGACGAATACGAAGCTAAAATCGTAACGCTGAGCAAAGAAGATCGTAAGATGAGTCTTTCTATCAAACAAATGACAGAAGATCCATGGAATACTATTGAGATGCAATTCCCTGCTGGTAGCAAACACAAAGGTTTGGTGAAAAACATTACTCCTTATGGTGTGTTTGTTGAACTTTCTCCCGGCATCGGCGGCATGATCCACATCAGCGATCTAAGCTGGTTGAAACGCTTTAATAACCCGAATGAATACACAAAAGTTGGCGAAACCATTGATGTGATCATTATGAGCATCGACAAAGAAAACCGCAAACTTCAGCTCGGTCACAAACAGATCGAAGAAGATCCATGGAATTCTTTGGAGGAGACTTTCCCTGTTGGGAGTATTCATGAAGGAACTGTTACCCGCCGCGATGACAAAGGCGCTACAGTTCAGCTTCCGTATGGATTGGAAGGATTTGCACCAGCACGTCATTTGCGTCGTGAAGATGACAAAGTAATAGGTCTCGATGAAATTGCGCCGTTCATGGTTATTGAATTTGACCGTAACGATAAAAAGATCATTTTGAGCCACAGTCGCATTTGGGAAAAAGAAAGAGCGGATGAAAAAAATGCGCAGCTGAATGAGAAAAGAGCAGATGCAGAAACTACTAAAAAAGCCGTGAAGAATATTCAAAGTAAAGTTGAGAAGACCACTTTAGGCGATTTGGGAGTTTTAGCGGACCTGAAAAAGAAAATGGACAATGAAAATCAGGAAGCTCCTCAATCAAAAGCAAAAGCCGAAGCGCCTGCTGAAACAGAAGCGGAAAAAGCTTCTGCTAAAAAGAAGAAAGAGGAAGAAAAACCAGATGCAGAAGTAAAAGCTGAAGCAACCCTGGCGGAAACTCCTGCTCCACCTGCAAATGAGCCGAAGCAAATAAAAGCAGAAGCAGAAAAAGCAAATGAAGAAGAAACAAAATCAGAAGATAACGCATAGTTAGTTTCTTAATTTTATAAAAGATCCCGTTACAAATTGTAGCGGGATTTTTTTTGCTTGAAGGTTAAATCATTACAAAGAACAAGGTGCACTTTAAAAAATAACCATTATACTTTTACAGAAGATTATTAAAGTCAAAGAATCAAAATCACGATTATTTACTGCTTTGCTCGCAACTGAGATATTTGAATAATTCTTCTTTTCCAAACAATTTTTGTAGAAACGATTTCTGATTTTTCAATTCATTTATGGCATGCTATTTATGGTTTTTAAGTATAAAATCTAAGTATTATGAAAGCAAAAACCATCGCAATATTCATCTCCGGATTTTTTATTTCCAACTGCGTTTTCTCCCAGGATACATCGCAAAACCAACGACTTACGCAGGACAGAACTTATCAACCGGCACAATCGACACCTCTGCCAAATGAATACTCCACTCCTCAACCACATGTTTATAGGGATACCAGATTAGGAAGCAGTTCCCCGTTGTATAACACTTATAAAAAAAATGATTATGGAGCAGGATCTATAACATCGAATCCGAACAAAGGAAGTGGAAGCACTTTTACCGAAACATATCCTACAACAAATTCTTCACAAAAAAACCCTATCTACAGGGATACGAGGTTGGGTAGCAGTTCACCTTTGTACAATACTTATCAAAAAAATGATTACGGAGCAGGTGCGATTACCACAAATCCAAACAAAAACGGTGGTGGAAGTTTCACGCCTCCTTCACAACAGGAAAGCGGAACCTCACAACCCGTGGACAGTGTACAAAACGATCGCAATAGTGTAACAACAAATCCACAAAAAGATTAGAAACGAAAGCAGTCTATTGCAATTGCATTTCAAACATTTTCGGCCAGTCTTTGCCGGTAATATATAATTTTTTTGTTGTACTGTCATAAGCAATGCCGTTCAAAACTGCATCACCACTTACTTGTACTCCTGGATCATATTGTTGAAGCAGCCCCGTAAGATCCATTCTCCCAACTACATACCCATTTGCAGTATCTATTTTTACAATATCATTTGTAAGCCACCGGTTTGCATAAATGTATCCGTTTATCAATTCAAGTTCGTTGAGACTATCAACTTCTCCGGTGTTATCTGCAACGGTGAGAATCTTATTAATTTTCATCTCTTTTTTATTTTCATCCGGTTGAACAAAATACAAGTGTGAACTGCCATCACTGATAATAATGTTTGTACCGTCGTTGGTAGCGCCCCATCCCTGACGATTCCAGGTTAGGGTAGTTATTGGATGAGAAATATCATTTAAATTATAAACAAAAATCTTGTGATTTTGCCACGTAAGCTGGTAAATTTTATTTTTAAAAATGGTAATTCCTTCTCCAAAAATGGAAGTGTCCGGAATCAGGTAATTTTTTTCAATTTGTCCGGTTTTTATATCCACAATTCGCAAATTAGATGTTCCCCATTCGCCTGTGCCTTCATATAGTTTTCCTTTATAAAATTCAAGGCCTTGGGTGTAAGCTTTCGGATCATGAGGATAAACCGCATCCACTTTATACATAATAGCAGCAGGTGGCGGTATGTTGTTTACTTTAGGCGCGGGAAGCGAATTATCATAACTTGGGGAAGAGGAATTATTGCAGGAAAAAAGAAATAAAAGAGTAGCACCTGCCAGAAATTTATGAATCATTTTATGGTTTTATAAAATGTAAAAATAATAAACACACCGGTTTAAATGATCCTTAAAAAAAATAAAGGGCGAAAAACTTCGAAGTTTGAAAAATATGCTCTTTATTTGTATCCGAAACCTCTGTTGTCTGCAATAACATATAATCTTCTTTTTATTGTTAAAAATTGATTGCGGTTTCTATCCAAGCCCCATTATCCTTGTAAAATAACCGAAGCCATCCCCTATGTAATCCCGCTATTGTTCATATGCTCAGTGAAAATTGAGTTTTACAAGGGAATACATGAAAATTTTTCTTACAATTGTTAGTTTAACTATTGTTTTTTATACATCCGCCCAACGTTGCGGAACTCCTGAATATTTACACAACCATGCTGTAAATAAAAATATAACGCAAAGAACTGCAACTGAAAAAGCCGGCAACCGTGATACTTTAAAAGATGAAGTGATTATTATTCCGGTAGTTGTCCATGTACTCTATAATACTTCCGAACAGAATATCAGCGATGCGCAGATCCTTTCCCAAATAAATTCTTTGAACCAGGACTACAGAAGACAAAATGCCGATGCTTCCAATACACCGGAACCCTTTAAGAAAGTAGCCGCTGATGTGCGTATACAATTCTGCCTGGCAAAAGTAGATCCGCAGGGATATTATACAACCGGTATTGTTCGCAAATATACCAAAGTGGATTTTTTTCAGAATGACGATAAAATGAAGTTTTCCTCACAAGGAGGCGATGATGCATGGGACGCTACTAAATATTTAAACCTATGGGTTTGTAATCTGTTCAATCTCACTTTAGGTTACGGGGTATTACCGGGAAGTCCATTAGAAAAAGACGGAGTTGTTATTAAATACAATGTTTTTGGAACCGTCGGAAATTTAGTAGCTCCTTATAACAAAGGACGCACCGCAACTCATGAAATTGGTCACTGGCTCGGCTTAAAACATTTATGGGGCGATAGTTCATGTGGCGATGATGGTATCGCAGATACGCCGCCTCAGCAAGCGGGTAATTATGGTTGTTCTTCTTTTCCGCATCTTTCACAATGTTCCATAAATAGTTACGGCGACATGTTCATGAACTATATGGATTTTTCTAATGACGCCTGCATGAATTTATTTACACAAGGACAAAAAGCAGAAATGAGAAGTTTGTTTGCTTTAGGAGGTCCAAGAAATTCATTCCTGAATTCTACCGTTTGCGATAGCTCCAATGCAGAAGCAGGACCACTACCCAAACCTGTTGATTCAGCACTAAAAATCACTATTTACCCAAATCCATTTAATAATGTAATTCATGTTACTGCAAACCATGATAAGGACGATGTTGGAAAGGTTTTAAAATTATACAGCATTACCGGTCAATTATACCTGACTCAAACTATCCAATCTGCCAATACTGTTGTGAATGTTAATACTCTTCCTTCCGGAATTTATATCTTGAAAATACAGGGGAAAAATGACGAGCATGTTTATAAAGTGGTGAAGGCGGGAGGTCAGTGGTGAAGGGTTAATTGCCAATAGCGGGGTTTAGATAAATCTTTTTTATTCACTAAAAAGCAAATAGAAATTCAGCATATTTCTTGTTTTGCTGATTCAATTATGATAGGTCTGATAAAAAGAAACGAATGGCCTTTAACGCCTTAGCCCTTATTTTACTGCAGTTACCCACCAGGTATTTCCAAAAGGATCTTTAATGCCTCCTCCCCTTCCATAGGATTCATCGGTAATTTCTTTCACAATCGTAGGTCCATGGCAGATTGCGTTCTCAAAAGTTTCGTCTGCATTATCCACATAAATGAAAAGGCTTGCGATAGATGGTGGATAATCGTTAGTAGCATCAGCGAACATTATGGTGCTATCGTTCCCAATCATGATTTCTGCGTGCCTGATAACATTTTCATCGCGCAGATTTATAAACAATTTCCTGGCGCCAAAAACCTTTTGAGTAAATAAAATAAATCCTGCAGCATTTTCAAGAATTAAATACGGCATTACGGTCTGATTGTTCTGCGGAATTTTCATT
>Ga0134125_10009253_pt1 | contig 11095 bp, 12 predicted proteins | sample KB31751_FD_96464 | JGI IMG/M metagenome (GOLD analysis project Ga0134125, IMG submission 96464) | Terrestrial soil microbial communities with excess Nitrogen fertilizer from Kellogg Biological Station, Michigan, USA - KB3-175-1 | ecosystem: Environmental > Terrestrial > Soil > Unclassified ...
AGTCTGCGACGGCACCGCAAAGCCAATGCCGCTCGAGCCGCCCGAAGTAGAGAGGATCGCGGTGTTGATGCCGATCACCGCGCCATCCAGATTGAACAACGGCCCCCCGGAATTGCCGCGGTTGATGGCGGCGTCGGTCTGAATATAGTTGTCGTACGGACCCGAATTGATGTCGCGATTGCGCGCCGACACGATGCCGGCCGTCACAGTGCCGCCGAGGCTGAACGGATTTCCGATCGCGATCACCCATTCGCCGAGCCGGAGCTTGTCGCTGTCGCCGAACTTCACGGCCTTCAATGGATGCGTGGTCTTGACCTGAAGCACCGCCAGATCCGTCTTCACATCGCGGCCGAGGATTTCCGCTTTCAGCGTCGTGCCGTCATTGAGAATGACGTTGACCTCATCCGCATCGGCAATGACGTGATTATTGGTGACCACGATGCCGGACGTGTCGATGATGAAGCCGGAACCGAGCGAATTGACGCGCCGGGGCGTGCGATCGGCCTGGTCGCCGTTACCGCCTTTTCCGCCGCGCTTGTTCTTGAAGAACTCCTCGAAGAATTCCTCGAATGGGGAACCCGGCGGCAACTGCGGCATCTCCCCGCTGCGCACGTCGACCGTCTGCTTGGTCGAGATGTTGACGACCGCGTCGATCACAGATTCGGCAACATCCGCGATGCCGTCCGGACCGCGCGCTGCGGCCGGCGTCACGAATGCCGGCCAGGCTATTGCCGCTGCGGCGAAAACCGCGATGGCGGGCCGCCGCGCCTGCAACGTAAGGTGTGTGAGGATGCCGCCCATGGACCTCGGTTCTCCTGGAAAACGTGCCGCGACACTGCCCCTGTCCCGGTGGGCTTTCAAGGGCGTCACGGAACACTCCAATATCAGAGCGATTTAGTCGGAAAAATGTTCGCTTAGCCGCGTATCAGCCAGACCACGATCAGGCCGAATATCGCCGAACCGATGCCAATGAGCCGCAGGGGCATGTCCGGCGTTTCCATGACCGACGTCATGGCCTTCTTCGCGGACGCCGGAAACGCCGCAAAGACCAGACCCTCGATGACAAACACGAGCCCCAGCGCGACAAGAAAATCGGGCATACGGGGCCGGGTCCGCGGCTACTTTGCGGCGGGCGCGGGCGATGACGGCGCGGGCTGTTTGCCCAAAGGATCGCCGAAATAGCGGAAGAAATTCGAATCCGGCCTGAGCAGCATCTGCGTATCGTTTTGCCGCAATCCGGTATCGTAAGCCTGCATCGAGCGGTAGAACGTGAAGAAGTCCTTATCGCGGTTGAACGCGTCGGCGAAAATCTGGTTTCGCGTGGCATCGCCCTCGCCGCGAATCTGCTCGGACTTCGACGTCGCTTCGGCGACAAGAACCGTCACCTCGCGGTCGGCGCGGGAGCGGATTTCCTGCGCGCGCTGCGCGCCTTGCGCACGGAATTCCGCCGCTTCGCGTTGGCGTTCGGTCTGCATGCGCTGATAGACGGCTTGCGTGTTCTGCTCCGGCAGATCGACGCGGCGGATACGCACGTCGACGACGGAGATGCCGAAGGCTCCGGTTTCATGGTCGAGCTGCTCGCGAATGCTTTGCGTCAGCTTCTCGCGCTCATCGCGAACGATCTGGATGAAGGTCACTTCGCCCAGAACGCGGCGCAGGCGCGACGTCAGCATGGTCGAGAGACGCTGGTTGGCCGCGTCCACCGTGCCGACGGACTGATAGAACTTGAGCGGGTCGCTGATGCGATAGCGCGCGAAAGCGTCGACCACGAGACGCTTCTGATCCGACGCGATCACTTCCTGCGACGGCGATTCAAGATCGAGGATTCGCTTGTCGACATAGACGACGGAGTCGACGAACGGCATCTTCACGTGCAGACCCGGGATCGTTACCGGCGGCAGGGGCTGGCCGAGCCGCAGCACGAGTGCCTGCTGGGTCTGATAGACGGTGAAGAGGGAGCTATAGCCGACAATCAGCGCGGCCAGAACAAGAACGGCGAGGACGCCGCCAGCGACGTTGAGTCTCATTGGCGGCCTCCCGTCGATCGCGGTTGCGATGGCGCGGGCGCCGGCTGCTGCGGCTGGCTCGGTGGCGGACGAAGCGCATTAAGCGGCAGGTACGGCACGATGCCGCCAGTGCCGCCGACGCCCTGATCGACGATGATCTTGCTGGTTCTGCCGAGCACCTTTTCCATCGTCTCCAGATACATGCGTTCCCGCGTTACGTCGGGCGCCTTCTTGTATTCGTCATAGATCTTCAGGAAGCGCGCAGTTTGACCGGTCGCTTCGGCAACCGTCTGCTGCTTGTAGGCTTCGGCAGCCTGCGTGATCTGCGCAACGTGCCCGCGTGCCTGCGGGATAACCCGATTGGCATAAGTCTGCGCTTCGTTTTGTGAACGCTCGGCGTCAATACGCGCCGCCTGCACGTCGCGGAAGGAGTCGATCACCTGTGACGGCGGATCGACCTTCTGCAATTGAACCTGCGTGATTTGCACACCGGCGCCGTAATGATCGAGCGTACCCTGGATCAGGTCCTGCACGGCGCCTTCGATCTTCTGCCGCGCACCGGTGAGGATGGGCGCAATGTCCCTGCGCCCGATCACCTCGCGCATGGCGGCTTCCGCCACCGCCTTCACGGTGCCTTCCGGATTCTGGATATTGAACAGGTATTCGCTCACGCCGTTCGGCTTGACCACCCAGAACACCGAAAAATCGACATCGACGATGTTCTCGTCGCCGGTGAGCATCAGGCTTTCTTCCGGCACGTCGCGCGCGGCGGACCCGCGCCGCAGGTCCTCCGAGACGCGCATGCCGACGTCGATCTTGTTGACGCGCAGCGCCTTCGGCGTCAGCGCGCTCTCGATCGGATAAGGCAGGTGGTAATTGAGGCCCGGCTTCACGTCGCGGTCATAGCGGCCGAAGCGCAGGACGACGCCGAGTTCGTCGGGCTCGACCCGGAAGAAGCCTGAAAAGCCCCAGAGCACCAGCGCGGCAAGCGCAATCAGCGCAAACCCGCGGCCGCCGAGATTTCCGCCTGGAAGCACACGCCGCAATTTATCCTGGCTGCGGCGCAGGATTTCCTCGAGATCAGGCGGCGTCGGCCCCGACGACTGCGGGCCTGAGCCCCAGGGACCCTTGCCACCCGAACCCCAGGGTCCGCCCCCTTGATTGCTCCAAGGCATTGAAATTACTCCTGCCACCGGCGCTTCGGCCCGGCGGACCTGCGTGCGAGGGGTTATAGGGGACGGTGACCCGCGTTACAACGCGCGTTCGTGCCGCGCTCGGCCCGCCCGTTACCGCCTTAGATAAGTCGCAACCGCGAAGCTGGCGCTGTCATGCGGCCCGGCCGGATGCTCCCGCCGCGATACTTCGTGCCAGATCGCCGGATCGATGGGCGGGAACAGCACGTCACCCTCCGGCGAGGCGTGAACGTGGGTGATTTCAAGCCGGGTGGCATCCGGCATCATGGCATTGAAGATATCGCTGCCGCCGATGATCATGATCTGGTCGATCCCGCGTTTTCTGGCGTCTTCGCGCGCCGCCACCAGCGCGCCGTCGATGCTGCTGGCGAGCACGGCGCCGGGCGCGATCAGGCCGAGGTCGCGTGTGACGACGATGTTGGTGCGATCCTTCAGCGGCTTGCCGATCGAGGTGTAGGTTCTGCGTCCCATAACCACCGGCTTGTTGATCGTCAGCGCACGAAAATGCGCGAGATCGGATCGCAGATGCCACGGTAATTGGCCTTCGAGACCGATGACGTTGTTTTCGCCGATGGCGGCGACGAGGACGATATCCATTATGGCGCACCCTCGCCTGCAAACCGGCGCAAGGCTTCGCCGCTCATCCGGCAGATGCGCCAGCCGTCCATCACATCCGCACCGATAGAGCGGTAGAAATCGATCGACGGCTTGTTCCACTCGAGGACGGCCCATTCAAAGCGGGCCCACCCTTTGCCGGTGCAACGTCGCGCGAGGTTCTTCATCAGCGCCTTGCCTATTCCTTTGCCGCGATATGCCGGCCGCACGAAAACATCTTCCAGATAGATTCCATTCCGGCCGCGGAACGACGAGAAATTCAGGAACCAGAGTGCGAAACCTGCAGGTTCGCCATTCCATTCCGCGATGTCGCAGAATACGCGCGGCTCCGGTGCAAACAGCGCCGCGGCGATCTGCTTCTCGCTTGCATCCACCTCCTGCAGCAAGTGCTCGTATTCCGCAAGCTCGCGCACGAAGGCGTACACCAAAGCGCTGTCCGCAGACTTTGCCGCGCGGATCGCGACGCTCACACCGCCACCTCGGCCTTGATGTGCGGATGCGGATCGTAGCTTTCGAGTGTGAAATCTTCGTAGCGGAAGGAAAAGATATCCTTCACAGCCGGATTGAGCCGCATGACCGGAAGCGCACGCGGCGCGCGTGAAAGCTGAAGACGCGCCTGCTCGAGATGGTTGAGATAAAGATGCGCGTCACCCAGCGTGTGGATGAAATCGCCGGGCTTGTAGCCCGTCACCTGCGCCATCATCAGCGTAAGCAGGGCATAAGACGCGATATTGAACGGCACGCCGAGAAAGACGTCGGCCGAGCGCTGATAGAGCTGGCACGAAAGCCGGCCGTCGGCGATGTAGAACTGAAACAGGCAATGACACGGCGGCAGCGCCATCCTGTCGACGTCGGCAGGATTCCATGCGGTGACGATCAGCCGCCGCGAATCCGGATTGCGCCGGATCATGTTCACGACGTTGCCGATCTGATCGATGGTGCCGCCATCCTGCGCCGGCCACGATCGCCATTGCTGGCCGTAAACCGGCCCGAGATCGCCGCGTTCGTCGGCCCATTCGTCCCAGATGCGCACGCCGTGCTCCTGCAGATAGCGCACGTTGGTGTCGCCCGCGAGAAACCAGAGCAGTTCATGGACGATGGATTTCAGGTGCAGTTTCTTGGTGGTGACTATCGGGAAACCGTCACCGAGCGCGAAACGCATCTGGTGGCCGAATACCGAAACGGTTCCCACGCCCGTGCGGTCGCGCTTTTCGACGCCGTCGGCGAGGATGCGTTCCATCAGGTCGTGGTACTGGCGCATCGAAAAGCCCTTCGCTTTTGCGAATCTAAGATGGGCAAGTCCTGACCGCACGGCAACGGACCGGCCGGCGCTGTCAACCAGTCAATTAGCGAGAAAAACCACGGCGCCAATTCTTCGAATGCGGCACACGGCCGGCGAAAGCGCAAGCATTCCATACAGATACACTCGCCGGCAGAATCCTCGTCCCGCAGAGCCGCGGCCTGATAAGATCGCGACAAATCCTGGGGAAAGCGCCGTGGCAGGCATCGTCGATCATATTCTTGTAGCTCGTGTTCCGCTGACCTTGGTGACGATCGGCTACGGCTTCAGCACGATGCTGGCCGACTTGAACAAGACGCATGCCACCAATCCGGCCTGGACGCCCCATGCCCGATTTCACGTCGTCTGGCAGATTTCGAGCTATGTCGGCTTCGGTTTGCTGGCGCTCTGCCTTATTTGGGTACCAGGACCGTTCGCCGTTGCGCGCCTCTACCTTGCCTGCATCATGGGAGCAATCGTCTATGGTGCGTTCTTCGTGGCCATTTTTCGCGATGCCGATCTACAGCAGATGCACTTTCGACGACAACAGCTACCAACCGTTTGCAGCACCGGTGCCGATCATCGCGCGCCGCTGGGACGTGAACATCACCGCTTTCTGCGTCCTTACCGCAATACTGATTGCAGGCATCTTTTCGCTCGCGATCGGCTGAGAGAAAGATTTGCGGGCCCTGCAACTGGCAGAATTTGTTCCACAACCGGACGATTGTTGCGGACGAATGAGGAGTTTGCCCTAGTTTCGCGGGTTTTATTGTAGAGGTCGCTCTGGCGGTCCCAACCTGCGGCGGGCCGACATATTGACCGTTGGTATAAGGCCCTATCTATTGGCAAAAAAAGACCCAGAGAGGATGCGCCCTTGCGTCACGTCTTCAAGATAAGGAAGGATTATTACGCCGGTGGGCTAATGATCCTGATCGGTTTGGTCGCCGCGATCGAAGGCCAGAATTACACCATCGGCACGCTGCGCCAGATGGGGCCCGGCTTTTTTCCGGTCGCGCTTGGCGTTCTGCTGATTTTTCTGGGTCTGCTTATCGCCGGCACGTCCCTTGGCGAGAGCGCCGACGGAGACGACTCGGTTCTTCCGGAAAAACTCGAATGGCGCGGCTGGTTCTGCATTCTGGCCGGTCCGGCTCTCTTCATTATCTTTGGAAAACTCGGCGGACTGATGCCCGCGACATTTGCCTGTGTCTTTATTTCGGCGCTGGGTGATCGCTCGACGACAGTCAAAAGCGCTGCCATCCTGGCCGCGGGCGTCACCGTGTTCGGTGTCCTGCTCTTTGCCTATCTCCTGAAAATGCCGATGCCAGTCTTGAAGTGGGGGCTTTCGTGATTGAAACGGCACTGACGGATCTGACCTACGGCTTCGGCGTCGCGCTGGAGCCGCACAATCTCATGTGGTGCATTCTCGGCGTGCTCGTCGGCAACATGGTCGGCGTGTTGCCCGGCATGGGACCACTGGCGACGATTTCGATTTTGCTGCCGCTCACATTCGGCATGAAGCCGGTTGCCGCGATCCTCATGCTCGCCGGTATTTATTACGGCGGCCAGTACGGCGGCGCGATCTGCTCGATCCTGCTGAACTTACCATGTCACCCACCACACGCGGTGACATGTCTGGACGGCTACCCATTAACCAAACAGGGCAAGGGGGGCACCGCACTCGGCATCACGGTCATTTCCTCCTTCGTCGGCGCGTCCTGGGGCATCACCGAGATGATCTTCCTCGCGCCTGTGCTAGTGCAGGTCGCGTTGCAATTCGGTCCAGCGGAAGTCTGTTCGCTGATGTTATTGGGCTTGCTTGCGGGATCGACTCTCGCGCGTGGTTCGCCGCTCAAGGGCATCGCAATGACTGTGCTCGGCCTGTTGTTCGGCCTCGTCGGCGCCGACCTCGAGACCGGCGTGCCGCGTCTCTCATTCGGAATCCTCGAGCTTTATGATGGCGTCGAAATTGTCGCGCTGGCTCTCGGCCTGTTCGGCATCGCCGAATTCATGAAGAGCATCAACCAGGAAATCAAAGTCGACCTGAAATATTCGAAGGTGCGCGTTCGCGACATGTGGCCGAGTGGTGCCGACTTCAAGAAGGCCGCCCTTCCGATGTTTCGCGGCACGCTGATCGGCAGCCTGTGCTCGCTTATTCCCGGCACCGGACCGACCATCGCTTCGTTCGTGGCTTACGCGACAGAAAAGAAAATCTCGAAAACGCCGGAGCGCTTCGGCCGCGGCGCCATCGAAGGCGTCGCCTGTCCGGAAGCGGCGACCCATTCGTCGGTGCAGGGCGATTTTATTCCGACCATGAGCCTTGGCATCCCGGGCGACACGACCATGGCGTTGCTGCTCGGCGCGCTAATGATCCAGGGCATCGTGCCCGGCCCGCAGCTCATCAGCCAGCATCCCGACATTTTCTGGGGCCTGATTGCGAGCTTCTGGGTCGGCAATATCGCACTCGTGATCCTGAACGTGCCGCTGATCGGCCTGTGGGTGAAGCTGCTGACCGTTCCATACAAGTATCTCTATCCAAGCGCCCTCTTCTTCGTCTGCATCGGCGTTTATGGCGCCAACAACGACATGTTCCAGGTCGGCGAGACGATGGTGTTCGGCGTCTTCGGCTACATTCTGCTGCTGATGGGCTTCCATCCGGCGCCCGTATTGCTCGGCTTCGTGCTCGGTCCGCGGTTCGAGGAGAACTTCCGCCGCGCCATGCTGATCTCGCGCGGCGACATCGGCGTTTTTGTCGAGCGGCCGATCAGCGCGGTCTTCATCGGCCTCTGCTGCGTGTTGATCCTTGCGCAGGTTTTCGTCTGGCTGCGCGGAATCAAACGCAAACGCGACCAGGCCTTGCGCGATCCGGAATCCGTACCGACGTCGCCGCAAACGCCAACGGCAACCTCGCCGGCCGAGTGATTTGAAGCTCAGAGATAGCCAGCGAGTCCGACCACGCCGGCGACGGCGAACAGCCACAGCGGATTGATCCGTGTGCAATAGGCGGTCACCCCGGTCGCGACGGTGACCGCGCCTGCGATCGCGTTGTGATCGGCGGCGCGCGCTACGACGAATGCACTAGCTGCAACCATTCCAAGCGACACCGGCACCATGCCCGTCTGAATCGCCGCGCGCCACGGCGCATCCTTGAAATGATCCCAGGTGCGGCCGACGAAGAACGCGACCGTACAGGTCGGCCCGACCATGGCAATCGTTGCCACCGCAGCACCGGCGACGCCTGCAACGTGAAACCCGATCAGCGTCACGATGATGACGTTCGGCCCCGGCGATAATTGCGCGAGGGCATACATGTCGGAGAATTGCCGGTCGTTCATCCAGTGCATCGCCTCGACCGCGATGCGATGCATTTCGGGAACCGCGGCGTTGGCGCCGCCAATCGCAAACAGCGACAGCACGGCGAAATAGCCGGCGAGCGCCAGCAGAGGGCCGAAGCCGGAATCGTCTCTCATCGCCGCACCCACGCAAGCGCGACACTGATCGGCGCCAGCACAATCAGCACCAATGGCAATGGATAACGCAGCACGCCAACCGCGATAAAACCAACGATCGCGATAAACGGCGCCGGCGTCATGCCGTTGCGAAACAGCGGCATCGCCATCTTCGCCACCATGCCGATAATCAAACCGGCGGCGGCGGCCGAAATGCCGGTGAGAATGCGGCCGAGCGCATTGATGTCGCCGAAATACGCATAGAGGGCACCGATGACGGTAACGATCGCAACCGGCGGCCCGAGCAGGCCGGCGATCGCCACGGCCGCACCCGGCCCGCCCCCGAAGCGTTGTCCGAACACGATCGAGAAATTCACGACGTTCGGCCCGGGCAGGAATTGCGCCAGGGCAAACACCTCGTTGAATTCCTCAGCCGTCATCCAGCCTCGGCGATCGACGATCATGCGCCGCGCCCAAGGCAAAGCGCCGCCGAAGCCGGAGACTGAAACGCCGACGAACGACACGAAAAGCTCTGACAGAGTCGGCTGGTGGGGCTTGGCGCCCGGAATGGCCACTGCGGGGTCGGACATGGGGGGCAAGCATTAGCCTGCGATTTTGAGTCCGGCCATTCGAATTATCGGCAATCCCCTTATGCGCGGCCGGCATCCCCTCATCCGGCCAAGTGCCGGATTCGTCAATGAATCCGGTCATCGTCGTGCTCTTTTTTCGTCAAGGTTTTGCGCCTATATTCAAAGGGCCGGCGCAAGCCGGATATGGCGATAAATGGTAGCCGCAATAAACCTTTCGGACCCGGGGGCAGTACCCGGCGCCTCCACCCAAGCCCAGAATTCAGCCCAGCGCGGCTGGGTTTCGGCGGGGGCGAAATAGGATCGACGAGGGCGTAAAGGGCTGGCTTTTGCTCGGCATGGTTCCGCCGTTATCGGGCCAAATCGTAGTTGCAAATGACAACTATGCTCCGGTTGCTCAGGCCGCGTAAGCGGTTTGACTGACCAAGTCTAAAGCCCTGGCGGGTTAAGCTCCGTCAGGCGGGGTTCGGAGGCACCTGGCAACAGAAGCCTCCACTTCGTTCCTTTTTTATGCATTTGCGGCCTTCCGGAGGGATAGCTTTCGGGCGCTACCGCGTTAGCATCCCGATCGCGCGAATCTCCCGCGGCCCGCACAGCCTGCGGTTCAAGGCTAACGGTTCAAGGCAGACCAAAAAATGGCTGATCACATCCGCTACGACCTTCTTACGCAGCAGGCTTTGCGTGCCGTCGTGCGTAGTGTGCTGGCCGACGCCGCCAAAAAGGGCCTGCCCGGCGAACACCACTTCTACATAACCTTCGATACGCACGCCGAGGGCGTGAAACTGTCGCCGCGGCTGCGCGAGCAATTCCCGGAAGAAATGACGGTCATCCTGCAACATCAGTTCTGGGATCTGACGGTGACCGAGCAAGGTTTCGAGGTCGGCCTTTCGTTCGGCGGCGTGCCGGAACGGGTCGGCGCGCCGTTCGACGCCGTCAACGCCTTCTTCGATCCATCGGTGCAATTCGGCCTGCAATTCGAGGAAATCGTCGAGGGCCAGGACAATCGTTCCGTCCCGGCGAACAACGAAGATAAAACCGACGACAAGAAAAAGCGCACACCGAAGTTGCCGCGCGTGGCGCCGGCATCCCCTCCGGCTGCTGCAGAGACGCCTGTTCCTGCTCCCGCTCTCTCATCGGCGACGACGGAAGAAGAGCCATCCAAACCGGCACATGGCGGCGCCGAGGTCGTGCGGCTGGACCGCTTCCGCAAAAAATAGAATTTCCGGCGCGACGCCGGGGTGCCCGCCGGACGTTGCGGGCCTGACGAATGAGTATTGCGATGGCCAGAAAAGCGCGCAGCGAAACCCCTACCAAAACCCGTACAGAAACCGACGCGTTCGGACCGATTGAAATTCCGGTCGACCGTCATTGGGGTGCGCAGACCGAACGCTCGCTGCACAACTTCCGCATCGGCACCGAGCGCATTCCGATCGAAGTCGTGCGTGCGCTCGGGCTTATCAAGCGTGCTGCGGCCGAGGTAAATCGCGATCTCGGCTCGCTCGACAAGCGCCGTGCCGCCGCGATCGTCCGCGTGGCGCAGGATATTGTTGACGGCAAGCTCGACGGGCATTTTCCGCTGCTGGTCTGGCAGACCGGCTCGGGCACCCAGACCAACATGAACGTCAATGAAGTGATCGCCAATCGCGCCAACCTGGCGCTCGGCGGTGAACTCGGTTCGCGCAAGCCGGTGCATCCGAACGACCACGTCAACATGGGTCAGTCGTCAAACGACAGTTTCCCGACCGCCATGCACATCGCGGCAGCGTTAGCGATCAAGGAGCATTTGCTGCCGGCGCTGAAGCACCTGCAGGCCGCGCTCGACAAGAAAACGAAGGCCTTCGCGCGCATCGTGAAGATCGGCCGCACGCACACGATGGACGCGACCCCGCTGACGCTCGGGCAGGAATTTTCCGGTTACGCCGCCCAGGTGAAATCATCGATTGCGCGCATCGAGGACGCGCAAAAGTAT
>Ga0134125_10009254_pt1 | contig 11094 bp, 18 predicted proteins | sample KB31751_FD_96464 | JGI IMG/M metagenome (GOLD analysis project Ga0134125, IMG submission 96464) | Terrestrial soil microbial communities with excess Nitrogen fertilizer from Kellogg Biological Station, Michigan, USA - KB3-175-1 | ecosystem: Environmental > Terrestrial > Soil > Unclassified ...
AACATTTCACGCTTATATGACTGATAAGCATGCGGAGTTATTCGGATGCGACTACGTACCTTTTCGAGGATGGGTCGAGGAAAAAGGAATGATCGGCACTCTAATCGGAACAAGCGGTAAAAAACCGAAGCCACGGACGGCAAGCAACGCAATGGTAAAACGATTTATCGACGAATGCTTTGCGACATATACGCCTAACACGCAATATCCGGGCACGTCATTCGGCTTCTCTTGGGCGTATCGAAAAAACGTGTGGCAGCGACTTCAATTGGAGGAACAGCGGAAAGATGCGGCAAAGCAGGCGGAAGCAACAACGGACTGGCAAGACCTCTCGGATTGGCTGTAAGACGTAAGCTTAAAAACGGAAAAGGGGCGATTATATTGAGGAACAAATTCGGTATCGAACGTTTAGAAGGACGCGGAATCACGGCGAAAGTAGTAAACGTAGGTAAACAGTACTCGACGTACAATAAATTTGCGGTAGCAAGCGGATATTCTGACGCAGCAGTAGAGGCATGGACGGAGGAAGAACGAAAGAAATCGGAAAACGGTCGTAAGTTAATCGAGAAAACCGTAGATGTCCTCGCTAAAGGAAAGCACGAGCACAGCAATGACGTAATATACGTCGTACAGGATTCGGAAGGTGAGCGCTTCCTATTCGAAGGAAAAGGGCTCGAAATTAAAACGCCCCCACAAATGCCAGCCATCGAAGCACTCACCGCAGCACACTCGGCAATCGACGAACTCCGCCGCAAGGCATACGCGGAAGGCTTTGACGCAGGGCGGGCGTTTGTAGCGGAAAGCGAACAGGACGTAGCGCGTAGAGTGCTTGCGGATGCCGGACCGATGATTGAGTTTGGGCGTAAGAGAGCGCAGGAAATCCGCGATAAAGCGATTGAGCAGGCGAAGGCGGACGTTGTGGACTGCGAACATCGGATGGGATACACAGCTGCATTCCCTTTCGCTAAGTTTGGTCGAAAATTTACCGAAGTAGAGTTCGTTATTAACCGCCAAAAACGAACAGTTGTCGCATTGATTCGATACAAGTACGTAAATAATGCCGAGATACTTGCGCGAGGCATCGCTAAATGTGCGCCGGACGACTGCTTTAACTCGCATATAGGACGAGCTACTGCGTTGCGACGAGCATTAGGACTCGATGTGCCCGCGGAATATATAAATGCGCCACAGCCGACGGAAGTGAGAGTGGGCGATATAGTACGCGGTAAAAATACAGGAATAAAAGCGGAGGTTGAGAGTGTCGACGGGGAGATTGCATACGGTAGGTACGAAGATGGATACCGCCTCAGTACTCCCCACGTAAAAATAATCGATGATTCACGCGAAGGGGTGGCGGAATGAGCAGTGTAAAAGGCATGACGTGGGGCACACCGGAATTTATCGCAATTGCAAAGGCGGCTGAACGCGAAGGCGAAATGACGCACGCGATAGGCGAAATACAGACGCTAACCGACAGAATAATCGACATTAATTCCGGCGTAATAGGCAGCGACCATGCGCGGAGTATCCGATACATTCGCGATGATTTAAGCGAAATAATCGGCGAGTACGCCTGCTACGGTGAGTGCCAATGAAACTCGGCTTAACGAAAGCAATCGAAGCAACAACGCAAGGTCACGCAGTCGCAATCGTAAGCTATATAGGCAAACGCTATACAGCTGAAGAAATTAACGGGAAAATGCTCGGCAAACATGCGGCGGTGTTTGATGACGTAGGCATGACGAAAAAGGAACGAGAAGGGGCGTGGCGGATTGACGATCGAAGAACTAACGCAGTTCGCTAACGAGTTTCTACGTAAACATTACGATATGGCGCTAGATATTCCGATTATTATAAATCGACGATTGCGAAGCACGATGGGCGCATTTATACGCGACGAAGACAGTCCGCACAGTATCGAAATATCCGGCAACATACTAAAATACGGAGCTAAGTCTGCGATACTCGACGTGCTTTATCACGAATTAATACACTATGCGCTATTTATCCGAGGCGAGCCTTTCAGGGACGGTCAGGTACACTTCGAAGCGGAGTTGCGGAGGTACGGCGTAAGTAGTACGTCATCTAATTTCATCGGTAGGAAATGCGAGTTCACATGCGATGGTTGCGGAGATAGCATCGATACGACTACACAGGCAATCGCCAAGAATCCGAAAGCATACAAGTCGCGATGTTGTCATGCGGAACTGATTTACGTCGGCGAACGAATATATGACGGTACGGAGGTGGTTTAGTGGCACAACAAACGAACGAAAAACGATGCATGCTCGCTCAAACGTGCAAGCTTGCCGGTAGTACAGCCTGCGTTAATACTTGCGGAAGTTTCATCGCAATGCATGGCTTAACCGGCGCAGGCGGACGAGCAGGTGCGGCAGGCTTACCGGCAGAATATCGGCTTATTACGTTAGAAAATACGCCAGTGCGCGAAAGCCAACCGAAAATATACGCATTGTTAGACGATTATGTGGCGACGTTTGAGCGGCAGTTTGACGAAGGTGAAGAACGCATGAAGTCGCTGTATTTGCACAGTACCGAACCTGGAACGGGCAAGACTACGACAGCTAGTGCGCTTTTGAACGCTTGGCTTGTCGCACATTATATCGGTAGTTTGAAGCGCGGCAAACAACCGTTACAACAGCCGTCATATTTCCTGGATGTAAATGCGTGGCAGGAGCTATATACCGGATTTACGCGGCCGAATATACCGCAAGACATCGCCGAGCAAAATAGCCGTCCGTATTATCGCCAGCTCGAATTGGCAAAACGTACGCCTTTCGTTGTCCTCGACGATATCGGAGTGCGCGGAGCAACTGACGGCTTTCGTGGCGACTTGCATACGATTATTAATTACCGATGCGCGAACGGCTTGCCGACGGTTTATACGTCGAATTTAGCGCTCGAAGAAATGGCGCGTGTTTTCGATGCTCGACTGTACGACAGAATGCGGGATCAATGCGGAGTGTTGGCGTTTGGCGGACAATCGAAAAGGGGGCGACGTTGATGTTTAAGAGGGAACTACTGGAGCGGAAAGCTGTATTAGAAGCGGAATTATTAGACGTAAATAAGAAACTTGACGTAATAGGAATGAGCGAGAAACCTTTTGAATCGGTCGTTTACGGATATTCTAGTCCCGGCGTTTCATCGACGTTTTGGAAAACGGAGGCGCAAGCACGGAAGAAATACGAAGAATACCACAGTAAGACATATTTCAAAAACGGCTTGATATACGGAGTTATCTTGCGTCGAAATAATGCTGATGGAACTAGGACGGTACTTGATTACGAGTCTAAAGCACGTAATTGGGAGTTACCGGAACAATGAAACGGGAGGCGGACTAATGTCGAAAAAGCCGCAACACATATCGTTTGGCGGCCTAGTAAGTATCAACGGTTATGACGGTCATTTATACTTCGTCGACGCATTTACCATCGAGCACATTAACACGCCGGACGAAAAGTGGAGCGAAATATGGCACGACCTAACAGACGCGCATAATGGCGAATATACGATGGCGGAAGCCGAGGACGTAACGCGCATATGTGGCGCAGACCAAGCGGATGATTACTTGCGGAATAGCGTAAAGCCTGTAGATATAAGCGAAATAATATTCGGAGGTGTGCCGAAAATGTATTCGAGCAATCGAAAGGAACCGCGTAAGCCGACAGCGCGTGAATTATCGGGGCAAGAGGCGGAGAAACGCAAGAGAGAACGGAAGGAAAAGGCGAAGCAAATTGACGCGTTGTTGGACGAGTATAACGACTACAAACGATTGGCTGACGAATTTGGCGACGAGGAATATCGGGCGAAGGTCGAATATGTGCGATTGAAGCTGGCGGAAATAACAAACGAAGGGATGGCGGAATAAATGGGAGTCGAATTTTATGCGTGTAAGCGCTGTGGAGAAAGTCGTTACGAGGAATACGTTTACCATTGCGATAAATGCGAACATAGCTTATGCACTAGATGCGTAGTTAATGACGACATAGGCGATGACTATGCACACTCTTATTGTGTGATATTTGACGGTACGCAGGCGATGAAAGATAAATACGGGATTGACGACGAGGATATTGCGAAAGGTTATATCAAAGAAGGCGACGTAATCGATGATGCCGGCATTGATCCGAAATACTGTCCGTTTTGTCAAGGTGAAGCAGTTGCGGAAATAGACGTACTTAAATACTTGCTGAAAAAATACGGACTAGATTACGAAGAAATTAAGCGGGAATATCTAACGAATAAATGAACGGAGGTGACCGCATTTGGAATACGGCACATTACTAATCTCGAAAATACTAGACGCAAACGATCCGTCAGCTTTCGCTCGGCTTGGCGTCACCGAAGCGGATTTCCCAACGGAAGCCGAACGCAAAGCTTACCGATTCATAACCGAATACGCCACGACCAACCGGAACAACGCGCCAAGCTACGCGACAGTCTCCGCAGAAGTAGCCGACTTTTACTACGTGCCGGAGGTCAGCGACTCTTACGACTTCCTTACGCGGGAAATTAAGGGGCATTCCGCAAAGCTGGCGTTCAGCAAGCTATTCGACGGGGAAAGTTCGTTAGTCGACCGTAAGTTTTCCGAATTGCCCGGCGAAAATTTCATCGAATGGTTGCAAACGGAGTTGGATTCGATTAAACTAAGAACAAGCGTTCGCAATAAGGTGGGAACGGACATAAAAAACGACGGTCAATCGTTCCTCGACGAATATTTCGACCGAAAGGAAGGCAAGTCGTTTAAGCTGTGGAAATCGAAGTTTCCGACAATCAACGAGCAGATAGGCGGTTATTTCAGCGGTAATATGTATACGTGGTACGGGCGGTCAGGGCGCGGTAAATCCGTTTTTACAATGGAGGAAATTATCGAGGCTGCGTTCCAGGGCGCAAACGTGCTCGTGTGGGCGATGGAAATGTCGCGTTTCGAATGGATGGCGCGGGCATATTCGACTATCAGCGCAAGGATAAGCGAAACTATCGAAAAGATTGACGGAATCGATTACGAGGTCGGCTTCGAAAACCGGTCGCTACTAACCGGAAAACTAGACGCTGATTACGAGGCTGGCTTGCGCGTATTTATCGAAAAACTAGCGCAAGGCGAAATCCTTGACGGAAATATTACGTTGCGTGCGGCGGATGATTCCGACTTTGTAAGCCGAGATATACGCCAGTTGGAGGCGGACATCATTACGACGAAAGCCGATGTCGTGCTTATTGATCCAATTTACCTAATGGACTACGAACAGAATACGTCAAGGACGGCAGGCGGTGACGTGGCTAATACATCGAAGCTCATACGTAGGCTCGCCGGTACGGAAAAGCCGGTAATCCACGTCGTAACGCAAGCCGAGGAAGTAAAGGACGATATCGACGACGAGGGCAATCGCGAACTAAGACCGCCTAAACGTGCGGAAATAAAGAAAACGAAGGCTGTACTCGAAGACGCTGCGAATACTTTCGGCATAGATTCGCTAGACGGCGAAGGGATTATCGAAATCGGTAAGGGCAGGAATGGCGGAGAAGGAACGCAGATTAACGTGTTGTATCTCCCGAATTACGGAATTGTCGAGGAAATGAAGACAGGCGCGGCGGTTGCGGGGCAGTTCAACTTTTGACAGAAACTGTGAAGGAGAGAAAACTATGACAAAAGATGAAATCAATAAGTATTTAAGTAAAAGGATATGGCTGTATGTAGGATTTGGCTATCTTGTTGGTTTGGTTTCAGGATTGGGAGCATTTGTGATGTTTAGATGAACACTTCGATAATACCGAGAATCATTTGTCAAACTTTACCACTATATTAAATTCGGATTATTCCGATAGGTACGTTAAGGAGGCGCTTTCATGCCGAACGTAAGAATACGCGGTCAAGACGTGGATATCGACGTTGAGGCGGAATTACGGCAATACGACTGGGGCAGTAGGGTACGCTGGTCAACCGGCAAGCTACAGGCGGCTTCACCGTTTCGCTACGAACATACGCCGTCCTTTTTCGTCAACCTCGACGGCGAATACGCGGGCACATGGGCAGACCTCGGCGCATATGACTCCGATTGGCAGAGCGGCAACTTTGTCAAATTGCTCGCGTTTTTACGGCAGGAAACGTACGAGGAAACGGAATCCTACTTGCTCGCGGAATACGGTCGGCTCGAATTAGGCAACGAGCTGACTATAAAGGCGCCGAAACTACGCATGAAGCCAGCGCCCCAAAAAACGTTAGCCGAAACGTTAGTCACGCCCGCAGTCAGCCCGTATTTGCTTGGGCGCGGCATTAGCGCGGAAGTACAAACGTTGGCGGGCGTGGGCTATGGTAAGCAGCGAGGCTTCACCGCGATACCTTGGCGGACGCCTGCAGGCTCGTTGGCAAACGTCATGTATCGGGCGACGCGCGGTAAGGTTTTCTTCTACGAAACGGGCGGCTGGCCCATCGGTAAGCTCGTGTACGGTATCGACTTAATACAACGTCAAAAAGACCGCGTAGCCGTTCTATGCGAGGCGCCAATCGATGCGCTTACGTGGCGTACGGCGGGCTATGCGGCGCTCTCCGTAGGTGGCGTTAATATAACGGACGAGCAGGCGGACATCATACGGCGATCACCGATTGAAACGCTAATACTCGGTGGCGACAACGATGCGGCGGGTGCGAAGTTAAATGCGGCAGCAGAGCGGCTATTGCGCGGGCATGTGCGGCTAAAGCGGGCGGATTACGGAGAGGCGAAGGATGCGAACGACTATTTTCTTAAAGAAGGCGGAAATTTGCCGAAAATTGGCGGGAAAGTGCTTCCATTTCCAGCGTTCAGGGCGTATAATTAAAGCGTGTAGAAAAAGCAACCAAAGCGCGCGAAGTCGAACTAGACCTCGCCCGCAGACGCCCCGTAATCGAAAAGTTGTTCCAGCGTACAGCCAAGAGACACAGCAAGTTTAGCCGCAGTTACAACGTTCATGAAAGCTTCATTACGTTCATACTTCGATAAATTGCCGCGATCAATGCCGACTAAATCCGCAAGGTGACGCTGACTGTAGCCTCTTTCTTTCCGTAGTCTGCGGAGATTACAACGTACATAGACGCCCATACGTTAACCTCCGCATATGTATTTAATTACCTTAATTAGCGTTTGATTTCGACGACCTTTTCGATAGGGACGTCGAGGAATAAACAAATACGTTCTAGTGTATCTAAAGTTGTGGATTCGCCTTTGCGGAACTTCGCAATAGTGCGGGAACTCATTCCGCATTGAACTTCGATATCATATAGCGTTATTCCTTTATTATCTAGTGTTTTAAAAAGAGGTTTATACGAAATCATACATTTTCCCCCAATTTATTCTTTACATATATAAAGAATGATAGTATTATAGAACCTATATTACCATATTTTTCCCTTGTCTAAATATAACATACGAAAAAGAAATAAAAAAAGTTTTTAAATAATGTACCAAAACACCTAAGAATTTTGGTTATAAATAGTATAAGGGGAAAAAGGAGGAAAAAAGTTGAATATTTTAATAGAAAGATATAAAGCTGGCGACGGCGCTGCACTAAATTCGTTATTTGAAATGTTTGCGCCAATGATCGAAAGGCACTCGGAGCAGATTTGGTATAAGATTGAAAACCAAGCGGAGTTCGAATGTAGGTGCATACGGCAGATTGAGAAGGCGTTGCAAAATTTCGATACTAATCGCGGGAAACTAAAAACGCTGATTACCGGAGTTATAATAAAGGAAAAGGCGGACTACCTGGCGAGGCGGACGCGGAAACTGGTAACAATGACGATGGACAAGCCGTTATACATAGATAAGGACGGCGAAGAAGTAGAGTTCGAGGTTGCGGACGTTTTGGCGAACGTCGAAGCCGATATAATCGAACAAGAATCGGTAAATGAAAAAGCCGCCCTTTTGGCGAAGGGCGACTCACGTAGAATGGCGATCCTGACCGCATGGTCGAACGGTGAATTTAATGACCTCGAATTGGCTAGAGCATTGGCGTGCTCCTTCGGAGGTAAAATTGATTCGCACCGTACGTTTATTAAGCGATTCAGAATCGAATGTCAAGAACGTTTAGCTAACGCCCTATGACTTTTAAATTATAGCACAGTTTTCACGTTTAGGCATTACGTAAAAACCGCGGTGATGTTAGTGTATTATTATGTAATAACCGTACTTAATATACCACCGCGGGCGTTTTTTGTAAACAATATTTTTCAATAATGTTGCGGAGGTAACGAAAATATGACTAAAGTACGATTTGAAGATAGGTACTTAGACCTATTTGATATTAATAAATATATGCAAGACCCCGAAATAAACTATGACGGAAGCCCCGACGAAGAAAAATTATCGAAGGTAGTCGGTACGATAAAGGCGGTGCGTCTCGGATGAAAATGTATGACGTTATGCATCACGCAGTCAAGCGCACGGTTGAAAGGCTAGGAATTTCGGCTGAACACGCGAAAAACCACGTTGTTAATCTGATGCAAACCGCATTTTACAACGGGAGCACGCCGCATCCAAGCGGTAAGATGGCGCGCATTTATGACCATCATAAGTCACGAACGCGCATAGTCGTCGATGAAACGGAACAAACGGTCATTACAGTCTATAAAATGCCTAAGCCGTTAGTCATTAGCGGAGACAGCGAAATTGTAGCGTTAGTACGAAAGACCGTCCAGCGCGAACTAGCGAAAGCACGCCGTCATTTTACGCAAGAGACGCGCAAGCTGAAAATCGAGCAAGCGGAACTGGGCGTCGAAATAGCGAAGGCAACCGTTAATAAGGCGCGTTGTAAAGCGCCGCATACGCAAGCTCTTATACAGGAGCGCATTGACGCAATGCAGACGTATTCAAACGTAATCGGCGCGCGCTTACACGAATTGCAGGCGGAATACAGTCGCAAGAAATCCGAAGCAAGCGAGCTATTGCCGGTTATGACGCTATAATGGGCGTAATTGACGTATTAATGCTGATGTTTATAATATTCGGCCTCGGCGCAATGTTATACGGGGAATGAACGCAATTCCCCCGTACGTGAGTGCTTCGGAAGGATAGCGCTGACTTACGCTGGCTGTAGTTAATACGGTCGGCTGACGGTCCATGACTTGGCGTTTTCCGGAGCGACCACGGGCGGTAATCGTCCGAATAATAAAACGAAAAGGGAGCGTGTTTAAATGACGAAGTATCAAGTCGGAGCAGACGCTTTGAACGAGTTAAACAAGGAAGAGGGCGGAGGCAGTAACGCCGAATTTACGTCCTTCAAGTCGGGTACGACGCTTTACGTAAAGGCGTTAGGCACGGCGGATTTAATTTCGTTTTTCAGCTACGGCATCTACAAGCAGCTTAATAGTTTCGTAGCAAAAGAACCGTCGAAAAAGTCGGCTAACGGATTTCCTGTTGCGGATTTTACGCCTTTTGACCTCGCCTGGAAGTATCATAAGGATCAGTCGCAAGAATGGACGGACGCACACGGTCAAGAGGCGTCGAAATACCGCGCTAAACAACGATTCGCAATGGGCTTCTTCGACTTAACTAGCGGCGAGCCTATTATCATCGACGTAAGCAAGGCGCAAGCGCAGGCGATTCACGGAGTCATCAAGAAATACGAAAAGCGACTCGGCAAGCTTGCGTTCGAATTATCGAAAACAGGTCAAAGCACGCAAACGACGGTAAGCTTGGCTCCCGTGCTCGATTTCGACGAAGACTTGACGGACGCACAACGCGCTAATTTCGATAAAGCTCCCGCTGAATTCGATATGTCGCTATTCGATGGTTTGCTTTTCGAAGTGGACAACGCGACGCAAATCGGCTATCTGACGCAAGTTGGCTTCGATGTATCGCTAATCGGACTCGAAAAGCCGGTTGCGGGCGGTGATAACGGTGAGCCAGTGGATATCGAGGATTCTGAGCTTCCTTTTTAACGGACCTGACGCAAGGCTTACGCATTTAACTAAACGAAGGAGGACGAACATTTGGCGCATATTACCGAAGTGGTAGGCGTGTACTCGGAATTGGCGGCTGAAATGGCGTTGCTTGCAAATGGCTACGTCGTTTCCCGCCCAAGCACCGCCGAAGCATACGATTTAAAAGCAGAGGACCCGTTAACAGGCGACGACTTAAAAATACAGGTTAAAACGATTCACGTACGCACTGACCGTGGAGGAGACTACGTGGTGCAAGCGCGCAAGGGTAACGGTGACCCGTATACCAAAGCAGACGCTGATTACCTTATTGGCGTATTGGTCGGTGACGGCGAAGTGCCCCGCGTATGGATGTTCGAAAATCGCGAAATAACGGAGTATCAAATCAGTCAAGCTCGGGCAAGCAAGCGGTGGGTTGAATTGAATATCGGATTGGATCGGAGCATTTACGAAACTACTAAAACGGAGGCGGTATAATGGCGAAACTTAACGGTGTGCAAACGTTGGATATGGTTGGCGGAGAAATTACGCGTATTGCGTATGAAGGCGAGGAGTATGCGAAGGTTAGCGGAATTACGCGAGCTAACGAAATCCAAGCGGGCGACATCGGTTTGGTCGGAAGTGTTTACAACTCCCGCGATATACTCAAAAACTCGTTTTATAAAATGCGAGAAAAGCAATCAACTAGCGATAGATGGTTAGGAATCGAGGCGGACGAAGAAGGTGACAACAACGGTCTCCACTATAAACATTTCACTGTATTCCGCAAAGTCAACGCAAGCACAACGCCAGTCAGTCCGCCATTTGCGGAAATGATAACGGCAAAAGTTGAGGCGGTGGAAAAGCGCGTAGATGCGTTGGAATGGGCGACTAAGGCGGAACAAACGCCAAGCACGCCAACTTATCGCAAAGTAGAAGGACGCGAGCCGCGCGTTGGCGATTACGTAAAGTTTGACGAAGCGCCGTTCGGATATCTTACTTCCGGTAAATACTACGAAATTACGGAAATTGACTACAACGATGATCCGCAAATTATCGACGATGGCGGAGACGAATACGATACGCACTGCGATAGCTTCGAAGTCTACGAAAAGGTTAGCGGAGAGCCTGCCGAAACAATTACGCATAAAGGCGCCGACTATACGCTAGTTAGCCGCAAAGCA
>Ga0134125_10009256_pt1 | contig 11093 bp, 12 predicted proteins | sample KB31751_FD_96464 | JGI IMG/M metagenome (GOLD analysis project Ga0134125, IMG submission 96464) | Terrestrial soil microbial communities with excess Nitrogen fertilizer from Kellogg Biological Station, Michigan, USA - KB3-175-1 | ecosystem: Environmental > Terrestrial > Soil > Unclassified ...
CCGAGCGCCACCAGCGCGCGGCCGACGTCGACGCGGATGCCGGCCGCCTCGGCGAGCTCGAGCGCCCGCTCGCAGTGCGTGAGCCCGCCCTTGGGATCGCCGCCCTCGAGCATGAGGAGGCCAAGGTGCCGCTCGGTCTGCGACAGGATGCGCTTGTCGTCGAGATCGCGGGCCAGCGCCAGCGCCGCGTCGAAGCGCGTGCGCGCCTCGCCCCGCTGCCCGTTGAGCCGCGCCGCCTCGCCGAGCTGCGAGAGGAGCAGCGCCTGCAGCGGCAGCGCGCCGATCCGCTCCGCTTGGGCGAGCGCCGCTTCCCAGATGCGGTGCGCGCCGTCGATGTCGCCGCGCTGGAAGGCGAGCACGCCGAGCACGTTGTCGCATTCGGCGATGCCGGCCTGATCGCCGAGCGCGCGGCGCAATTCGTGCGCCTCCTGGTAACAGGCCTCGGCCTCGTCGAAGAGGCCGCGGTGGCGCTCGATGTTGCCGATGTTCACCAGCGACACCGCGATGGCGCGCCGATCGCCGAGCCGGCGCCGCGATTCGAGCGCCGACGCCGAACGGTCGAGCGCCTCGTCGTAGCGCGCCAGGAGCCACAGGACCTGCCCGACGTCGTCGAGCGAGCCGGCGATGCCGCGCTTGTCGCCCGCCTGCTCGAAGAGCTCGAGGCCGCGCTCGAGATACTCGAGCGCCATCGGCAGCTCGCCCTTCTGCCGATAGACGCGCCCCATCTTGTTGAACGCGACGGCGGCCTTGGTGCGCGACGCGACCACCCACGCCAGGCGCAGCATGCGCTCGAACGCGGTGAGCGCCGAATCGAACTCGCCCTTGAGCTGAAAGACGCTGCCGAGGTCGTGCCACAGATGGATGCGCGAGGCGAGATCGCCCTGCCCGAGGCAGTTGAGCGCCGCGTCGTAGAGGCGAACCGCCTTGTCGTTGAAGTAGCGCGCCCGCGCCGCGTCGCCCGCGCGACGATAGCGCAACGAGGCGCCGTCGCCGTCGCCGGCGCGCTCGAGGTGGCGGCCGATCTCTTCCTGCTCTTCTTCGCCGCGGCCGGTCGGGCGCAGCTCCAGCCACTGCGCGACCAGCTTGTGGTAGCGACTGCGCGCCGCGCCGTCGATGCCGCCGTAGACGATCTCCCACCACGGCGGATAGGCGAAGCGATACTCGCGCTCACCCGGGATCGACGCGTGCGGCTGCTCGACGACGAGGCCGCGCCGCCCGAGCTCGGCGAGCGCAGCTTCGACCTCGGCGCGCGTGCGATCGCCGGCGGCGGCGACCTCGCCGAGCGTCGGCCCGTCGGGATCGGCGCTGCCGCTCGCCGCCGAGTAGACGGCCGCGGCGCGGACGAGCATGACCACCGCGTCGAGCCAGAAGGCCTCGCCGCAGGCCGCCGCCTTCTCGAGCAGATCGCGCTCGGCCGAGTTCATCACGCGCAACCGCTCGGCGACGACGTCCCACAGATCGTCGGGCAGCGTCGCGCCTTGCAGCGCGGCCGGATCGAACTGCCACTTGCCGTCCTCGTTGGTGATGGCGCCGAGCTCGAGGAGGTAGCGCACCAGCTCGGTGAGCGCGCGCGGCACGCCGCCCATGCGCTCGCGCGCGTGCTTGAGGAGCGACTCGGGCGGCGCGCCCGCGGGACGGCACAGCTCGACGAAGAGCTCGGCGGCTTCGGCGTCGTCGAGCGGCCCGAGCTCGACGCGCACGAGGTCGGCGTCGCCTTCGCCGAACGCCGGATGGGTCTCGAACAGCGACGGGCGCGCCACGCAGAGCAGCGTCACCGGCGACGAGCCGAGCCCGGCCGCGAGATAGTGCAGGAGGTTGATCGTCTCCGGCGAGGCGCGCTCGACGTCGTCGATGGCGATGACCAGCGGGGTCTTGGCCGCGTCCGCGGCGAGGAGGCGCTTGAGCGCGATGAAGGTGCGCGCCTCGAGCTGCGCCGGCGTCTCCGCCAGCGGCTCGACGACGGGCGACTCGGGGTAGGGCACGCCGAGGAGCTGCGCCAGGAGATGCGTAATCTCCATCGCGCGCGGCCCCGGCACCAGCTCGGCGACCGCCTGCGACAGCCGCGCGCGCGCGAGCTCGGGCGACATCGCCGTGGTCAGGCCGAAGCGCTGGCGCAAGACGCGGTCGAACGCGGCGAACGGCGGCGCACCCGGGCCGCCCGCCGGCGCCACCAGCATGCGCGCGCCGCGCTCGCCCGGCTTGGCGTAGAGCTGCTTGGACAGCTCCTCGACGAGGCGCGTCTTGCCCACGCCCGCCGGCCCGGTGAGCGCGACGAAGGCGACCTCGCCGCGCGCCGCTTCTTTGATGATCGCGTGCAGCCGCTCGAGCTGCGCCTTGCGCCCGACGAAGCGCGTGGCCTGCGGATAGCGCGACGGCTCCTCGATCAGATCGCGATCGTCGAGCAGCTCGCTGTCGTCGTCGACGAGCTCGGCGCCGAGTGCCGCCGGCACGCGCTCGGTGCGGCACGCCTCGCAGAGCTCGACGTCCCCCTCGACGGGCGCGCCGCAGGCCACGCACGAGCGTGGCAGCTCCGCGGCGCAGCGTTTACAGCGCTGCGCGCCGGCGCGATTCGAATTTCCGCACGCGGGGCAATTCATGAGCGGCGCACCCTAGCACGGGAAGCTTCTCCATCAAACTAGCGTAAAATCAGGCTTGATTGGAGGCCGCCCATGAAGAAGCTCGTGTGGATTCTCCTGCTCGTGGTGGTGGCGTACCTCGCGTGGCGCTGGTGGCGATCGGGCGATGCCGCGACGCCGACCGCCGATCGCGGGCAGTCGCTCTTCTATGATCGTGTGTGGGTCGATCATCTGCCGACGTCGCAGACCGACGCGTTCGACACGTTCGCCGCGGTCACCGAGCAGCCGCTCGGCGTGTTCGCGCACCAGTCGCAGTGGAAGGGCGACTGGGAGATGTTCCGCTACGAGCCGCGCGGCGACGGGCAGCTCGAGGCCGTCTTCCCGGCGTCGAAGGCCAAGACGCGCATGTCGTATCGCGCGTGGAAGTGCAGCGAGAAGAAGGATTTCGATTTCTGCCTCGAGATGTCGGGCGGCAAGGGGCCGAAGAAGTACTACAGCCAGCGCGGCTGGGAGATCGGCAGCGTCGACGGGGCGCGGGCGCTCGAGTCGCACCTGGCCGGCGCGCAGTGACGCATGGGTAAAGTCGTCGTCGCGGCGCGGCTGCCCGGCCGCATCGATGAGATCCTGGCCGGGCACACCGTCGTCGGGCCCGCCTCCGGCGAGGCCGAGCTTCCGCGCGCGCGCCTCCTCGAGGCGCTGCGCGACGCCGACGGCCTGCTCGCGCTCTTGAAGCTGCGCATCGACGACGCGCTCCTCGAGGGCGCGCCGCGGCTGCGCGTCGTCGCCAACTACGCCGTCGGCTACGACAACGTCGATCTCGGCGCCACGCGCCGGCGCGACATCGTCGTGACCAACACGCCCGGCGTGCTCACCGACGCGACCGCGGATCTGACGATGGCGCTAATGCTCGCCGCCGCGCGCCGGCTGCCCGAGGGAGCGGCCATGATCCGCGACGGACGCTGGCACGGCTGGGAGCCGGAGCAGCTGCCGGCGATGGATCTCGAGGGCGCGCAGCTCGGCATCGTCGGGCTCGGGCGCATCGGCCAGGCGGTGGCGCGGCGCGCGCGCGGCTTCGGCCTGCGCCTCGTCTACGCGCAGCCGCGTCCGGCGCCGGCGGCCGCGGTGCTCGGCGCGCACCACGTCAGCGTCGACGAGCTGATGGCGACGTCGGACATCGTGACGCTGCACTGTCCGCTGTCGCCGGCGACGCGGCACCTGGTGAACGCGGCGCGCCTCGGGGCGATGAAGCGGCGCGCGGTGCTGGTGAACACGGCACGCGGCGCGATCGTCGACGAGGCCGCGCTCGTCGCCGCGCTCGAGCGCGGGCACCTCCTCGGCGTCGGGCTCGACGTGTTCGAAGACGAGCCGCGCGTGAGCCCCGGGCTCGTCGCCTGCACGCGCGCCGTGCTCATGCCGCACCTCGGCTCGTCGACGATCGGCGCGCGCATGGCGATGGCCGAGACCGCGGCGCGCTCGATCGCCGACGTGCTCGCCGGGCGCACGCCCGAGCACGTCGTCGGCGCGTGAAGGCTGCGGCGGCGGCGCGCATCGGCGTTGACACGGTCCAGCGACGCTGCTACCACTCTGTCCGCCCGGCTCCTTAGCTCAACTGGTTAGAGCAGACGCTTCATACGCGTAAGGTTCTCAGTTCGATTCTGAGAGGAGCCACCAGGACTTAGCAGCTCGGTTTTCCCTCCGGCACACGAAACGGCACTCGAAATCATCGCCGACCTCCAGCGATGACCGCGAACGCCCTCGTGACCTGAGCCTGCTCGATGGCGCCCCTGGCCACGTAGTGCTTCGAGGTGGTCGAGGCTTCTTCGTGCGAGAGATGATCCGCGATGCGGTCGGCCAGCTCGCCGGTCTGAGCGAGGAGGGTAGCCGCAGTGCCCTTCAGCGCGTGCGGGCAGACATACGGCACGTCCGCCGCCTTGCAGAAGCGCACCATGGCCTCTTCCAGCCAGCGACGCGTGTGGTGGCCGGTCTCGGTGTACGGCGTCTTGAACAGCGGCTCGAAGGGCTGCCGGCCGTCTACAAGCTTCCGTAGCAGCGGCTGCAGCACCTCGGGGATCTTCCTCGGACGGTTCGACTTGAGGGTCTTGCCGTCGTAGACGCGAAGAACGGTCGCGTCGAGATCCACGTCGCGCACCACGCGTCGGGAGACGTCTCCCGATCGCAGGGCCATGAGCAGCGCCATCAGAATACCGAGCGCTGCTTGATCGCCAGACTCCGCTCGCGCGAGGCAATGCGCGTACAGCTTTCGCGTCTCGTCGCCGGTGTGCTGTTGCTTGCCGGCATTGCGCCGGCCGACGCCTTTGACGCTTGCGAGCGGATTCACCTGCAGCCATCCGAGGCGAGGTGAAGCGCGTTCGCGTTTTCTTTGACGAGCGGGTTGCGCGCTTTGTCCGTCGTCGCCAGTGGCATCCGACGCAACGAATCCGGAACGTGTCTGGTGGAATCGAGCTGACGATGGATGTCGCCGGAACGCTCGAGGTCGCCAACTGGGTTCTCGGATTCGGCGACAAGGCGATGGTCTTGGAGCCCCCGGAGCTACGGTCCGACATTGCCAACGAACTCAGTCGAGCCGCGAGCGCCTATTCGCGATAATTAGGTCGCGAATTTCCTCCTGTCGCAACCTGTCGTGACTGCTCAAGTATCGACGCGAGTCTTCTTGGCCCTCTGCGTTCTATCCCCCGACGAGAAGGTCGCGATTGTGAATCTCATCGCGATCGATTCCTGAGAGGCTGATGCCGACGGGGTTGTCCGCGGCGCTAGCTTCACTCAGCGACGCTTGGAACCGCTGAATGGCCGTTACATAGACTTCTGTGCGTTGGTCCGAGCGGACGACAGCGAGCCGATCTCCGACCCGGACCGTGCCGGATTCGATGTAGCCCGTCACCGTCGGTCCGAGACCGCGGATCTCGTAGATGTTCCCGATGAGCATCCTGAACGCGGGCACGCGCACTTCATTGTTCTTACGATTCATGCTGGACCCAAGCCCCGCGCGTAGTCATGCCAGTAGGCGGCGTTCGCACTCGTCTGTTTCACGATCCGTTGAGCGGCCGGGGCTGCGGGCCAGAATTCGAGCAGGTACGAGTCGATGATAGGCTCACCGTCGACGACGGTGTCTTGTTCGTGCGCCGCATCCATGCCGCGTGCGCTGTAACGAACGCGGTAGTCGCGGTGCTCGATGGCGAGGGGATAGGTCGCCTGCGCCGCCCATTCGGTGAGTTGAACGTCCTGCGTCGCCGGTCTGAACGACACCTCGACGATGTCTTCGAACGTTTCGTCCACGGGCGGCTCATCACCATGGATGCGTACTTCAAAGCCGACGGTGCCAGTGTGAAGCCCAGTAATGAGGAAAAGCGCCCCTGGAATTCTCGCTCCGCAGAGCCCTTGCGGCTGCCCGCGAAAGTTCTGTTCCATGTCGGCGTCGGGGTGCTCTCCTCCACTCTCGACGTATGCTTGGCCGTAGTGGACATGGAGCGTGTTGAGCATGACGAATGCCTCATTATGAACAATTGGCGTGACTGGCTTGGCAACGATAATCGCTACCTTTCATGGTCCAGTAGGATCTTCTCACAGGGGTGCTGATGTCTAAGAGTTCGACTGAATCCAAGGCACGCGCACCAGGTGGAATCGTCTTCATGCCGCCGGGCGCGAGTTTTGGCTCAGACACGCGCCACGCCATCCTTGAGATCAAGGGCGCCATATCTTCTATGGTTGCAGCGCCGCTTCCAGGGGCTCTGTTGGTCCGCGGTAACAGCACCGATCCTGTCGACGATCATCACCTGACGATTCACGACAACCTTATGGTGCACCTCAAGAGTGCAGCGGCGACGATCGAACTCGCGCCCGCAGGAGTTGTGGATGGCGCCCTAGTTTCAGACGTGATTCACCTTGTTACCGTCGCAGCGGCGCCACCCGGATCGACAGAGCCTCATGTTGGTCGGCACCAAAGTAAGTGGGAAGGGGCATTCGCCGCCTTCTCGCTCGCGCCCGACGACAAATACGATCCCGTGACGACCCGCCTCGTTGTTGACGTTTGGGCAACCAAAAGAGAGTTTGCCGCGCCGGGGCGCCTTCCAGCGCAATGGCCCGGAGTGCGCCCTGCTGTTTCGAATAGTGGAACTACGGTATTGGGCCCGGTGCCAGCGGAGTGGGCCTTTCGTCGAGAGCCGAGGCCTGACTGCGTCTTCTATTGCCGATGCTGGTACCTTGAGAGTTTGGAGTACGGGGGAGCACCGCTCATCACGGCACCAACGACGCGACAATTCAGCACCGAGGAGCTGCTAGCTTTTGCGCGCAAGCCTTTGACGTACGACATCCGTGGGTCGGGGCCAGCAGTTACTCTCACGTTCGGCCAATTTACGTTCCGCCTCAGCGTCGATGAGGCGCGCGCTTTAGCAACGACGATCGAGAATGCGTCGCCGATTGAGGTGGATGGCGTCAGCGTTATTCCGGTCGCTGTCGCAAACGGAAAGATGCTGTTTCACCTGCCGCCCGACGAGGCGGCGAAGGTGCCCGGATTCTTGCGATCGGCGAGCGAAGCCGCGCTCAAGTAACGCGTCGTTCTAGGACGACATCGACATCACGCGTGGCTGCATGCGTTCGTCCTCGACTTCTTCACTCTGAATCTTCCTGCTCGCACGATAATAATTCAGCCGAACGAAGAATCGACGTTCCGAGTATTCGCCGCTTCGTTCGAACAGAAATTGACCCTCAATATAGTGAGCGGACGAGCCGGCGAAGATTTCCTCGTCTCTTTCGCGTGACCATTCGGATCGAGAGCCGTCGGCAATCGTTAGGAAGCGAAAGCGGACGGTCTGCTGTGGCAGCAGTTGGGCTATCTCGACCGCTAGGTTCGCCGCGGGGGCTTGTGACGCATCTCCGTGAACCGTGACCTGCCCTCCGCCGCTTGCAGAGGCGAGAAACTCCATTCGCTCAGGTTTTAACGTCACAGCAGTGCCGGCAGGCCCGTCAACCCGGGTTGCAATTACCAATTCAGGTAACTGCATACGAAAGCGGATGGAGGAGACCGCCTTCGGATCTCCGGTCGAGATGGAGAATACGTGCTCGCGGAGCGTCGCGAAGGCTTCGGATGAGATCGTCCCTGGCGACGTCGGAAGGGTCAGGCCGCTTAATGTTTCCAACGTCATCTTCGGGAGAGCGGGGATTGTCGAAGGTCCTCCAGGTGTCGTGAGTGTCGGACCCACAGAATCCGAGAAATCGCGGAGCAGTTGAAATGCAAACGCAGCGGCATTGCGCGCCGCCAACTCCTGTGTTCCGGACGCATCCGCATTCGGCTTGTCATCAAGCAGGTCGGAGACTCCACGAAGGACGATCGCCGAAACGCCCGTCATCGCGTGAATTGCCTTCAAGAAACCATACCCTTCCATCTCGACGGCGAGAGCATCTCCATACGTCTGGCCGAGCAACTTCGCTACCGACGACTCCGACGACCCGACAAGTTTCTCTCCCGACGCTATCGGCTTGACGAAGACCGAGGGAGCCGGCGCGGGCCTAGGTGAAACCAGCTTCGTCCAGTCGTCCGTCGTCGACGCGTGGAACGCCAACTGGACCAGAGCATATGAGCCATCAACAACCTCAGGTCGCGGCAGAAATTTCTTCCCCGTAGCCTTACCCGATTCGTATCCGTAGACCTTCTCGCTAGCGACGACATCGCCGTGCTTGACGTCCTTACGTCCGCCAGCAACTCCAACGAAGAACATTGTCTCCGGTTTGAAATGAGTCGCAGCGCGCTCTGCTTCCTGTGCCGCTCGTGCGTTGCCGGCGCCTACGACCGCGACAGAAACGGTCCATTCCTCCCCGTCGCCGAACGTGCCGGTCGTATACATCGTGCCGTTCGGATGTCGCTCTTTTCGGAGATCACGTAAATGCGCAACGACCGCTTTGAATTCGAGAGTTAGCGCAGTGAGGATGACCGCGCGGTGACGCGCTCGAGCTTCTGGTTGCTTCCTGATCTCTGCGGGCGTTGTCGCCGGTTGGGTCGAACTAGGCGGAGCCGGCTGTGCCTGAGGCGAGTCTCCTTCCGGCGCCGCGGCTGCCGCGGCGAGTAATACTTCTCGAATGATTGCTAGAGGGTTCCTTCCGAGCGACGCCGACACCTGAAGATCGCCCTGATTTCCGACGGCGAATGTTTTGACTGCCATTTGCGCTACGAGAAAGTTCGTTTCCTCAGTCCCGTGTAGCCGATACGCGCCTAGGTCGAGATGCTGAAGCATCTCGTGAATCACTGAGACCTTTGAGTGATGGAGAGACCGATCGACGTAGAAGTTCCCCGGCTCCCATCGGGTTGTTGGAAAGTCAGCGTCGAGCTGCGTGACAATCTGTCGCGGGGTGAACTTGGCCATCGCCTCCCCAGTGTACGCGATCCGACGAAGCCGGCGCGTATCGCATCACGTCACACACACACTATTTGCGGTACGCTTGCGTGGTGGGAATCAGTCTCGCAATCGTACTGGGTCACCAGCTCAGCGCCGACGATGTTCGCGGCTTGCCAGATCGCGTCTTCTCCTGTGCGCCGATGCGAGAGGCAGCCGAGGCTCTCTGGACAACGATGCTGCCGCGATGGGGCAATCTCGGCGCAGTTGACGAGTTCAGGAGCCTGATTCCTGACCAGTTCAGTGCAATGAATATCGAAGCTGCGTGGGAGCAGACGGCTCCTGGGGCAGAAGAGCTCGTGACATTCCATTGGGCCGGGTTCCGCCTGGTATTTGGCCGGCGGGCGATATTCGCAGCCCACCTTGAGAAGCTCATAGGGTTCGTCCTGAACCTTGATGGCTTGCGCGAGCCACTGAGAGCGTGCGCACGTGCGCTCGCGAGGCAACTGCGGTCGCCGCTCGTCGCGTACGGCCCAGACTCCGCGTTACCGTTCGAGCGCACCTTCGATTCAGTCATCGACGGCCACAGTCTCGATGACGTGTTGGTGCGGGCAGCGGAGCTTTGCGGCGAGCCAGCGCAGCAGATCGAAGGCATGATGTTCGACGGACGCGAATGTCGAGAACAGCATGGCTATTTCGTTGAGGTCATTGATTACGTCCGATAGCGCGCACAGTGGCAGCGCAGCGGTGGCGGCGTGACAGCCACGACGCAGGCGTGCCCGTGTTGTGGCTATGCCACGCTGAGTGAGCGTGGTGGTTTCGAGATCTGTGAAGTCTGCTTCTGGGAAGACGATGGTCAGGACAGCGAGGACGCAGATATTGAACGTGGTGGTCCGAACCAGACAAGCCTGACCGTGGCTCGTCGCAACTATCTCAAGTATCGGGCCAGTGATGAGCGCGCCGTCGCACACGTAAGATCGCCGCGTAGCGACGAGCCGCGGCTACGCCGCTTCGTCATCGACGGCGAAGAGGTGGTGGAGGAGTAGAGGCTCTTGGTACCAAAGATTCCGACACAGGTCGCGAACGCAACCATCAAGCCGGACACTGCATGCTCGATACAGGACCGCTGGATCGTTGCAGGGCGCCGACCGCGGGGCCCCCTCGCGATCCTCAACAAGCTCTCCGGTTCGCCGGAGCGCGCCGTGCTTTTTGCCAGCAGCGACGATGGTCAAACGTGGACAGAGTTGCCCTTGCGCATCTCAGTCGCGCAATTGTGGTTGCCACGCGCGTGGCTCAATTGGCCGCCAGACGAAATTGACGTGATCGCGAACGAACTCGGAACGCTCGTCATCTACTTCGAGGACGGATGGATCACATGGGAGCGTGGGTGCAGGTGGAAAGCGAGTTACCAGCCGTCGACTCGGTCCTGGCACGTCACGAAACTCGAGTGCGGTTAGCATGCGGTTCGTTGGGGACGGCCCTGGTGTGGTGACTATGCCTTCGGGGGAAAACTCACGCCGATGGCAGCACAGTAGCGCTGCATAGTCGACAGCTTCACATCGGCTCCCGCTTCAAGCTTGGAAACGACGGAGGCAGAGGTGTTCATCTTCGCGGCGACGATCGTCTGCGACAGATGTCGCGCTTCCCGCCGGCTCGCGAGCCACTTCGCAATCTCTCGGCGCCGCTCGGCCTCTGCAACGAGCTTCGGGAACTTAGCGTTCTTGGCGCGACGCTCAGCGATCACCTCGTCAAGAAAGTCTTCGTCAGCCATCGGATCCTCTGGGATCTCAATCTAGCACTCAAGGCGTTACTGTCAACGCCATAGCTCAGGAGCTATGGCGTTTAAGCTAATTCTTCAAAGCTTTGCCGCGCTTGCGCCAGTCAGTCAGACGTCTCTCGGCCAGATCGATCTCTGCAGGCGGGCACTTTTGGCCCTTCTTGGCGAAGGCGTTGAGTGATAGCAGGACCTGGCTGTAGCGGCCTTCTGTTGCGAACAGGATGCGAAAGATGCGGTCTTCAGAGCTTGCTCGCACTTCGTAGATCTCGCCGCGGAGGTGGCGGGCGGCAGACTTTCCGCTCGCAAGATAGAGAGCGAGTGGAAGACCATCGCGGTCTGCGATTGCCATGACCTTTGTGGCATTCCCAGCCCGACAGCGGCCGACGAGGTCCCCCC
>Ga0134125_10009257_pt1 | contig 11093 bp, 10 predicted proteins | sample KB31751_FD_96464 | JGI IMG/M metagenome (GOLD analysis project Ga0134125, IMG submission 96464) | Terrestrial soil microbial communities with excess Nitrogen fertilizer from Kellogg Biological Station, Michigan, USA - KB3-175-1 | ecosystem: Environmental > Terrestrial > Soil > Unclassified ...
CCCGAGTTGCTGCGTAGCCGAGCGATCGACGTTTGCAAAACGGACCTTTAACAGAATCTGCGGTTCCTCAGCCGGAACTTTCACGTTCAGAAGATTGACTACTTTGCCGAGCGTTCCCACAATGGCCGCGGCGCGATCGGCGGAGATGACATCGTTGACTGTTCCACGCAGGAAAACCGCGCCATTTCCGAGGTCGAAATTCACATCCTGGCCGGGTAGCTCCCGCGAGAGTTCAGCTCGCACGGCATCCGGCCGCGAGTCCGCCAACGTAACATGTACGTCGAACATCGTCCGCTGCCCGCGCTGATCCCACAGCACCAGGCTGGTTTCACCTGTGGTCTTGCCATTTACAAGTACTTCGTTTTTGCTTACCGCAACGGCTTCCGCTATTTCCGGATTCGCAATGGAAATGCGTTTCACGCCATTGGCGTTTTCTAAAATGCTGGATTTATTTAATCCGACATACAAGTCGGAAGGCGGCGGTTCCTGGGCGCTTGCCACAACAAGGCATACCGTCAACGCGGCGAGCTTTAAGCCAAACGTATTCATAGGATTTAGCGGTCCAGCGCCTGTTCGGTTCGTTTCGTTCCGCTAAACACTTCGACTGTCGGAGGCGGCGGAGGCGCCGGGCGCGCCACTCGGACTGGGGCCGCGGCTACGATTTGTTTCGGCGCATCCGGCAGACCGAAGAGCGCAGCCACGGAGGTGCCGTGCGTTTTTTCTTCTTTGGTATCGAGCGGGTTGCGTAATACGAGCTGCACTTTCGCTTCGGTGCTTGCAAGGCTCAGCACCTCTGCCTGGTCTGGCGTAACCAGCAAGTTCACGACCTGTGCATCCTGTGGCTTACCGTCGCCGGTCTTTTCGATCTTTTGTCCGGCCGAAAGTACTTCTATGTTCTGCAGAATCGTTCGCGATAGAGTGCCGCTCCGGGCGGAACCGCTGTTGCCACCTGCTACGATCACATCGACTCGCATACCGGGGACGACGAAGCCGGCGAGTCCGACCACTTCATCGACTTTGAGGGCGACTGCTCGCTTCCCGATAGGAATCATAGACGCGAGGCCTGCGCCGGCCCCGCGCGGCGCCAGCCGGCCCTCCGCAATGGCTTCGTTCGGATAAATTACCGCAATCACGCCGCGGCCGATGGCTTGCTGCATGTCATTGACGGCGCCTTCGGGAGCAGGACTTGTAGAATCGACCCAGCGCAGGTCCGACTCCTGGATCAGATGGCCGGCTTCCAGCTTTTGCGCGGCAACCAGCAGTTTCTGCTTCGCAACCGGGCGGCGCGAAGCCGCTGCCACTTGTGCGACGACAAAGTGGTAAACGAGGAAACTTGCCACCGCCGAAACCAGCAGCGCAAAAAGGAAAACCGATCCGAGACGTCGATTCATGGTTAATCAGAGCAAGAATCGGACGAGAGCAGCACTGTGGCATGCTCCCGCCGGTTGTCCTAATTAGCTGCGCTATTCGCACTCGAAAGCTTGCCGTTCACGGTCGACCACAGCCCGTTAATTTGGGTCTTTACGTTACTGAGAACCGCAACCGCGGCAAGGGCAATGAACGCCAGGAGCAGCGAATATTCCACAAGATCCTGTCCGTCCTCTTCCATCAAAAATGAGCGAATCATTGTACGAATTCCTTTTCTGTGTGATATCCCCGCCGCGACCTCCGTCAGGACGGAATGACATTTAGCGAAGACTCGTTAACAGAGTGCCTTGCGGGATGCAAGTATTTCCGCCGAACCTGAAGAGTTTACGTCCAGAAAATTCCTGCAAGCAGTTTCGAGAGGACGGTCGATAAAGTATTGTTCCCCGCGAGCAAGAATGCGAGAAAAACAAATGATCCGAGCGCAATCGGAACGCCATGAGGAAGACCCAATGAACCAGAATTACGAAAATCAAGCTGCGGATTTGTCCGGTAAGGCGCGCGAAAAGAAATCAGATCACGCAGCAGGAAATGCAAATTGCAGAGCGTTTCGCCGAGCCGGCCTTTGGCAAGCGCGAAGATGCCCGCGCAGGCGCCGCCCATCAGCGCCGTCGCGACAAATATCTGAAACCAGTTGCCGGGTCCGACGAGCGCGCCGACAGCAGCCATCAGCTTGACATCGCCGGCCCCCATCCCGCGCAGCAGATAAAGGGGCAGGTAGACGGCAAGCGCCAACAGCATTCCTTCGCCGGCATTCTTTGCTCCCACCAGATGGAAGCAAACTGCATTTAGCGCAAACCCGAGCATGAGGCCCGAGAGGTTGAGCCAGTTCGGGATGCGGCGGAAGCGCAGATCGTAGATGGCCGCTACCGTAACGAGCGCTACGAGAGAAGCGCCAAGAACGATGGGGAATGACTGCATCATCGTTTCTTAAAAACGATCGCGCGGCCGTCGTCGAATACCGGCCGCCACTCGCGCGTTTCCTTCAGAATCGAGCTGAGCGGATCGTCCGTCCGTAGCAGAACGGTGTCGATGGAATAGCGCGCCAATTCCTTACGCCAGTCAAAATGCCCATTTCGCGCCTTTACCCAATCCCGGGAATAATCCGCGCCATAGAAGTCGCTGCGGCCGTCGGCAAAAACGCGCATCTTCGGATAAAGGCGATAGATCAGGTAGTCGCCCCATTGGTCGAACGTAAATACGCGTGCTTTCGGGCGATCGGCGAGGACTTGAGCGGCCGCGACCGGGAAGTCGCGCGTATCGAAATCCACGATACGGTGCTGGCGGGCAGAAAAAACGCCTAATGAAACCGCAAGCACCAATGTCGCGCCAATTGGAATGAAAGGAATGCGTTCTACACGCTCGAACGCGTCGAAATCCTTGGCGAACGAGAGCAGCGCGGCACTCGAATTTTTAACCCAAGCCGCTACGTTCGCGCGCTCCATACCTTCGAGCAGAGATGTTACTAACTGCGCAACGGCCGGAGCTGCCAGGAAAACGAAAATCGGAATATTACGAGCGGACTTGAAGGCCAGATGCGCCCAGACCAGCAGAATCACTCCTTGTGCCCATTGCTTCTGCCGGAAGCAGGTAATTGCCGCGCAGCCGCCAAGAATTAAGAATGCCTCGACGCAAATCGCAAGCGGGGATTGAAAATCGAACGGCGTGAATTCAGCGATGTCTTTTAGCTGCTTTGAGTCGAGAAGATAAGTCAGAATATGTTGGTGCAGATGCCAGCCGTACGGATTCAGCAAGCTCGCGGCGAGCGAGGCTCCAGCGCATAGAAACCATGTTCGGTGGCAGTGAATCGCACGCCAGGTTTCCTGCAGGCCCGTATACGCAATGTCCTGAATGGTATTCACCGAACCGTATGCCAGCAGAAGCAGAATCGCGATCGGGAACGAGCCATGCAAATTCGTCCATAAGACAACGAGCGCCGGAAACCACCAGAGAATTTTTGTCCGGCCCTCTTGCGCGCGGTCGATCAGATGAAGCGCAACGAGCAGTAAAACCCACGAGAGCAAATGGGGACGGGCCAGCCAGTGAATGGCGGTTGCAGACACGGCGGCAAGCGTGATTACCAGGGCACGCGCATCGTTCGCCGCATGGCGGCGAACCAGCCGGTATAGGAGCACGCTTATCGCGCTCAGGATCAGCGCGTTTGCAAGCACTACTCCGGATAGTCCGGCCGCGCGGTGGATGACGGAGAACATGACATCCCAGAGCCATTCCCAGGCAAACCAACTCTGACCAGGTTTGGTGAACGAGAAGAGGTCTATTTGGGGTACGCGCCCGTTTTGGAGAATCCAATCGCCAGTGCGAATCTGCCAGCCGGTATCGCCATCGCCAAGAATCGTTCGGGCGCCTTCCAGAAGGAGAAACAGAGCGGCTATTGGGAAAAGAAACGCGATGTCGGTAAAAGAGGGAAGGATTCGCAACAGAGCGGAGTCGCGCGGCTTCGCACCTTTTAATAGCTGGGATTCAACAGAAATGGTGCTCATTGAATCTGAAGGATGTCTCCGATTTGCGTGCCCGAGCGGAGGACGGTTCCTGCCGGCAACTCCAAAACGGAATGTGCTCGAAGGCAAACCGCAATTCGACGCGGCTTCAGGCCGGAACGCACATCGCGCACCTGTAAATTCTTACCGAGGAAGACCGAATCGATTGGTAGCTTCATGCCGAACGTATGAATTGCCTCGCAGGGTACGATCCAGAGTCCAAGTCCTTCTTCGAACGTAGACACTCCGAGTAGCCCCTGGCGCCTGGATTTGCTGGTTCCAGCAAGATGTGCCGTTCGGGCGAGTAGACAATTCCGGCTCACGTTGAAGAATGCAAACTGGCGTGAGCTGGTGGGAAGCACGTCAAAAACCAAGTGGGAGATGGAGTGAGACTGTCTCACTACTCAACGTGACCACCGGCACGATCCCGGAGCCTGGCCCTTCGATGTTGCATAATGGTCGCGGGTCCTTTCAGACAAGCAGTTCGGATAACCAGTTCGGACCACCAGGCGTATTTATGTCCTCCACCCAAATGGCCCGGGCGGCGGCTCCGGTCTTCACGCTCGTTGCATATCTGCCGGACCCATTGGGCGGCTATTTGAATGCAATGCGCGAGGCGCTGCCAGGACATAAGGCCGGCAATGTTCACCTGACGCTGCTGCCGCCGCGACCTGTGGCGGCGGAACTGGATTGCGCCTTTTTAGAATTGGAAGAATCGCTCGGTGAATTCGACCGTTTTGAGGTGAGTTTGACCGATGTAACGATGTTCGAAGATACCGGAGTGGTTTACATCGCGGTCGACCACGGCCAGCAGGAGAGCCGCCAGATTCACAAAAAGCTGAACCGCGGAACATTTGCGTTTCAGGAACCGTTCGACTACAAACCCCACATCACGCTCGTGCGCCCCGTTGACGAAGCCACCCGCCCAAACGTGCAGGAGCAAGCAATAGAGCTATGGCAGCGCTGCCCCTTTCCCAGAAAATTCGAGTTGGCCGCCGTTGATTTTCTACGCCAGGCACCGGACGGTAAGTGGGAAAAGTTATGGCAGAAGGCGCTCGGCGAATCACTCAAACATCTTTAATTGGTCAGTGGGCTGTTTGCCAGGTTTGGGCTTACTCTTTGCGGCGCCAATGACGCCTTGTAGCTCAGTGGCTTGAATTGCCTCCCGCGGAATGAAAATCTTCTGCCGGGCGGCGGAGGCGCGCGGCGGGGTGGCGATATAGCCCTGGCGCGGCCAATCGGATAGATTATGCGGCAATATGCCGTCAATGCGGTCGCCGTCACGCAAAGTAAAGCGGGTCCAAAGGCCCGGGATACGGGGCCGCCGGACGAAAAGTTGATCCGACTGAAATAGATCGAAATGCCCCGCCTCGGCGACGAAGCAGACGGTTTTTAGCTGGTCATAGGGGATTACTTCGACGGATCCCCCCATCGTCAGAAGTTCCATGCCATCGGGCAGCAGGAAAGTGGCAGGATTGACGAAGCCCTCCAATGGCTGGCGGTCAAACCGGTATGCAACCACACGTTTAGCGGTGCTGGAGAGCAAACTTGGAGGTCGCCTCAGGCAAAAGTCGAAACAATTTTGCAGATATTGTATCATCGGGAGAAATGGACGGTACGGCGGCATTCGAGCAGCGGATGAAGTCTTACCTTCAGTTCTGTCGGATCGAAAAAGGGCTGGCTTTCAACAGCTTGGAGGCGTACCGGCGCGACCTGGAGCGGTTGGGCGATTATTTGGCGAAAATGAAGCCCGATTGTGTCACTCTTGCGGTGTTGCGATCTTATATAGACCATCTGAAATCGCAAGGAATTACGAACCGTTCCATTGCGCGGCACGCGACCACAATTCGCGGTTTTTTTCGCTTTCTTGTCGAAGAGAATCTGCTTTCCGAAAATCCGGCGGAATTATTGCAAGCTCCCGCGATTGGCCAAAAGCTTCCCAGGTTTCTCACGGTGCGATCCACTAACCAGTTAGTTTCCGCTCCGAGTGAAGGGAAATCGACGGGCATCCGCGACCGGGCGATGTTGGACCTGCTTTACGCCACAGGCGTTCGTGTCAGCGAGCTAATTACGCTGCGCATGGCGGATTACGACCCGATGGCAGGTACGGTACGAGTAACCGGTAAGGGAAACAAACAAAGAATGGTGCCGGTGGGGCGGGAAGCGGTCGCTTCCATCGGGCGGTATCTCGAAACGGAACGTCCCGGATTATTGAAGAATCGCCAAAGCCCGTTTCTGTTTATCACCGCGCGCGGTTCGACCATGACGCGCCAGGGATTCTGGAAATTGCTGAAGGTTCACGGAAAACAGGCGGGAATTTTTCAGAATTTGAGCCCGCATGTACTCCGGCACACATTCGCGACCCATTTACTCGAAGGCGGAGCGGACCTTCGGAGCGTACAGGCGATGCTGGGTCACGTTGATATCGGCACAACCCAGATTTATACACATGTTTTGCGCAGCCGGCTGGAGCAGACGGTGGCGCGGCATCATCCGCGCGCGAATCGGGAACGCCGCAAGAGCGGGCACACGGGAGAGGATAAACACAGGCGATGAGCGACTACATGTTCATGCTCGACAGCCACCTGAACGCAGAACAGAGTAAGGTGCTTGCGGCCGTACGCGACGCTGCTACGGAAGCCAATCTCAACTTATTTCTAACAGGCGGCGCAATGCGGGATATGCTGGGCGGCTTTTCGATCCGGGATCTCGATTTTACAGTAGAAGGTAACGTCATCCGGTTTGCAAAGAGTCTGGCTTCCGAGCAGAACGCCAAAGTACTCTCGGTAGACGAGCACAAGAAAAGCGTGGAGTTGCTTTTCCCTAACGGGGTATTAGCAGAGATTGCAATGGCTCGTCAGGAACGCTATAGCAAGCCAGGCGCAAAGCCGCAGGTTCAGCAAGCCACCATTCACGAGGATTTGCGGGGCCGCGATTTCACGGTGAATGCCATAGGTCTCTCGCTCAGCAAAGCATCCTACGGATTATTGCTCGACCCGACGAACGGACTTGCCGATATCGACCGCAAAGAGCTACACGGGGTTAGCAATTACGTTCTATATGACGATCCGTCGCGTATTTTGCGGCTGATCCGCTTGAAAGTACGGTTGGGATACCAGGTTTCCGAGCGGACTCAGTCGCAATATCAAAACGTGCGCGAGGCGGAACTCGAAAAGCTGATTCCCGCGGCGGCGCTTGAGAAAGAACTACACCATATCGCGGATGAACCGGCGGCGCTTGATATTCTTCAGGCGCTCGATCAGGAGAAACTGCTCACTTTGTTCGGAGCGGGACTGACCGGCGCAAAGCTCAACACTGCCGGGTTTCAAAAGCTGCAAAAGGCAAGGCAATTGGTGCCGTTCGGCCAGGAGTTTAAGGTTAATAATTTTTCGCTGTTTCTCAATTTGCTGATTGAGAAGTTGACTCCAAAGGAACGCGCCCAATTTTTGGCCGCCACCGGACTGGAAAAGAAAGCGCTGGATGCGGCTGCGCGGCTGGAAGCGGAAGCGAAAAAGCTGGAGCGCAGTCTAACGGGGGCAAAGCTGCAGAAGCCATCCGCGCTGTACACCGCGCTGGCGAAAGTGCCGGGTGAACAACTGCTGTTCATCCTGATGCGATCGAATCAACGAATCGTCGTCGACCGCCTGCGGAATTATCTCCAAAAATACCTGCCCGCGGCGCAGGAGATTACGGACGCTGTTGTGCAGGAACATGGCGGAACGCCGGGCACCGCGAAATACAACAAGATTCGGAATGAGCTGATTACGGCGCGCCTCGATTCGCGGCCGCGCAAAGTGGCTCCGGTGGAAGCGGCACCCGAACCGCCTCCGCCACCCCCAACAGGGCGGCGGCATTCGACTTGGGGACGGTAAGGGACAGGCGAGACCGCCCGCCTTACCAATCCGATCTAGTTAATTTTAAATACTTCATGCAAACGTTTTCTCCGCGGATTTGAGAAACCATTTCGGCAATTCCGACTTCATTTACTGGGAAGGGCAATCCTTGGGCAGAATTGAATGTATAAACCACCCCAAATTAGTTCCGATCTATTAACCCAGACCATCGAAAATCACCTCCGCTATTTCATCGGGAAATTCGACGGACAGGCGTCCGCATATGAGACTTTTCGCGCACTAGCATTGGCGCTGCGCCCGTCCATCGTCGACCGGATGATTGAAACGGCAAACCGGTACAAAGCGGCCAATGCAAAGCGGCTGTACTACCTCTCCATGGAGTTCTTGATCGGCCAGAGCCTGGCGAACACGGTGCACAACCTGGGGTTGATGGATGTTTGCCGAGCGGCCATTGAGCCGTTGGGCTTCAGTTTCGAGCAATTGGCGGATTCCGAGCCCGATGCCGCGTTGGGAAACGGCGGACTGGGTCGGCTGGCGGCATGTTTTCTGGAATCGCTGGCATCGCTCGACATGCCGGGTTTCGGCTACGGCGTGAACTACGAATTCGGGCTCTTCCGGCAGAAAATTCAAAACGGCTATCAAAAAGAAGAACCGGACTATTGGCGGTATGAGGAATCGCCGTGGATTATCGCGCACCCGGACCAGGTTTGCTACATACCGGTATACGGCTATGTGGAACATGACTACCGCCGCACCGGCGAATATGCGCCGATGTGGATGGGATGGAAACTGCTTGTCGGAATGCCGAACGATATACCGATTGCGGGGTACGGCGGCCGGACGGTCAATTTTCTGCGCCTTTATTCGGCGCGCGCCTCTGCTCATTTCAACATAGAAATCTTCAATAGCGGCGATTACATCAAGGCCGTCGGCGAAAAGATTGATTCGGAGAAAGTATCGAAAGTTCTCTATCCTTCCGATTCGATGCCGGCAGGCCGCGAGTTGCGGCTGTTGCAGGAATATTTTCTCGTAGCGTGCTCAGTACGCGATATATTCAATGGCTTTAGCGAAGAAGAGAGCGATCTCCGGAAGCTGCCGGATAAAGTCGCCATTCAGCTTAATGACACGCATCCGGCACTCACAGTAGCCGAGATGATGCGATTGCTGGTGGATGAACACCACCTGCTGTGGGATGAAGCGTGGGAGATTACGTGCAACACCTGCGCGTATACAAACCATACGCTATTGCCGGAGGCGCTCGAACGCTGGCCTGTGTCACTCCTGGAGCGCGTTTTGCCGCGCCACTTACAAATCATCTACGAGATCAACCATCGCTTTCTCGATATGGCGCGGCAGCGCTGGCCGTTGGAGCCGCAGCGTCTGAAAGAGGTATCGCTTATTGAAGAATCCGGCGAACGATCGGTTCGTATGGCGAATCTGGCAATCGCCGGAGGGCACGCGGTGAATGGCGTCGCAGCGCTGCATTCCGAACTCGTGAAGCACGATCTGATGCCGGCATTTTATGAGCTGTGGCCGGAAAAGTTTCAAAACAAGACCAACGGCGTCACGCACCGCCGCTGGCTTGCTTATGCTAATCCCGAACTCGCCGCACTGATCACCTCCGCCATCGGCGACGAATGGATCCGCGATTTCAGCCGTATACGCGAACTGGAGCCGTTTGCGGACGATCCTGAATTTCGTTCCGGCCTTCGCAAGGTGAAGCACCAGCGGAAAGCGGCTCTGGCAAAGTTTGTTTCGCACAACATCGGAATAAACATCGACCCTGACCACGTCTTCGATATCCAAATCAAGCGTATTCACGAATACAAACGCCAGCTTCTCCACGTTCTGCAAATCATTGAAGAGTATTTGCAACTGGTGGAAGATGGAACATGCCCGGCAAACCCGATAGCCCATATTTTTGCGGGGAAAGCCGCTCCAGGTTACGCGATGGCCAAGCTGATTATTAAGCTAATTAACAACGTCAGCGCAATAATTAATTCCGACAAGCAGGCGAACGGCTGGATCAAAGTGCTGTTCGTACCGGACTATCGCGTTTCATTGGCCGAGAAACTAATTCCCGCCGCCGATATTAGCGAGCAGATTTCAACCGCCGGCATGGAGGCGTCCGGCACGGGCAACATGAAGCTGGCAATGAATGGCGCATTGACGATTGGAACGATGGATGGCGCCAACATTGAGATTGTGGAAGAAGTTGGGCTCGAAAACGCCTATATCTTCGGCTTGAGCGCCGAACAGGTGGCGGAGCAGAAGAGAAACTGGTCGTATCGGCCATCGCAGATTTACAACAGCAGCGATAGCGCGCGGCGCGTGATCGATTCGTTATCGACCGATCGCTTTTCACCTTCGGAGCCTGGGCTATTCCGGCCGCTAGCAGAAAAGCTGCTTTATGATGGCGAGCAATACTTTCACCTGGCTGATCTTGCGTCTTACGTGGAAACCAAGGCGCGCGTTCTAGCCGATTATGGCGATCGCGATACATGGAGCCGCCGGTCGGCGCTGAATATCGCACGGTCGAGCAAATTTTCCAGCGATCGAACAATTCGCGAGTATGCTGATGAGATTTGGAATATTCGGTCGGTTGGAACGTAGCAGGCCTCACGCCACTTACATGATGACCAGGAATTCGAAATTCCGATTCCTAAACTAATTCGCTACGGCCTCTCGCTGTGGGCCCCTGGGCCACGTACCATTCACAACTTTCTCCCAGTTTCCTTCACCAATTTCCTCAACTACTTACGCGCTCACGGACTGCGTAGCATTTCCTCTCCGGGCTACACTCTCTGCCGAAAGAGAGAATTCTAATGTCCCAACTCGATACCGAAACCCAGGCCGCCGCGCCGTCCCCCGCTCCCGCCAGGCGCGAACCTTCCGAAGCCCGCCTCCGCGCCAACCGCCTCAACGCGCAAAATAGTAGCGGCCCGAAGTCAGTCGAAGGCAAGAAGCGCTCTTCGCTCAACGCCACCCGCCACGGCATTCTCTCTCAGACCGTCCATTTCCCCGCAGAGGAAATGAAAGCCTATACCGAATTCTGCGATCGCTATGTCGCCGGTCTCCAGCCCGTCGGAGTGCTCGAAACCGAACTCGCCAGCGCTTGCGCCGATCTGCAATTCCGCCTCCATCGTTGCTAGGCCGCCGAACACAACATGTTCGCCATTGGCTTCGAGGAAAATGGCAACCGCTGGGAAACCGGGCATCCCGAATCGCACACGGCTCTCGCCATGGCCGAAACGCTTCGTTCGAACGCGAATCCCATCGCCACGCTTTCGCTCTACGAGCAGCGCATTCACCGCCG
>Ga0134125_10009259_pt1 | contig 11092 bp, 8 predicted proteins | sample KB31751_FD_96464 | JGI IMG/M metagenome (GOLD analysis project Ga0134125, IMG submission 96464) | Terrestrial soil microbial communities with excess Nitrogen fertilizer from Kellogg Biological Station, Michigan, USA - KB3-175-1 | ecosystem: Environmental > Terrestrial > Soil > Unclassified ...
CGGATAGCCGCCGGTGACGGGGTGGTCCGGACCGAGGATCACCGGTAAACCGTTGGGCGGCACCTGGATTGCGCCGCGAGTGGCGCCCTCGCTGGGCAGCTGCCGGTCCGGATGGCGGCACTGCAAGGGGCGGCCGGTCAATCGTATCCCCACCCGGTCGCTGCGATCGGATACCACCCAGTCGGTGCGCACCAGTGCGTCGGGGTCGACGAACCAATCGTCGCGGGGACCGGGCACCACGGACAGCTCGACGACGGTGCCGGTGATGGCCGCGACCGGCGCCTGGTCCAGTTCGGGGTAGTCCTCGGTGTGCTCGCCGATCGGGAGCCGATCTCCGGTCTGCAGTGGCGATGGCCCGATGGCCGACATCACGTCGTAGCTGCGCGAGCCCAGCACCGGCTCCACGCAGATGCCGCCGCGGACCGCGAGGTAGCTCCGCAGCCCCGCGCGCGGGGTGCCCAAGGAGATTATTTGGCCGTCGCGCACGTGCTGAATGCTGTTGGTGCCGAACTTGATTCCGTTGACGGTCGGATCGGTGTCGGCGCCCGTCACCGCGATGTCGATGTCGCTGCCCCGGACCCTGGCGGCGAAACCGCCGAACGTCACCTCCACGGTGGCGCGGTCGTCGGGGTTGGCCACCAGCCGGTTGGCCAGCTTGTGCGCCTGCCGGTCGGCGGCTCCGGACCGGCTCACGCCGAGGTGGGCCAGTCCCGGCCGGCCGAGGTCTTGGACGACGGCGAGCGGCCCGGTGCGGAGGATCTCCAGGATTGCCACGGTTGTCTCCTCGGTTGTGGTGGTGACCCGCTTCGCCCGGCTGCGCCGCGCTCGCGATCGCCACGGGCTACTCGGCTAGACCGCCCGGAACTGAACCCACATGCCCTGCATCAGCAGCGCCGGGTCGGGTCGCTGCAGATCCCACAGGACCGCGTCGGTGCGGCCGATGAGTTGCCAACCGCCGGGGGAGCGGCGCGGATAGATCGCGCTGAATTCACCGGCGAGGGCAACGGAACCGGCCGGCACGGAGGTCCGCGGCTCGGCGCGGCGCGGTACCCGCAGGCGCGGGTCGCCGTCGACCAGATACGCGAAGCCGGGCGCGAATCCGCTGAATCCGACCTGCCACGGGGTGGCGGTGTGGGCGTCGATCACCTGCGGGATGGTCAGCCCGGTGTGGCCGGCGACCTCGGCGAGGTCGGGGCCGTCGTAGACGATGTCGATCACCACGTCGGCGCGGCGCTCCGACGGGGCCGGCTGTGTGGCGGTGACGCGCATCGTGCGCAGGCGCCGGCGGATGACCCCTTGACGGCGGGGGTCGTCGAGCTTGACCAGCACCGTGCGGGCCGCCGGCACGAGGTCGACCACTCCCGGTATCGGCTCACAGCGCAGCGCATCCGCCCACGCCAAAACCTCTGCGGTACTGCCACATTGCACCATCAGCGCTCGATCGCCGTAATCCATGACGGTGTTGCCCGCCAGCTCTGTCGGCAGGTCGTGGGCCAGGTCGCCGCTAAGGTCCGTCACGCTCATTACTCGACGGTAACCCCGGGATCGGGGCTCGTGCGAGGGGCGGCGGTGGGATTTTCGAGCACTGCCAGAGCTGCCTTAGCAAACGCTCAAATAGGCGGTGCGCCCCCCGGGGGTGGCTAGCCCAGGATTTTGGTGATCAGCGGGGGCAATTGGTCGGCGATCAGCGGGTAGCTCAGCGGTGACGCGAAGGCGATCGCGCCGGCCTGTTCCGTGGTGGTGAAGATGTGGCGGTTCTGCGCGGTGGTCAGCGACCCCGCCACCTCGCGGTCGGCCAGCAGCGCCTTCTGATCGTCCGGGTTACGGGTCGTCCAGATCACCACGTCGGCCGAATCGAGCACCGACTTGATGTGATCGCGGGGGATGACGGCCCGCTGATCGGTGCCGAACGGCTTGATGCCGTCGGCGATGACCAGCCCCATCTGGTTCAGGAAGTCCGTGCGCCAGCCCGCCATGGTGGCGACGACCGTGCCCCGCCACAGTGCGCCGTGCATCAGCAGCGCCTTCTTGCCGGTCCACTGCGGATACTTTTTGCCGACGTCGGTGAACTTCTGGTCGACACCGTCGATCAACGACTTCATCTGGTCCGCCTGGAACACCGCCTGGCCGACGGCGGTGGCCTGCTCCTTCCACGGCTCGAAGAAGGCGTCCCCACCGGATTGCGCGACGGTCGGGGCGATCGCGGACAGCTTCTGATAGGTGTCGGCGTCCAGGCCGGCATTGACGGCCACGATCAGGTCGGGTTTCAGACCCGCGATCTGGTCCACCGGGATGCCGTTGTCCAGGCTCAACACCACCGGCTGCGCCCCGCCGAGCTTGGGCGCGGCCCACGGCCAGACCCCGAACGGCTGGTCACCGAACCAGTTGGTCACCGCGATCGGCACCACGCCGACGGCGAGCAGGTCGTCCTGCTCGGTGTAACCGGCGCTGACGACGCGTTTGGGGGGTTCCTTGATGACGGTCTGACCGAACAGGTGGGTGATGGTCACCGATCCGGGCCCGCCGCCTCCGGGGGGCGATCGGCGTGACGAGCAACCCGCCGAAAGCGCCGTGAACCCGGCGCTCGCGGCGATACCGGAAGCCGCTGCGAGCTGCAAGAATCCCCGTCGATTCCATCCCTGTCGCATCGCGTGAGAGTATCGCGTTCCGCCCGCGCAGATGTATCGCCGCGCTGCTGAGGTCCCGCATCGGCACCACCCCGCGGCCTGGCGATGGGCGCGCGTCGCAGAGTTCTGACAAACCGGGGCGGGCCGTTGCGATTTCTGCGTATCGCCCACGTAACTGTGCACACCAGGACCGGTAACAGTGCGTCTTTAGCGTCAAGTGATCACGCCCGCGCCTCATTCACTTTCCGCACTTGATTCGCAAGGGAGTCCCATCAGATGACCACGACCATCAGCCCGGCAGTGCAGCCCGCGTCGACGCGCCAGCGTCATGCGGGACGGCACTGGATCGACGACTGGCGGCCCGAAGACCCCGAGTTCTGGGAGACCACCGGCAAGGCGATCGCCCGCCGGAACTTGATCTTCTCGATCTTTGCCGAGCACGTCGGGTTCAGCGTGTGGATGTTGTGGAGCATCGTGGTGGTGCAGATGACGGCGGCGGGCGGCCATGGGCATCCCAGCCAGCCCGGCGCCTCCGGGTGGGCGCTGACCGCCAGCCAGGCCCTGTTCCTGGTCGCCCTCCCCAGCGGCGTCGGCGCCTTCCTGAGGTTGCCGTACACGTTTGCGGTCCCGATTTTCGGCGGCCGCAACTGGACGACCATCTCGGCGGCGCTGCTGCTGATCCCGTGCCTGCTGCTGGCGTGGGCGGTGAGCCATCCCGGTACCCCGTTCGCGATCCTGGTCGTGATCGCCGCGACCGCCGGCTTCGGCGGCGGCAACTTCGCCTCGTCGATGGCCAACATCTCCTTCTTCTACCCGGAGAAGGACAAGGGCTGGGCGCTGGGGCTGAACGCGGCCGGCGGCAACCTCGGCGTCGCCGTCGTGCAGAAGATCATTCCGCCGATAGTCATCGCGGGTGGCGGGGTGGCGCTGTCGCGCGCCGGACTGTTCTACGTGCCGCTGGCCGTCGTGGCCGCCGTCTGCGCGTTCCTGTTCATGAACAACCTGACCGAAGCGAAGGCCGACGTGAAGCCGGTGTGGCAGTCGCTGCGCCACCCCGACACCTGGGTCATGTCACTGCTGTACATCGGCACGTTCGGATCCTTCATCGGCTACTCGGCCGCCTTCCCGACCCTGCTCAAGACGGTGTTTGGCCGCGGTGATATCGCGCTGACCTGGGCTTTCCTCGGGGCCGGCATCGGATCGGCGATCCGGCCCCTCGGCGGCAAGCTGGCCGACCGGATCGGCGGGGCGCGCATCACCGCCTTCAGCTTCGCGCTGCTCGCCATCGGCGCGGCGGCGGCGCTGTGGTCGGTGCGGGCGGTCAACCTGCCGATGTTCTTCGCCAGTTTCATGTTCTTGTTCGTGGCCACCGGCATCGGCAATGGCTCGACCTACCGGATGATTTCGCGGATCTTCAAGATCAAAGGCGAGCTGGCCGGCGGCGATCCCGACACCATGGTGCAGATGCGCCGTCAGGCCGCCGGCGCGTTGGGCGTCATCTCGGCGGTGGGTGCGTTCGGCGGGTTCATCGTGCCGCTGGCCTACTCCTGGTCGAAGTCGGAATTCGGCAGCATCGAACCGGCGCTGCGGTTCTACCTCGCGTTCTTCCTCGCCCTGCTGGGCGTCACCTGGTACTGCTACCTGCGCAAACACAACGCGATCACGCGGGTCGGGATCTAATCCGACGGTCGCTGCCGTCCGCCATAACCTTCCCAAGGGCTGTAGTCGGCGATCAGTTCTTCCTGCGGTGGCCGCTCGTCTTCCGGAACGTGCTGCAGGTTGATCCGGATCCGGTACCAGATCGAGCTGGGCCCGCGCATGCCGTCGACCAGGACGTCGGCCGGCCGCAGCCGGGCGGCCACCGCCGGGTAGCGATCGCGCCAGGTGTCCAGCGCCGCCATCGCCTCGTCCTTGGTCTTGGTGCGGGCGATCTCGATCAGCGGCATCGTGGAGTGCCGCCGCCCTGACGCCCCGTCGGGCCGCCTGCCCGATCCCTTCGGCGCGCGTTCGGGAGGCCCCATTTCTTCGGCCAGCACCAGCAGCCGATCGAGCTCGCCGACCGTGTCGTCCATTCCCGCCCAGGGGTCGCCCACTTCGGCGAACCGGCCGGGCACGGTATCGATGGTGAACGCCTCGGGCCGGCACTCGGCGACCTCGTCCCAGTGCAGCGGCGTCGAGACCCGGGCGTCGGGCGTGGCCCGCACCGAGTAGGCCGACGCGACCGTGCGGTCCTTCGCGTTTTGGTTGAAGTCGACGAACACCCCCTCGCGTTCTTCCTTCCACCAGCGGCTGGTCGCCGCCTCGGGCACGCGCCGCTCAACCTCCCGGGCGACGGTCTGCGCGGCCAGCCGCACCTGGCGAAACTCCCAGCGCCGGGCGATGCGGGCGTAGATGTGAAAGCCGCGCGAACCGGACGTCTTCGGCCATGCGGTCAGGCCGTAGTCCTCGAGCACCTCGCGGGCCACCAGCGCGACGTCCACGATGCGCGGCCAGGTGACCCCGGGCATCGGATCCAAGTCGACTCGCAGTTCGTCGGGGTGATCGAGGTCGTCGGCGAGCACTGGGTGCGGATTCAGGTCGACGCATCCCAGGTTGATCGCCCAGGCCAGCCCCGCGGCGTCGCGGATGACGGCCTCCGCCGCGGACGTGCCTCGCGCGTAACGGAGTTCGGCGACGTCGACCCAGTCCGGCCGTTTTGCCGGCGCGCGTTTCTGGAACACCGCCTCTTCCGAGATGCCCTTGACGAAACGCTTCAGGATCATCGGGCGCCCGGCCACACCGCGCAGGGCGCCGTCGGCCACGGCCAGGTAATAGCGGATCAGGTCGAGCTTGGTGTGCGGGCCCGAGGTTTTGTGGCCGCTCGTGCGGGGGAATACGACCTTGTCCGGATGGGTGATGGTGACCCGGTGCCCGGCCACCTCCAGCGAAACCGGACGGGTCATGTGGTTCATGTTAATTCGCCAGAATTTCTGGCCGAACTGAGACGGACGTCACATATGGTGGGTTCCATGCCTAACCTCCTTGGCCTGCCCGGTCAGGCCTCCAAAGCCGTAGCGAAAGTTCAGCAATACGTCGAACGCGGCTCGGCTGAATTGCACTACCTGCGCCGGATCATCGAGTCGGGCGCTTTCCGGCTGGAGCCGCCGCAGAACTATGCGGCGATGGCCACCGACATCTACAAGTGGGGCGAGTTCGGCATGCTGCCGTCGCTCAACGCCAGGCGCCACCCCGACCGCGCGGCGTGCATCGACGAGGACGGCGAATTCAGCTACGCCGAGCTCAATGAGGCGGCGCACGCGCTGGCCAACGGCCTGATCGCCAAGGGCGTCAGGGCCGGGGACGGCGTCGCCATCCTGGCGCGCAACCACCGCTGGTTCCTGGTCGCCAACTACGGTGTGGCCCGGGTGGGCGCCCGCATCATCCTGCTCAACAGCGAATTCTCCGGGCCGCAGATCAAAGAGGTCTCCGAGCGCGAAGGCGCCAAGGTGATCATCTACGACGACGAGTACACCAAGGCGGTCAGCAAGGCCGATCCGCCACTGGGCAAGCTGCGCGCGCTGGGCACCAACCCCGATCAAGGCCCCGACGACGAGCCGTCCGGCAGCACCGACGAGACGCTGGCCGAGCTGATCGAGCGCAGCAGCAAGGAGCCGGCCCCCAAGGCGGGCAAGCACGCCTCGGTCATCATTCTGACCAGCGGAACGACCGGTACCCCGAAGGGCGCGAACCGCAGTACGCCGCCGACGTTGGCGCCGGTCGGCGGCATCCTGTCCCACGTCCCGTTCAAGGCCGGTGAGGTGACGTCGCTGCCGTCGCCGATGTTCCACGCCCTGGGGTATCTGCACGCGACGATCGCCATGTTCCTGGGCTCGACGCTGGTGTTGCGGCGCAAGTTCAAACCGCCGCTGGTGTTGGAGGACGTCGAGAAGTACAAGCCGACCGCCATGGTGGTGGTGCCGGTGATGCTGTCGCGCCTCATCGACGCCATCGAGAAGATGGACAAAAAGCCCGACCTGTCCAGCCTGCGGATCGTGTTCGTCTCGGGCTCGCAACTGGGTGCCGAGCTGGCCGCCCGCGCGCTCAAGGACATCGGGCCGGTCATCTACAACATGTACGGCTCGACAGAGATCGCCTTCGCCACCATCGCCGGCCCCAAGGACCTGGAGCGCAACGCGGCGACGGTGGGCCCGGTCGTCAAGGGTGTGAAGGTCAAGATCTTCGACGACAACGGCAAGGAATTGCCCCAGGGCGAGGTCGGCCGGATCTTCGTCGGCAACACCTTCCCGTTCGCGGGCTACACCGGGGGCGGTAACAAGCAGATCATCGATGGCCTGTTGTCCTCGGGAGACGTCGGATATTTCGACGAGCACGGCCTGCTGTATGTGAGCGGCCGCGACGACGAAATGATCGTCTCCGGCGGTGAGAACGTCTTCCCCGCCGAAGTCGAGGATCTGATCAGCGGGCACCCCGAGGTCGTCGAGGCCACCGCGATCGGTGTCGAAGACAAGGAGTGGGGGCACCGCCTGCGTGCCTTCGTGGTCAAGAAGGGCGACGCCGACCTCGACGAGGACACCGTCAAGCACTATGTGCGCGATCACCTGGCGCGCTACAAGGTGCCGCGTGAGGTCGTCTTCCTCGACGAGCTGCCGCGCAACCCGACCGGCAAGATTCTCAAGCGCGAGCTGCGCGAAATGGAGATTTAGCTGCGCCAGCAGACTTCAGCGGCGGTCTTTGATGGCCCGGGTGATCTGGGCCGTGAGCTTCGGGTCGACCAGGAGCTGGTCGATCAGCGCGGTGAGCACCTCTTGCCCGGTCACCCGGGCGACACCCAGCCGGTCGGCCGCTTCGCGCTGCCAGATGTCGAGGGCCCGGTGGGTGGCCGCCGTGAGGTCGACGGTCCGGCGGGTCCGCTGGGTGCGCCCGGCCTGGTTGGCCGACAGCTGGCTGGCGATCCGCTGGCCGCGCGGCTGCCCGAGGCTGAGGCGCTCGGTCGGCGCGGCGTCTCCGGAGGGGCCGGCGGCCGAGGAGGGGGTGCGAAAGGATCCGGCGCTGGGTTCGTTGTGGTTGGGCTTGAAGTTCACTTCGGTGTCTTCCTCCGTGAGTGCGAATCAGTAAATCAGCGCTGGTCGCCTGTGTGTCAATACTGATTCTCTCACCGACGCCACCCTAAGTCGCGCCGCCGGGCCGCGGGCGGCCCGGCGGCGCGCTGACGGCTTGATGTGCGGTTGCGTCGCGGAAAGGCGCCCCCGGGCGCAGGTGGGGGGAGCAAATTATCAAAGGTAGCTGCCGGGCCTAGAAAAGGCGGGTGACATTACGTCCGGCTGAAATCTACTGCCCGTCATTCGCACGGAATCAGTCGATCCGTTAATACGGAAATGTTGATATCAGTAAATACGCCAGCCTCCGCCAGTACATCAGTATATTGTCGCTGACCTCGGATATCAATGCGTTCTGGTCCGCCGTTGTCAGTACTTGCGGATAAATAGATTGCGGAAATACGCATTTTCTATCACGCCAGATATGGCGCACCTTTGGCATCATTGTTGTGCAATTCACACCGTAAATACGCCGGTGTATCTTGTTTGCCTAGAAATGTGCGACTAGCGTTTTAAGCGTCGAAATTAAATCTTTGAAAGGAGCGCCGTCGATGATCTCGTCGATATCGCCACGCGGCGCGGCCGCAGCTGTTGTGGGCGCCGGTGCCGTGGCGGGCGCGCTGCTGTTCGGCGGCGCCCCCGTGGCCCAGGCCGCCCCCGTTCCGGGTCCCTCCACAAGTTTCGCCAGCGTCGGGCCGCACAGCGGCCCGGGCCTCATTCCCGACCGCCCCGGCGGTCACGGATGGGGTGGCCATGATGGTCGGGGACATGGCGGCTGGGGGAACGGTGGCTGGGGGAACGATGGCTGGGGCCACGGTGGTGGCTATTGGGCCCACCCCCAGCACTGGGTGAACTGGTGGTGGTGACCACCATCTCCGCGCGGTAGCCGACCATCGCCGACACGCCAACCCTCGGGATGGGCGGCCCGCGTATGGGGGGGATCCATGCCGGTCTGACTTAGTCAGGCCGGCATGGCCCTGTTGTGTCCGGGTTACGGATCGCGAGGCAGTCCCAACAACCGTTCGGCAATGATGTTCAGCTGCACTTCGGACGTGCCGCCGTAGATGGTGGTCGCGCGGCTGGCCAGCAGGTACTCGCCCCATTTGCCGGGCAGTTGGTCGGTGTCGCCGATCGCGGCATCGGTGCCGAACGAGGAGACCGCGAATTCGGCGTAGCCCTGGCCGGTGCGCATCGACAGCAGCTTGGAGACCGCCGCCGACGGCATCGCGTCCCCGCCGGCCAGTGTCAGCAGCGTGGAGCGCAGGTTCAGCACCTTGGCCGCATGACCCTCGGCAATCAACTGGCCGGCGCGGTGCTGCGCGACCTGGTCGAACTGGCCGTCACGAACGAACTCGACAAATTGCGACAGTGTGGCCAGGAAGTTCGCCTCGCTGCTGCCGATCGATACCCGCTCCGCGGTGAGGGTGTTGCGGCTGACCTCCCAACCCCGGTTCACCTCGCCGAGCACGCACTCGTCGGGCACGAACACGTCGTCGATGTAGACGGTGTTGAACATCGCGTTACCGGTGAGCTCGCGCAGCGGCTTGACGTCGACGCCCTCGCTGCGCATATCCAACAGGAAGTAGGTGATGCCACTGTGTTTCGGCGCGCTGGGATCCGTCCGCGCGAGCAGCGCCCCCCACTGCGCGAACTGCGCGGCGGTGGTCCAGATCTTCTGGCCGGTGATGCGCCAGCCCCCGTCGGTACGGGTGGCCTTTGTGGTCAGGCTCGCCAAATCCGATCCGGCGCCCGGTTCGGAAAACAGCTGACACCACACCATCTCGCCGCGGAAGGTCGGCGGCAGGAACCGCTGCTGTTGCTCGTCGGTGCCAAACGCCACGATCGACGGCACGATCCAGGTGGCGATGCCGGTCTGTGGCCGCTTGACCCGCCCGGAGGCGAATTCCTGGGCGATGATGATCTGCTCCACCGGCCCGGCGGCCCGGCCCCACGGCTTGGGTAGATAGGGCAGCACCCAGCCGCCCTCGGCGATGGCGACCTTGCGCTGCTCACGCTCGATCTCCTTGAGCGCCGACACTTCGGCCCGGATCTCCGCCCGCAACTTTTCGGTGTCGGGGTCGAGGTCGATGTCGACCGCGCGCATCCCGGTACTGGTTGCGCTGTCGACCACCTTTTGGGGGTAATCGGAGCTGCGGCCGAAGGAGGCGGCCAGCATCAGGGCCCGGCGGTAGTACACGCCTGCGTCGTGCTCCCAGGTGAAGCCGATCCCGCCGTGCACCTGAATGCAATCCTGCGCGCACCGTTGGGCGGCCGCCGGCGCCAGTGTCGCGGCCACAGCGGCGGCGAACTCGACGTGGGAACCGGTAGTGTCCCAATGGTTTTCGCGGGCCTCATCGATCGCGCGGGCGGCATCCCACACGGCTGCGGTGGCCCGCTCGGTGTCGGCGATCATCTCGGCGCACTTGTGTTTGATGGCTTGGAATTGGCCGATCGGCCTGCCGAACTGCTCGCGGATCTTCGCGTAGTGCGACGCGGTGTCGGTCGCCCAGCGTGCCACCCCGATGGCTTCGGCGGACAGCAGCGTCGTCATCAAGGCGTGCGCGGTGCCCATGCTCAGGTTCGTCAACACGACGTCGTCGCGCACCTCGACGGCGTTGGCGCGCACGTCGGCGATGGGCCGCAACGGGTCCAGGCTTTTCACCGGCTCAATCTCGAGCTGGTCGGCGCGCAACACCACCCACGCCTCGCCGCTGTCGATCGCGACGGGGAGCACCAGCAGCGAGGCCTGCGCCGCGGCGGGGACCGCGCGGAGTTCGCCGCGGATCACCAGCGAATTGCCCTGCCGGGTGGCGGTCAGCGCGCAGCAATTCAGGCCGTAGGCGGCGATCTCGGCGCCGGACGCCAGCTCGGCGAGCACCTTCGCGTCCGGGTCGTGCGCGGAGATCAGGGCGCTGGCGATCGCGGACGGGACGAAGGGGCCCGGCACCGCCCCATAACCGAATTCCGCCAGCACGATGGCCAACTCGAGGATGCCGAAGCCCTGCCCGCCGACGGATTCGGCCAGATGAACGCCCTGCAGGCCCTGCTCGGCCGCGGCCTGCCAATACGGCGGAGGGTTGACCAGCTTTTGCAGCGGCGTCTCCATCGCCTCGTGCAGTGTCTCGGACGGCGCGATGCGCGCCACCAGCGACCGCACCGAATCGGCCAGTTCTCGATGCTCGGGATTTATCGCGATCGGCATTGGTCGCCTTCCGTTGCTGCAGGACGCCGTGTCGGCCAAGTACCTTCCAAGCTAACAACCAGTCGGTTGGTCGACGACATGGGCTCGTGGCGATCGCAAGGGCGGCGAAGCCGGGTGCGGCGGGTCGCCACCATGAATTCGTGGCGATCGCAAGGGCGGCGAAGCCG
>Ga0134125_10009260_pt1 | contig 11092 bp, 11 predicted proteins | sample KB31751_FD_96464 | JGI IMG/M metagenome (GOLD analysis project Ga0134125, IMG submission 96464) | Terrestrial soil microbial communities with excess Nitrogen fertilizer from Kellogg Biological Station, Michigan, USA - KB3-175-1 | ecosystem: Environmental > Terrestrial > Soil > Unclassified ...
TCCCTGCTCGAATCCCCACGTTTCAATTCCCAATCCCATCAGGGTAGGCTGCGCATACAGCGCGGGGTTCGATAGCCAGCACGTCGCGGTGACGTCCCACATGTCATAAAAAGGCTCGGCCGCTACCAGGCTGTAGGCTTCAAAGGCAAGTTGTGAATAGGAGTATTGCTTGCCCTGCTGCTGTAGAGCGCTCATGAACTCCTTGCTCAAAGGCGTGCTGTTGGTGATGTCCAGCGGAAAAATGTTGATTCCCTGAAACCAGCGGAAAGCGAAGTCCACCGCGTACGGGTCCCAGAAAGCATTCCATTCCGCGTGCTTGTTGGCGACCGCCGGAGGAACCGTATTGGGATCAAGGTTTCCCGGGACGTTGATGGCGCCTCCCATCCACACCACCTGGCCAATGCCTTGTATGAGCCTGAAGTCGGCTTTCAGCACGTCAGTCAACGGCGTGATCGGTGATGTAACCAGCATGGTCAGCGGCGTGTCCGCGGCAATGGCTTGCTCCAGCAGTTGCGTGAGCAGAGCTTCGCCGGAAGGAGGCGGCGTGGGCACCTTGGACTTATACGGCTGAAGGCTGGGAATTTGACCGAACGCCACGCAATCCGAACGGTAGGGCCAGGGAAACGGGTTCCACCCTCGCGCGCGGCTGAGCGCCAGCGGAATATCTTCGCGGCCAAGAAACTGCTGCAGCTTGGAAGCAGCGTCCATGGCCGGCTCGGCGATGCAGTCGGCATTCACAACAATGATGCCGCGCAAGTCAATGTTCGGTAACGTGGTGAGGATGACAGTGGAGATGTATTCATCTACTGCCGCGTCGTGTAGCAACACTACAGGTGTCGCAGGCATTGAGTGGTACCCCCGGGTGGACTGTGCTCAATGGGACCAGCTTAGGAATCGGCGAGTATACAGCTCACTCAGCACCTCGGGAACAATCGTGGGCTTCTTGTTCGGTTTCTGTAACGAATGCTAGAGAAGATTTAGGTTGAGATTACGTAGTACTAAGCATCCCCGACTGTACAACTCCGCGTCCAACAGCTTGGAGAGTAATTGGCTTACCACGGCAATTTAGGGATGCCGGGTAAATCCAGGACACTGCCCACTGCTTAAGTCCGCGCTCAACGGTCACGCATTTCTATCACGCAGTTTTTGATGGGGTTCTTTTATGGCGCTGGTTCTATGTACCGGCTCGGATCCTGTTGTGATGAAAACCAGGCAGCTTCTTCTTGAGCAGGCAGGGCACACAGTAATCGTGGCCTCCACTGACAGCCAGGTGGAGAAGGCCTGCAAGAGCCATCAATTTGACCTGGCCATCATCGACCAAAACGTCTCGCCGGCCGTGAAGCAGCGTTTCTTCCTTCTGCTGCGTAAGCACTGCGCAAGCACCAGGATTCTGGAACTGAATCGCCCCTTCAATGACAGAACTCTCGAAAAAGCCGACGCGTGGCTGGTCATGCCCAGTGAAACGCCGGAACAACTCCTGGAGCTTGTGACTGCTCTCGCTCAGAAAGAACCTACGGCTGCCCCCAGTGATGAGCAGCTTACCGACTAGTCCTGTGAGGAGCTGCTTTTACGGCTGCGCGCATTCGCGCTGCTCAACGAGCATCTTAAGTAACAACGAGCAGTTCGATGAATGCGCCGCTTTCAATTATTGCGATCCTGAGTCTCGCCCTTTCGCATGCTTCTGCGTTCGGGCAGGAGCCTGAGGCAAAGCCATATACCAATTTGCCACAAGCCCCATGCCAGCCCGTGGTGCGCAACGCTTGTCCGCCCAGCAATGCTGCGTATATTCCATTGTCCACGCGGGGCAAGTTCAATCTGTTCCTGAGATCCACGTACTCCCCCTACACCTTTGCCAGCGGAGCAGCCAACGCGACCTGGGCGCAAATGACCGGGCAATGGTACCAGTACGGCGGCGGAATGCAGGGATGGGGAAAGAGGTTCGGCGCAACGCTCGCCGATACTGAGGCGCGCAAACTGATTCAGGGCTTCGCCCTGGCATCCGCTCTGCATCAGGACCCGAGATATTTTCCCGCGGCAAAAAAAGGGTTCATTCCACGTGGCTGGTACGCGGCAACGCGCGTGCTGGTGGCAAAGAAAGATGATGGTGGAGCGACGTTCAACAGCGCGGAAATTCTGGGCGCGCTTTTTACCAGTTCGCTGGAGAATGCGTATTATCCGCAGCACGATCGCGGCTTTGGCGAAACCATGAGTCGCTTCATCGGAGCCATAGGCTCGGATGCAACCAGCAATGTGCTGCGCGAGTTCTGGCCGGACATCAAACGTATCTTCCGTAAACATGCACCGGAAAAAATTAAAGAGATAGAAGAGAAACTACCTTCGCATCTCTGAGGCAGGCAGCATTTTCTTCCGCATCGCATTCGGGCTGCCGGTTCAAGGCAGGTCGCGATGAGAAAACGCAGACAACTAAGTTTGGTGCTGTAAAGTTCGGTGCTGCTGCAGCCCTGCTTATTCTTGTGATCTCACAAGGCGCGGCCCGCGCGGAGGACTGGTGAACGAGTCGGTGTTCATCTGCATGGAGGTGACGCTGATCTGCATGGCAGGTTGCGACAGGTTGGTGTGCCCGAGCACGAGGAGATTTGCTGATCCCAGGAAAAGACCTTTGTCCAGGATACGGTCGAGCAGATCCAGCAGCTCGGCATCGTCAGTCGCGATGTGGTGGCGCACCGGTCTCTCCATCTCGGCCAATATGTTTAATCGCGGCGCGCGCATGGAGCAGAAGTCACTCCTCGGTTGATTGTATTGTTTACCTTCGGAGAGGTTACGTCAAATCCAGCAGCAAGCAAATTAGCATATGGCAATTAGCACCTGGCAATTAGCCAAGACCAAAAGCAACAAATTATGGTGGTTTGCGCAGAGCAGGAATCGCACGACGATGGCGGGTGATCTGAAAATCCACCGCGCTGATCACACTGATTGAACTGATTGACGCGATCGGAAAAGAGGCCACGCTGGGGTGGAAAAGCGTTTTGTGATCTGGCGGATGATCAGCGGCTCATCCGCGCAAATCTGCGGTGATTTCTGGCGTTCAATTTGGCGAATTGCTAAGTGCTAGCTGCTAGTTGCTGTGCTGCTGAGCGGCCAGGAATAACGATCTGCGCCGCCTGAATGGCTGCGGTTTGCGAATACCCAGCGCGATATCAGCGAGCTCGAGGAGGCGCGCATCGCTGGTGGCAGGCAAGTGTGTGCTCCAGGGAACCATATCTTTTTGGCGGCTGAGGCTGGTTTTTTCCGCGATCCACAGCTCGCGTCGGGCGCGCTCACTCCTGCTGCTCTCTTCGCGGTGCGCGCTTCCATGCATCGTGTCGGACGATGTGCGAGCTGTCTTCCGATTTGATTTGCCATTGCGGAGTTCAGTGGAAACGCGCTTACGACGCGGCTGGACGCGGGATCGCTTACTTGTGAACACAGGCTGGTTTCCGTCTCAATCTTGTAACCTGAATCCATCTTCTGCTCAGGTTGAAATTATCTCGAAGTGTACTCGCATTTGCGGTAAAAAGCTGCCCGGCAGACGTGCCGTTTTGCGCTATTTTTTGCCGTAATTGACGGGCTAAGATGCTGGCTGGGAATTTTCTAATCTGGGCTGATTTTGTACTGACTCACGCTCCAATCTTGCAGCATGTTTCTGGTGTTTGACTGCAGCGGTAAAATGCTGCTAAACTCAGCATTCATAGCCACTTATCCCACCACAAAAGAAGGTTGTTTCAAGTGCAAGGTTATACCCGCCGTCAACTGAAAGAAGATAAGTTTATCGACACTGCTCAGGGAGCAGCCGAATGGACCGCAGAGCACCGCACGCAGGTGATCGCCAGCGCGGTGGTTCTCATTATCGTGGTTGGCGGCACACTGGGTTTCATTTCCTGGCGGAGTCACCAAAACGACGCCGCCAATCTGGCGTTGGGCTCGGCCATGCGGGTCTTCAACGCCACGGTGCGCACGGCTGGAGCGCCGGCGGGCACTGAAACAGAGAGCTATGCCTCCATAGCGGAGCGTGGAAAAGCGGCGGAAAAAGAACTTAAGAACGTAGCCGACAAGTATCCGCACACGGACGCCGGGCACATTGCCCGCTACCTGGAAGGCGTGGCTGCGATGCAGGCCGGTGAGAACAGCGTCGCGGAAAAGCAATTAAAGGCGGCTGCCGATTCCGGCGACAAGAACGTGGCGGCGTTGGCCAAGATGGCGCTGGCCAACTACTATCGAGCCAACAACCGCACGGCTGACGCTACAAGAATTTACAAGGACCTGTCCGATCATCCGACAGAGACGGTCTCCAAGTCGGCTGCGCAATTGGCGATGGCCGACATGTATGAATCCACTGATCCGCAGCAAGCGGCCAGCATCTATCAGCAGATTCAGAAAGAAGACCCAAACAGCCCCGCTGCCCAGGCGGCTACGTCCAAGCTCACTGGCAACAAAGGCCCTGGCTCCAGCCCGCTGCCGGAATAAACTTCTCCGGCCGCAGCTTGGGTCCGAGCTGATTTCCACAGCCCCGAATCAGGGTTGCTCCGCATCCTACAACCTGGGAGTCGCCGGCGTATTCTCTAGCTGCTTGTTCTGCATTGGCTTTAGGTCTGAAGCCAAACCTTAACGCTTGATTGGCATCTCTAGATGCTGGTGACGCATAATCTTTTTGTGGCCGAAATTCGGAGGAGCACATGAAATCTTTTTTGGCAGGATTAGGCATTGGCATTGGGTTAGGTATTCTCTTCGCGCCCATGAGCGGTGAGGAGACTCGCACCAACCTGCAGCAGCGGGCGGGTGATCTGGCGGATTCAGCCCGCGATCTGGTTGATCAGGGCAAGGACCGCGTACGCAGCACGGTTTCCGCTATTCGTGGCCAGGGCGAACGCATCGTTGGGCAGGCCCAGAGTTCCACGGGTACTGAAGGAAGAAGCCTGTAACCTCTCAACTTTTGGAACGGGCGGCTGTCCACCAGCCGCCTTAATCTTGACACTCCCTCCTTTTGACCTTTATTCTTGAAGTGTCCTCATCTTCCCTGCCAGGCAAGTTCCAGGCGAATGCAAGTTTCCGGAGTCAGTTGTATGTTCATAAAAATAAAGGATCTTGAGATCCGGAAATTGGAATTTGATGAGACCATTCAGCCTGGAATCATCGCCTTGGGTGAAGACCTGACGCAAACTGCACCCCTGAGAAGCACCGGTCGTGCGGAACTCCTGCGAGAGAACCGGGGCGGACGGGAAGTGGTTGAAGATATCCGGCTGGTGGGAAGATTTTCCACGGAGATTGAAACTCACTGTGCCCGCTGTCTTGAGATTGTGGATAACTCGGTGGCGGAGGAATTTGATCTTGTTTATCGCCCGCAAGGGGTAGATGCGCGTGGGGATGAAGCTTCAATCAATCAGGCTGAGACCGAGATTGGATACTATCAGGGGGACGGCCTGTTCCTGGAAGATGTGCTGAAAGAGCAGATTCTTCTGGCTCTGCCGGTGAGGCAGATTTGCAACGCGGCCTGCAAGGGACTGTGCCCGCACTGCGGCGCCAACTTGAATGCAGAGACCTGCCACTGTGTGAGTACAATGTCTGATCCGCGCTGGTCGGCTCTGGAAGATATTCGCAAGAAGCTGGAACAATAATAGGAATTTTCGAGCGTGATCGCCGTGCGGCATCGCGCTGACGGAAGGGAAACGCAAACCATGCCAAATCCAAAACGGCGGCACTCGAAAGCGCGCACTTCGAGACGTCGTGCCCATGATTTTCTTGTGCCGAACTCGGTTTCCGAGTGCCCCAATTGCCACGAGCGCAAGCTCCCTCACCGTGCCTGTCCCAAATGCGGATATTACAAAGGCCGCGAAGTGGTGGAAGTGAAAGAATCCAAGTAAGCGCACACCTAAGTGGAAAATGTAATCGCTGTTGACGCCATGGGGTCGGACCGGGCCCCGAAACCTGAAATTGAAGGTGCCTTGCTCGCCGCCCGGCATTATCCGGGCGTCCGTGTCTTGCTTGTGGGGCCCGAGGAGCAGCTTCGGCGCGAGCTGGCAAACCACCCGGTCGCGTCGCGAACGCCCGTGGAGATCGTCAACGCGACCCAGGTGATCGGCATGCACGAGAAACCTGTGCAGGCCGTTCGCGCGAAAAAAGATTCCAGCATGCATGTGGGTCTCCGCCTGGTGAAGGAGAAGAAGGCGGCAGGCTTTGTCACGGCCGGCAACACAGGCGCCGCCATGACTGCGGGCAAAATGGTGCTAGGCACGCTGTCCGGCGTTGACCGCCCTGCTCTGGCAAATGTGTTTCCCACTTCCGCCGGCAAGCACAAGCCCTCAATTCTTCTGGACGTGGGCGCAAACGTCGATTCCAAGCCGCAGAATCTGGCCCAGTTCGCCATCATGGGTGAAATCTATTTCCGCGCGATCTTCGGCGTGACCAGGCCGACCGTGGGCCTGCTTTCCGTTGGTGAGGAAGAGACCAAGGGAAATGAGCTGACCCGCAAAGCATTTGCGCTACTCAAAGAACTGCCGCTGAATTTTATCGGCAACGTGGAAGGGCGCGATCTCTACAACGGACGCGTTGATGTGATTGCCTGTGACGGCTTTGTCGGCAACGTGGCTCTCAAGATCTCTGAAGGCCTTGTGGAAGCCGTACGCTTCCTGCTGCGTGATTCTTTGAAGTCAACCATCACATCGCAGGTAGGAGCTCTGCTGGCGCGCAAGGCGTTTACCGACTTTGGCCGCAAACTGGATTATTCCGAGTATGGAGGAGCGCCGCTGCTGGGCCTCAAAGGTGTGGCCATTGTCGGCCATGGCGCTTCCAATGCGAACGCGATCAAGAACGCCATTCGCGTGGCCAAGCAGTTTCACGAAGCAGGAATCAACGCCCGTATTCAAGAAGAACTCACCAACGGCCGCACTGAGGGCGCCGAACGCACGGGGCACGAGCAACGAGCATGAACCTTCCCAGAATTGCTTTTCTTTTCCCCGGACAGGGATCGCAAATTGTAGGCATGGGCAGAGAACTCGCGGCACTCTATCCAGTGGCGCGGCACACGTTTCAGGAAGCAGACGAGGCGCTGGGCTTCTCCATTTCGAAGCTCTGCTTTGAAGGTCCGGAAGACGATCTCAAGATGACCGAGGTCACCCAGCCCGCCATTCTTACCAGCAGCGTTGCCGTATTCAGGGTTCTTCAGGAAAAAGGCGTGGGGCCGCAATTTGTTGCCGGCCACAGCCTGGGCGAATATTCCGCTCACGTGGCTGCCGGAACCATTGATTTCGGCGATGCAGTCCGAGCGGTAAACAAGCGCGGACGCTACATGCAGGAAGCAGTCCCGGCAGGGAAGGGCGCGATGGCCGCTATCCTAGCCATGCCCCTGGCCGATCTGAAAACGATTTGCGATGAAGCAGGCCAGGGTGAGGTGGTCTCGCCAGCAAACATCAATTCACCGGAGCAGATCGTCATTTCCGGAGCCACCGCGGCTGTGCAGCGCGCGGCCGATCTGGCTAAAGAACGTGGCGCGAAGCGAGCCATCATGCTGCCCGTGAGCGCACCATTCCATTGCGCCCTCATGCAGCCGGCACAGGACCGTCTTGCAGAGGATCTCCAGCAGATCGTATTCAATACTCCCGAGGTCCCGGTCATCAGCAACATTGATGCGCAACCGAAAACCGAAGCGGAAGCTTCTCGCAGAGCACTGATTTCTCAGGTGACCGGCGCTGTGCAGTGGTTGGGTTGCGTTCGCAAGCTGATCGAGCTGGGCGCGAACACGTTCGTCGAAGTCGGCCCGGGCCGCGTTCTCACCGGACTCATGCGCCAGATCGATCGTTCCCAGACTGCGATGAACGTGGAAGATGAGGCTTCGCTGCAGAAAGTCATGGGTTTGTTCGCAGCCGCAGCGAAGGAGTAACCAGCAGCAGTTCACCTCCAAGTGCGGAAGTGATAAACAAACGATGCAACCCTCTGCTCTCCGCAAACTGCTCGAACAGGTCCGCGACGGCAGCGTCTCGCCCGACGATGCGGTCTCCCGCCTTCGCCATATGCCATTCGAGGACCTCGGCTTTGCCAAGGTGGACCATCACCGGCGACTCCGCGCCGGCATGCCGGAGGTCATCTTCTCTCGGGGCAAAACGCCGGAACAAGTGGCTAAAATTTTCCAGAATCTGGCAAAGCATGGCGGCAATGTTCTTGCCACCAGGGCTGATCAATCCCATTTTCGCGCGGTGAAACGGCTAGTGCGCAAGGCTGAGTACCGGGAGCCGGCTCAGGCGATTGTGCTGTGCCACGACCAAGCCACTTATGGGAAAGGCGTGATTGTGGTGGTTTCCGCCGGGACTAGTGATATCCCCGTGGCGGAAGAAGCTCTGGTCACAGCCGAGATCATGGGCAACAAAGTCGCGCATCTTTATGACGTAGGCGTGGCCGGAATTCACCGCCTGCTTTCAAATCACAATGTGATCGATGAGGCGCGGGTGGTAATTGTGTGCGCGGGAATGGAAGGAGCTCTTCCCAGCGTTGTTGGCGGCCTGGTACGCGTGCCGGTGATCGCCGTTCCCACCAGCATCGGGTATGGCGCTTCGTTCAACGGGCTCGCCGCGCTGCTCGGCATGTTGAACTCATGCGCATCAAACGTGACCGTGGTAAACATCGACAATGGTTTCGGCGCGGGCTATGTCGCGTCAATGATCAACCGGCTTTAAGACTTTCGGGCGAATCGTTTCCACAACTGCCGCCAAAAATCAAGCTCTTTCGCTAGCCTCAACGAAACATTTCGTGTGCAACATTCAGGGCCCTCAAAGCGTCTCACTGGCAGGTGTACAATCTGCGGTAGTAATGAGGGCCTGCGGACCTTCTTGAGGGATCTTCTCCCGAGCCGAGGCACAAATGAACGTCCACGTCAGCTACAAAGCAGGCAAGACTCCAGAAGTAGAACGCGAATTTCAGATTCACATTCATAAACTTGAACGCAGGCTGCAGGCCTTTAATCCAGACCTGGTCCACTTCCATGCCATCGTGGACCAGCAGAACGGCCAGGGGCCGAGCACCTCTTTGAATTTGCGCCTGCCTTCGGGACAATTGGCGGTACAGAAATCCGGCGACACTCTTGTGGCGGCCATTAAGACCGCATTTTCCGATTTGACTTCGCAGCTCAAAAAACATATGGACATGCTGCGCGGTGACTGGAGCAGAAAGCGCCGCCAGACTGGCCGCGGACAGGTGATTGAACCCACCGTGCCGTTTGAACAAACGCTGGCCTCCGTGCCCCCGCAGGATCGCGCTACTGACGGTGCACCACCCAATGAGGGCAATGATCTGGAAACCTGGTTCAATGCCAACTTGCCGGCGCTGAAACAGTTCATCGAAAACGAGCTCAGCTACCGCACCAATTCCGGTCAGCTTCGGGAGGACCAGGTCAGCCCCGAAGAGGTGCTTGATGAAGTGATGCTTAGCGCTCTTTCCGACGGCGGGACCGGCTCGCGTTTTCTCTCTGAGGAGAGTTGGTTCCAGGGCCTTGCCCTCCAGGCCATTCGCCGGCTCTTGGAAGCCAATGCCGATTCGGCCGACGTGTCTCTGGATGTTCCTGCCCGCTCTCAAAACGTGAGCGGCAGTGATGAAAATATTCTGCAATATCATCAGCCTGACGACCAGCCACAGGGCGAAGGCGTACTTCGCGACAGCCATGTGCGCACCCCGGAAGAGATTTTTCTAAATGAAGAGCTGGTGGCGCAATTGGATGTCGTCCTGCACGAACTCTCCGCTCCCGATCGGGAAGCCTTTGTGCTGTACACGCTCGAAGGCTTCACCATCGATGAAATTTCACGCCTCTCTGACCGTCCGCCCGACCAGGTTCGCAAGTCAATTGAAAAGGCGCGTGATCGCGTGCAGAAGCACCTGCCGGAACAGAATGATTTCCGCGGCAGGCTGCTTAAACGCTCACGTGTTGCCTGAAGCGCAGCCCAGCACAGGAGGAAGCGATGATTACCCGTGAAGAAATTCGCCAGCTTGCGCAATTTGAATCCCCAAAAGCCTCTGCTGTGAGCTTTTATTTTCAGCCGCAGACGCCGCAGGACAAGTCACACCGGCAGGAGACGATCCTGATCAAGGACATGGTGCGTGAGGCGCTTCGGCGGGCCGAACGCAACGGGAATAATCTTCCGTTGCGCGAGGACCTGCAGCGCATCCTGCAGGTGGCCGAAGGGCTGCACGGTAATCATTCTCGCGGCAAGGTGATCTTTGCCTGTGGAGGGCTTGGGGTTTGGCGCGAGCTGGACGTGCCTCCGCGCCTCGGGCGTTCACAGGTGATTGTGAATTCGCGTTTCCACCTCAAGCCCATGGTGGCGGCCCGCACGGGAAGCCCGCGCGCGTGTATCGCGCTGGTAGACCGCAGAAAAGCACGCATCTTTGAGCTGGCGGAAGACACGTTGCTCGCCAAGCCCGACCTTGAGTTCGGACCATTACCCAAGATCGGCAAAAGCGACGGCTACAGCGGATACGATGCCGGGCATCGCGAGCGTCACCTGGATAACGAAGTGGCCGCTCACTACAAGTTATTTGCCGAATCGCTTCACATGCTCATGAACCAGGACAGGTGTGAAGCGCTGCTGATCGGCTGTCGCGATGAGGCGTGGGCCGATATCGAGCCGCAACTTCATGCGTATGTGCGGCAGCGACTGGTGGGCCGCTTCCTGCTCGACCCGATTGCCGCCACAGCGGACCAGGTGCGTGAGTGCGCGACGCGCATTCTGCAGGAACATCGCATTCAAGAACAACAAGAGCTTTTGCGCGAGGTCATCGGCCAGGCGCAGCGCAACGGTCGTGGCGCGCTGGGCCTGCGCCATGTGGTTAATGCGCTGGAGCGCCAAGAAGTGCAGACACTGCTCGTCTCTCGCGATTTCCAGGCACAGGCTGTGGAGTGCGCAAATTGCGGACACCTGGACACGCGCATGGTCCCCAATTGTGCGGTCTGCGGCAATAACACGCGCGAACTCAGTGACGTTTCTGATGCGCTGGTAGATCTCGCTTTGCGCAATGGCGCCGAGATCCGGTTTGTAGATACTGATCCAGAGCTTGAAGCGGCCGGACGCGTGGGCGCATTGCTGCGCTTCCGCGCCGACCAGAACACGGCGGA
>Ga0134125_10009265_pt1 | contig 11089 bp, 10 predicted proteins | sample KB31751_FD_96464 | JGI IMG/M metagenome (GOLD analysis project Ga0134125, IMG submission 96464) | Terrestrial soil microbial communities with excess Nitrogen fertilizer from Kellogg Biological Station, Michigan, USA - KB3-175-1 | ecosystem: Environmental > Terrestrial > Soil > Unclassified ...
CCGATGCCCTGGCATTTGTGATAACTGCGGGCATCGGAACCAATCTCTGAGTAAGTGCGGCCGAGGAGTGGATCGAAGGCCTGTGTGTTGACCGGTGTGAGTGGGGGGCCGGGAGGTGTGGGGGCGGTTCTGGCGCCGGATGCACCCCGCGCACCGCGTCCACCGCCGCGTCCACCGGCGGGAATCGCACCGCGTCCACCCGGGAGATAAAGTTTTTTCGGCTGCCAGGGGCGGAGGCCGTCTTCGCGAATCTGCTCAGGGTACTTTGTGGGATCGCCGGCTTCCTTATAAGCTTCCTGGAAGAGCACGCTGGTCGCTTCATGCGCGCGATCGCCGCCACTGCCCTGGATGCCCATGGTAACGGTGACGTCCGGGCGCAGCGTGCGGAGGAGACGAACGTAATCGCCGACGATTTCGGGGCGGCCCCATTTGTCGATGACTTCGTTGGGGTCGAAGGAATAGCCGTAGTCGATCGCGCGGGTGAAGTACTGTTCGGCGCCATCGACGCGGTGGGCGGCCAGGAGCTCGGAGGTGCGGAGGATAGCCATATCCCGGAACAACTCGGGGCCGATTTCATTCTGGCCGCCGTCGCCACGATTGTTCTGCAGATCGATCACGCGCAGCCCCATGCCGTAGCCGAAGTAAGCAAACAGGGCGTTGGTCTCGTCATCGGGATGCGCGGGCGCCTGCATGAAGGTGCCGGAGACGCTGAGTTTGCGGAGAGCGAGGCCGAGGGCGACGTGTCCGTCCTTTGCGACGGGAGAGAATGCCATGCGGTTCTGGGCAGTCATCAGGACGGCGCCGGCGAGGGTTGCGGCCGCGGCCAGAGTGACGCGCAGGGTGCGCGGCGAGGGGATATCGATTCGCATTACTAAGAGATGATACCCCTTTTGTTTTTAGCCGGGGTACCGAATCCGCGCTACAATCGGCGGAGATGAAAAGCGCCCTTCTTGCCCTTGTTTTTGCCGCCGCGATGGCCGCGGCTCCGCTCGATCAGAAGGGAGTGGAGTTCGCGAAGCCGGGCGGACATGCGCTGCTGCTCGATCTGCATGTGCCGGATGGCGCCGGTCCGTTTCCGGCCGCGATCCTGGTGCACGGCGGGGGATTCGATGCCGGGAATCGCGCCACGAACATGTCGCCCACGTTTCAGCCGCTGGCGGATGCGGGATTCGCGTGGTTCAGCATGGATTACCGGATGGGGCCGGAGTTTCAGTTTCCGCAGGCGAAGGAAGACATCGATGCGGCCATCAAATGGGTGAAGGCGAATGCGAAGACTTACAAGGTAGACGTTTCGAAGCTCGTGCTGAGCGGAGAATCGGCCGGCGGGTATCTGGTGAACTATGCGGCGACGCATGAAACGCCGGCCACGAAGGTGGCGGCCGTGGTCGATATCTATGGGCCTGTGGATTATGAGAAGATCGCGCGGCAGCGGGCGCAGTATCCCGCGCGATTCAACATGAAATCCATCGCTTCGCACCAGGCGAAGGGCGGCAGTATCTGGTTCTTCGGCGTGGATGGTTACGATGAGGCCAGCTACGCAAAACTGAAGGAACTTTCGCCGATCAACGCGGTGCACAAGGGGATGCCGCCATTTCTGGAGATTCACGGGACGCGGGACGATCAGGTTCCGTATGAGCAATCGACGCTGATGTGCGCGGCGATGCATCGGGTAGGGGCGGCGTGCGAAATCATCACCGTGGAAGCGGGCGGTCACGGCATGGGGAGCTGGAAAGACGCCGACCAGCAGCACTATAAGCCTGAGATGATCGCCTGGCTGAAGAAGACGCTCCGGCTGAAGTAGACCGCGCAGGCGCGCCGTTGACACTCCATAACCGATCGGTTACCTTATTGGTAACCGTATGGTTACCGCAAGACGCAGAACCGAGAATGCGCCATTCCGGGCGATCGCGGATCCGACACGCAGGGAGATTCTGGGCCTGTTGCGCCGGGGGCCGCTGAGCGTGGGGGAACTGGCCGGCAATTTCCGGATGAGCCGTCCCGCGATTTCGAAGCATCTTCGGCTGCTGCGCACGGCCGGGCTGGTGACGGCCGAGAAGCAGGGCGCTTCGCACATCTGCCGTCTGAATGCAAGGCCGCTCGAGCCGGTGAGCCACTGGCTGCGGGAGTATGAGGCACTTTGGGGGGAGAGCCTGCGTGGCCTGAAGAAGTACGTGGAAGGGAAGGAGAAGAGTCGATGAATCCCACAGCTACGAACGACACGATTGTGCAGGAGATTGTGATTCAGGCGCCGGCGGAGCGCGTATTCGAGGCACTGACCGATCCCGCGCAGCGGACAGCGTGGTGGGGCGCGGAGGGCCGATTTCAGGCGAAGGAGATGGAATCGGACCTGCGGCCTGGCGGACGTTGGGAGATGCGCGGAAGCGGAATGGGCGGACGGCCTTTCGTGGTGAAGGGCGAGTATCGGAAGATTGAGCCTCCGCGTCTGCTGGAATTCACGTGGCTGCCGGACTGGCAGGAGGAAAGCCTGGAGACCGTGGTGCGCTTCGAGTTGACGGAGAAGAATGGCGCGACGACGGTACGGCTCACGCATTCGGGGCTGACGACCGAGAGGGCGCGCGGAAGCCACCAGGGTTGGCCGCAGATTCTGGGCTGGCTGCGGGCCTATTTGGAGAAATAGCGGCTCAATTTCTCCGCGCCCGCCTCGAATACCTGCGCCCGAGATGAAGCTTGTGGGGTTTGATGACGAGTGCTGGTGCGCGATAACACAGAATGTGATCCGCGACAACGATTGTTTGCGAACGGCGCATTGCCAAGGACTAAATAAAGAAGCATAATGGCAGGCAATCGCCTGAGGGGCGCGGAGATGATCCTGCCAAAAAAGATAGTTCTGGCTTTCCTGCTCGCTTCCTCCATCTGCGCGCAGACGCGCACGGACGAAGTTGCCGTTCTGCCTCTGAACACCGATACGCCGGAACTGGTGCTGGCCCCGCCGGATAACGTAGGCGCCACCGCAATGCCGTCTGCCGGCGTGATCAGGGGTCAGGACAACAAGCCTCTGTCACCCCAACCGGTGGTCAGCGTGGGCCGGCAGGAGGGCTTATTAAAAGTGAAGTTGTCGAGGGTGTTTTTTTGGGGTGACGCGGCGCTGCCTCTTACATTCACCCTGCCTTCGGCGTCGAAAAGCCGGGCCAATCCAAAATCCGTTACGGTCACGTACACGCTGACACGGGGTGTGACCGTTTCACCTTCCGAGATCGATATTCCGCGGAATGAGCCGGGCGTGATCTGGATTCACAACCCCGACGTGACAGCGGTGCAGGCAAGATGGCGGGTGGTGTCGGGAACGGAATCCCTGTGCGGCCTGGACCCGCAAGGGCAGCTTCGAAGGCGTTGCGATGACGCATTGAGGTTGCCGGAGATTCGCATTCCACCCACGCGCAGCATACCCTTGAGAGTTTATGTCCCCTCGTGGTGGCGCGACCCCCTGCATGTCGTCACGGGCTCTGACGTCAGACTCGGAGAACTGCAGCTCATGTTCGGGCAGGATAATCCGATGCAGGAGTTTGACGCGGGTCTGAAGCTCAGGGTCTATTCGAACGCTCTGGACGCGGTGACCGCGTGGCTCCCGGATGTGGTCTATAACCTCATACGGGTTCTGCTGTGGATCACGGTTGGCGCCGTGCTTCTGATGCTGGCACAGGTGATTATTCCCAATTTTCGCCGCAGCCTGCAGATGGAAGCCCGAATCGACGGGTTCCGGGAGCGCCTGCGGGCCATTAACAGTGCGGTTGGAAATCGTCTTTATACCCGATGCCAGAATGAGATTGCGCGCGTTACGGAGTCCCTGGGGATTCGCGAGCCGGATTCAAAGCCCCTTCGAAGCGGCCGCATCTTCAGCCACGTGATCCGTGTCCGGAGCGTGGGACAGTCGATTTCCGTGTTTAATCTGGATCGCGTTGTGCTGTGCGGCAATTCTCAGGAAATTATTCGTCTTGAAATGCTGCTGCCCCGGATAGAATCCCGCCTCACTCTCACGGAACGGCTTTCGGATGTGCTCACCGGATTTCTGAGAGGCGATGCGCTGGGAGATGCGCCCACCAGTGTATTCGACCGGGAAGGCAAACTGAGCAACCTCCGGGAGATTCTCTCGCGTCAGTTACTTACTGACGCCGAGGAAGCCAATGCCGACGCCATCCTGCGCCAACTGGAGACCGGATGTGAGTCAAGCGATGATTTTGAAGCGGGGCTTAACACGAGGCTTGAGGCACTCAGAAGACAGCTGAGTCAGGACGTTTTTAAAACCAAGGCGGCAAAATATATCGCGAAGATCAATGGCGGCGCCGAGGTCATCGCCGAATCGCCGGCCTCTGTTCCAAAGAGCGGGTGGACTGAGGAGGAACTGGTCTTTCGCGATCTGATTGCGGTCAAACTGCGGATTGTTGTGTTTGCGGTTGAGATAGAAAATCTGCTGGCAAAAGATCCACAGATGGACGCATGGATTCAGGAAAAGCTGCAATCCAAAGATCCGATCGTGATATCGAAGATCAATGCTGCTTTGAATTACCTCTCGGAAGGAATTTCAGAAGGCGACATTCGCACGGCGCTTGAGAACCGCTTGTGGGATACGTTGTGGGAGCCGCCGAGTGTGCGCAGTCAGGACGTGCTGCAGTTCGCATTCCTGTTCCGGGACAAGGCGTTCAATAGTTCGTCCGCAAAGGACGCCTTCCGTTGTTACTGGAAGATTGTTGACAGCTACACGCATGACGAGAGCTGGGAGGAAGGGTGGTGCATGCAATACATCCCTTCTTACCGGCATTTCACGGTAACGCCGGCGATCTACGATTCCACCGGCAACGAGGTCACGATTACAAGCCCTGACGATCCAGAGAAAGGCCGGGCCGAAATCCGGGTGACGAGCATTACCAACGCGAGCGGCCGAGCCGTCAGAGGAATTGTGGATGCGGTGATTACGGCGCTGGTTCCGGTGGTCACCGTAGCACTGACACAGGTACAGAACGGCGGAATGCTCAGCGTCGACAAACTGGTTCTGCTCGGGTTTACGTCGCAGGCAATTCGTGCGGCTATCCTGCCGGAATCCGTGGGACCAGAGGCCGCCGCCCCGAACTCAATCAATGTACGGGCGGCGGCAATAGCTCCTGCTGCGACGGCGGCGGACGCCGGGCGGAGTTCCACGCAGACTGTGAAGGCAACCGGGTAGGCGGGCGCCCGGCCAGTGTGGTTGCGGACTGGTGGCAGATTCGGACAAGCGATCCGGGAAAATCGCCGATTCTTTTTTGGGGGCCGCGGTAATTCTGTTCAGGAGCTTTCATGAACAGAAGTCTGATGCGCGCCGCACTTGCGGCATTTGTTTTCCATTGCGCCGCGGCGGGGGCTGAGCCGGCATTCGAGGTTGCGTCCATTACTCCGTGCGCGCCGGGGACACCCGCGCCCGAGATGGAGCATACGGGGCTTACGAACTGGGTTGCACCGGGCGGGCGGTTCACGGCGCGGGCGACGACCGTTGTGTTCCTGATGGAGTGGGCATATGGGATTCAGCCGTGGCAGCATTCGGACGGTCCGGGATGGCTGTCGAGCGACCGGTTCGACATCGTCGCGAAGTCCGATCATGACGCGCAGGAGAGCGAGATGAAGCTGATGGCCCGGAGGCTGCTTTCGGAGCGTTTCGGCCTGCGGGTACATCGCGAGCGGAAGGAGATGCCTGCGTATCTGATCTCAGTGGGAAAGAATGCGCCGAAGCTCTCTACGCCGAAGGATGGCGAAACGCATGCGATGCGATTCTCGATGACGCCGGGGCCGGACGGGAAGATTACGGTATTCCATATCGAGGCAACGCGGTATACACTGGCGCAACTCGCGGATGTGTTCGCGCGCCGGATGGATCGAGTGATTGTGAATCAGACGGGTATGGAGGGCGAGTATGACTTCACGCTGGATCTGACGCCGGACGAGGGCCGGCCGAGTCCGGTGGATCAGAGTCTGTTACTGGGGGCTCTTCGACAGCAGATCGGACTGGATGTTCGGGCGGCGAGGACGGCGGTGGATTACTACGTAATTGACGGGGCGGAGAAGCGCATGACGGTGAATTAACCGCTGTGTAAACGCAGGGACGAGGATGCGGTCCGCGTGCGATGGCGCGTCGAAAAAATTAATGTACCATGACCGGCCTGGTTGATTTATTTATCTCCGCGTAACAGAATATTGGCTGATGATTTCACTGAAGAGTGCTCCCTGTGTCATGCTCGCCCTTCCGCTGGCTCTGCTGGCTGTAACGGGGGCGGAGGCTACTTCCATAAACAATGTTGTATTTGTTATGGCGGCCGATGGGGGCGTCACCACTTCGGGATGGGTCAGCGAAAAGGACTTTGTTGAAGACACCATTCAGAACGTGCTTCCTCTGGATGTGACCAAAGTTGGGGTGGTTAAATTCTCGACGAACACAGTTACCGCGATCTCGAACGATCCGCTCAATCTTTCGACGCAGTCGAATATGGTGTCGACGGTCGCGGGTTTAACATTCGATGCCCAATATACCTATATGTCAGACGGTATTCTTGCCGGAATCCATGAGCTCGATGCCGCCAGCACACCAGGTGACACCAAGCTGATGATTCTGATCAGCAACGGCAGGCCCAACCCAAGTACTGCCCAAAATCCCTGCGGGACTACTTCCGAGGCCTTAACGATCCGGTCGGATCTGTCGTCGCAGAACATCAGCGTGCTGAACGTTATGGTGGGGCCGGACCCGGCGACGGCTACGCTGGGATGTCTGGTGGGCTACGACCCAAACAAGACCGTTGGGATCGCGGACGCGGGTGCTTTGCTTTCCGCGGCATTCGCTCCGAGTGAGCCGGTGTCATCGGCGCCGGAGCCGGGAGCGTTCGGGTTAGCCGCGGGAGTTTTGGGGATGCTGGCGTTTGGTGGATGCGCGGGGAGGGCGCGCGTTAAGGGCTGAGAGCCGGGAGAACGGGCCGACTTCATCCTGAGCCGGTGTGCCCGCCGCCTCAAGCGTCGTGTTGTTCAGGCATCCAATGTGCGTTAACGGTGGTTGTATGTCCCCGGGGCATGCAGGCGCCCCCGCTGCCGCGCATCGGAAAGACATCCTTCCCTCCGTTCGAAAATAATACCAGGCGTGGGCGCGGCCAAAACCGGAAATCCAAAGAAACACTAGAAATCGAAACAATTACGGCCGACAGGGCATTGTGCGTTGTCCTGACTGTCGGTCTGAGCATTTCGCAATTCGAAATCTGAACGGCCTCGAGATTCTCCTCTTCTGGATAACGGGGAAACGCAAGTATTTGTGTGTGCGATGTGGGCGCACCGTGCGCGCAGTGGACCGCCGCCGCACGCCGAGAGAAGCCCCTTCGGCTGCCGCCAAGCGCGCAGCACCGTAGCTGCCTCCTGCAAAAAAAGCCAACGTGATTAAGCACGCGGACCGCGCGGAAATGGGGGCTCATTCCAGGTAATTGCGTCCTGCAATCTGTCCCGTACCGCGCCCATTGTTACCCCAAAACAGTTCGAACCACTGCACTCGCCGGGCTCGCGACAAGTTATGAGGGGCCCGGATCTGGTTTCGGATTAGCGGAGTGAGATGGAAGTCGGGGCTTCAAAACGGGGCCTCGCGGCATATCGTAAAGGTAAACGCCGGGCGGCGGGCATGCCTTCTCCAGGTCTTTGGGCAATTGGGCGCCGCAATCTTCCAGTCTGCTCCTGCACACCAGGAGGCCCTCGCCGATCGCGCCATAATGCGGTTGCTTCCCCTTCAATATTTCCCACTCCTCCTGTCCGAGGGCGCCTCCCAATAAAATGAAGAGGGCGAGCGCCTGTCCGAAGGATTCCGATTTTTGCCTGACCGGATTGCGGAGAAACTCCGTCACGTCGATGGCACACGTACGGGCATCTCCGGCAGTCACGCTGGCCCACCATGGGTTTGCGCTCTCCCGCGCCGGCGCGTCATCCCGGAAGTTTCGGCGCTGCAGTTCGAGGTACAGCCGGAGCGCCAGTCCGCTTGCTTTCGAGACAGCCTCGCGCGCACGCTCCTCCGCACCGTCAGACCAGCTTTCATGGAACGTAATGGGCGCCGGGCGAAGCAGGTCTTCGCATGCGCTCTGATGAACACGAAATGAACTCAACAGGCGTCGAGCTTCAGGAGTTGCAGCCAGGCAATCCGTCAAAGCGTTACGCGAGTGCTCAAACCTGCCTCTGAGATTTTCCGGGAGCGCAAGGCTGAATTCTTCTTCACCAGTTCTTGTCTGATGCATCGTCCGCACACTCGTGTTTAGGGAAGGCAGGGACGACTCCACGACTCGCAGTCCCCAGGATCCATCCGCCGGACCGGCGCATTGCTGGACGATCCACTCGAGCGCTCGATGGGAAAGCTCTGATTCAGGGTAGCCACCCCCAACGTCCGCATGCGCCCCCGGAAACCACGCCTGAATGACGCGGTCCGGACTCGTTCCGCGCCAGTCGGTCCACAGCGCGGGTTCCATCTCATCGCGCCGTTCATGGATTGCGAGCGCGTGTCTTCCAAAGCTGATGTGATCGGGTAATCGTTTAATTTCGGGAAGCTCGCGGCCCAGATAGCTCTTGACCGTGTCCCAGACTCCGACAAAATGGATCGGCAGAGGGATTGTGAGCCAATCGGCGGGAGGAAGGGTCTCGCGTATCCGATTGAAATACGCAGTGAACGCCTCCGGAGTATCCAGCAGGATGCTGGCTGCGTAAGCTTCGTACGCCAATATCAGTTGGTCCTGCAGTGACACATGTAAAAAGGCGTTACCCACCTTTCCTGCAAATCCAGCCAGGACCCGTGCCGCAAACGCGCCACGACTGAACCCGAACAGGTAGATATGGTCACCTTCTTCCGGGCTATAGTGACTGGCAATGAATCTGTATCCTTCATCCACCTGTTCCGGAACAGTAAAGCCGGTCGCCTGAATTAAGGATTTGAAAAAGCCGCCCTTCGCGCCGACGCCAGGGATGTAGTGCCTGACATCCGGGCGGATCGAGGAAGCCGTCTCCGGATTAGCGGTGCGCTTGTCCCATTGGAGGGCATTGCATGCTTCGTGTAGCTTCCAAACGTTGGTCGCAGTCTTCGAAGTGTCCCTGCCGTTGTTGCCGGTTCCGTCGATGAAAAGCGCAATATTTCGACGCATGACACGCTGTGTCGTGGGAAACGAACAGGCCGATTGTCGCACAAAGCGGGACAGGCTTAGCGAGCCTTACTTTGTTGCTCGCCGACGACAACCGGGGCGGAGCCAATTGAAAATCCGATCAGACGGGGTGAGCGGGCACAGCGCCGCCGGGCGTTCTCGTCGGCCAACTGGCGAAGGTTCTAATCGATAGCGTATTTTTTCGCGGCAATCAGCGAGAGGAGGCCCGCCGCGAGAAGCACCAGCGATGCCGGTTCCGGCGTCAGGACCGACGAAGTATGCAGATCGTCCACCTGAATGTCATCGAGGTAAAAGAAGCTGTGCCGGGCGCGGTCGTTGAACTGAAGGGGAGTTGCCGACGAAGAGGCAGTGACATCAAAACTATACAGAATAAATCCCGCACCGGATATCCAGGTGGTCAGGTTCAGCACGTGAGACCCGTCCCACAAGGCCTCCATCTGAAGCGAGTGTGCAGAATCCGCGTTAGCGCATCAGAAGCTGGCTGACCGGATGCGAACTCCGCCGGATACGGGGTTGGGCGCGGATGGGTTCGATGAGCGGGAACCGCCATGGACAATTCGAATAGTTGGCTACCCATACTCTCCACCCGGAGAACGAGCAATCTGTAAACGCCATTCACGGCGCTCTTCATGATGGTTTTCGTCTCGTCATCCGTGATTCTGAATGCAGCGAGATCTTGCCGGCTTGTGGCCGCCGATCGTGGAGTTCAGCGTGATGGACCGTGTGTCGGGGCGAGATCAGGGTGGATTCGGGTCAATTGGGCAATTGCGATCCGAGCGTGATTCCATGTCATCCACGAGTACCGTAGGTACTGAACCGCGGTAACTTACAGGCGTGGTACCGATCCGCCGGGTCTTTCAGGGATTTTTCAGGAAGCCATGTGCTCAATGATTCAGTGGCGAGTTACAGGCGCCATATCAACCGGGAGGGTTGACTTACATGAAACTAACTTGTTTGTCTCGGGGGTCGCTCATCGCAGTAGCGGCGATATTCATTTTTCCCGTGCTCAGCCACGCGGATCTGGTTCTGGTTTCGACAATCAACGGCTTTTACGACGTGGATAATTACGATACGCCGAGTCTGCACGTGAGCAATACGACCGGCTTCGATTTCACGAATGTCCAGATGACTGTCACGGGCTATCAGGGGATCAATAACGGGTTGTCACAAACGGCGTCGATGCCGGACATCGGGGCGGGGACTACGGCGATCTGGACATGGGGAACTAACATTCCCGGGGGGCCGGGATGCTGCGGTGTCGTTCCCGGCAATCTCTTTTCCTACGACTACGATGACCAATACGTCAACACGTTTACGCCTGTTGTCGGTCAGGGTCTTGCATCTTCGCCCAGCAGTCCTGTCCTTGTCAACGCGCCGCAGTGTGCTCCGCAGGCCAGCATCTATGGCTGGAACTACTGCGCCGATGTCGGCAATTTCTATGTGACGATCACGGCGGAGTGGAACGGCCAGTCGATCTACGCGCAGTTCAGTCCCGATCCCACTCTTCCTGGTGCGGGCAATGCGGCGGGAGCCTTTGTGGGCTGGGAGGGACTGGATCCGCAGGGGTGGTCAGAGACGACTTACGACGCGCACGTGGATGGTGGACCGAACGGCGTTCTGGCGAACATCTATGTGGGGACGCCACCGCCGGTTGGTACTCCGGAACCCGGAAGCGTGATGCTGCTGGGTGGTGCGCTCCTTGCGTTTGCCGGCATCCTGCGGAAGCGCACGACTTACTAGTCTCCGGTAATTGCAGTTAAAACCTTCCGTGCCTGGACAGGCGGGCTGGGGGAGCCCGCCTGACAGGTACTCAACAGGGTCAGCTCCAGTAATTGCGGTCAAGGCTGCGGTACTGAATCGCTTCGGCGATGTGTTTGGCGGCGATGGAGGGAGAGGCGTCGAGGTCGGCGATGGTGCGGGCGACTTTGAGGATGCGG
>Ga0134125_10009267_pt1 | contig 11086 bp, 16 predicted proteins | sample KB31751_FD_96464 | JGI IMG/M metagenome (GOLD analysis project Ga0134125, IMG submission 96464) | Terrestrial soil microbial communities with excess Nitrogen fertilizer from Kellogg Biological Station, Michigan, USA - KB3-175-1 | ecosystem: Environmental > Terrestrial > Soil > Unclassified ...
CGAGATACAGGCGTTCTACGACGAGTTGTTCCCGCATGCCGAGGAAGCTGTCGCCTACATCGACAAGTTCGATTATTCCGAACCGCTGCCAGAGGACGTCGCGAACCTACGCAATCTGCTGTACTCGTTGATCACCGTCTCGTTGGCGGTCGAGTTGTGGAGGCAGCCCCGGGTAAAGCATTCGGCGAAGACCATTCTCACGAGGCTGAGCTAACCATGGGGCTTTCCACCACACGACTCGAAGTCATCGATTGCACGCCGTTGATCGGCAGTGAGCTAAGGACCGATCTGGACACCCTGCTCAGTGGTCGCGAAGCGGAGGCTATCCGTGCAACGCTCGAGCAGCGCGGGGTGATCTTCTTTCGCGGACTGCGGATCAGCGACGAGCAACAGGTCGACATCGCGAAAACTCTTGGCAGCATTGTGCAGAACGAGGGGGAGGGCGGGATCTACAAAATTTCGCTCGACACGAATGTGAATCAGCGGGCCGAGTACCTGAAGGGCTCGATGTTCTGGCATTTCGACGGCTCGCTGCAGCCCTATCCGAATCTCGCCACCCTGTTGCGGGCCATGAAGCTATCCGACTCGGGCGGGCAGACCGAATTCTGCAACACCTATGCGGCCTACGAGGACTTGCCGGAGGCCGACCAGGAGGCGATCGCCGGCCTTCGCGTGGTTCATAGCGCGGAGCGCTCGCAGTATTACGTGCGCCCCGAGATGAGCTACGAGGAAATCACCTTCTGGCAGAAATCGCCCACCAAGTCCTGCCCGATGGTGTGGACGCACCAATCCGGACGCAAGTCATTGCTACTCGGTGCGACGGCGGATTACGTGATCGGACTGCCGGCGGAAGAAAGCCGCGCATTGCTTGCGCGCCTTCGTGACTGGGCGACTCAGCCGCGCTACGTCTATCGCCACGAGTGGCAACTGGGCGACCTGCTCATGTGGGACAACACCGGGACCATGCACCGGGCGCTGCCGTACGCCGCGGACAGCGGTCGTCTCATGCACCGCACCGTGCTTGCCGGCGAAGAGCCGCTGGATTGAAACTCGGCATCGCGACCCCCGTCGTCACAAACGTCGCCGGCGCCGCGTTGACGTGGGAGAAGACCGCCACGATCGAAGATATCGGTCGCGTCGCCGAGACCGCGGACGGGCTCGGCTATCACCACCTCACCTGCAGCGAGCACATCGGCATACCGTCGGCGGAGGCCGCCCGGCGCGGCTCCCGGTACTGGGACCCGCTGGCCACACTCGGCTACGTGTCCGCGCGCACCAACCAGATCCGACTCGTCACGATGACGCTGGTGCTCGGTTACCACCACCCACTCGCGGTCGTAAAGCGTTACGGCACATTGGATCACGTCAGCGGTGGCAGGGTGATCCTCGGCGTCGGCGTCGGGAGCCTCAAGGAGGAGTTCGACCTGCTGGGCGCGCCGTTCGAGGACCGTGGTGCGCGTGCCGACGACGCGCTGAAGGCGCTGCGGGTGGCATTGCCCACCAATGAGCCGGTGTATGAGGGCGAGTACTACAGGTTCGGCGGGCTCACCATCGATCCCTGTGCGCTGCAACCGCATATGCCGATCTGGGTCGGGGGGCGCACCAAGCGGTCGTTCCGTCGTGCGCTGACGCTCGCCGATGGCTGGTGTCCGTACTACGTGTCCATTGCCACGGCCGCCGAGTGGCTGCGGGCGCATGAGCTGCCGGCCGGCTTCGAGGTCGTCTTGCCCGCCGACCAACCGCTGGACCCGGTGGGGGAGCCGGCGTTGACCGAAGACGTGCTGCACACCATCGCCGCCGCCGGCACCACCACATTGTCGGCCAGGTTCATCCACCACTCGCTTGAGCATTACCTCGAGCAGATTCACGCGCTGGCCGAGTTGCACGGCAAAGCACGCTGACGGCTTGGATAGAAGCCGCTGGTCAGCACCTTGATTGCCCAAAGGTGAAGTGTGTGGGCCTGCGGAGCAAATTAAGATCCGGAGCGCAACGCCGGCGAACGCAAGGGGACATCCGTGGCAGATGGATTGAAGGTCGATCCAGCCGCACTGCACGTCGGCAGCAACGACATGTTCAACGCGATCGGTGAGGCCGCGTTGGATTTCTTCAGCCATGAGGACGGGTTAGCCGCGGCAGCGCCGGGCTGGATCGGATCCTCGGAGCTGGCGTTAGGTGAGCTGGCGGCCCGGTGGCAGGCCCGCCACGATCACCACCAGTTGCAGGTGGACGGCTTGGGGTCGCACGTCGCCGAAGCGATGCTCGGCTACATCACCAACGAGGACGAGTCGGCGCGAGCTTTCCGGTCGCTGCGGGAGTAGGGGTCACGAGTGGGGCAGTTGACCCCTTCTGACGTCAAGCGTTGGGATCTCGACGCGATCCAAAAGGTGTTCGAGACGGCCAACGGACGCGCCGACACCCTGCAGCAGTTGGGGGAGAACCTCCAGCAGGTCCATAACGTTCTCACTAGTTGGCAAGGGGAGGCCGGGGACGCGTTTCGCGCCGACCTGGGCAAGGCCCGCCGAGACATCGAGGCCGACGGTCAGGAGTCCAGGCAGGTAGCCGCGGCGGTGTCACGCGCCGAGGGGGATGTGCGCGCATGCAAGCGCGAACTCGAGGACATCGAGCGTGCCGCCGAAGCCAACGGCTGGACCATCACGCCGGATTGGCGAATCGACGTGGGCGACACGTGGATTGGGCGCGATCCCCTAGAGCTTGCCGCCCAACAGCAGCTGCTGCAGGATCAGCTTATTGCGTTGAATGTGCATGCCCACAGCGCCGACCACGAGCTTGCCACCGCCGTCCGCTTTGCCGTGGGCGAAGTCCCGCTGGATGCCGGCGGACATCCGCCAGGCGGTGGCGCACCGCCGCAAGGTCCGCCGAATCCGGCGAACAGGGGCAAGCCACGGACGTGGCAAGACATGTTGTTGCCCGACGGTCCCGCAGACGCGCGGCCGGACGGAACCTCGCCGAAGGGTCCGCCCGTTCCCGCGGGCACCGGGGGTAAGCCGGCGTCGCTGCAAGACATGCTGTTGCCGGCCGGCCCCGCCGGCGTGGGGCGCGGCGGTGTCCCGCCGCCGCGGCTGAACCCCGCAGACGTGGAGAGCTTCAAGGCGATGGCCCGCCAAACGATGATCCGCGACGGTGTGCCGTCGAATCAGATCGAGGCACGCCTCAACGACATTGTTGGCCGCACCCAGCAGTGGATCGACAACGGAATGCCCAACTACATTCCCCCCGAACCAAAGGCACCGCCGCCGCCGGGATTCGCCGAAGGATTCGGTGACCGCTGGTTTGCTACCGAACAGGGGATCAAAAACCTCATCGGGCAGGGAGGCCCCGGAGCGCCGAGTGTGCTCAAGTCATGGGAGCAGATGCTCAAGGGCACCGCCGCGACGGCCCTAAACCCGGTGGGCACGGCGATCGGGGAAGTCAAGAACGCGTTGGACTCGCCCAGTCCGGCCTACTATTTGGGCGCCAAAGCCTCCGATGCCGCCACCACGTTGCCAGCGATGCTCTTCGGCGGGGAAGGGGCGGCCGTCTTACGTGCAGGCGAATTAGCCGACATCGACGCTGCCGCTGGCCTCTCACATGACTTACCCGGCGGGCACCCGCCGATTGGTAGCGGCGATCACCTGCCCACCTCAATTGGCGAGCATCACAATCCCTTTGGGGCTGACCATTCCATCCTGGATGGGGACCACGATCATGTCCCTTACCCGATGGACAGCGCGGATCACTATCTGCCCGGAAGTTTGCCGTCGTATCAGGAGCTTCAAGGAATCACATCGACAGAGCCAAACACCGCATATTACTGGTCGGGTAGAAATACCGACGGGATCGGAGTCGGCCCCGATGGCTCAGGGGTAGCGGAACTGATCGCTCACGGTTCTGGGGGTAGAACGTTAGAAATGACGCTTGCGGAGAAGGGGGTCGACCCGCTCCCAGCCTGGAATCGCCATGATCCGGTATCGGTACAGTTCTGGGAGGATGCTTCGACGGCATATGCAGAGAACGCGAGAGGTGAAGTTACCGCAATTGTTGGCTCCAACTTGCGCCCGGGCAACATCTGGCAAAATATTGAGATACCCCGTCTGATCGAAAATCCTAATATAACCCGTATTGTGCAGATCGATCCGGATACTGGCCAGTCAATTACAATCTATGAGAGAGGTAAGTGAGGACGTGCGTCGTGATGCCTAACAGCAAATTTGAGCTGGGCGATGCCATTACGCTCTATCTCAAGCGTTATCCAGGAAAAAATGAGGAAGAATTTAATTCGCATTATGCGTCAGCTAGTGGATATGTGCGGGAGCAGGTACATCTAATACTTAGCGAGGCGATGAAGATTGAACCTGACTGGAGCCGCCTTTCGTTAAATGAGGCCGGCGACTACGTAGAATCGGTGATGCACGAACGACATCCTGAACTCACGCCGAACGCCCTAGAAGCAATCGGTAACTATTACACCTACTTGATGCGCTGAAGGCGCTGTGGGCGGCGCTGCCCACCAATGAACCGGGCTCACGATCGATCCCTGTCCTCACTCAAGGCGTTCTCAAACCCGAAGCGCACGCCCTCACGTGCCAGGTTAACGAACAGTTCCTCCGCACGCAGATGGAGAACGGGCATGCCTCGCATCGAGTACATCTTGCACAAAGATTTCGATAGCGTGGAACAGTTGGTAGAAGTGCAGAGGCGGTCTTATTCGGCTCTAGAGATTAACTTCCTGAAAGACGTTGCAGGGGCTTACGGCTATGAACAGCACGGGAATGCGTGGGTATACAAGGGAGGCGGCTAGCCAGTGACACCAGCTGAGGTGGGACGGTTTTTGGAGCCCACGTTGTCGCATACCGGTTTCAAGCTCGTCGAAATACAAGATGCCGCGATTTACCAACATCGTCCTGCATGGGCAATCTACTACCGGGGTCAGGACTGTAGACTTCAAATCTGTTGGTCGGCTCGGGACGGCGGGATAGATTTCATGCTCGCGCCACTCGACGCGCCAAACGAATTTGGCTTGCTGAACATATCAGAAAGATGGCAGTTTATGCTAATGCTCAGTGATGCCCACGATGACTTAACGACTCCTGGGCTCGATGCCGACGACAGCATAGTGCTGTCCTGGCTCAAGGCGCTTTTCGAAATACATTTTGAAGCTGCTCGGAGTGCATTGCTGCCGAGCGGCTAGCAACAGACGATACTCCTCACTAATGAAATGAATGAGGTCATGGGCGATAAATCTGCTGAACTCCAGACCGAGATAGACCGGTTGTCGGAAAGGCTTGGGGTCCGCCCAATGCCTGTCGGGTTCCGAACGAACGATGGCCTGAATATCTATGTTGCAGAAGACGGCTCATATCACTTCGCTTTCTACGAGCGCGGAAAACTAGGCTTCGATCGGACGGGCAGCCTCGATGACGTTCTCTACTGGTACACCGAGGACGTGGCCACCAACCAAGCCGCCAAACGAGTGGGAGACCGAGCGGAACGCTTTAAATACGAATACCAGGTATTGAGTCAATTCCATATTGACTGGGCCAAGAGAAATGTCCGGGGGACTGCGGCGTTGTTTCGTAACGGTCAGCCAGAAGATATTGCCTTGCTCCCCGACATCGGCGAACCGTTGTGACGCATGACTGGAACGTCGCCGGAACCCGATCGACGGGTCGCGCCTCAGCTGTTTTCGCCGATCCACGTAGTAGTGAAGCGCAGCGTCTCAGGGATGCCCTCGGCCAGACCGGCTCCGATGGATTTCTCGAGTTTTCCGCCCACCAACGGGATTTTGATGTTCACCTGCAGGACGGCGCGCAGTTGCGTGCCGCCGCCGTCCGTCGCCGCAAGCCATGTTTCGGCATGGCCGGATCCCAATCCGCCGGAAGCTGCGACGCTTACGTGTCCGCGTACCTGGTGGTGACCGTCCGGTCGCCACGTCTCGGTCTGCACGACCTTCACTTCGCCGGTAACGAATTTGGCGATCAGCCCGGGTAGGAGCTGACGACCTAGGTGTTGGGTCGTGCGCACCGTCACCGTGCCGTCGGCGTCGGCCACCAGTGAATCCAAGGTGGTGTCGGCGGCACCGGCCGCGATGCGGGCCAGCCAATAGTCCTCGCGACTGAACGCGGCATGAATTTGCTCAACGCTGGCGGGCGATTGGGTCAAGACGTCGAATGAGCGCGTCATATAAGACCATTCTTTCAGAGGCGGATCTTCCGAGGCGGTGAATCCGGCGCTTAGCTACGACTGCGGCTCGGTTCCCAACAGCCGCAACGGATGCAAGCCGTCGACGTTGCCGACGAACGGCGGGTGGATGCTGTAACCGAGCATGCGGCGAATGTCATCGGAGACCGTGCGCGCGATGTCGCGCGACACCGACAAGCTGAAGGCTTCCATCGGCCGCAGCCACGGTTCACAGTATTGAGCGGTGACGGCCAGGCGCTCGCGGTCGGTGGTGTTGGCGCCTCCGCCATGCCACAGGGTGCCGACGAAGAAGACGCACGAACCGGCGGGCATGACCACGGGCAGCGCCTGATCGTCGGCGCCCGGCCGGCGCTTGCCCCAGCGGTGGCTGCCCGGGTACAGGACCGTGGCGCCGTTGTCGGCGCTGAAGTCGTCGATCGCCCAGATCGTGGCGGCCGCCAACGGCGCCCGCGGACGCGGAATCGGATAGAAACCGTCGTCATGGTGCGCCAGCTGCGCCGCCTCGCCGGGCTGAATGTTGATGGCCTGCAAGGCCGAAAGCAAATAGTTGGGCATCAGTAAACGGTCGAGCGCCGCGAGCACCCGGGGGTGGTCGACAACCCGATCGCACAGCCGCGTCCTGCTCAGCACGCTGTAGATCCGCTGGGTACGTCGGCCCTCGAAAGAGTTGCGTCCGGTGTGCCCGAGCCACGGTCGGACCACCTCACGAATCTGCGCGCACTCCTCGGCACTGAGCAGGTTCTCCCAAATGACGTAGCCGTCGCGGTCGAGCGCCGCCATGTCGGCCGCGACGATCGCGCTGTCGACCGAACTTCCGCCGGTGGGCGTCCGCTTGTACCGCTGCGCCAGATCTCCCCGAAGGTCCTCCAGCGTTGTGAGGGATTCGTCGTCGATGCTCATTGGTGCTCGTCCTTAGTCCACTGGCACTTCTGCCCACACTAGGCCGAGTCCGACTCGACTCACACCCAAACCGCCGACGGGTTAACCCCGAAGGCCGGTGATGAAGCGCTGCACGCTTCGGCTCAGCGATCGTGGCACATGGTCGGGATCCATCAGCTCGTTCTCGGCCAGTGGGCCCGCCTCATTGGCCACGGTGCTTTCGGTGAATGGTCGCAACGTTCTGCCGTCGCCGCGAAGTGCCTCGATGGCCTTGTGGATCGAGCGGTTTTCGGCGATCGCCGCTTCGAACTCGTCAAGTGGCACAACCAGGTGCTCGGCCACCAATTGGTTTCGCACCGAGGCGATTTCGCGGCTTACGTCATCATGCTCGGAACCGGTTGATGCCTCGATGGCCAGGTCGCATTCGCTGTCGAACCCCATCGAGCGGTTGTTGAAATTCGACGACCCGATCCGCAGCAGCCGGTCGTCGACCACCAGCACCTTCGAGTGAATGTAGATCGGCGCGCCGCGGTCGGTCACCGGCCAGTAGACGCCCAACCGGTCATGCTCGTCGGCCTCCCACAGCTGTTGGATCAGGCGGTGGCGTGCGCTGTCCATCGTTCCGCGCTCAAGCGGGTTGTTGCCTTACGGCGCGATCGTCCAGTTCGGGCAGGGTGAGCGCGATCCCGACATCCACGTTGTACAGCCGCGGTTCCAGCTTGCTGGGCCAAGCGCTGTGCCGCGCCTCAATCGGCGCCAACGATTGTTGCGTCGCGGTCTGCCACCGCGCCAAAGCCTGCTCGCCAAGCGCCCGCGCCGCCGCGCCGTCAACGGCGGCCCCGACGTCGTGCCGCGGGCCATAGCTGCGGCCCCCCGTGCGGCGTCGACGACTGACATGCTCATGGGCGGGGGTGTCCCATCGGTCGAGGGTGAGGTCGATGCCGCCGCAGAAGGCCACCGAATCATCGATGACGACGATCTTCTGATGATGTACGGAGCCGAGCGGGTGCACGCCGTCGATGGCGAAATGCATTCGCTTGCTGCTGATCTGGTTCATAAACGACACTGGGGCAAGCCCGAACCAGAGGCCGTCGAACGCCGGGAGCAGGCGCAGATTGGACTTCAGCAGGTAGATATCCAGCGCAGGCCGCTTCCACAGCATCCAATAGAGGAAGGCGCCCAGCTGGTTCGGGCCCGGCAGTGTCTTATCGCCGCGCTCGAACGTCACTCTGGCGTCGAAGTCCCAGCCGATCAGCATGATTCGGTGCCGGGCGCGCAGCATCGCCGCCTTGACGTGCTTGAAGTAGTCGGCCGCATCGATGATGGGGGTGAACCTTTCGGCACGCGCCGTGCGCCAGCACGTCTGGCCGGGAGTCAGCAGTCGATCGTCGTGCACGCTGGGGGCTTTCAACGATGTTGATGGGTCAGCGCGGACATAGCCACTGTGTACCACGCCCGGCCCGCACGGCAGGACGGCCCGGGTTGCTGGTGGCAGTCACCGGCGCCGACCTATATAAGGTGGAGCAATGCGCATCCTTGTAGTGCTCGCGAGCTTCGTCGTGCTCATCGGTGTGGCCGCGCCGGCACACGCCGATCCGGCGGCCAACTCGGGATCCGACGCGAGCTTCCTGGCCGCGCTCAACAAGGCCGGCATCACCTATCAGAGCCCTGCTACCGCCGTCGGGGTGGGTAAAAGGGCGTGCGAACTGATGGACCAGGGCCACCCCCAGGTCGACGTCATCCACAACATGTCGTCGAGCAATCCGGGATTCACGGTGGACGGCGCCGCGCAGTTCACCATGATCGCCGCGAGTGCCTACTGCCCCCAGCACCTCGGGCAATCGGTCAGCCAGGCGCCGGTGGCAGCGCCGGTCGTCGATATTCCCATCATCACGCCCCCGGCCGCCTAGGGCGGCTACACCGACTGGAAGCTGAGTTCCACCTCGGAGCGGGGGCGAACCTGATCGGTGCCCAGCACGTAGGTCGGCACGGTGTGGGGGACCGTGGTGCCTGCCTTGACCCTGGCCTGCGCCTGCCGGAACTCCGGGGTCGGGCCCGACGCGGCGTTGATCCCGTTGATGATCGACCACACCGCGGTGCGACGGGCGGTGCGTTCGATGATGTTGCAGTCACGGTGCTGCAGCAGTTGCTTGGCCCATTTCGGCATCGTGTCGCGAATGGCCCAGTCGACCGCCGCCTGCGGCATGGCGAGGTTGGGGCCGGTGCCCATCGCTTTCCCATGGGTGACAGCCAATTTCGGCAAGTACGATTCCAGGCATTCGAGCGTCTCGGCCTTGGTGGTCGGCAGATCGGTGCCGCCCAGGGCGTGCCCGACCCGGACGAACTCGCCGTAGTAGCGGTCGAGTTTCTTGCCGCGCAACGGCATTGGATGATACAGCTCGTGTGCGGTGGCCAACCCCCAGACCACCGTCGCGTAGTTCCACCGCAGCCACTCGGGATCGTCGGCGTCGTAGCGGGCTCCGTCGGGACGAGTGCCCTTGATGGTGTGGTGCATCGCGCGCACGGATTTCGCCAGGCGCTCAGCGGTTTCCGTCGAACCGTATGCCGTGCCGATGAAGAACGCGACCGAGTGGCCCAGGCGTATCGCGGCGCCTTCGGGGTCGATCTGCGGCACGCGCGATATCGGGTTTCCGTTGTTGTCGCGCTTGATCAGACGCGAATGGTGCATCCCCATCCAGTAGATCGACGGGTCCAGGCTCTCCATGAAGGCCGCACAGTGCAGGCCGAAGATCAGCGCGGGCAGGTGTGAATGCACGCGCCACACGGCGCTGTCGGGACCGAACCAGCCCGGATCGCCGACGGGTGCGGCGAACTCCATGCCGCGGAAGAAATGCCGCCGCATGTTGTCGTCCAACTGTTTGTTGATCAGCTGCCCGACTATCTGGTGTGGCAGGAACACTAATAACTCCCTCAGATTTCTGGTCACGACTGTAACCAGAATATGTTTTGGTTACAGTCGTGACAAGACCAGCCGTCCGTCGACCTACGCTGTAGGGATGTCGAGTCCCACCCGGTGGGCCGGTGTACCGCTCAAGGATCGCCGCGCCGAGCGTCGTGCGCTGCTGGTCGAGGCCGCGTATCGGCTGTTCGGCGGCGCCGGCGAGGCGGTCGTCTCGGTGCGCTCGGTCTGCCGGGAATGCGGGTTGAACACCCGGTATTTCTACGAGAGCTTCGGCGATACCGATGATCTGCTCGGCGCGGTCTACGACCGGGTGAGTGAGCAGCTCGGCGAAGTGATCGCGGCGGCGATCGAGCAGGCCGGGGATTCACTGGCGGCCCGGACCCGGGCCGGCATCGCGGCGGTGCTGGGCTTCTCCTCGGCCGATCCACGCCGCGGCCGGGTGCTGTTCACCGATGCGCGCACCAACCCGGTGCTGGCCGCCCGGCGCCGCGCCACTCAAGACATGTTGCGCCAGGGCGTGCTGAGCGAAGGTTGGCGTCTCAATCCGGGTTCCGATCCGGTGGCCGCCGAGGTTGCCGCGGCCATGTACACCGGCGCGATGGCCGAGCTCGCCCAGCAGTGGCTCGCCGGTCATTTGGGCAATAATCTCGATGCCGTCGTCGACTACGCTTTGAAGCTGGTGCTGCGGTAGCGGGGAGTGCGGTTATGGACCGAATCGAACGCGCGATGGACCCGGTTCGACGCATCCTGAGCCACCAGGTCAGCGTCGGCGCGTTGATCGAACTGGCGGTGTGGCTGGCGATCCCCTACCTCTGTATTGGGTTCGCGTGGACCGTTTTTCACCCCGAGCAGACCCAGCGGATTCAGGCACGGATAGAAGCCGTGTCGCCCACCGGCGCCGACGTCACGGCTTTCGGGCTGGCCACCGCGTTGTGGCCGGCCGCGCTGCAGATCGCCGACGCGTGCCCGGCGCCATGATCGACATTCGGATCGAATGCGTGCGCGAGAGGGCGGTTTGCTCCTAGGCTCTCAGACCATGTCAATCGACCGCTTCGGCCTTCTTACGGGCACTATTCGGCTTGCCTC
>Ga0134125_10009268_pt1 | contig 11086 bp, 14 predicted proteins | sample KB31751_FD_96464 | JGI IMG/M metagenome (GOLD analysis project Ga0134125, IMG submission 96464) | Terrestrial soil microbial communities with excess Nitrogen fertilizer from Kellogg Biological Station, Michigan, USA - KB3-175-1 | ecosystem: Environmental > Terrestrial > Soil > Unclassified ...
CTCACTCCTCTCTCAATTCGGCCACCGCGGCTGCGCGCCGGTGGTGAGCTCGCTGCGGTTGTGGCGCCACTTGGGCTCCTTGTTCATGGTGCGGTTCGTGATCCCGCGCAGGCGGCGGATCAGCGGGCCGTAGACGCCCTCGACCGCGCTGGAGATGCCGCCGCCGGGCGGCGCGTCCATGAACGGCATGAACTTGTCGGGGAAGCCCGGCATCGTGCAGCCGATGCAGATGCCGCCGACGTTCGGGCAGCCGCCGACGCCGCCCATCCACCCGCGCTTGGGCACGTTGCAGTTGACGACCGGCCCCCAGCAGCCGATCTTCACCTGGCACTTCGGCGAGTTGTAGTCGAGCGCGAAGTCGCCCTGCTCGTAGTAGCCGGCGCGGTCGCAGCCCTCGTGGACCGTCTTGCCGAACAGCCACTGCGGGCGCAGCTTGTCGTCCAGCGGGATCGTCGGCGCCAGCCCGGCCGCCTGGTAGAGCAGCCAGGTGAGCGTCTCCATGAAGTTGTCCGGCTGGACCGGGCAGCCGGGCACGTTGACGATCGGCAGCCCGCCGGCCGAGCGGAAGTCCCAGCCGAGGTAGTCGGCGAGGCCCATGCAGCCCGTCGGGTTGCCGGCCATCGCGTGGATGCCGCCGTACGTCGCACACGTGCCGACCGCGACGACGCCCCACGCGCCGGGCGCGAGCCTGTCGATCCACTCGTTGACCGTGATCGGCTCGCCGGTCGCGGGATCGTTGCCCATCGAGGTCCAGTAGCCGTCGCCGTTGATCTTCTCGTTCGGGATCGAGCCCTCGACGACGAGCACGTACGGCGCGCCGAGCGTGCCGTCGGCGGCGGCGCGGAACGGCGCCATGAACTCCTCGCCGCCGAGCGTCGGCGAGAGCACCTTGTTGTGCAGGATCACTCTCGGCAGGCCGGGGATCGCGCCGAGCAGCACGTCCTCCAGCGCCGGCTGCGAGGCCGCGGTGACCGCGACCGAGTCGCCGTCGCAGCTCATCCCCTCCGACGTCCACAGGATGTGGACCTCCTCGACTGCGGGCGCGGACTGCGTCTCAACCGACATAGCTCACCTCGGCTTCCTCGACCTCCAGCTCCTCGACGAGCAGCTCGTCGCCTGCCGTCACCACCACGTCAACGCCGTCGCACGCGCGGCAGGCGAGCGGAAAGCCGTCCTGCTCGCTCATGACGCCGCACGCGCGGCAGCGCACCGTCGCCGCCACCGTGCGCAGCTCGAGCGCGGCGCCCTCCAGCGGCGTTCCCTGCGTCAGCAGCGCGAACGAGAACGCGAGCGCGCCGGGCACGACCTGGCGCAGCGCGCCGGTCGCGACGCTGACGCTGCGCACCGGGCGCCCCCTGGCGTGCGCCTTGGCAATCTCCACGATCGAGTCGGCGATCGCAAGCTCGTGCATCAGCAGATCCGGGGGAGGGGGTCGCCGACGAGCTGGTCCATCACGCGCCGCCCGCCGAAGCTCGTCTCGACGAGCACGAGCCCGGGCGGCTCCGCGCGCACCTCGCCGATCTCGGTGGCGTCCTCGCAGCCGGCCGCGGTGCGCAGCGCGGCGAGCGCCTGCTCGGCGGCCTCGGGCGCGGCGAACGCGACGAGCACGCCCTCGTTCGCGACGTAGAGCGGGTCGATTCCCAGCAGCTCGCACGCGCCGGCCACCGGCGGCTGCACCGGCACGGCCGCCTCGTGCACGAGCAGGCCGACGCCGGAGGCGCGCGCCAGCTCGTTGAGCACCGACGCGACGCCGCCACGCGTGGCGTCGCGCATGCAGCGCAGCGAGGGTCCGGCGGCCGCGAGCAGGGCGTCGGCCGCCGGCCACAGCGAGCGGGTGTCGGAGACGATCGGGGCGCCCAGGTCGAATTCGCCGCGCGCGAGCATGATCGCGGTGCCGTGCGCGCCGACCGTGCCCGACAGCAGGATGCGGTCGCCGGGCTTGAGCGCGCCGGGGGAGAGCGCCGCCCGGGGGTCGCGGCGCCCGATCCCGCTCGTCGTCACGTACATGCCGTCGGCGTGGCCGCGCTCGACGACCTTCGTGTCGCCGGCGATCACCTCGACGCCGGCGGTGCGGGCGGCGTGCGCGATCGCCTCCGCCTCCGCCCGCAGCGTGTCCGCCGGGAGGCCCTCCTCGAGGATCAGCGAGAGGCTGAGCGCGAGGGGGCGCGCGCCGGCGACGGCGAGGTCGTTGACGGTGCCGTTGACGGCCAGCTCGCCGATCGAGCCGCCGGGGAAGCGCAGCGGCTTGACGACGAACGCGTCGGTCGTGAGCGCCAGCTCGGTTCTGTCGACCATCAGCAGGCCGGCGTCGCCGAGCGTCGCGAGCGCGGGTGAGCCATATGCCGGCACGAGCAGCCCCTCGATCAGCGACTGCGTCGCCTTGCCGCCGGCGCCGTGCGCCATCGTCACGCGCTCGTCGCGGAAGCGCGGGCGCTTGGCGCGGGCGGTCTCGATGATGTCGAGGATGCGCTCCTCGCGGCCGGTGGCGCTCACACAGCCTCCTTCGTCCGCGCGAAGCGCCCGAAGTTGTAGTACGCCGCGCACGCGCCCTCCGATGACACCATGCAGGTCCCGATCGGCCGCTCCGGCGTGCAGGCGGTGCCGAACACCTTGCACTCCCACGGCTTGATGACGCCCTTCAGCACCTCGCCGCACTGGCAGGCCTTGGGGTCGGCGACGCGCACGCCCGGCACGTCGAAGCGGCGCTCGGCGTCGAGGTCGGCATAGGCGTCGGCGAGCTTGAGGCCGCTCTGCGAGATGAAGCCCAGGCCGCGCCACTCGAAGTGGGGGCGCAGCTCGAACACCTCGGCCATCGCCTCCAGCGCGCGCACGTTGCCCTCCCACGGGACGACGCGCGTGTACTGGTTCTCGACCGCGCAGCGTCCGGCCGCGAGCTGCGCGAGCAGCATGCGGATCGCGTGCAGGATGTCGAGCGGCTCGAAGCCGGCGATCACGACCGGCTTGCCGTAGTCGGCGGGGATGAACGCGAACGGCCGCGCGCCGACGACGGTCGAGACGTGGCCTGGGCCGATGAAGCCGTCGAGCCGCAGGTCGGGCGAGTCGAGCAGCGCGCGGAGCGGCGGCACGATCGTCACGTGGTTGCACATGCAGGAGAAGTTGGGCACGCCCTCCGCGCGCGCCCGCTTGAGCGTGAGCGCGGTCGAGGGGGCGGTCGTCTCGAAGCCGATCGCGAAGAAGACGACCTCGCGCTCGGGGTTCGCCTTCGCGATCCGCAGCGCGTCGAGCGGCGAGTAGACCATGCGCACATCGGCGCCGGCTGCCTTGGCCTCCAGCAGCGAGCCGTCCGAGCCGGGCACGCGCAGCATGTCGCCGAAGCAGGTGAAGATCACCTCGGGGCGGCGCGCGAGCGCGATGCCGTCGTCGACGCGGCCCATCGGGATCACGCAGACCGGGCAGCCGGGGCCGTGCACCAGCTCGACGTTCTCCGGCAGCAGGTCGTCGACGCCGTACTTGTAGATCGAGTGCGTGTGCCCGCCGCAGACCTCCATCAGCTTGTAGTGGCGGCCCGGCTCGACCGCGCCGAGGATCTCGGTCGCGACCGCGCGGCCCAGCTCGGCGTCGCGGAACTCGTCGACGAATCTCATGCGCGCGCCTCCGCCGTGCGAGCCGCGCTTGCGGAGCCGGCTGCGCCCGCCTCCTCCGCCTCCAGCCGCGCGAGCGCGACGCCCGCGTGCACGAGCAGCCGCTCGCCCGGCATGACGCGCTCGACGAGCGCGATCTCGACTGCGCTGTGCGCGCCGTCTTCGTCCGTGCACAGCGCCAGGCCGCGCTTGGCGTCGATCGCCAGCACGTGCATCGGAATCCCCTCGTCGCCGCACGTGATGCAGTGGTCGCCGTGACAGGCGAGCGCGAGGTTGTCGGTGGGGCGCGTGGCGGTCACTGGATCGCGCTCCCGCGCAGCTCGGCCAGCTCCTGCTCGTACTCGGCACCCATCCGCTCCAGCAGCTCGCGCGTGGCGCGCGCCTCCTGCTCGTCCACGCGCGAGATCGCGAAGCCGACGTGGATCAGCACCCAGTCGCCCGGCGTCGCACCGGCGTCCGGTGTCGGTCCGTCGAGCAATCCGATGTTGACGTTGCGCCGCACGCCGGCGACCTCGACCTGCGCGAGCCGGTTGGGCTCGTCGACGATCTCGATGACCTGGCCGGGGATCGCGAGGCACACGAGCCGGCGGTATGCCCGCGCCGCGCGCGCCCCGAAGCCCGGTGCGTTGCGCGCCAACGTTGGGTTGCAACGTGTGCGGCAAGGGCATAGGCGCAAGCAAGCACCTCGCGAAACAGGGAGACAGGGAGACGCCGTGGCCGTTCCGGTACGGGTGCTGGAGTCCGACCCCGAGCTCGGCCTCCGCGTGCCGCCCGATCGCATCGCGCAGGCGCGCCACGCGCTCGTCGCTCCGGTGACGACGCTCGCGCGCGGCTGCTGGGAGGTGCCGCGCGCGCAGCGGGGCCAGCTCGGCTTCCTGCTGCTCGACGGCGTGCTCGGCCGCGACGTGATCCTCGCCGGCATGACCTGCACCGAGCTGCTCGGCGAGGGCGACGTGCTCGAGGCCGGCGCGCCCGCGCGCGAGGAGCGGCTCGTGCCCTTCCGCCTGCGCTGGCAGGTCGTCGAGCCGGTGCGGCTGGCGGTGCTCGACGCCGACTTCTCGCGGCGGCTGGGGGAGTGGCCGCAGGTCACGAGCGCGCTGCTGGAGCGCTCGTTGCGCCGCTCGCTGCGTGCGACGGTGCATCAGGCGTTGCTGCAGCTCTCGCCGGTGGAGACGCGGCTGCTCGTGTTGCTGTGGTGCCTGGCGGAGCGCTGGGGGCGCGTCACGCGCGAAGGGGTTGCGCTGCGGTTGCGCCTGTCTCACCGTCTGCTCGGTCAGCTCGTCGGGTGTCAGCGCGCGTCGGTCACGACGGCGCTGCAGCGGGTGGAGGTGAGCGGCCGGATCGAGCGCTGCGACGATGGCGGCTGGCTGCTGCGCGGCGCCGCGCCCGACGAGCTGGAGCAACTGCACTGGCAACCGCGGGCGCAGGTGAACGGGGCACGCGGCTGATCTGCCCGGGGCGTGCCGCGGCCCTTCATCAGGCGCGTCGGGGTCGCCGAGCTGTGCTCGGCGACCCCGGGTTACCTGTGACAACGGACTGCCTATATTAGGGTGATCCTGATCTTGGCAGTCCGCGGTAGGTTGCGGACTAATCCGATGCCGCCGGCTTCGCCTTCCCCGGCAAACGCGCAGAGGAAGCCGCCCCTGAGCCTTATCCTGTTGCCTCTTTCGGCTGTTACGTTTTCGGGTTCTCCGGTAGTTTCAAGCCCCGTTTCAGCCGCTTGGGCCGAGTTTCCGAGTATTCCGACAAGAGGCATGCCGACTTCACTTGTTATTTCGCATTCGTTTCCGCCGGGTTCCCTTATCCTTGCGGCGGCGCCGAGAATGCCGATGGTGGCGCTCCTTATCCTGGGTAGCGTTCCGCTGAAGCTACGGTAGCGGATTGGCCACGGGGTTGGTGGTTCGGTTATGATGAATTCGGCTGTGCCGTTCGTGCAGGATTCGAGTTCCCCATGGAAAATATTGCCCTGAGTTATACTTGTTTCCTTCTTGATGGTGCTTTCAGTGAAACTACCTAACAACGTGACCCGGCACTGAACGTTTATCCCGGGGTTCCTAGCGATGAATTCGAACTTGGTCTTGGGCGCGCCGAAGGCTTCGCTCCATATGAACTCGAAGTTCCTTTCGTTGACCCTCAGGCTCCTTGCGGATGCGGCGCCGATGCCGATGGCGAGAAGCATCGTGGCCGTGAGCGCTGCAAATATGAGCTTGTGGTGCGTGCGCATTCAGTGTCCTTGGGTTGAGGTGTAGCCCGCGCTGCTTGGCCTACCGGCTAGGGCTGCGCCGCCGCGGCGACTTTGGCTCGGCGCGATGGCGAGGTGCTCAGGCTGAGGAACGCTGGAGGTGCACCTCGCCCGCTATTCCATAGCTCCAACAAACTCAGCCGGGGGTCGCCAGTCTGTCTCGACGACCCCCGGTTGCGTGGTGGAAGGAAGTCTATATTAGGGTGATCCTAGGCTTCGTCGTGCGCGGTAGGTTCCGGATTAACCCTATTCCGCTAAGGCTACCTTCGCCGGCTATAAGGCACAGGAGACCTTCGCCGCCGAGCGGTATCCTATCGCCTCTTTCGGCTGTTACGTTTTCCGGTTCGCCGTTAAGTTCCAAGCCGGTTTCCGCCACTTCGGCTGAGTTTCCGATTATTCCACCCGCAGGTCTGCTGCCTTCTGTTCTTATTTCGCATTCCAGGTTGCCCGGTTCCCTTATTCTGAACTTGGCCGAGATGATTGTGACGTCGATACCGGCTATCCTCGGTAGCCTCCCGGTGAAGCGATCGTAACGGACTGTCCACGGAAACGATTCTGTCTTGATGGTCGCTGTGCCGTTTGTGCAGGATTCGAGTTCGCCGTGGTTGATGGTGCCCTGGTCCCTGTTTATTTCCTTCACTATCGTGTTTTCCCTCATGCGGCCTAACAAGGTGACCTGGCATTCAACCGCTGGCCTGCCAGCTGCTGCGAACCTGAGCTTCGTCTTGGGCGTGCCCAGGGCTGTGTTCCATATGACCTCGAAGTTTCTTTCGTTGATTCTGAGACTCCTTGCGGTTGCGCTGGTGACGCCAATGGCGAGAAGCATCGCGGCTGCGAGCGCTGTAACGACGAGCTTGCGAAGTATTTGCATTTAGGCTCCTAGAGTTGGCGGTAGCTGAAGCTGCAGGCTTGAGCTGTGTGGCGTGCATGCTGGACGCGCGTGGTGAATGGCTCTTGAGCGGCGTTCCCCCTTTGGATTGGTGTGCGCAAATGGCGTGGGCGAGCGCCCGGGATCTACGGGCGGCTCGCGCCGCGCTCCACGCTTGCCGCGGACCTTGGACGCTGACATCGCGCGCGCGATGTCAGCATAATGCACGGAAAACCGGAGTGTCAAGGGTAGCAGCGCTGTTGGTGGGAAAACGCTCGGTCGAGCGATGCCGTAAGCCTGGTCGCAGCAGTACCTGCGTGCCTGGGGCAAGTCGGCCTGACGCGCCGGAGGCGAGGGGCATGGCGCGCGAGGCGAGCGGCCGCATCGAGCGCCGCGACGACGGCGGCTGGTCGCTGCGCGGCGCGGCGCGGGACGAGCTGGAGCGGCTGCACTGGCAGCCGCGGGCGAGCGTGCGAGGCAGTCTGTGCGATGGGCGGCCGGCCTCCACAGGCCGGCCCTCGCTCTGGCAGCTCGTTCTGTTCGCCTATATTAGGGTGACGGTGATCTTCGCGGTTCCGGCTAGATTGCGGATCAAACGATGGCCGCGGAGGTGAATGTCAGACGCCCTGGCGAAGCTGCACAGAAATCCTTCCCCACCCGCAAATTCTATTGTCGCTGTTTCTTCCACGACGATGCTTTCCGGCGCTCCATTCGGCGAACTCGTGGGGTATAGACAAGGTCGGCTGTGGTTGAACTGAGGACTAGATAAGTAAGTATCGGAAGTTGAGGCCTTGGGATGGGCCGACGGATACGTCAACCGCTGGCCAGACGCGGGTGGTCGCGCCTCGACACGTCGACCCCGCGGGTGGATACTGACGCGATGGCGAACGTCTGCGAGCACCTCGACGTGATCGAGCCGGTCGAGCCGCGCACCCCGGAAGGGTGTGAGGAGTGCCTGCGGGCCGGCTCGCGGTGGGTGCATCTGCGCCTGTGCCTGACGTGCGGCCAGGTCGGTTGCTGCGACTCCTCGCCCAACCGCCACGCCAGCCGCCACGCGCGCGAGACCGGACACCCGATCGTGCAGTCGTTCCAGCCGGGCGAGGACTGGCGTTGGTGCTACGTGGACGAGACGTTCGTGTGAGGGTCCTGCGAGTCGTCGCCGGTCCGACGCCGGCGCCCTAGCAGCGCGCGTCCCCCGAAGGCGAGCCCGAGTAGCAGCACCGGCGCGAACAGCACGATCGCCGGTGTGCTGGAGCGGTGGTGACCGCTGCGCCCGCCGCCGAGGCCGGCGGTCGAGATCGGGTGGCCGTTGGCGGCGGCAAGCTGCTCGACGGCCGTGATCGCTCCCCGCGCCATGTCGTCGGCGGTCTGCGGCGCTCCCAGCCTGCGCACGATCGCCGGGCCCCGCGGCCCCGTCATCGAGGTGCCGAAGCCGCTCGGCATCGCCGCCAGCGTCGGCTGCGGTCTCAGGTAGGCGATCTCGCGCTGGAGGAGGTTGGCGTACGCCACGACGTGGCCGAACATCTGCGGGATCGCGCCGAGGTCCGCGGGGCGGGCGACGAGCGCGACCTTGATCGGGAAGCCGGCGCGTCTCGCGCGCGCAGCGGCGTCGTCGAGCTGCGCCTGCAGCTTCGGCGAGACCTTCGGCGCGTAGGGGTAGTAGACGTCCTGGAGCAGCAGCACGTCGCTCGGCGGGTCGGCGTCCGCCAGCGCGCGCGGCGCGGGGAGCGCGAGCGTCGCAACCAGCAGGCAGAGCGCGGGCGCGATCGGGCGAAGGCTCATCGGATCGGGGGGAAGCGGTAGCGGGCGTGCGGGGGGATGAAGCGGCCGACCTCGAGCACGACGACCGCCCTGCGCGTGAGCGGCATCGTACGCGGGTCGCCCGGCCAGCGGCGGCCGTCGAGGTACGCGCGCACCGGCGCGCGAAACGCCCCGAGGCGCCGCGGCCCGAGCGGCTGGCCCCAGACCGCGAACAGGTCCCCGAGCGTGAGCCGCGCGCCGCGCCGCAACTCCAGCAGCCCGGTCGGCTCGCTCGTGCGCACGGCATACGAGCAGCGGCCCCCGCGCACGTACGCGCCACGCCGCCGCAGCGGCGGCGCGATCCCGATCCCCGGCGGCACCGGCACGACGAGGCCCGCGGCGAACAGCTCGACATGCGCGTGCACGCGCGCGCCGCGATCCGCCAAGCAGCGCAGCCGCCCGACCGCCCGCGCGTGCGCGACCGCCGCGCCGCGCGCCGGCAGGCGGAAGGCCGGGCCGCGCCCGGCGGGCAGGGCGACCGGCCACGGGCCGTGCTGCGCCGCGGGCGCGCCGCCTCGCGCGGCGGACACGGAGGCCGGCGGCGCGCCGCGCTCAGTCGCATCGCGGCGCTCGCCCGCACCGCAACCGGCGAGCGCGACGACGGCGGCGAGCACGGCCGCGAGGAGTCGGACCCGGTCCATGCGCGCGCCAGATGCTAAGGGCCTGTGACCGCGAAGGCGCCCCGCTCGCCAAGCCGCGCACACCGTGCCACTATGACCCTTCCCCCCACCCCGAAGCCGAGGAGGCAGCCATGCCCGAGTACGCGCCTGGAACACCGTCATGGGTCGAGCTGTCCTCGCCGGACGCCGACGCGTCGGCCGCCTTCTACCGCGACCTGATGGGCTGGGACGCGACAGAGCCCGGCCCGGTGGAAGAGACCGGCGGCTACCGCATGTTCCAGCAGGGCGGCCAGAGCGTCGGCGGCCTGATGGGCCACATGCAGGAGAACCAGCCGACCGTGTGGGCGACCTACATCAGCGTCGCCGACGCCGACGAGACCGCCGAGAAGGTCAAGGCGGCGGGCGGCACCGTGATCGTCGAGCCGATGGACGTGATGGACATCGGCCGGATGGCGTTCTTCGCCGACCCGAGCGGCGCGGCGTTCGGCGTCTGGCAGCCGAGGAGCTTCACCGGCGCCGACGTCGTCAACGAGCCGGGCTCGTTCTGCTGGAACGAGGTGCTCACGCGCGACGCGGACGCGGGCAAGGCGTTCTACCCCGCCGTCTTCGGCTGGGACCCGCGCCGCCCGCAGTTCGAGGGCGCGCCCGAGAGCTACACCGTGTGGGAGCTTGGCGGCAGACCGGTCGGCGGCATGATGCAGATGAGCGACGAGTGGTTCCCGCCGGAGATCCCGCCGCACTGGGGCGTCGTGTTCGCCGTCGAGGACGTCGACGCGACCGTCGCGAAGGCGCGCGAGCTGGGCGCGACCGTCACGAACGAGCCGATGGAGATGCCGATCGGCCGCTTCGCCGGCCTGCTCGACCCCCAGGGCGCGACGTTCACGGTGATGCAGCCGGCGCAGGCTGACTGACCCGCGCCGGCAGGCGCGTCGCGGCGGCGAAGCCGGCGAGCGAGAACGCGGCGAGCACGCCCATCGCGATCACGTAGGAGCGCGTGCCGGCCGCGAGGTCGGACACGAGGATCGTCCCTGCGATCGCGGTGCCGAGCGAGGAGCCGAGGTTCGAGACGCTGCGCGAGAGGCCGGAGATCTCGCCCTGCTTCTCCTCCGGGAAGCTCGACTGCACGACGTTCACCGACGGCGTCAGCATCAGCCCGACGCTCAGGCCGATCAGCAGCAGCCCCGGCACGAACGCGAGCACGTTCTTCGAGGCCGACACGAGCGCCATCAGCAGCGCGACGCCGGCGACCGTCCCGGCGAAGCCGGCGCAGATCAGCGTGCGCTGCTCGCGCCGCTCCGCGAACCGCTGCGCCCCGAGCGAGGAGATCAGCACGCCGGCGGTGGCGGCGGTGAAGACGACGCCGGTCTTGATCGCGCTGAAGCCGCGCACCGTCTGCAGGTAGACGGAGACGACGAACGTGGCGCCCATCAGCAGCAGCCACTGGACGTTCTGCGTCACGAGCCCGAGGTTCGAGACGCGGTTGCGCAGCAGCGCGCTCGACAGCAGCGGCTCGCGGCCGGCCTGCTCGGTCGTGTGGATGTGGCGCAGGAACGCCAGCAGCAGGAGCACGCCGAGCACGACGAAGACCACCAGCAGCACCGTGTTCACGCTCGCCTGCAGGATCCCGATCACGAGCAGCGTCATGCCGACGGCCGAGAGGAGCGCGCCGCGGACGTCGAACGGACGCGCCGGGTCCGCCGGCAGCGGGTCGGCGATGCTGCGGCTGAGCAGCACGATCGCGGCGACGATCAGCGCCTGCAGGACGAACGACGCGCGCCAGCTGATCGTCGTCGTGATCAGCCCGCCGATCAGCGGACCGGCCGCGGCGCCGACGCCGGCCATCCCGCTGATCGCGCCGAACGCGCGAGCGCGCGACTCGACGCCGGAGAAGAACAGCGTCGCGAGGATGTAGATCGGCGGGATCATCAGCGCCGAGCCGACGCCCTCGAACGCC
>Ga0134125_10009269_pt1 | contig 11086 bp, 6 predicted proteins | sample KB31751_FD_96464 | JGI IMG/M metagenome (GOLD analysis project Ga0134125, IMG submission 96464) | Terrestrial soil microbial communities with excess Nitrogen fertilizer from Kellogg Biological Station, Michigan, USA - KB3-175-1 | ecosystem: Environmental > Terrestrial > Soil > Unclassified ...
CCGCCCGCGAGAGCGGCGAGGCCGACGCGCGGCTCGGGCAGGGCGAAGGTCGCGTTTTCGGAGGCGACAATGAGATCGCACGCGAGCGCGATCTCGAAGCCACCGCCCATCGCAACGCCGTTGACGGCTGCGATGATCGGCTTGTCGCAGTCGAAGCGCGTGGTGAGGCCGGCGAAACCGCCCTTGTCCCAGCCGCGCTTGCCGCCCGCCGCCTGCCACTTCAGGTCATTGCCGGCGCAGAACGCCTTGTCGCCGGCGCCGGTGACGATAGCGACCCACTGCTCGGGATCGGCGGAAAAATCGTCAAAGACCTTGTTGAGCTCGAAATGTGCGTCGATGTGCAGCGCGTTGTACACTTCAGGTCGCGACAACGTCACGATCGTGATCGGTCCCTTGCGCGAAACTTTCGAAAACTTCAGCTCCATCGTTCCTCCCGAAGATTTTTCTGTGGCGCGGAATGGCCGATTCTAGCCGCTGCGCGCAGCTTCGTACCATTCCATTATGCAAGCGAGGCCCGCGCCACAAGCCGCCTTCGCTTGGTTGACTTGATTTCTTCTCGCCCGCACCGACCGCCACAACGATAAGCAAGAGCAAAGGGAGCAGCGCCTTGGATTTCAACCTGCCGACCGACTTGGTGGCCTACCTCGACGAGCTCGACCGCTTCATCGCGCGCGAGATCAAGCCGCTCGAGGAAGCCGACGACAATATCCGCTTCTTCGACCACCGCCGCGAATGGGCGCGCACCGATTTCGAGAATGGCGGGCTGCCGAGGCCCGAATGGGAAGCGCTGCTGCGCAAGGCCAAGGACCGCGCCGATGCGGCGGGGCATTTGCGCTTTGCGATTCCGAAGCGCTATGGCGGCAAGGACGGCTCCAACCTCTGGATGGCCGTGATCCGCGAGCATTTTGCTTCGAAAGGCCTCGGCCTGCACAACGATCTGCAGAACGAGCATTCGGTCGTCGGCAACCTTCCGATCGTGACCATGCTCGACCGCTACGGCAGCGATGCGCAGAAGGCGATGGTCGACGGCTCGATCACCGGCAAATACCGCATCACCTTTGGCCTGACCGAGCCCGGGCACGGCTCGGATGCGACCCACATGGAAACCCGCGCCAGGCCGGCAACGCGCGACAACGTCAAGGGCTGGCTCGTCAATGGCGAGAAGATGTGGACCACCGGCATGCATGTCGCGACGCACTGCGCCTTGTTCGCACGCACGTCCGGCAACGACGGCGATGCGCGCGGGATCACCTGCTTGCTCGTGCCGGCCAAAGCAGCCGGTGTGAAGGTCGAGCAATATATGTGGACCTTCAACATGCCGACCGATCACCCGCGCGTCAGCTTCACCGATGTGTTTGTGCCGGAGGATGCGCTGTTCGGCGAAATCGGCAAGGGATTGTCGCTGGCGCAGTGCTTTGTGCATGAGAACCGTATCCGCCAGGCCGCGAGCTCGCTGGGGGCTGCAGCGTATTGCATTAACGAGAGCGTCAAATATGCGCGGGAGAGAAAGCCATTCGGCAAGGCGCTTTCGGAAAACCAGGCCATCCAGTGGCCGCTGGTGGAGCTTGCAACGCAGGTCGAGATGTTGCGGCTTCTGATCCGCAAGACGGCGTGGGAGATGGACCAGCTCACGCAGGCGCAGGTCGAGCACACGCTGTCGGACAAGGTGTCCATGTGCAACTACTGGGCCAATCGTCTTTGCTGCGAGGCTGCCGACCGCGCCATGCAGGTGCATGGCGGCATGGGCTACTCGCGCCACAAGCCGTTCGAGCACATCTATCGTCATCATCGCCGCTACCGCATCACCGAAGGCAGCGAGGAGATCCAGAAGCGCAAGGTCGCCGGTTTCCTGTTCGGCTATATGGGCGCGGGGAAACATTAGGGCATGATCCGGACCCGAAGGGCCGCGTTAAGCGCAAACTGGAGGCCGGTTTTACCGCGCGACAAACGCGTAGCGTTTGCGCGCAGATCATGCTCAAAGCAAAGAGGAGGCAAGCATGGAAGGCGGCTGCACCTGCGGCAATATTCGCTATCGGCTGACCGGCGGGCCGTTGATCGTTCACGCCTGCCACTGCACCTGGTGCCAGCGCGAGACCGGCACAGCACATGCGCTGAACGCGGTCTATGAGGCCGACCGTGTCGTGCATCTCAAGGCCGAGCCGGAGATCATCCTGACGCCGTCCGCAAGCGGCAAGGGCCAGCGCATCGCGCGCTGCCCGGTCTGCAAGATCGCGGTCTGGAGTAACTACCCGCAGGCCGGCCCGGCGATGCGGTTCGTGCGCGTCGGCACGATGGATGATCCGAGCCGGTGCCCGCCGGATATCCACATCTTCACGTCATCCAAGCAGCCTTGGGTAACGTTCGGTCCCGGCGAGAAGGTGGTGCCTGAGTTCTATAACCTGAACGAGGTCTGGTCGGACGAGGCCAAGGAGCGTCGCCGCATCATGCGCGAGCGCACGAAGAAGTAAGCCGGAGGCCCGGGACAATGATTTGCTGCACCATTGGGCCGCATCGCCGCCGCCTGCTTGCGCGACGGCGATGCGAACCCTTGGTGCGCTGATCCGCCGTCAGGCGTGATGCCACAACAGCTCGAAATGATGATGGCCGTGGCTCGGGCCACTGTTATTTTCGGCAACATTCCAGAAGCTCGGTGTCGGACGGCCGCCATGCCCGCCGGAATGGCCGCTGCCGGCGTGCCAGGGATCAGCCTGGCCACCGCCGCCTTGGTCGTCGTCGCCACCGCCGGCGGCGACCTGGGTGCCGCTCTGGCCATGGCCATGGCCGCCGCTACCCTGGTTGCCGCCTTGTCCGCCGCCACCCTGTGCCACGGGTCCCGGAGAGCCCGATGCCGTGCCGCCAACCGGAATCGTGCCATGTGCGACGCCGGCGACCGAGGTCGCACCCGCGACCGTGGTCGACGTACCGACATAAGTCCCGCCGCCGAGCGGGACGTTGTTGCCGGAGACGTCGTTGGCATCGGCGACAAAGCCCTGGCCCGCGGCCTGGATTTGTGCCTGGTCCGCAGTGAGCGCGTCGCCGGTGTCGCCGTTCAGGATGCCCTGCAGGCCATGGACGGCGTTGTTGCTGTCGGCCAGCAGCGTGCCGCCGAGCAATTCGTTGTCGAACCGGGCACCGAACACGCCGCCCTGGCTGTGGTCGAAGGAGGCGCCGAACTGCTGATAGTTCTGGATTTCCGTGATGAGCGCCTGCAGCTCGCCCGGCGTCGTGTTGTTGCCGGCGGCAACGTTATCAAGCTGATTGTTGATGACGTTACCCTCGGCGAGGAACTTGGCCCAGAAATCGGTCTGCGCCTGGTTGTCCTGGTAGTGCGTGATCGTGCCTTCGAGATAGGACGGCATCTCGGAAAATCCGCCGGCATTTCCAGGATTGCCGTTGCCACCCGCAGCGGTGTTCAGCGCCGCGTCGCCCTGCACGATGTCGATGATGTCGAGCAGGTTGTCGTTGGTCGAACGCGCCGCGATATTGGGATTGCTGGCATATTCCTTGTCGAACTGATTGACCTGAAGGTTGATCTGGTCAAGCACCGTATCAAGGTGAACCGTGGTCAGCGCGCCGTCGGTAGGGTTGAGACCCTGCTCGATATTGGCGAGCTCAGTTGGATTGTTGATGAGATTGGTCAGTCCCGCCGCGGCCGCCTTCATGTCGGCGTCGAACTGGCCGAGATTGGTGTGGTTCAACCCGCCGACGGCGAGGTCGGTCGCCGCGTTGAACACAGAGCCGATCTGCGCCAGCGTGGCGTTGGCGCCCGACGCTGCCGCAAGCGAAGCTGCATCGTCCGCGCCGGTCGGCAGCGCCTGGAAGCCGACATTATTGGCGCCTGTGCCGCTCGGATATGAGACCGCCGCGAGCGCGTTGGCGAGCGCGCTGTCGCCGTTGATCTCGGTGAGAATCGAGGTCTGCGCGGTGTGGATCAGCTCCTGGTTCATCGCCGCGGTGGCGCCGTTGCCAACCGAATGGTTGGCTTCCGTCAGCAGCGTCTGCAACTGGCCTTGGACCTGCGAAAGCACGGCCGTGTCATTGGCCGACGGCGTATAGTTGGTACCGCCGACAGTCGTGCCGGCGGGATTGGCAAGGATCGCGTTGACATCGTCGAGCACGGCATTGATGTCGGTCGTATACATGCCGAGGTAGGCGGGCTGATTGTTGCTGTCGGCGGGCGTGTTCCACAATCCGCCGTCAAGCAACCGAGTCGCATCGTTGAACACGGCGCCCGCTTGCGCGAGATCGTTCGTGGTCGCGAGCGCGTCGTCGCGTACGGTTGTTATTGCCATTTACTTTGCCTCCTACTGAAGAATGTACCGCGCTCGTTGCCGAATCATCTCATTTGAGGGTGTCGCAACTATGTCTGCACTTTGGCCCGGTCATCATCTGAATGCGGCAACTCTCGGTCCGGCGGACCACGCTCATGGCTCGACGAACGCGCGGCGCATTTGGTCGGCGATTGGTTTGAATATATAGCTCACCATGGTGCGGCTGCCGGTTTGCATGAACACTTCTGCCGGCATGCCGGGCACCAACTGCTGGCCGGCGAGTCGACGCCGCTCGTCGTCGGGCAGAGTGACGCGGACGGTGAAGTAAGGCGCGTTGGTGTGCTGGTCTTGGCTGGTGTCGGCCGATACGTAGGACACGCTGCCGGTGAGCTGCGGCGTCGTGCGCTGGTTGAAGGCCGAGAAGCGCACGAAAGCGGTCTGGCCGGTGTGTACGTGATCGATATCCTGCGGCGGCAGCCGCGCCTCGACTTGCAGGTCGTCAGTATCAGGAACGATTTCCATGATCGTCTCTCCCGCCTTGATGACGCCGCCGATGGTGTGCGCGGCAAGCTGCTGGATCACGCCGGAAGTTGGCGCGCGAATCTCGATGCGGTCGAGCAGGTCGCGCGCAGCGACGCTACGTTCCGAAAGCTCGGCCTCCTTTGCCTCGGCCTCGCCGAGATCCTTGACGACCTCGGTGCGGAAATCCTGGTCGATCCGAACGATCTGGAGCTGAGCTTCGCCGATCTTCGATTTGGTCTCGGCGATGGAGGCGGTGAGCTGCCCGCGTTCGCCGTCGATCCGCGCGGCTTCCCGCTGCAGCGTCGTGAGGCGGGTAATCGGCACCAGCCGCTTGTCATAAAGGTCCTGCACGCCGGCGAGTTCCCCCTGGATCAGCTCAAGCTGCTTGGCCCTGGAGTCAACCTGCACATTGAGGCCGGAAATCTCCTGCGTGAGCTGCGCGATCTTGCTCTGCAAAAGATCTTTCTGGCTGTGCCGCGCGCTGGAGCGGGCCTTGAACAGCGACTCTTCGGACGCGAGCAGGCTCTTGACGGTGTCGTCGCTCGCGCGAGAGGAAAGCTCCGATGGAATTTCAATCTGTGCACGATCATCGCGCTCGGCGGTGAGGCGTGCGATCTTGGCGCGCATCTCGTCGAGCTGCTTGTTCACCATCTCCAGGCTCGCCTTTGCCTGAGTTTCATCGAGCCGGACCAGCAGATCCCCGGCTTTCACGTGGCTGCCGTTCTGCACGGCGATCTTGGCGACAACGCCGCCAGTCGGATGCTGGATCGTCTTGACGTTGGACTGCACGACGAGGTTACCGGGCACGACCACGGCGCCGGCAAGCGGCATGAAGAAGAACCAGCCGCCACCGAGCACGCCGGCGACAAGGAGAATGCGAAGCCCGGTGCGCAATTCGCGCTCGTAGGACCAGCTTGTCTTGATTGACAAGCTTCCGTCGCTGGGAGGCGCGACGTCGCTGCCCTTGACGACGAAGTTGACACCCGCCATCACGCCGCTGCGGCAGGTTTCAACGAGCTTGGCAACCGCGGTCCCGGGTTTCGCCGGGCGCGGTTCCGTGGCATCGGGACTCTCCAGGTCGATCGACGGACCGAGATCGAACGGCCCGGCAATCTCCGGCGCAAGCTTAGTCAGATCCATCGCGAGGAGATCATCGGGAGCGATCGCCGGGCTGGCGCGACGCGGCGGTGACGGCTCAATGTCGAACCGCGACGGATTGCGTCGCTGTTCGAGCTCGGCCGGCGGCTTCAGTCCGAATTGCTGAAGGCAGGCGTCGATGACCTTGCCCACGCGGCTCCTCTTTCGCCGCCGCCTCGCCGGTGGCGCACGTCGGCGCTGAGCCTGCTCCGTGCCGCGGCGTTTTGGCGCGCGAGGTCTGCGGGCATCGGTGTTCTCGGCCTCGAAGGCCTGCCAGAGCCGCTGCAGCTCCAGAATGAGCGCTGCGCCCTGCGGCCCGAATTCCTTCGCGCGGGGATCGTCGCGCCAGCGCGCGCTTGTATCCTCGCTCTCTTCCACAACCCTCATCACGGCACGCTCTCCGCGGCCACGGCGCGCCGCGGCGTCTTGTTGGTGGATACTTGCGCTTGTTGCGGCGCGGCAGGCGGGCGCCCCGCGCGGACGCGCGCGAATACTTCCTGGCTCGGCCCGAACGCGATCGCCTTGCCGTCATACAGCACGAGCGCCATGTCGAGCGCCGCCAGCGCATTGGGCCGGTGCGAGATCACGATGACGATGCTGCCCGCGCGGCGCAGGAGCTGGATGGCGCGGCCAAGCGCGTTCTCGCCTTCGGCATCGAGATTGGCGTTGGGCTCGTCGAGCACGACCAGGAAGGGATCGCCGAACACGGCACGCGCCAATCCGACGCGCTGGCGTTGTCCGGCAGAGAGCGCCGCGCCGCCCTGACCGATCCGCGTCGAATATCCCTCCGGCAGGCGCAGGATGACGTCATGGACACCTGCGATCTGTGTAGCCTTGAGGATCGCATCCGATGTCGCGCGGGGATCGAAGCGGCAGATGTTTTCCGCGACCGTGCCGTCGAACAGCGCCACGTCCTGCGGCAGATAGCCGATGTGACGTCCCAAATCCTCATTGCGCCATTGGTCAATCGCTGCGCCATCGAGCCGCACCAAGCCATGCTGCGCCGGCCAGATGCCAACAAGGGCTTTCGACAGCGAGGTCTTGCCCGAGGCACTGGCGCCGAGCAAGGCAAGCCCCATGCCCGCCTTCAAGGCAAAGGAGATGTTTTGCACGATCGGCTTGTCGGTGCCGGGCGGCGCGACCGAAAGCTCTTGCACCGAGAGCTCGCGGCAGGGCCGCGGCAGCATCACCGTCGGCAGCGGCGGTTTTGCCGTCGACTTGCAGATGTCGCGCAGCCGCGCGATGCCTTGCCGCGCGGCGACGAGCTGCTTCCAGCTCCCCAACGCGACCTCGACCGGCGCCAGCGCGCGGCCCATCATGATCGAGGAAGCGATCATGATGCCGCCCGAGGCCTTGTCCGCGACGACGAGATAAGCGCCGATGCCGAGCATACCCGACTGCAACACGTAGCGCAGCACCTTCGCGCTCGAACCGAGATTGGCGTACGTGTCGGTGGCGCGGATGTTTTCGCGCAAATGGCGTTCGTTGACGCGCGCCCAGAGTGCGCCGAACCTGTCGACCATGCCGAGCGCCCAGATCACTTCGGCGTTGCGCTGGGTCGCGTCCGCAAGCACCTGGCGCTGCGCGCTGGAGTCCATCGTGGCCTTGGCGGCACTGCGCGACATTCGTTCGGTCACCAGCGCCATCGCGACGATCGCCGCGGTGCCGAGCACCGCGGTCATGCCGATTGCCGGATGAAACATAAACAGCGCGATCAGGAAGATCGGGATCCAGGGCATATCGAGGAACGCGGTCGGCCCCATGCTCGACATGAAGGCGCGGATCTGGTCGAGATCGCGCAGCGGCTGCTGCATCACCATGGGCCTTGCGCCGCGCAGCGGCAGCGTCGCGAGCGCGGTATGGATCGAATCCTGCAGGCCTACGTCAAACAGGGTTGCGACCCTGCACAGCATGCGCGTGCGCAACGCGTCGAAATAACCCTGCATCAGATAGGCAAACAGCACCATCAACGACAGCCCGACCAGGGTTGCGATGTTGCGGCTTGGAATGACGCGGTCATAGACTTGCAGCATGTAAAGAGAGCCGGAGAGCATCAGAAGGTTGATCACGCCGCTGAACAGCGCAATGCCGATCATCTTGCGGGCGCTGGCATGCAATCCGCGCGAGACCGGATCGTCCGCCGGCGTCGACACGAAAGGATTGAGCGACGCGAAGGGCGAAGGTGCTGGCGGACGATGCTCGGTAATGGCCATCCCGTATGGTGCTCCGATGAGTTTAGTTCCCTGACGGGGATGCAAGCTGCAATTCGATGCTGACCATTTTTCGGCAAGAATGGGACGATGATGAATTCTGTTGCGGGGAGACGGAACGATTCCCGTGTCATAGAATCGTCCATCTATCACCTTGCTTACGGGCGGATTGATCGCGGCGTGGGCCGATTGACGCCATGAAGCTAAATGAAGTTCGCGCTCAGTCGACAGCGCGGATCAGCCTCAGGCAGAAGCAGGGGAACAAGAATGAACAACCTCGCTAACGGCTTAAACAGCGGGATCGGTCGTTCGATCCTCCCATAAATCAATCACGTGACAAGTCGGCGCATCGTTCAGGCAGCGGGGCTTGCTGCTTGAGCAAGGGCTGCCGCGCATCAAGAGGAGATGACTTCCGTCCGCGATTCCGGCGGACCGATTATGTGGGGAACCGGTAGTTTGGGTAAGAGTACAAGCTTCTCGCTGGTGATCGCGCGGTACAAACCGATTTGCGGACACCTCATAACCTGCGATGACGCTCGCGGCTTTTCCGCGCGGGAGAGGCGCTCATGAAGCCGCGCAAGACCGACTACGGCACCATCATCCTGCATTGGCTGCTGGTGGCCGGGGTGGGCATTGCCTTCGTCACGGGCTTGCGCATCGCGACCGAAGCGCCGGACCGGACCTGGATCAACGCGCTCGACGCCATTCTGCCGTGCACCGACGTCTGGACATTGCATATCGAGGCCTCGGTAGGACTGGTCGCGATCGCGATCGCCTACGCGATATACCTTTCCCTGTCCGGCCTCAGCCGTCGCGTACAGCTCGACAAGGTCCGCCTGCGTGGGCTGCTCGGCGCCCGGCAGACGCGGCTCGGCGCAATCAGCGTTGTCTTGAGCTGGATCTTCTTTGTCACAATGACGGCGCTGATGGTCAGCGGCGGCTTGCTCTATTTCGGGATGCTTGCGGGATATGATGTGATGATGCTGCATTGGTGGGCGGCCTGGGTGGTGCCGGCCTTTGCCGCTCTTCACGTCCTGATCCACTTCCGCATCGGCGGCCTGTCACAACTATCGCGCATTTTCCGCCCCGAAGCCGTGCCGCCACCGCCGCCGCGGCTCGACGCGGTGGAGCTGCTCACGTTGCTGGCCGAGAAAACCTCGCCGCCGGCGCGGGAAATGCAGGACGCGCCGGCGAGCCTGCAGCCGCGGCAGCCCGCACGCGAGCACCGGCACGCGCGAGAGGAGGTGCGCAGGAGCGCCTCGCGTTCCTCGGCAAGGCTCGCGAGGACGAAACGGAAGAACCTGACGCTGCAATCCAATCCCTTTGTGATGGCGGTCGCGGTGGCGATGACGGGCGCATCGGCCTTTGTCGCGGTCGATTATCTTGCCGTCGATACTCTCACGATCCGGCGCATCGATAACGCGGATGCGCCGAAACTGGATGGCGATACCTCCGATCCGGTGTGGCGAAGCGCGCAGCCCTATTCGCTGATAACCAACCAGGGGGGTAATTTCGACGGCAAGGGTGAGTCGCGAGTCGAAATTCGTGCGGTGCATGACGGCACCTGGGCTTATTTCCTGTTCACCTGGGAAGATCCGACCCGCTCGCTGAAGCAACTGCCGCTGATCAAAAAGATCGACGGCTGGCATTTGCTGCACGATGGCTACGAGCGGGGCGACGAGCAGGCTTTCAACGAGGACAAATTCGCGGTGTTGTTGACCACGTCGGACGCCGACCTCGCCGGCGATCATACCTTCCATGCGAGCCCGCATCCAATTCCCGGCGCGCCTTCGACCATGACCGGGCGCGGCCTGCATTTCACGACGTCGAACACCTACGTCGACGTGTGGCAATGGAAAGCGACGAGCGCGAACGGATGGATGGACGATGATCATTTCGGCCCGCCGCTTCCTCCGACGCCACTGCAGGTGAGCAATACGGTGCCCTATCGGGGCGGGTTCGCGCCGGATCCCGGCTCGGCCAACTACTCCAATAATTTCGAATGGCCGACCGACACCGCGGAGACCGATCCGATCGTCACGCCGCGGCGGCTGCCAAAGGACCTCGCAGCGGTCGTGAAGGCGATGGGCCAGATCTCGCTCGATCCCCATGTCGGCGAGAGCGCCGGAGCGCGATGGTTCATGACGGGGGGTGAGACCATGCCGTACACGACCGAAGTCGATCGGCTCATTCCCGTCGGGACGGTGCTGCCCGGCGTGATCATAGCGGGCGACTTCTCCGGCGATCGCGCCGATGTGCGCTGCGCGGCACGCTGGGCGTCCGGCCATTGGGCGCTCGAGGTCGCGCGGCGCCTCGACACGAACAGCAAATTCGACGTGCCCCTGAAAACCGGGGTCTTCATGCGCGTGGCGGCCTTCGATCACAGTCAGATCAGGCATACTAGGCACGTTCGTCCGATACGTCTTGAGGTGGAATAATGCGGAAGATTTGCAAGGTAACGCTGAACCAGCAGGCGTTCCACGCCAATTGTGGCGATGTCGTGCTCGACAGCGCGATCATGAACGGGATCGACTTTCCGCATGACTGTCGCAGCGGCATCTGCGGCGCCTGCCGCGTGCGGCTCGTCGACGGCAAGGTGTTCGGCGGCACGGAAGAGGGCAGCGACATGATCCATGCCTGCCAGGCCCGGATCGTGTCGGATCTGAAGCTTGCGACCGAGCCTGTGCCCGACACGATGTCGATGCCGACGCGGATCGCCGCGGTGACACGGCTCGCGCATGATGTGACCGGCGTCAGCCTCGAGCTGCCGCGGCCGTTGGAGCATCTTGCCGGCCAGTATTGCAAGCTGCAGTTTCGCGGCTTTCCCGAGCGATGCTACAGCCCGAGCTATCCGCTCGAAGGCGCGCCCGACAACCGTCTCCTGCATTTTCAGATCCGCCGCTTTGCCGACGGCGCGGTATCGTCAGCGATCGGCGAGCGCATCCG
>Ga0134125_10009270_pt1 | contig 11086 bp, 28 predicted proteins | sample KB31751_FD_96464 | JGI IMG/M metagenome (GOLD analysis project Ga0134125, IMG submission 96464) | Terrestrial soil microbial communities with excess Nitrogen fertilizer from Kellogg Biological Station, Michigan, USA - KB3-175-1 | ecosystem: Environmental > Terrestrial > Soil > Unclassified ...
ATTGCCTAAGCGAGTTTGCAAACTGTTGAGTTTTTCTTGGGTAGCGTTTAGTTGAGCAGTTAGTGCTTGGACTTCTGGGCTAAATTTAGGCTTTAACTCTTCAGCCGATTTGCTTTTTTTGATCTGGCTCTTAGAATCAGCACTTTTTTGCGTGTTTTTTGGCTCAGCAACTGAGTCTTTGTGTTTTTTAGTCATGGTCTTTCTTTAATTCATCTATTTGGTTTTGTAAGTGGGCCAGGGCTTCTTTTCAAGGCTGATTATCTGGTTGTTCACTAGGAGAATCAGCCGTATTTCCTTTTAATTGCTGATTCTGCCAATAAAGATAAGCCACCAATGCAATTAGCAAGATTACGAGGATTATAGTCATAGTTTAGTTTGATTTAAGGGTGATTAGTTGGGCTTGGGTTTCTTGAAGTTGAACTTCGAGTTTGGCAATTATTCGATCTTTGTGCTGGCAATGTGAGCAATAGCGTTTTTTCTTATTCTTTTTAGCCATTGTTTCGATAGCAAGTTCAGCAAATTCCTTCAGCCAGGCTAGGAACTAAGTATTCTTTTTGGCAAGTGAGGCAGATTTTAGGCATGGTTGTTTTTTTCTAATTGGGTGATTTTGGCTTTAAGTTCATTGATTTGTTTTTGCTCTTTGCCGTTTTTCTTTTCGAGTTGCTCGGTTCTTTTAATGAGTTCGATTTGTTGTTTTCTTCATCTAAGGTTATAGCCAAAGACCATGGTGAGCAGAAGGGCAATTAAAGCAAAAGCACCCAAAGCAATATAGAGAGCTAACTTGCTATTATATAAAGCTAATTCACAGCAATCAACCATAATTACTTACTCGCTTCAATTAATTCCGCTAAGCCTTTGCCCATCGTTTCATAACTCGCTTTGATTTTCTTGGCGGCTTGGGCTTTGGCTGCGGATAGTTTAGCATTAATGGTTAAGGCATTAGTTTTGCATTCATGGGCGACTTGGGTGATTTTTTTACCTTTAGGCTTGTTTTGGCAACAGGATTTCATGCATTGGTAGTAAGCAGCCGGGTTTTTGGGAAGTTTAGAGTTCTTGGCTTTCACTGGGACTCGGGAAACAGGTTTTTTAGTTTTTTTAACGGGTTTTTTGGCTGGTTTGGTTCTATTTATTTGAGGCATATTAAATAATCTCCTCCATATATTCGGGGTCATGGCAAGTAAATTCTTTTAGAGTTTTCACTAGGCTTTTGATGACGATCAACAAATATTCATAGGTAATTTCATGGCTAACTTGGTCAACTTCAGGTAAGTTATCGCTATACTGTTCTTGGTAGCCCGGCAATAAAGCGAGATAATCTTCATCTTGTTCTAAATCTAAGTTCTTGGTGAGATTGGCTAAGGGTAATTTCTCTTTCAGGATATCGGCAATTAAGGAATGAGCTTTTTGGCCAACATCTTTTCAATAACTGGAATTGGGCGAGTAAGTTTTTGGGTTGTTTTTGTTTTTCAGCAAAGCCATGGTTATTGCTTTCTCTCCTTTCATTTGTCTAAAGCAAAGCGAAAGATTAAAGCGGCAATAATGCCATAAGCAATGTATTCGTATTTAATTTCTTTGATGGTTTTTAGCATAGTATTTGAGTTAGTTTGCTTTTTAGGCTAAAGCAAGAAGCCTTTTCTTTGCAAGGAGTTTAACAAGAAACGGGAATCTTTTTTGAGATAGCGTTCAGTGGTTTGGAATTGAGAGTGTCCGAGGAGTTGCTGAATGGCGGGAGGCTCTAAATGAAAATCATAGTGTAAAATGCTAGCAAAAGAGCGGCGTAAAGTATGGGGTGTGATAGTTCAAGATAGATTGAGTTCAGTGCTTTTTTTCTGCAAGTATTTCCAAACTGCCATGCGAGTGATCGACTTTCATTTATCTTGGCTGGCATCCGACTTAGCTTTTTTAGTGATATAAGGGTGATTAAGCAAGTTGAATACGAGGCGTTGTTTATTGCTTTTGCCGTGGACTAAAAAAGCTTGTTTGTCTTCGACGGCAATTTGTTGTCAGGGAAAGTTAATCGCTTCTGATACTCGGAGTCCAAGAAAGCCCATCAACAAAACACACTCTAAAAGCTTATCATGCCTTAAAGGCAAATGGATACTCGAAGGAGTTTGACAGAGAGCTTGTAATTGAATTAAAGTTAAAACTTGTTCAGTTTGTTTTTTGGGCAGGGGTAGCATGGTTTTGTAAACTTAGGATTAAGCGATTTTGTAAACTTGACCAGGGATTAAGGGCTATTTCAAGCCAATAAGTTGACAAAATACGAGATTAGGTAAACTGGGAAAGCAGGATAACGAGCAAACCTGATATAATAACGATTAAACATAAATTTTTCCTTGGAAAAGGATAATGCAATATTCGAATTAAATTCGTTCAAAGGCTAATTTTTTTCTTTCCCAGCTGTTTACCGAACAGTTTGAATCTTAAAGGGCAAGACCGTTAAGACCGTATTAACTAAGCCTTCTACCGCTTGCTGGGCTAAAAAGCCACAGAGAATGGCCAAAGCACTGGTTAATAAAAGACCCATGGTGGACATTATCAATCGTCTCCCATCAATTCTTTGAGTCTTCTAAACTGCCCAGTGCCAGTATGCATTCAGTGGCGAATATAACAACCGCCAATGAAACAAAGGCTTAATCAGAGTAATCATTTTTTAGACATAGTAATTAATATTCACTTGTTTCTTCGTAGTTATCTTGCAGAGCAATTGTCTTTGGTTGATCTCTTTTGGCTTTGAATAAAGCGAAGGCATACTTGCCAGCATAGCCAATTAAGATACCAATGGCGATTCATTTTACAGATTGATACATTTTGTCTTGCATAGTTATTCTTTGTTTTTGCGGTTAAAGTAATACAAAAGGGCAATTCCACCAATTATGGCCGCGAGAATTAGGAGAGTTTTTTTGTTAAATAGTTTGTTTTCGTTATTTGGTTGAGTCATATTGTTTAGTTGGTTTGGTTGAGTTTTAAGGAAGAGCAAAGGGGAGAGGATTGAGCTGGGCTGTTATCCCGGAAGTCAAGACGGCTTTTAATGGTCAGGGATTTTTGATAAACTAAAAAAAAGGCTAATGCTGCCAAGGCGATCCAAAACAAAGTATTACGATTAAATAGACCAGTTTCAGGATTAGTTTTGCTTGCTCCTTTACCAACCCGAATTTTAAATAATTTGGTCGTTAAAGGGTCAGCTTCTACTTCGTGGTGATAATTTAGTTGGATAGTTCCGCTTTGAACTCTTTTTTCTAGTTCTTGGAGCAGTTCTTGATTAGTTAAATTATTGGTTGAATTTAGTTGGGGCATAGGATTATTTCGATAGTTTTTGGGCGAATTCATAGGGCTTAAGGGCAATCACATAGCGAGTTGTATAAGCAATTAGGGTGCCAAGGAAAAGATACTTTCATTGAATACTAGTGGGTTTGTCATGTCAGAAAAAGGCTAAAGCAAGCAACAAAAACACTGCTAGCAGAATCGCCACAATGGCTTGCTGCGTATTCACTCCCCGAGCAAAATTTTCTTTTAAGAGTTCTTTATATTCGGTGCTTTTGCTTTCAATAGTAGGTTTAACACTTTCTTGATAGAAATCGACTAAAGCACCCTTAAAATCTGGTAAACCTCAGCCCATTAGTTATTAGCCTCCTGTTCCTTAATATAGTGGTAAACAAAAATGCCCACCAAGGCAGTGGCAATTAAAGCATAAGTAATCAATTGAGTAGTTTCAGAGGGCGGGGGAGCAAGGGCTTGTAAACTAGTCGCCAACTGATTGAGATTACTCGGAACTGTTAGTAGAGTTGGTTGAATGATGGACATGAATTTCTTTAGTTGGGGTGTTCGCTTGGGCTTCTCGTTCGGCTCTTTCTTTAGCTAACTGGGCTAAGTATTCGTCAGCCGACATGGAGGTTTTTTCTTTTTGGGCTTGTAATGCTTGGGCTTTGGCTTGTCGCTCTTTAAATTTATTGATCCGTTCTAATTCTGCTTGGGAATACATATTCATGGGCTTATTGGACGGCATTTCAGGAGGCTGTTCAGGAGCGGGAGAACTTGAAGGAGAGGTTGTTTCGGGCTCTTTTTCTTCGTTTTCACAGAAATCACGTACTTTTCAGTACTTTTCTCCACGTTTATCGACACGGGGCATGGCAATCATGCGTTGATCCATAAATTTGATAATTAGATCATTCGCGTGCTTAGGGTTTTTGCTGGGTCAAATAATTACGCTTTGTTTTTTGGGATCAATTACGTGGCAACCACAGCCTTTTTTTTGTGGGCTAGCTAAAAAGCGGTCGACTAATCATTCGATTTGGGCTTTATCTTGGCTGGCTAAGCAAGCAATTTTTTCAATTAGGGAGAGGGCATTCATAGGTTTGGTTATTCAGAGTCTTTTTTGTTAAATAATTTGTCTTTGAGCTTTTGGAGTAAGCCACTATCGTAGAGGTAGCAGCCCACGGCAATGCCGATGATGGTCATTACTAATTTACCGGTGGCTCAGGATTTTAAATTGTTTTGAGATTGTTCGTTAGTCATATTATTTTTTCAATTGTTGGAAAGTCATGTAGGCGATAGAAATGCAAGCGCCGATAGCGGCAAAGATTAAAACGCTGTAGGAAAGGGTTTTGGTAATGGTGTATTCTAATTGTTCGCGATCCAAAGTAGCTGGTCGACGATATTTTGTTTGTTCTTGATTATTAATTGTTGGCATAGTTTTTTTGATTTAAAGTTTGTTGGATTTGGGCTAACTGTTGGCTAATTTGCTTTAGCAAGGCAATCATTTGGAGTTGGTTTTGGCTTTGGGTCTGGGTAAACTGATTAAATTGATTAATTAAAGAAGTTAAGTTAGGAAGGATTGACATGTTAATATTCTGATTCTGGGTAAGAATTTCGTTCGAGTTCGGGCTTAGGACGCGGGTTAAATTCCAGGCTTTTTTTAGTTTCGGTGGCTAGTAAGCGAAAAGAGTTATTGGTGCTGGCGACTTGTTGACTGAGGCTAGTTAACTGCGAGCTGGCATTGCTTTCTAAACTTTCCAAGCGAGCAGTGATTTGTTGTTGACTAGCCAGAATTTGGCTTAAACTAAACTGGATCTGTTGTAAAGAGCTTTGGATCTCGCCCATGGTGCCGCCAATTTGTGGAATCTTTTGTCCGGTCATCGCTTCAACGGCAAAAGGGATTCAAGGAACGATTTGCATTAAGGCGGGAGGCACGGAGATTAGACCTTTAGACTGGTTAGTTTGATTTTGGACAGGCTGCTCAGTAAATTGGCTCTGGGTTTGGCTTGGCTGGCTCTGAAACTGGCTATTTTGATTAAAGCCCGTTGGCGAAGCATTCGGTGAAAAGTTATTTAGTTTTACCATGGTTCAGGATTAAATTAATTTCAATAGTTTATCACCGACTAAAACTAAGCTTCCAAGGGCGGGTAAGTAATCAATCGCCGTTTGAACCATTGGCATAGTTTTCAGTTGAGAACCAAAGAAAAATAGCACTAAGCAACCAACTGCTAACACTAACAACCAATGTTTCTTTTCTCATTTTCAAGTTTGCGGAGCATAAACTTTGCTTTCTTGCGTTTGCGTTCGAGGAATAGTCATATTAACGATTATATTTCTTTTCTAAGGCTTGATTCAAGGCTTGCTTTAATTTACTAGCCATGGTAAACTTAATCCGGTAAAAAGCATAAGTATTACCATAAGTTTTGCCTTTCATATGGCTAACCATTTGGTGTTCAGTTTTTTTTAAGGAACCGAAAGAGCCTAAGGTACCAATATGAACAGTTTCATTAGTTTTGGCTTTTACTAAGCGTTGGAATAAATCAGCAGTGACAATTTGGTAAGCTTGTTTGATTTCTTTTAGAGTGTAATTCATTTTAGACATAGGGCAAATGTATATAGCAATTAATGTCGACAGTTAATTTCTATATTTTTCTTTTTAGGGATTTGTTATTTGAATTCGCAACCAAAATCGTTGGTATATTAGTTGATATACCATTTGATATATCAACGGTAAATTTTAATGCATTTTGGTGGTTGATTAGTGAGATTTTTTTTAATTTTGGTGAGGTTGGGTTGATTTTAGGAGAAGGTTGGCGAATTAGTGAGAATAGTTTAGTTTGATTTCACGGGATACTTGGCGAGTTAGTTTAAACTCTTTTCTTGGCTTAGTTTCTTATAAAGCAAAGCGAGATATGAGAAATAAGGAAGCACCGCTCTTAAAAAAAGAAAACTAAATAAAAGAAAAAGAGAAACCGCAGCTAAACCATGGCTAACCTCTTTTTTTATTTACTACGTAAATAAGCATTAAAGGTATTGTTGTTTTCAAGCCAAAAAATCCCTTTCTCCTCCCCAGCTAATCTTCAAAAGCAGTAAAAATTAAATAAAACTATCCTGCTCCCCCATTTAGTTAGCCCAAACCAAAAGATTTTGTGAAGCTACGGCTCTACCCGATAGAGCATATCCCTCAGGTTGATTCTGACCGAGAATACTCGGTGAGAGAACCCAAATAGCTAGTTCAACACTGCTATTGCTTAAGCAAGGCTTTTGTTGATGTACGGCTGACTTATTGCCCGAAAGGAAAGTATTCTTTGCTCTCGTTTATCCATTTCTCGGTTCCGCCAAGCAGGATAGAAAAACGGGGCAACTTTTGGCTTGGTATTAGGCTTTTTGTTCCCAGGCAAAAAAAAGAATCTTACAAGTTCGGAGAACTTACTGGGAGTGAACGGACAGAGCAGGTTAGCCTGGTTCTGCCCGTTGAGTTTTGTAGTTGAGTAGTTGGTTTTCGTGGAAATATCAGCAATTAGAACAGTATTTACCAGTAGAACACCCCGGAGCACAGTTATAGTTAGTTTGGGTTTGCCATTCTTGAATTAAGCGAGCTAGTTGTGGGTTAGCCATTTTTAAATTGGGTTAGCCATTTTTGGTTTTGTCATGGCTAACCTCTGTAGTGGCAAACCCTAATTTGGCTAACCTCCTCTTTTGGCGGCGTTTGTGGTTAATAGCTTCCTTATTAACTTGCCAATAAGCCCGGAGCTGTTCTTTAGTGTAAGGCATTATGAAGTGCCTCCTTCGACTTTTTTTCTCTCTTCTTGGGCTAATTGAGAGTTAAAGCATGGCCAAGAGCAATAAAAGACACTTTGAAAATATTGACGATTGTCGTTGGCTGTAGGCTTGGATTGATTATCATTGACAAAGATTTCGCGGTAGATGTTTAGATCGTTTTGATAGTACTTCTCTTCAATCCATTTAAGGGAAGGGTTGTGTTTAGTGATACGGCAAAAGAAGCATTTTATTGTATTTCTCTGAGCATACTGGGCTTGATTACGGGCTTTTTTAGCGGCTATTCAAGCCGCATGAGCTAAAGGATTTTTCTTTAAATGAGCAGGTTTTTTGTGCGGATATTTAAGCTGAATAGCGGGAGAGATTTGGCTGTGGTATTTATTCATGGTTTCCTCCTTTCTTAGTTCATTTGCCGTTTACTTTTATTACTTCATCTTGCTCGGTGAATTCAAAGATTACCGGGTATTCCTTGGGTAAGTCTTTCCTATAGTAAGTAAATCAAGCGGAAGCATCAATTTGCTTGTAGAAAACTCGGATTTTGTTTTCATAGACGGTGAAAATGATGTAGCCAGGAGAGAGTTTAAATCCTTGGCTGCCAAAGTTGCCATCAAAATACTTTTCTTCAAGGATTTGGTGTCAAATATCTCCTTCTTGGTGGATGGAAAGGGTGTTGTGGAGATAGTTGAATTTAAATTTAAGCATGGATGCCTCCTCACAGTTTACTATAATCATCATACAGAGTATTAAAATCATTGTGAATATAGCCTAAAGTAGTTTGAATATTACTGTGCCCTAATTGTTTTTGGATCGTTTCTAGTCTCCCACCTTTATTATAGAGATTAGTTGCCAAACTCCTCCGGAAAGTATGTGGGGTAATCCGTTTTTGAATGCCAGCTTTTTGAGTTTTTCGACGTACCATCAAACTCACTAAGTCTTTGGTAAGAGGTTTGCCAGTGTTAGTAGTAAACAAATAACTTCTGTTGTAAGAACTAAATCTAGCAGCTAAGAAATTAGGTAATAAAATATGCCTTACTTTATTTCCCTTGCCGTGAATTCTTAAAACATTATCTTGTCAATCTTGGTGTTTAATGTGGACTAACTCACTTACCCTCATTCCGCTGTAAAATAAAAAATCTAAAATAAGATTATTTCTTTCATGACTGGTTTTATTTTTTTCTATTTTTGCTTGTTTTAGTTTAATTAACTCTTGCTCGTTAACAGTAGCAAAGAACTTTTTCTGAACTTGAGGAATTAACCGAGCAACTTTTTCTCATTTTATTTGGAGCTTTTTAAATTTGGCATAGGATTTTAAAGCAGTTTTTCTCGTTATTATTGTGCTGGCTTCCAAACCCTTTACTTTTTCGCGGAAGAATTCAGTGAGATTAGTCAGCGTAAGAGGCCGAGAACCAAAATGTCTAATTCCGTCAGTGTAGATTTGAATAGTTTTGGGGGATAAATTTTTTTCTTTTAATCAATTAATATAAGCTTTCATGTTAATTTTGTTGTTCCTCTCAATCAATCAAGTAATAACTACCTCGGTAGTTGCGGCAAGAAAAAAGATATTTTTTGCCGACATAACTGTCAGCTTCGAGAGCATTTCAAATATGGGCTTTGGTCTTGCTTTTAAAAGCAAAAAACTTATGCGGACAAAAATATCCTTCTAACTTGACCTTTAACTGATAAAAATATTGGGAGTGTTTGGGATTAGTACGCTGGTTTTTCTTTTGAATGGTGCCAGTGAATTTATAGAGATAGTTGGCTCTTTTTTTATTCATTGGATTCCTCCTTTTGGGCTTCTTCTTTGGCGAGATGGAGCATAATGTGGTCTTGAAAAACTTTGCTTAAGATGGCTTCTCAATGGGCTCGGCAATTGGCAGAGCAGTCTTGGCTTTCTTTTTCGCGGGTTTCTAACAATTGGAAAGTAGAGAAGCAATGAGAGCAAGTGAAATTGAGTTGCTTTTCAATTTTATTGTTCATTATAGTGCTTCCTCCTCGCATTTGGGACAAAGTTTATCGCGTTCTCAAAATTTAAGTCAGGAGAGAAAGTTGAGGAGTTTACCGCATCTTTGGCAGTGGTTGTAGTTAGTCATGATCTACCTCCTTTAAGATATTGCGCAAACTGCGACAGTCGTCCTTGAGGTTATCTCGAGTTAGAGCACAAGTCAAGCCTCCTTTCTCTAAAATAGCCTTTAAATGCTTCTCTAAACTAAGGGCTTTTTGAATAATTTGCCGAGCAGTTAAGGACTTAGGGAGAGATTCTTCCTCTTTAGTGTTGTAGAGAATGGCTTCAATGCATCAATTGGCTAAGCGGAGAGAATGATCTCCCTGGCGGTTTAGTTTAAAGTATAAGGGGCGTAATTCTATTTGACTTACCACGGCTTTAATTTGATTAATTTGGCAAGTCGGATGGTGCTTGATTTTATTCATCCTGCCCTCCTCATCTATGAGCTGGTTGTTGGTTTTTTTTAATTTGTCTTGCTCCGCAGCAAGCACATTTATAAACTCAATAGCGTTGATTAGAAAGTCAAAAAAAACCATTAATTTGGGCTTGACAATTACCAGGGCAATTATTATTTGGAAAGTTTTTTCTTGGCGGTTGGTGGTTGGTTCTAAAACCAGCAAAGGTGTTGACAAAAATATCGAAGTTGTTCATTAGCAATTCCTCCTTTGTTGTCTGGCTCGCTGTTTTGGCTATTTTGCCGATTAACTTGCGATAGTGCTTATGGTTGATGAGTTGATTGCGGCTTAGTGGGGCAGGCTTTGGTGAAACTGATTTTGGTCGAGAAACGGGCTTTTTTGGGGCTGATTTGAAGCGAAATCAGCTTTTGATTTTGATTCAGAGGTTATTCATGGTCTACCTCCTCTTCGATTTCCCGATAGTTTTCCCATAAATCTAGCTTAGCACGCAAGCCATTGGGGTGGCTAAGGATCTGGCTAATTTTATCCATTTCTTCGGCTAAGTCATCACAGCTACTGGGATCTCAGGTTTCAATATCATCTTCATCAGGAATTAAGCAGTCTTCTAAGGGCAATCTTTCTTTCAATAGTTGGATGTCTTTTCGAATGGCATTCTTTAGTTGTGGTTTGCTCAGGGTGGAGATATCAGTTGTGGCGTAAGGATACTGCCAAAGTAAGGCTTTGATTTTTTCTTGGTTTTGTTTGAATTTCTTCAAAAACTCACTCTCTTGGTAAGGAGGATGTTGAGGATTCTGGCATCTTAGATAGTGAGTTGCGAGATAATTTTTTTTGTAGCAATGCTCAAAGCACTGTTCTTTGCAAATTGGATCGACTTCTTTGCCGCATATTTCACCAAAACCAGGAGGCAAATAAGCCCGGCAAATTTTTTTATTCATGCTTGACCTCCTTGTGGTTATTTATTCCATAGTTTTCTTTTCATTGGCGGTATTCAGGAGTGGATTGGTAATTAAGCCCGTGTTTTTTAATAATGGCGTCTAAGTCCCGATCCCGATGGCGAGCTCTGATTTGTTCGGTGGTTTCTTGCTTGCCATTAGCTAGGCGGTTAAGATGCTCGGTAGGTTTAGTTAGATCAGGGTCTAATTCATCGGTGGCAGGAATCAAGAAAAACTTGGTTAAGAAGTATTTGATGGCATAAGTTTCGGCACAACCTTTGGCTTTGGCGGGGTCGGAGTTAGATCCGATAGCTCAAAAGTGGAAGGTGAGTTGCTCTTGAGGGTCTTCGGAATTGGTTAAAATGGCTTGCTTGCGGTATTGGATTACTCATTCTTTATCAGACTTTTGGCTGGTAAAGTGGTAATCATCATCACTGAAAGTTAAGGTTAACTTTTGCTCAGTAAACAATGGTTTTAAGATATTGAGGGCTTGCTGCTCCGTGAAGTATTTATAGTTTTGGAATTTATTACGTTCAGTTTTGCTGATTTGTCCGGTTTGGCTTTGGATAGCTTGGAGTTTTTGATAAATGTTAGACATGCTTGACCTCCTTTTGGATGATTTTTGGCTCCAGAGAACATAAAAGGCAAGTCCTGGCTTTTTGGCGAAGAAACTTCACTGTTCCTGAACCATCACCACACTC
>Ga0134125_10009271_pt1 | contig 11083 bp, 10 predicted proteins | sample KB31751_FD_96464 | JGI IMG/M metagenome (GOLD analysis project Ga0134125, IMG submission 96464) | Terrestrial soil microbial communities with excess Nitrogen fertilizer from Kellogg Biological Station, Michigan, USA - KB3-175-1 | ecosystem: Environmental > Terrestrial > Soil > Unclassified ...
ACCGATATCCGCATCCTGCGCAGGCTGCTGCAGCGCGTCTAAAGCGCGACGAGATTGAGTTGAACCGCTGCACACCCCGCATCAAGTGCGGGGCAGGCTTTTCCGGATCATGCTCTAACGCCGTCGCTCAGTAGTGCGGGTCGTACATCTGAGTTTGAACGAATCCGATCGTGTCGTTGGGCGGTGGTCCAGATGCGAGGCCGCGCTGGTAGGCGACATCGGCAACCGCTGCACCGATCTGCGCCGAGACCTCGCGGATCCGCGGCAGCGCCGGATAGAGGCTGCCCTGCCTGAGATCAGCTTCGCTCACGGAATTAGCCAGTGTATGCGCCGCCGCCATGAACATCTCGTCGGTGACGAGCTTGCTGCCGCTTGCGATTGCGCCAAGGCCGACGCCGGGGAAAATGTAGGAGTTGTTGCCCTGGCGCGGCACGAAGGTCTTGCCGTCGAGCTTCACCGGGTCGAAAGGACTGCCGCAGGCGAACAGCGCGCGGCCGCCGGTATGACGATAGGCGTCCTCGGCCGAGCATTCCGCCTTCGAGGTGGGGTTGGAAAGCGCGAACACGATTGGCTGCTCGTTGAGCTTTACCATCGCCTGCAACACCTCGGGCGTGAAGGCGCCGCCAACGGCTGCAACGCCGATGATGGCCGTGGGTTTGAGCGTCTGAATGGCGGTGAGGAAATCCGAGATGGGCGCCTGTTCATGGGCGTAACGCAGCTTGTGGCCGTGCAGGCCTTGTCGGTTCTTCACGACGAGGCCGCGCGAGTCCACCAGCCAGTTGCGCCTGACAGCATCGGCTTCCGACATTCCTTCGGCCATCATGGCGGACACGATGAGATCGGCGATTCCCGTTGCGGCCTCGCCTGCACCAAGGAACAGAACGGTCTGATCGCGCAGCTTACCGCCGGTGATGCGCAACGCCGAGAATAGCCCTGCGAGCGCCACCGCCGCCGTGCCCTGGATGTCGTCATTGAAGACGCAGGCTTCGTCGCGATATTTGTGCAGCAGGCGGAAGGCCGAGTGGTTGGCAAAATCCTCGAACTGGATCAGCACGCCGGGGAAAGCCGCACGCGCAGCCGTCATGAACTCATCGATAAAGGCGTCGTAGTCGGCGCCGGTGATGCGCCTCTGGCGAAGGCCGATATAGTAGGGGTCGTTGAGAAACTCTTCATTATTGGTGCCGACATCGAGCGTGACCGGCAGGCATTGCTCGGGATGCACGCCGGCGCAGGCGGTATAGAGCGAGAGCTTCCCGACAGGGATGCCCATACCGTTGGCACCGAGGTCGCCAAGGCCGAGGATGCGCTCGCCGTCGGTCACGACGATCAGCTTGGTGCGATAGGGCCAGTTGGAGAGAATCTCCGCGATGCGGCCGCGGTCGTTATAGGAAATGAACAGGCCGCGCGGCCGCTGGAAGATCAGGCCGTATTTCTGGCAGGCAAGACCGACGGTGGGAGTATAGATCAGCGGCTGGATTTCATCGATGTGGTCGCAAACGACGCGGAAGAACAGTGCTTCGTTGCGGTCGTGAAGCGAATTCAGCGCGACATATTTCTCAAGGTCGCTCGGCAGGCTGCGCAAGTTCGTCAGGACGCGCTCGACCTGTGCCTGCATCGACATGACGGCCGCAGGCAGGAAGCCACGTAATCCCAGCGCATCACGTTCTTCCTCGGTGAAGGCCGTGCCCTTGTTGAGCAGGGGATCGCGCAGCAGCGCCAGCCCGTGAGGTGAATAAGCAGGCGTGGAGCGTGCGCTTAGCCGGTCGGGTTTCATGAAGGCATTTCCCCAGGTCGTTTTTCGTTGTTATAGCGTTTGCCGTGTGGGGCGCAACGCGACGATGTTATCACACAATGATGATGCCGCAGCGCACCAATAATGCGGCGGTTGCGTTCACAAGCCCTCAGTCGAATGATCGGGCGCGCCGGGACCGCGACAATCGGCTTATTGCCGCCACACATGAACCACACTAGCCGCCGAGCAGCGACGAGCCGACCAGCGCGATGACGGCAATGGCCATCAGCGCAGTGCCGACCCAGCCGAGCGCGACGAGCCAGGACCTTGCTTTGAAGCGCCCCATCAGATGCGGATTGGCGACGATCAGCATCATCATCGCCATGATCGGAACGGCGACGATGCCGTTGAGCACCGCGCTCCACACCAGCATCTGAATGGCATCGAAGCCAGTAAAGCCGAGGGCGAAGCCGATCACCGTTGCTGCTGCGATGATACTGTAGAAGCCGACCGCATCCGGCGGTTTTGCTTCGAGCGTCGCCTGCCATCCGAAGACTTCGGCGACGCCATAGGCGGCAGAGCCCGCCAACACGGGAATCGCGAGCAGCCCGGTGCCGACGATGCCGAGTGCGAACAGCACGAAGGTGAAATCACCGGCCAACGGCCGCAAGGCCTCTGCGGCCTGGCTCGCCGAATTGATGTTCGTGACGCCGTTGGCGTTGAGGACAGAAGCCGTCGTCAGGATGATGAAGAAGGCAATGGTGTTGGACAAGAACATCCCGGCGGTGGTGTCGATCCTGATACGGTCGAGTTCGAGAGCACCGCCTTTCGCAAGCTCGCGCAGCGGACGACGTTCTTTTCCCCGGTGCATTTCCTCGACTTCCTGCGAGGCCTGCCAGAAAAACAGATAGGGACTGATGGTGGTGCCGAGCACCGCAACGACCATCATGAAATAGTCGGAATTGATATTCGCCTTCGGCCATATCGTCGATAGCAGCGCTGTGCGCCACGGGATTTCCACGGTGAAAGCCGTTGCAACGTAGGCGAACAAGGACAGCGTCAGGAATTTCAGCACCGGTGCGTAGCGGCGATAGGGCACGAAGACCTGCAGCAAGGTCGAGGCTGCCGCGAAGATCAGGGCGTGCTCATGGTTGAGGCCGCCTATCACGAGCGCCAGTGCTTCCGCCATGGCTGCGATGTCGGCGGCAATGTTGAAGGTGTTGGCTGCGACCAGAAGGAAGACGAGCGCCAGCACCAGGGTGCGCGGCATCACTTCAGTCACGTTCGCCGCAAGACCCTTGCCCGTGACCCTGCCGATCAGCGCGCTGACGAGCTGAATCGCGATCATGAAAGGGATGGTGAGGAAGATCGTCCACAGCAGGCCATAACCGAACTGTGCGCCGGCTTGCGAATAGGTCGCGATCCCCGACGGGTCATCGTCCGCAGCGCCAGTCACGAGGCCCGGACCGAGCAGCCGAAACAGCATGGCGCCGGATTTTCTGGAAGCCGGGCGCTTGGTGTCGGTCATCAGGTGCCTTGCCGCGGGAAGATGTTTCGAATCCTCTCTGGCTTGATCAAGCCGCTTTTAGAACGAAAGTTCCAACGACAGGCCGAGCCAAGCGGCGACTCCAGCACGGAAAGGCCCGCGACCATGTGGTCGCGTGCCTTGCAGGTGATGTGGGTGAAAGCACTAGCTGGCGGCCGCAGCCTGATGCTCGACCACGCCGTAGACAATGCCGAGCAGGATGCCAAAACCCATCTCAAAGCCGGGGCAGGCGTGGATTGGATGCGGATCCTTGCTGCGATCGCCGCCGAAGATCGGGCAGACGTCGTCGCTGCCGGCACGCAAATCCTCCTGCGTCGCCTGCACGATGCTGAGGTAGATCTTGTCGCCGGCCTTCACCTGCACCGGATTCTTGGCGCCGAGCGTGTGGTCCTTCTTCGCAAGACGCCAGATGAAGTCCGGCGTCGGCTGCATCTGCATCGCCTGGCGCATCGGAAATTCGACCACTTCGTGCGCTTTGAGAAAATCGTCGCTCTGGGTGCTTGCTTTGAACTGCGCCCCCAATGCCATCAGCGTGGCCGTCCGCTGCCAGGCTTTCACCACGCCGACCAGGTTGCCGTTGATGGTCGGCAAGGCGCCGGTCATGACGCCGATGATGGTCCGCGCCAACAGATCGTTGTCCTTTGGACCGGGGAACTGCTCGAACACCGCGCGCGTCAGCGGCGCGGTCGGAAGCTGGCCTGACGCACGCTTGTCCGCCACATATCTGTTGACAGATTCGCGCAGGATTTGCCCGGTGCGCTGGCCGACGAAGGTTAGGAGGGCGTCAGGATCGGGATGAAAGATGTAGGCCGAGGGCGGGGTGTAGTCGGCAGGGCAGACGCCGGGCGCAACGAGGTTCGAGAGGCCAAATCCGCCAGCCTTGACGTAGACACCGTCCGGAATATCGAAATAGTGGCTGCAAACCTTCGCCAGGACGACATCGGAAAGTGCCTGGATGTCGACGATGCCGCCGGGCGCGGGCACGGAGGGGAGCGCGGTGCGCGCTTCCTTCAACGTGACCTCGAAGGCATTGCGGCGTGTGATACCTCCGATCGCCGCGTTGGTCGGCGTCGATTCCTTGACGTATTCGGGAGTCCAATCCATTCCGAGAAAAATCGGACCGAAGCTCTGCTCCATCCGTTTCTGGTAGCCGACGTTGGTGTAATTGTCGTCGGCATTGAGCAGAACCTGCAAATACAATTCCTTGCTCGTCACCACGATGCCATCAGGCGTGCGCGCCACGCCGCCTTCAGGATTTACCCTGGCGGCGGCAACCGCCTGGGCGTGCTTGTCGACGAGATGATCGAGCATGAGACCCCACATCGCGCTGAGGCCTCCGGCAATCGTTTTTCCCTTCAAGGCCGACTGATCAATATCCGCTGACATCCAATTCTCCTGTCGAGTAATGAAAGAAATAAATAAGCGCGTCAATTTTCCTGCCGATTGTGACATCAACAGGCGGGTGATTACGTTTTTTATGTCGCTCCGGATTTCTTAGGCCCCCCAGGGTCGTCAGGCAATCTCCCATATTGCAATCTGAAATTGCGGTTTGGCAATGATCATTCGGCTGGAGGCCGGCCTATCGTCTTCAGACGAGGCCCGCGAGCATTTCGTGCGCGTTGCCGACATCGCGTGTATCAGCACCACCCTCGACGGCTTCCAGGATCGGCTCAAGCAGGGCGCGTACGTCGCCGCCGCAATTGCTCTTGCGCCAGAGGCGGGCGAGATCGTTGGCGGCACGCAATTCCAGGAGCCGCCCTTGCTGGCTCCGCGCAATCTCGATCGCCTTCCTGAAGCAGGCTTCAGCGCGCCAGCGATCCGCTTCCGCCCGACGGAGCGCGAGTTGGCCGCGGAGGCGATGCAGGTCGGCGAGCCAGAACCGCTCGCCGGATTGCTCGACAAAGGCGAAGCCTTGCGCAAGGTCTGAATCGGCCTGGGCCAGGTCGCCTGCCTCCAGCGCAACTTCTGCCAGATGAGACCGGATCATGGAGCTGCCGGTGAATCCGCCCGTCGATCGTACATGATCGAACGCCGTGCGAAAGGCGGAGATGTTTTTCGCCAAAGGCTCGCGCATCGCGCGTGCATATGCGAAATGCATGCTGGCAAGCAGGCGGATCTGTTCGACATGCTTTTCGGTGCAATAGGCGACGAGCTCGGCACTGCCGCGCTCCAGTGCCGCAAAGTCGCCGAGCACCGCCTTGGGCCAGGTTTGTGTGCAGAACTTTGCCGTCGCGATCGTTGTGGCGTGGGCATGGGTGGATGTCTCGTTCTGTACCTGCGCGCTGATCTCGGCTGCGCTGTCGATCAGCCCGAGCGACAGCCGCACCAGAACCTCGAAAGACAGAATGGCAAGGCTCGGATCCCAGCCGAAGCGATGACTGAGCGCGCGCTGCCGGCTGGGATCGCGGTATTGCTTGCCGCGCAACAAGCTGTCGAGACCAATCCGATTGTGTCCCGCATAATATTGATTGGTGGCGAGCATGCGGTACGCAACCAGCCGATAGGTCGGGTTGTCCTGCCGCTCGGCGACCTCGATGATCTCATGGGCGAAGTCGAGGGCCGGTTGCATGCGAGCGCCTAGCGTTGCCTCCGAGCAAAGTCCGAACAGGATGGAGACACGCTGCAGATCCGTGCCGACGCCGCGATCGAGCAACAGCTTCGCTGCGCTCATCACTTCCGATGTCTCGGGCGCGGTGATGCTCTTGAGCGCAACCAGCGCATAGGCGCGTGTGACGAGCAGCGAAAGCTCAAGTGCATCACGCTCGCACCCCTCGGCCACGCTGGGAATCAGCGACAGCCCTAGGCTCGAATGCCGTTCGGCCTCGACCGGCGCCGATTGCGACAATGCGAGCTCGGCCGCGGCGAGCCAGGCGGCGGCCGCGGGCGCGGCAAGTCCAGCCTCGGTGAAGTGATGGGCGACGGTGGCTGGCGGACATTCCTCGTCGGTCAGGTGCTCCTTCAAGGCCCAGGCGATTTGGGCATGGATGCCCTGACGCCGGCCGCGCAGCATGGAGCCATAGGCTGCATCCTGGACCAGCGCGTGCTTGAACGTGTAGTGGGCCTTTGGCGGCGTGCCCCGGCGGTGGATCAGCTCTGCTGCCATGAGCTGCTTCAGGATGCCCTCAAGCGCATTGCCCTTGATCGGAGAGACAGCTTCGATCAACGTGTGCGAGAATTCGCGTCCGATCGCAGCGCCAATCTGGGCCGTCTCCTTGATCGGCGACAGGCGGTCGAGCCGCGCAGTCAGCGAATCGTGCAGGGTCGAGGGGATGGCAAGCGGCGTCAGCACGGAAGCCACCACGTAGTTGTCACCCTCCTCGCGCAACAATCCGGACTCGAGCACGCTCTTGGTCAGTTCCTCCATGAACAGCGGCACGCCATCAGTCTTGGCCACGATCTGATCGAACACCTCCGTGGGCAGTTTCTTTCCCGCCGTTACGCCGCCGATCATCCGGACGGCTTGCTGGCGGGCGAGGCGGGTGAGCGATAGTGACGTCACGTGGCCGTGGCCGGTCCAGGGCGGAGAAAATTCCGGCCGGAAGGTGATGACGAGCAGGATCGGCAAATGCCGGACCCGCTCTACAACCCGGTTGGTGAGATCGAGCGTGGTGGGATCGATCCAATGGGCGTCCTCGAGGAACATCAGGATCGGGGCTCGCCGGGCAAGCGCGACCGTCATCGCGATCATGGCAGCCAGTGTTCGCTCCCTGAGTTCAGCGGGCGCCAGATCGAGCGGCGGGTAGCGATTTCCGGTGGGAATGGCGAACAGCGCGGCAAGCAGTGGGGCTATCTCGTCGCAGGCCAAGCCAGTTGCCTCGATCATCCGCTGCAGCTTTTCGAGCCGCGCGACCGCAGGCTCGCCGCTCGCAAAACCCGCGGCATGCCAGATCTGGCCGATCACCGGGTAGAAGGTGTCGTTGAGATGATGCGGCGAGCATTGGTAGCGCATGACGATGGCGCGCTCGCCCTCGATCCGCTCGCGGAGCATCGCCAGCATGCGCGATTTGCCGATGCCTGCCTCGCCCGAGAGCGATACGACCTGACCTTCGCCCTTTGCCGCGCGACGCCAGCGCGCCAGCAGAAGGGCGATCTCGTCCTCGCGGCCGACGAAGGGCGTCAGCGCCTCCGAACGGGAAGCGTCGAAGCGGCTGAAATTCTCCTGCTCGCCGATCACGCGCCAGGCCACGACCGGCGACTTGAAGCCCTTCAAGGCCTGCGGTCCGACGGTCTTCAATTCAAACCTGTTGCCAAGCAGGCGGCGCGTCGAGTCCGAGACCATGACCGAGCCGGGCCCGGCCAGCGATCGCAGCCGTGCCGCAAGGTTGGCGGTGTCGCCGACCACGCCGCGCTCGCGCGCTTCGCCTTCGCCGATCAACTCGCCGACGACGACAAGACCGCTCGAAATGCCGAGCCGGACATTGAGGCCAGCGCCTTGCGCAGGCTTCGACGCCGCAATGGCCTCGATCAGCGCGAGCGCCGCCCGCACCGCGCGCTCGGCGTCGTCCTCATGCGCCCGCGGATAGCCGAAATAGATGGTCGCGCCGTCAGGCACCCATTTGGCGACATGGCCATCGAAGCGCGCGACTGCTGTGGCGATCGCGCTTTGGCAGGCGCGTATCAGTTCGGCGATGTCTTCCGCATCGAGCTCCGCCGCGAGCGCGGAGAGGCCGAGCAGGTCGCAGAACATGACCGTCAGGTGGCGCCGCTCGGCATGCGGTGCCGGCTCCTGAGCCGCGAGCGCGGCCAGGCCGCCGAGCTCGCGCGCCGCGCGCAGCATCCTCAACCGGTGTCCCAAGGGAACGCCGATATCCTTCAAGAGCCGATCGGTCAGCTCCGGGACAGCGTCCGCTTCGATCCGGTTCTCGCGAAATGCGGCTTCGTACCGGTCGAGGCCAAGGCTGCCCAGCCAGGTCCCGACATCCATCTAAGCCAGTCTCCCTCCCGCGCCGCACCAATGATGAGCCGCGGCCGGCGTTCTGTCCAGAACCGTCTGTTATCCCGGAATATCCGGGCAAGACGTCACGGAGGGTGAATGATCGTTGCGCAGACGCCGTGGTTGACACGTCGGGCAAATCAGCAGCACATCTCTATCATCGCCAAACGCAACGAAAGCCCGCTCCGAACCCGGCTCGCGGGTTTTTTGCTGGAATGCGGGCTCAGCGGACGCTGACGAACGCAGCCCAGGCGGCCGCCAATCCCGCGCCGGCCAGAACATAAACCGGGCTGTCACAGAACGTGCTGCCATATCGGCACATCTCCGTTCCGAGCGAGCCGATTTCCTGATTGCCCGCGGCGTAGAACAGACCGGAAAGGACAAACAAAACACCGGCGACCACGTTCATCGTCGATCTCCTTGCTATCCATTTCGTCGATTGCGCGCCTGGCCGATAAAGTCACGCTTGACCCGTCGAGCAAATCAGGAGCATTTCGACATTATCGCAAAGACTATACGGCCCGCACCGATTCGGCAGCGGGCTTTCTCATTTGTGGGGTGTTGATTGAAAAAGCGGTTTTGTTTTGCCGAAACTTGTCCACCGCATTTTCAGCAAATTTGACTCGTCGGGCAAATCACCTGCACACTGACATCATCGCGAGAAGTTCGACGAGCCCGCGCCGGCAACGGTGGCGGGCTTTTTCGTTGCCGAGATCGGACGGCGGCGCGCCACGCGAGCGCCCGCACTCTCTCCTCACATCGCCGCACGCGCGTCGCTGTCCGAGCCTTCAACACATTAACCAATATTGGCCGGCGTGCGCGAACGCGCCGGCAGGCGCGCGGAGACGCGCGCCCGCGGCCCCCGTGTTCTCCGGGGATAGGGTTCGCGCCCGAAATGATCGCGTGCAAAAAGCGATCATGCCGCGCTTTTTCTTATCAAGAGGAAACTCGGAGATGACAGCGTACCTGATCTCGCTTGCGATCATGTTCCTGGTCGCGATCGCCCTGTTCGATGGAATGTCGTGAGCGCGCCGCTCACGCGTAGTGCCGCACGCTCGCGCCTAATTCTTTCTTGCACATGTTGAGAAATGCCCAAAGCCCTGACCGAAATTCGTTCGCTGGCGCGCAGCCATACGCGGACAGCCATCAATGCCCTTGTCGGCGTCATGAAAACCAAGGATGCGAGCCATGCCGCGCGCGTCTCCGCCGCCACCGCGATCCTCGATCGCGGTTGGGGCAGGCCCGTGCAGTCGTTGCAGAACGGCGAGGATGGTGCCCTCGAACTGATCCACAAGATTGAGCGCGTCATTGTCCATCCTGAGAATCCAGACAGCCCAGGTATTTGAACCTTTGCTGGCGCCCGCGCGTTACAAGGGGGCATTCGGGGGCAGAGGCTCGGGCAAATCACATTTTTTCGGCGAGCTCCTGGTCGAAACCTGCCAGGCCGAGCGCGGCACGCTTGCGGTTTGTATCCGCGACGCGCAGCGCACCTTGGCGCAGTCCTCCAAGCGGCTGATCGAGGGCAAGATCGCTTCGCTCGGGCTCGGCCACGGCTTCAAGTTGTTCAACGACAAGATCGAGACGCCGGGCGACGGCCTCATCATCTTCCGCGGCATGCAGTACGACGCCGGCAAATATCGTCTGATGATGAAGGCCAGGGACGCGGCCGTTGCCAAGCCTGTGCCGCCGGTGCAGCGGCCCGGCATGGCGACGACGCGTGGCGAGCGCGACCGCGCCGATCTCAGGACGCTGAGCACGCGCCTCTCGACCTCCGGCGACATCAAGGATGCCGTTGCTCTTTATCAGGCACGTAAGTCCAGCAAGCGCTAGGCTTATGATCGCTACGTTCAGAAGGCTCCAATCGAGGCTTCGGTCCGACGCCGGTCGATAGACCAGAACTGCCGGTACCGCTGATATCGCTGGCCGATATCGTGCCGTCGGAGTCGATGGTGTCACCGCTGGGGCGGGGCCGGATGATTTTTGTCGCAACGATCCGTTGTGGCTGTTCCAGATCCCAGCGCTAGCGGCGGGCGGACACAATTCTTCTAAGTTCCCATTAGATTCAACGATATCAAGGAAGCGATGCTGATGGCGGATAACAACCAGGATTTCATTGCACGCACGGCCTCGGCAGCCGAAAAGTTTCATGGTTTGCCGCCAGACGACAGCAGGACGATCGAGAATTTTGCACTATGCGGTATGAAGAGGCGGGCAGGCCTCCTGGAAAGCCTTGATGCCGAGTTGCGCGGCGATGTCGACTCGAGCCCGAATAACCTTCGCCGGCGCGTGCAGTTGATGGAGTTGCGCCGCAAGATGGGTGGCGTGCATGAGGCGCTGCGCAAAGCCAGGCGATGACGAATCCAGTACTAGCGGCGCTGGCGCAGGCGCGCCATCGTGCCGCGCCGATGTTCGCACGGTGGTGCGAACTGAATGGCGCCTGTTTCTGTCCGGCGGCGCCCGCGATGGTTGCGCGCTTCGTCCGCGATTGTGCCGCGCTTGGCATTGAGCGCTTGTGGCCCGCGGTACAGGAAATCTCGAAGCAGCACGTGTCGCTCGGCCTCGCCGATCCGACGCTCGGCGGAGCGGCGACCGCGGCGATCAACGACGTCGCCGGTGTTTTGCCGCCGCGATCCTGGCCCGGCGATCAGAAGCAGTGCTTCAAATCACTGCCCTACGATCTACAGGCGTTCCTCGCGGAACATGAGGCGCGCCGCGAAAAAGCATTGCGTCGCGCCCAGAATGAAGCGGCGTCCGCAAGAAAGAAGTTCGCGGAATATGAGAGCGTCTCAGCCAAACAACCGAAAGAATCCAGCAATGAAAGCAACGCGAATCCCCAATCTTGAAGAGCGCATCAAGGCGATCCGCGCCGAAA
>Ga0134125_10009276_pt1 | contig 11080 bp, 6 predicted proteins | sample KB31751_FD_96464 | JGI IMG/M metagenome (GOLD analysis project Ga0134125, IMG submission 96464) | Terrestrial soil microbial communities with excess Nitrogen fertilizer from Kellogg Biological Station, Michigan, USA - KB3-175-1 | ecosystem: Environmental > Terrestrial > Soil > Unclassified ...
CTACAGCGCCGTCGTCGGCTGGTCGCATCCCGGCCAGATGCGCCGCGACTTCCTCAAATACATTGAGCAGGAACGCGCGCATCCTTACCGCACGTTCCTGCACTACAACAGTTGGTACGACATCGGCTTCGGCGAGCGCTACGACCAGGCCGAAGCGCTCGACCGCATCCATGCCTTCGGCGATGAACTCGTCCGCAAACGCCACGTTGTCATGGATTCCTTCCTCTTCGACGACGGCTGGGACAACACCAGTTCGCTGTGGAAGATGGACTCGGGATTTCCCGACGGCTTCAAACCGGTGCGCAAAGCGGCACATAAATACCGCTTCGGCATCGGCGTCTGGCTATCACCGTGGGGCGGATACTCCAAAGAAAAGCAGGAACGCATCGCCTTCGGAACGCAGGCTGGCTACGAGATTGTGAAGGGAGGCTATGCGCTCTCCGGTCCGCGCTACTACAGCGCATTCGAGCAGACCTGCCTCGAAATGATCGACAAGTACGGCGTCAATCAATTCAAGTTCGACGGAACAGGCAACGTCAACAGCGTCGTTCCGGGCAGCGCGTTCGACAGCGACTTCTCGGCCGCCATTCACCTGATCGGCCGTCTCCGCCAGGAGAAGCCCGACATCTACATCAATCTGACCACCGGGACCTCGCCGTCTCCGTTCTGGCTGCGCTACGCCGACTCCATCTGGAGAGGCGGCGAAGACCACAGCTTCGCCGGTGTAGGCACCGATCGCCAGCGCTGGATTACGTACCGCGATGGCCAGACCTATCGCGGAATCGTCGAGAAGGGCCCGCTGTTCCCGCTGAACTCGCTGATGCTGCACGGCATCCTTTACGCCAAGCAGGCTCACAACCTTGGCACCGACCCCGGGAACGATTTCGCCGACGAGGTGCACAGCTACTTCGGCGGCGGCACACAGTTGCAAGAGCTCTACGTCACGCCTTCTCTGCTGACACCGGCCAACTGGGACACTCTCGCCGAGGCCGCGCGCTGGTCGCGCGCCAACGCCGCTACGCTGCTCGACACCCACTGGATCGGCGGCGACCCGCTGCAATTAAAGGTCTACGGCTGGGCGTCGTGGGGTCCTGCGAAAGGCCTGCTCACGCTGCGCAACCCGTCCGACCAGCCGCAGGATTTCACCATCGATCTTGCTTCTGCATTCGAGCTGCCCACCGATGCGCCGCAAGCATTCGAACTGCACTCCGCGTGGAGCGGAGCTCATTCGCCGCTCGATGGCAAAGTGCTACAGGCAAGCGATGCGCGCGTTATCCATCTCGCGCCCTTCGAAGTTGTGACATTTGAGGCAGTTCCTTCAAAGTGATGCAATCGGTCCAGGCGCTATAGTTAGCGTGCAGCGATCCAGGCGCGATACAGCGCTGTAAGGCATAGGAGACCTATGGCATTGACGAGACGGCAGGCGCTTCGGCTGATGGGCAGCGTGGCTCCCGCGATGGCCGTGCAGGGCAGTTTTATCCGCGGCTTCGCCCAAACCCAAAGCCGCATCGACCTGACTCCCGGCAAGTACGCCGCCTCGCGATCTTCCCTGAAGGCCTACACCATCCCTGACTGGTTTGCCGACGCCAAGTTCGGCATCTGGTCTCATTGGGGGCCGCAGTCCGCCATCGGTGACGGCGACTGGTACGCCCGCAACATGTACATGCAGGGATCGGACCAGAACAAGTATCACGTCAACCGCTTCGGCCCGCCCTCGAAGTTCGGCTACAAGGATTGCATTCCCCTGTTCACCGCGGACCGCTGGGACCCCGAGCATCTGATGGACCTCTACGCCAAAGCCGGCGCAAAGTACTTCTTCAGCATGGGCGTGCATCACGACAACTTCGACCTGTGGAACTCAAAGCATCAGCCGCGCTGGAACTCCGTCGCCATGGGGCCGAAGAAAGATGTCGTCGGCCTGTGGTCTGCCGCGGCGCGCAAACGCGGCCTGCGCTTCGGCGTCAGTGAACACCTCTCCAACAGCTTCGACTGGTTCGCTCCGTCACACGGCAGCGACGCCACGGGTCCGCTCGCCGGAGTTCCCTACGACGGCGCCGATCCCGCCTATGCCGACCTCTATCACAGCTACGCGGGCATGCCCGCCGACTTCGCTAAGACGGCGAAGGCCATGGGCCGCGTCGCGCCCGATAGCTGGAAGCTCCAGTACTTCCACCGCATCAAAGACCTCGTCGACAGCTATCAGCCTGACCTGCTGTACACCGACGGCGGCATGGAGTTCGAAGGCTTCGGCCTCGCGACGGTCGCCGAACTCTACAACGTCGGCCCGGTCGACCAGCACGGCAACAGCGAAGCCGTATACACCAGCAAAACCAAAGCCGACTGCGACGGCGGCATCTGCGTCCTCGACCACGAACGTGGCGTTACCGACAACATCTGGCCAGCACCCTGGCAGACCGATACCTGCATCGGACAGTGGCACTACAAGCTTGGCCAGACTTACAAGACGCCCAAAAAGGTGATCGATCTTCTGGTCGATATCGTCAGCAAGAACGGCAACCTGCTGCTGAATTTCCCTCTACCGGCCAGCGGCGAGCTCGACGCGGAAGAGATGCGCGTCCTCGAAGGCATTACTTCGTGGATCACCGTCAACGGCGAAGGGATCTTCCACACGCGGCCATGGAAGATCAACGGCGAAGGCCCCGCCATGGCCGTTAAAGTCACGCAGCAAGGTTTCAACGAAAGCAAGCAACCCGATCTCGGCGCGCAGGATATCCGTTTTACGTCCAAGGGCAAATCGATGTTCGCGTTTCTGCAAGGATGGCCGCAGGGAGAGATCGTCATTCGATCCCTTGCCGTCAATGGGCCGCAACAGCCAGACAGGGTGATGGCCGTGCGCATGCTCGGTCGTGATGAGAATCTGAAGTTCACGCACGATGCAACCGGCCTGCGCCTTATGCTTCCGGGATCGAAACCGGCGACCGCTGACCTTGGCATCGCACTCAAGATCAACTTCGTCTAGGGAATAAGCCGAGCCGCATCCGCTCGGCTTATGCAAAGGAAAACGCAGTGAGCGCAGCGGACGCCACGTTTTCGCCACGGCACCCTTGGCGTACCCACTGCGTCCACCGCGCTCACCGCGTTTTCCTTTGTTTTACCGGAGGCCGTGACCTACCGATCGGCGCTGATCCGCGAACGCGCCGATAGAATCGCTTTCGGCGTGAAATGCAGGTCCGCGACAAACGGGTAGGTCGGCACGCGGTATTTGTTCGCTGGCAGATGCACGATGTCCTGATTGATCGAGCCATCCGACAGCGCCATCAAACTTGGATTGGCGATTGGCGACAGCTCCGGAGAAAGATATCCCGACTTCACGACAATGATTTTGAACGATCTCGGCTGCAAGCCCAGCCGTGTGAAATCGACGATGTCATGGTAAGGCCGGCGATAGTCGGAGATCACCAGCGTGACGCCCTCGATCTGAACAACCGCCTCGCGATTGCGCGGCGCCGCCGGCAAAAGGAACAAGACCTTCGCGCGAACCTGCACCGGCTTGCTGCCCACTGGATCGAGCGTCGCGCCGATAGAGAGCGGCAGCGTCGCACCCACACCCGCCTTGTAGCAAGCCGCAGTCGCAGGCGCATCGGTAATGCCGGCGAACACCACGTTCTGCGCCTTGTATCGCAACAACTCCTGCAGCACTTCCGCGCGGTCGCTCGTTCCGCCGCCAGTCGGGTTGTCGCCCGAGTCAGCCAGAATCGCCGGCTGCGTCTTCGCCTTCATCGCGCGTTCAATGCACTCATCGATGGTGCAGGTTTCGGTGCCGAACTGAAACTCCTTGCGCGCATCCCAGTATTGCTGCGCCAGCGAAATCGCGATCTTCTCCTGCGCCGCGGGAGCTGTGCCGGTAACGATCGCGCAAGCGGTTGATCGCGGCTCATCGGCCCAAACGTAGCCCACCAGCAGCGACACGTCGAGAATGCCCGGCTGCGCATTCAACGCCGGAAGCTGCGCCCACAAACGCTTGCCCGGCTGCCACTCCGTACTGGTACGCTCGCCGGGCAACAACACAGGGATCGGCGCCCACGCAATTTTGGGTCGAACGTTTTCGTTCAGGCAATGCAACAGCATCGCGCAACAACGCTGCATGGTCTGCTCTTTATCGATGTGCGGCGCTGTGCGAAACGCCGACACCATATCGATGTTGTCGAGCACGCGCTGGCTCATGTTTCCGTGGAGATCGTAGCTCGCCGAGATGAGGCACCTCTCTCCGACAACCTTGCGCACGGACGTCATCCAGTCGCCTTCCGCGTCCTGCATACCCACGACAAACGTGGCGCCGTGCATCGCAAGAAACACACCGTCCAGCGGAAGCAGCGCCGTCAGTCGCGTCAGGAAATCTTTCTTGATCGCATCATAGGTCGCGCGCTCCACCGGTCCGCCATCGACAGCCTCAGCCATCAGCGTCGGCATAAACCGCACCGGATATTTCTTGAGGAACCCAAAGCGGTCAGTGTTCGTCAGAGCGTCACCGGTCAGAATCGTAAAGTCTTCCATGCGACTCTGAATGCGACTGTAGGTGCTGCACTCAGTGCCAATGCCACCGAAGGCGATGCGCCATTTTTTCCCGGTTGCCGCAGCCTCTGCATAGCGGCCCAGAGAGGATGTCAGCGCTGCAGCGGAAGCGGTCTTGAGAAATGTACGTCGTTGCATGATCGCGCCCTCTCGTTGAACCAAATCATAGTGCAACATCTAAACCTGCAAAGCCCGCGCGCGCCACAACGCACCGGCCAACGGGTCGACTACACCATCAAGCACACGAATCTCCGGATACTCTTCGCGCACGGCGGCAATCAATGCCTCACGCACTGGCGCGACCTTTTCCATGATGCTTCCCGCAAACGCCAGCGGCGGCACGACGCCCGACTCCCTCTGTATCCGGCGAATCACCAGCTTTGCCAGATGGCCTAGGCTCTCTCCCTCGCGCCGCAGAACCTCCATCGCTACGACATCGCCCTGCTCGGCGCATCGCAGCGTCACCCCGGTAAGCTGCGAAAAGTCCGGGGATGGAAGACAGTTGGCGTGCTCCACCAAAACGTCCAGCGAAGATAACTGCCAGAACTCCAATACAGCCTCTTGCAACGTCGTCGAGCGGCCCTCATCTTTCGCCATGAATAGAGCTCGCAGGCACTCCTGACCAATCCTGTGGCCGGATCCCTGGTCGGCCAGCACCGGCCCCCATCCACCGGCGCAGGTCAACGTTCCATCGTGCCCGCGACCCGCGACGTTAGATCCCGTGCCAGCCAGCACCAGCACGCCGCTCGCTCCTGGAAATGCCGCATCCAGCGCGATCTCGACGTCGTTCACCAACAGCAACCCGCCCGCCACTCGCGCAGCCATGGCCTCGCGCAACCAGTCCACCACCAGAGGAACAGTGTCGCCGGCAGCGCCGATGCAGGTGTGCGACACCGTCTGCATCGAGACACCAGTCTTCGCAGCGAGTTCGGATAAAGCGGCGTCGAGGTTTCGAGCGGCGGTCTCCGCATCGGCGCGCATGCGCTTGATCGTGCCGCCGCGCGCTCTGGCCAGTTCGCGTGTCTCGTCCGCGAGCAAATAATCCGTCTTCGTCCCACCCGCATCCACGGCCAAAAACAGCTTCATCGTTCCTTGCGTTCCCTCGTTCGGTGTCGACGACCGTCATTTATTCTTAGGCAGCGTCACTGGAATAAACGATCGATCCATTCTCTTCCATTTATCTTGAGCCAACCTATCATCTTCGAACTTTGCGCAGAAACTCTTGAAGCCGCCCTGTCGGCCGGGCCAGGTGGAGCGGACCGCATCGAGCTCTGCACCCGGCTCGATGTCGGCGGACTCACCCCCAGCCACACGCTGATCGAAGAGGCAGTAAACCACAGCGGCTTGCCAGTACACGTACTGCTGCGCCCGCATGCCGAAAGTTTCGTCTACTCTACAGCCGACTTCGCCTCCATTCGCGCCGAGTTGCAGCACGCGCAGCGTCTTGGAGCTGCGGGTGTCGTCATCGGCATCCTGCACCTCGACTCTACCGTCGACAAAGACCGCACCCGCGCGCTTGTAGAGCTCGCCGCGCCGATGGAAGTCACCTTTCACCGTGCGTTCGACGAAGTCCCCGATTTCGACCGCGCGCTCGAAGACGTCATCGCCACCGGCTGCCACCGCATCCTCACCTCGGGAGGCGCGCCGGACGTGCTTGCCGGCGCCGATGTACTCGCTCGCCTCGTCGCGCGCGCGGCCGGTCGCATCGACATTGCTGCAGGCGGCGGACTTCGCTTATCCAATGCTCGCGAAGTCCGCCAACTCACAGGCGCTCGGCAATTCCACGGCTCGCTGGGCGTGCAGGGTGACGGCCCGCCTCGGCTCGCCGATCGCATCCGCGCGATGGTCGACACTTTGAACGAGGCGTGAACGACAAATAAATGCGTTCGCCATCCTTGTCCGCGTTCCGCGGACAAGGATGGCGAAGGGTTTGGGTGCTGCTTTTTGCAGGGTCGAAGACCCTGCCCTTCCGTCCCAGACTCACGTAGACGCTGGCACGATCAGCATTAGATAGAAAGACTCAGCACGCGATTGAGCCGTTGCACAAACGCCGCGGGGTCCTTGAGCGCGACACCTTCCATCAGCAGCGCCTGGTCAAAAAGCAGCCACGCGGCATCCTGCGTGATGGCATCGTCCGGGCGGGCCAGCAACTTCTTCACAATCTCGTGATCGGGATTGATCTCGAGCGTCGGCTTGGGCATCGGGATTTCCTTTTGCCCCATGGCACGCAGCATCTGCTGCATCTGCAGCGACGGCTCTTCTTCATCGGAGACGATGCATGAAGGGCTGTCCGCCAGCCGCACTGAAGCACGCACATCCTTTACGCGGTCACCCAGCGTAGCCTTCAGCTTTTCCAGCAGCGGCTTCAGGTCCTCAGCACTTTCCGGCGCCGCCTCGTCCTTCAGATCGTCGCTGGTCGAAGCCTTATTCACCGCCTTCAGGTCAATGGAGCCATACTTCTCGACACCCGAGAAAACGATCTCATCGATATCGTCATCGAGGATCAGCACCTCGATGTCTTTCTTCTTGTAGATCTCGAGAAGCGGTGACGTACGCAGCAACGATTCGCTGCCGCCGGTGACGTAGTAGATGCTCTTCTGCCCTTCCTGCATACGCGACATCACATCGGCAAGACTCGTAAGTCCCTCCACTTTGGTCGACTTGAAACGTATGAGATCGAGCAACGTCTCGCGGTTCGCGTAGTCACCATACAAACCCTCTTTCAGAGGGCGGTTGTACTCGGCGACGAACTCCAGGTACTTCTCGGGATCGTTCTTCGAGATCTTCTCCAGCTCCGAGAGGATCTTCTTGACGCTGGCCGTGCGGATGCTGGTAAGCACCTTGTTCTGCTGCAGAATTTCACGGCTCACATTCAGCGGAAGGTCTTCGCTGTCGATGATGCCGCGCACAAAGCGCAAATATGGCGGCAGAAGTTCGCGGGCATCGTCCATGATGAAGACGCGCTTTACATACAGCTTCACGCCGACCTTGTACTCCGCGTGATACAGATCGAGCGGCGCTTTGGATGGAATGTAGAAGAGTGTCGTGTACTCCAAACTGCCTTCCGCCTTGGTGTGGAACCAGAACATCGGGTCCTGCGAATCGCCGGAGATGGACTTGTAAAGCTCTTTGTAGTCTTCGTCCGTAAGCTCGCTCTTCGAACGGCGCCACAACGCGCTAGCGGCATTCACCTGCTCCGTTGTGCGCGTCTTTTCCGACTTCTTCTCCTCCACATTCCACTCACTCTTGTCGTACGTCAGAAAGATTGGGAACGCGATGTGGTTGGAGTACTTCTTCACAACCTCCTGCAACCGCCAGCTGTTGGCATACTGCTTGCCTTCTTCGTTGAAGTGCAGCAGCACCGTAGTTCCCGCGACCATCCGCTCCGCCGGCTCGATCTCAAATCCGCTCTTGCCATCGCTGGTCCAGCGCCAGGCCAGCTCTTCACCAGCTTTGCGCGATACAACTTCAATGCGGTCTGCCACCATAAACGCGCTGTAGAAACCCACGCCGAATTGGCCAATGAGGTTCGAGTCCTTTTTCGCGTCTCCGGAAAGTTGCGAAAGGAAGTTCTTCGTGCCGGACCGCGCGATCGTACCCAGGTTCGCGGTCAAATCCTCTTCATTCATGCCGATGCCGGTATCGGCGATCGTCAGGGTGTTGTTTGCCTCATCGAGCTCGAGGTCGATGCGAGGGTCAAATGGCAGCGACTTGAAGACATCGTCGGTAAGCGTCAGGTGGCGCAACTTATCCAGCGCGTCAGACGAGTTCGAAATCAATTCGCGCAGAAAGATCTCAGGGTGCGAGTAAAGGGAGTGGATGATGAGTTGCAGTAGCTGATTGACTTCGGTTTGAAATTCACGTTTCGACATAGCTTCATTATAAAAAACCGCGTTGACCTCATGGCAACCCGCGTGTTCCGATCAACGCAGTGACTCGAAAACCAACACTTCCGGTAGACGCGATTCTGCCGGAGGTCCTCGCATCCCTGCAGCGCACGCCCAGCCTCGTCATCGAAGCCCCACCCGGCGCCGGAAAGACGACCCGCGTCCCACCTGCGATCCTCGGCATCGTCAGCGGCGAAGTCATCGTGCTGGAACCACGCCGCATTGCCGCCCGTATGGCCGCGCGACGCGTCGCCTTCGAGCTCGGCGAAGATGTCGGTGAAACCATCGGCTACCAGGTCCGCTTCGAAGAAAAGATCAGCCCACGCACGCGGCTCCGCTTCGTCACCGAAGGCATTCTCACTCGCCGCCTTCTCACTGACCCCATGCTCAAGGGTGTCGACGCCATTGTGCTCGATGAGTTCCACGAACGCCATCTCGACAGCGATCTCGCGCTCGCGCTGCTGAAGCGCCTTCAGCGCACTCGTCCGGAGCTTCGTATCGTCGTGATGTCCGCTACGCTCGACGCGGGGCCCATCGCAAGCTTCCTCGGCAACTGCCCGGTCCTCCGCTCGGAAGGAAGGCTGTTTCCGCTGTCGATCCGGCATCTTCCGTACTCGCCTGAAGCGTTACATGTTCAGGTGAAAAGCGCGGTCGAGCTTCTGCTGCGCGAAGGCCAGACCGGCAATATCCTTACGTTCCTTCCCGGCGCCGCGGAGATTCGGCGCACCATGCGCGAGTGCGAAGCCATCGCCCGCCAGGCCGGCCTGCTTGTGCTTCCGCTGCATGGCGAACTCTCACCCGCCGAGCAGGACCGCGCCGTTCTGCCGTCCGCGGAACGAAAACTCATTCTTGCAACCAACGTTGCGGAAAGTTCCGTCACAGTCGAAGGCGTCACCGCAGTCATCGACTGCGGCCTCGCACGTTCTGCCACTTACTCTCCATGGACCGGTCTGCCTACGCTGCACATCGGCCGCATCAGCAAGGCCTCCGCAACGCAGCGCGCCGGAAGGGCCGGACGCACCGGTCCGGGCGAGGTGCTGCGGCTCTATCCCGAAGAAGACTACGCGCTGCGCCCGGACCACACCGCACCTGAGATCGCCCGCACCGATCTTTCGCAGCTTCTGCTCAGCCTTCGGGCAATGAATGTCGAACATCTCAACGAGGTTGCGTGGTTGACAACTCCGCCCGCCGACGCCGTTCAAACCGCCGAATCCTTCCTTGACCGCATCGGCGCAACCGGCAGCATGGCGCAGCGACTCGCCCGTTTTCCTCTGCCGCCGCGTCTCGCGCGCATTCTCATCGAAGCTCTCGACCGAGGTGTAGGGGAAGATGGATGCCGCGTCGCCGCTATGCTTAGCCTCGGCGCGCGAAGCGAGAGGAACGACCTGCTCGCCGCAATGGACTTGCCACCCGATCAACGTCTTCGCCAGCACACCGACCAACTCCTCCGCCTGGCGCGACCGCCCAGACAGACGCACCATGACGACGATGCTCTGCTGCTCTCTGTGCTCGCCGGCTTCCCAGACCGCGTGGCCCGTCGCCGCGCTGGCAATCAGGTGCTGCTCTCGACAGGGCTCTCGGCAGAGATAGCCGGCGAAGCGCCCGCGTACGAGTTCATGCTCGCCATCGACGCTGAGGACCGCAAAGAAAATCCATTGCCGCTCATCCGCATGACATCGCGCATCGAACCCGAATGGCTGCTCGACCTCTTTCCCAACCTCATTGAAGAAAGGTCTTCCGTAAGTTGGAACCGCACTTCAGAGCGCGTCGAAAAAGTAAGTGCGCTGCTATACGACAAGCTCATCATCGAAGAGTCGCGCGGGCCCGCCTCGGAACCCGAAGCCGCGGATATGCTGGCACGCAAAGCCATCGAAACGGGCATAGAACAATTTGTAGACAAAGAAGCCTTGGAAGCTTTTCTCGCCCGGCTGGCCTTCGCCGGATTCGATCCGCCAGACATCGAGCAAACACTGCGCGATCTCTGCCTCGGCCTGCAGAGCTTCGGCGATCTACGCGAGGCGGCCAAAAATCTTCTCCCTCTTCTGGAACAAAAACTCAACACCCGACTCCTCAACGAAGTCGCTCCTCTCAGCATTCGTCTCGCCGGCGGACGTCAAACGAAGGTGCATTACGAACAGGACAGACCGCCGTGGATTTCATCGCGCCTGCAGGACTTCTTCGGGATGAAGGACACACCGCGCATCGGCCCCGGCAAGACACCACTCGTCATCCATCTGCTCGCGCCGAATCATCGCGCGGTGCAGACGACAACCGACCTTGCTGGATTCTGGGAACGCCTCTACCCGCAGGTCAGGCGAGAACTGATGCGCCGCTACCCCCGGCACTCATGGCCGGAGAAGCCCTAAGCAGCGGAACTGCCGGCATGCCGAAGACGTCAGGCGCGGTTGCCTTTTTGCTGGATGGTATGCGCCAGCTCATGCGCGAGCAACGTCCTGCCCTGCTGCGATCCGGGCTGGAAGCGCCCGGTGTCGAAGACGATGTCGTCGCCCAGAGCATAGGCAAGCGCGCCGATGGACTTCGCCGACTGCGCAGCCAGCGGACCTTCGTGGATACGAACGCTGTTCAGTGCGACTCCGAATCTCGGCTCGAAGAAGGCACGTGTCCCAGCGTCGAGAGGATGGCCGGGCGTACGAAGCGCC
>Ga0134125_10009277_pt1 | contig 11080 bp, 10 predicted proteins | sample KB31751_FD_96464 | JGI IMG/M metagenome (GOLD analysis project Ga0134125, IMG submission 96464) | Terrestrial soil microbial communities with excess Nitrogen fertilizer from Kellogg Biological Station, Michigan, USA - KB3-175-1 | ecosystem: Environmental > Terrestrial > Soil > Unclassified ...
GCCGGGCTTCCTGAAGGGGCTGCGCAAGATCTGCGACAAGCACGGCATCGTCTTGATCATCGACGAGGTCCAGAGCGGCTTCGGCCGGACCGGCGAGCTGTTCGCCATCGAGCACGACGGCGTGGCTCCCGACCTCATGGTCGTCGGCAAGTCGCTGTGCGCCGGCATGCCGCTGTCGGGCGTCGTCGGGCGGGCGGAGATCCTCGACGCGGCCGCGACCGGCGCCATCGGCGGCACCTACGGCGGCAACCCGATGTCCTGCGCGGCCGCCTTGGCCGTGTTCGAGATCTTCAAGGACGAGAACCTGGTGGAGGCCGGCAAGCGCGTGGGCTTGAAGGTCCAGAAGCGCTTCGACGCCCTGCGCGACGAGCACGACTTCGTCGGCGACTCGCGCGGCGTCGGCGCGATGCGCGCGCTCGAGCTCGTGACGGACAAGAAGTCCAAGAAGCCCCTGCCGGCCGCGCGCGTCAAGGAGATCATCCAGTCCTGCGTGGACCGCGGGCTCATCATCATCAAGGCGGGACCGCACGACAACGTCCTGCGCACCTTGATGCCGCTGACGATCCCGGACGCGGACCTGAGCCGCGGCCTCGAAGTCCTCGAGGAAGTCCTCGGGGACTTCAAGCCCTGAGGAGCGCGCCGCCCGCCTAGAGCGGGTGGCCGAGGAGCTTCTTGACCGCGACGCGGAGCTTGTCCGCGTCGAGCGGCTTCGAGAAGTAGTGCGCCGCGCCCATGCGCAGGCACTCGAAGCCCTGGGGTCCCGAGGCGGACGCCGTCGCGACGATGATCGGGATGTGCTTGATGTCGGGATTGGCCCGCGCGGACTGGATGAACTCGAGCCCCGACATGCGCGGCATGCGCATGTCCACGAGGATCAGCTGGGGAAGGTGCTCGACGGCCGACGCGAGCCCGGCGGGGGCGTCGGAGGCCTCGATGACATCGTATGAATCCTTGCGAAAGATCTCGCGGACGAGCGACCGCTGCAGCTGGTCGTCGTCCACCACGAGGATCTTGGTCCGCCCTTCGTTGTTGTCGCTCATCGCGTTACAAAGGTTATAGACGATTTTCACCGATCGCGCCAGGGGGGCGCGCGGCCCTTCAGCGCGGGGCGGCGACGGGGCCGAACAGCAACCCCTGCATGTAGGGCGAGCTCTTCCCCGCCGAGGACAGGTTCGAGGCCGCGTCGTAGAAGTCCTGGGCGTCGCGGACGTTCCGCCGGCCGCGGACGATCTCGTCCGCGAGGTTTAGGGCGAGGTAGTTCGTTTCCTGCGAGTCCGTCCGCGCGGTCAGCTCGCGCGTCGCGGGGTCGTACGACGCCCCGCGGCCGAACTCGGAGAGATCCCGCCAGTGGTGGTCGACGGGGACGGCGGCGTAGGGAACCGACTGGAGCAGATGCTTTCCGCGCCCGCTCGGGTCGGGATCGCGAAAGACGACGATCTTCGACCATGGGCCGCGGAGCGACCACGAGATCTGCGAGGCGACGGTCTGGTCGGGCTTGCCGTACCTTTCGATCATGAGCTGGGCCAAGGCGCGCGGCCTGTCGGGCCAGCGGCTCACGAGGTCCTCCGCGGACACGGCGACCGGAGCGCCGGGCGCCTGGACGGGCTCGCGCGACCCCTGATCGGAGACCAGCGACAGCAGGACCGCGGCGAGAATCGCGGCGGCCGCGATGCGATATCTCATGGACCCTCCCCCTCGCTCTTAGGATAGGTCCGGGGCGCTCAAATCGCCGTCAACGGCGGGTCAAAAGAAGCGCCGCGGCTCAGCGGCGAGGGAGAGTCTCGCGCGGCCGGGCGTGCTTGGCCTGCTTGCGCGCCTTGCGCTTGCGGTGCGTGTGGCGTCCGAGGAGGAAGAACACCGCCGCCGCGGCCAAGGCGGTTCCGGTGAACATGACGATCGCGAGGATGGAGTCGACGCTCTTGGTTCCCAGCTGGACGAGGGCGACGTCCACGGCTACTTGACGGCCGTGTAGTCGTACAGCGTGCGCGCGCCGTAGACCGTCGCGTTTTGGAAGACGAAGCGCCAGCCGGCCCGCTCGAACTGTCCGCGCTGACGCAGGACCGACGGCAGGTCGCCGTCCTTTTCCAGCTCGGCCGCGAGCTCCGCGCTGGAGCACAGCGCGAGCGTGCGGCCGTCGGCGACGAGGAAGCGCGCGGCCAGCACCTGAAGCGGCGCGGCCGCCGCCCCGGGGACGGCGGGGCCGGCCTCGACGACGGCCTGCCGCGCCTCGAGACGGATCATGCGGGCCTTCGTCTCCGGGACGCTCGCGTCGATCGTCGCCTGGACCCAGTCGAGCAGGCGCTCGCGGACGGTCGCGATGTCCTCGGCGGCGGCGATCGACTGGATGCCGTCCTCGCGCCGGATGGCGCTGGCCAGCGACGAGATCTCCTTGAGATAGACGTTCTTCTGCGCGTCCGGGATGAAGTACATCACGATCAGGTGGACCTTCTTCCCGTCGCTGGCGCCGTAGTCGATGCCGGTCGGCGTCCAGCCCACCGCGCAGAGCAGGTCGCCGCCGCCGGTCGCGCGCACGTGCGGGCAGGCGACGCCGGAGCCGATGCCGGTGTTGTGCGTGCGCTCGCGCGCGATCATCTCCTCGGCGAGCTCGGGGCTTCCGGCCAAGTCGGGCACGGCCTCGATCAGGTGGGCGAGGTACTCGAGGGACTTGTCCTTGTCCTCGTCGGGGAGCTCGACGAGGCGTCCTTCCTGAAGCGCGTTCAGCAGGCTTTTCATGGGATCAATCCGCTCCGTAGCGGCGGATGAAGACGGTCTTCATCGCGTGCGTGAGGATAGAATAGCCCAGAAGGGTCGCCGCCATCCAGCCGAAGAAAGAGACCGGCAGCGGGACGAAGCCGAGATAGTTCCCGATCGGCGAGAACGGGAGATAGAGCGCGACGCCCATCACGGCCAGCGTCGTCAGCGTGAGAGAGAGGCTGGCCGAGCTCTGCAGGAAGGGAATCTTGTTCGTGCGGATGATGTGGACGATCAGGGTCTGCGTCAGCAGCGACTCGACGAACCAGCCCGTGTGGAACAGGTGCTCGAGATGGGTCTTCATCGCGTCGGACGTCGCGGGCGCGGAGAACAGCGCGCACTTGTAGAAGTACATCATCAGGAAGAACGTCGTGTAGTCGAACACCGAGCTCATCGGGCCGATCCAGAGCATGAACTTCTTGATGCTCTCGATGTTCCACTTGCGCGGCTTGAGCAGGTACTCCTCGTCGACGCGGTCCGTCGGGATGCCGAGCTGGGAGAAATCGTAGAGCAGGTTGTTGACGAGCACCTGCATGGGCGCCATCGGCAGGAACGGCAGCCAGAGGCTGGCGCCGATCACCGAGAACATGTTGCCGAAGTTGGAGCTGGCGCCCATCTTGATGTACTTGATGATGTTGCCGAAGACCTTGCGGCCCTCGATGATGCCGTCCTCGAGCACGAGCAGGCTCTTCTTGAGCAGGATGATGTCGGCCGACTCCTTGGCGACGTCCACCGCGGTATCGACCGAGATGCCCACATCCGCCGTCTTCATGGCCGCGGCGTCGTTGATGCCGTCGCCCATGAAGCCGACGACGTGCCCGCCGCGCTGCAGCGCCCGGATGATCTGCTCCTTCTGCGCGGGCGAGAGGCGCGCGAAGACGGTCGTCTTCTGCGCCAGCGCCGTGAGCTCCGCGTCGCTGAGCGTGCGGATCTGGTCTCCGGTGACGAGTCCGTCGATGGGCAGGCCCACGTCGCGGCAGATCTTCTTGGTCACCAGCGCGTTGTCGCCGGTCAGGATCTTGGTCGCCACGCCCGCCTTCCGCAGGGCCTCGAGCGCGGCGTTGGCCGACTCCTTCGGCGGGTCGAAGAAGGCGACGTAGCCGAGCAGGATCAGGTCGTTCTCGTCGGCGGTCGCGAAGACCTCCTTCGACTGGGGGTATTCGCGGTAGGCGATGGCGAGCACGCGGAAGCCGTCGGCGCTCAGCGCCTCGTACTCCTCGAGCAGGTCCTTCTTGAGCAGGTCGATCAGCGGATGGATCTCGTCGTCGACCTGGTAGCGGCCGCAGACGGAGAAGATCTCCTCGACCGCGCCCTTGCAGATCAGAACGTGATCGCCTTCGTAGTCGACGATGACCGACATGCGGCGGCGCGAGAAGTCGAACGGGATCTCGTCGACCTTGCGGCAGCCGCGCTCGACGTCGAGGTCCGTGTTGCCCAGGATGGCCAGGTCCAGCAGGTTGCGCAGGCCGGTCTGGTAGTAGCTGTTCATGTACGCGTAGCGCAGGACGTCCTCGCTCTCGCGGTTGGTCACGTCGACGTGGCGCTCGAGGACGATCTTGTCCTGCGTCAGCGTGCCGGTCTTGTCGGTGCAGAGGATGTCCATCGCGCCGAAGTTCTGGATGGAGTTGAGGCGCTTGACGATGACCTTCTTCTTGGACATCGCGAGCGCGCCCTTGGAAAGGTTCACGGTGACGATCATCGGCAGCATCTCGGGCGTGAGGCCGACGGCGACCGACAGGCCGAACAGCAGGGCCTCGGTCCAGTCGTGCTTGGTCACCCCGATGATGATGAACACGATGGAGACCATCACGACCATGAAGCGGATCATCAGCCACGTGAACTGCTCGACGCCGCGGTCGAAGCTCGTCTGCACGCGCTGGCCGGCGAGCTTCTCGGAGATCGAGCCGAAGTACGTCTTGGCGCCGGTGTTGACGACGAGGCCGCGCGCGGTGCCGCTGAGCACGTTGCTGCCCTGGAACACCGCGTTGGGCAGGTCGAGCGCGCCCTTGCCCGCCGTGTCGCAGGCGGACGCGTTCTTCTCGATGGGCAGGGACTCGCCCGTCAGCGCGGACTGGCTGACGAAGAAGTCCTTCGCGGAGAGCAGGCGCAGGTCGGCCGGGATGATGGAGCCCGCGGCCAGGACCACGAGGTCGCCGGGCACGAGGTCGTGCAGGGGGATCTCGCACTCCTTGCCGTCGCGCAGGGCCGTGCACGTCGTCTTGACCATCGCGAGCAGGCGCTCGACGGCCTTGTTCGACTGCGCCTCCTGCACGTACGCGAGGATCACGCTGAGCACGACCATGAGGCCGACGACGACGAAGGACGGCATGTCGCCCATCGCCAGCGAGACGAACGCGATGACGAGCAGCTGGACGACGAGGGGATTCTTCGCGCGGGAGTAGATCTCGGCGACCACGCCGAGCTTGCGCGCGCCGGCGACCGCGTTGGGGCCGAACTTGGCGCGGCGGTCCTCGACCGATTCCGCGGATAGGCCGCGGTCGACGGCGGCGAGCTTCGCGAGCGACGCCTCCGGCGAGAGCGCGGCGACCTCGAGCAGCTCGGCCTCGCCCTGCGCCGCCTCGGGCGTCGTCATGGGCTTGCCGTCGCTGCGCTTCAGCAGCCGGTCCATGAGCGAGGGCGATTGCGTCGTGGTCGAGTTCATATGAGGAAAAGCCGGCGCGGGAGCCCGATCAGTTTAGCACACAACGCCGGAGCGCTCAACCGCGGAAAAAACGCCACTCAACGGGCGGCGCGCCGCGCGCACGCGACGAAGGAGGGCGCCGCGTCGCGGCGCACGAAGAGCTGGAGCTCGGCGCCTGGGACGACGGACGCGTAGCGCTCGGTCTTGAGCCACGCGATGATTCCCGCGCCGAATTCGCTCCAAGGGACGCCCCACACCGTCATCTCCCGGATCAGCACGACCTTCGGGCGCTCCCGCGCGAGCGCGGCCAGCGTGGCGCGGCGCTGCGGCTCCCAGGCGTCCTGCCAGGGCAGGTAGAACACGCCCGGCGCGGCGGGCAGGCGCTCGGCGTCGAGGTAGAAGCGCGGCTCGAAAGGGAAGGCGGCCGCCCGGTCCTCGGGCGCGGTGCAGGCGCGCACGGCGGCGACGACGCTCTCATAGGCGGCGTCGGGATGCGCGTAGGGCCGCAGGGACGCGGTCTCCAAAGACGTCGCCCCGAGAGTCGGGAGCAGCATCGCGGCCGCCGCGGCCGCGAACGCGGCGCGCCGTCTCCTCGATGGACCGAGCGCTCCCCAAGCGTGCGCCAGCGCCGAGGCCCCGACCAACGTCGAAGCGAGATAGAAAGGCGCGGCGTGAAACGGCGGGGCGTTCCGCATGTGCTCGGGCCGCGACCGGAGCGCGATCAGAAAGGCCAGCTTCCAGGCGGCTTCCAGCGGACGCCGCGCGGCGAGGCTCCACGCGATCCAGCCCAGCGCGACGAGCTTCATCAGCCCCTCGAAGTAGCCTTCGAGGCTCCGCCACGCGAACGCGGAGGCGAAGTCGCCGGCGATGCTCTCCAGCGCGCCGCGCCAGAAGCCGGCGATCGGGCTCGCTCCCGCGCCGCAGAAGCGCGCGTACACGTCGCGGTTGAAGACGACGACGTGCGTCCAGAGGAGCCCGAGGTCGGCGTGGACGAAGGCCCACGCTCCGAAGATCGCGAGCCATCCCGCCGCCCCGGCGGCGGCCCAGGGGCCGAGGCCGCGCCAGCGCGCGTCCGCGGCCGCCCACAGCGCCAGCAGCGCGGCGACGGGCAGGCACACGGGCGAGGCGGTCAGGATCAGGGCGATCAGCGCGCCGAGCGCGGCGGCGCGTCCCCGGGACGGGTCGGGCTCGAGTCCCAGCGGAGAGGCGAGCAGGGCGAGAGCCCCGGCCGTCGCGTAGCCCCAGTAGTTCTCGACGAGCATCATCTGCCCGTACCAATACGTCAGCCACTGGGACGACAGCAGCGCGAAGAGGACCGCGGTCCGCGCGCCGGCCTCGCGGCGGCGCAGCGCCGCGTAGACGGCGGCGGCCGCGGCGGCCCAGACGAAGATCATGAAGGCCCGCATCGCCGTCTCCGAGGGGCCGAAGACGCCGGCGAGCAGGCTCGCGGGCAGATAGTCCAGAGGCGTGTGGTGCGTGAAGACGTCCGAGTACAGCCGCCAGCCCTTCGAGAGGAGCCAGCCGATCGCCATGCAGGCGTCCTCGTCGAGGTGCGACTCGATGAAGGCGACCCGCGCGAGGCTCGCCGCGAGCGCGATCAATAAAAGGACGAAGAGGACCGGCCGTCCGGCGGGCTTGGCCTTCACTCCCGCATCGCGACGAAGATCAGGACGATCCCCGTCGCGTCGAGCATGCGTCCGGCGGCGGTCTGGCCGTTCCACGTCGAGGACTGCCACATGGCGAACCACTCGCCGCCGACGGTCAGGAACGCGACGAGCCAGAGCAGGGCGCCGAGCGTCAGCCCCGCGACCGCCGCGGCCTTCGCCGCGTGGAACTCGTCCGGCGAGCCCCCGCGCGCGCGCCAGAGCTTCCAAGCTCCCCAGGCCAGCAGTCCGCTCGCGCCTGCTTCCCACAGGATGATGCCCGCGTAGAAGGCGTGATGGATCCAGGGCGCGGTCAGCGCGCGGCCCATCAGCGCGTTGCCCGGGAACGTCGTGTCCATGCTCAGGACGTGGCGCACGAAGGCCAGGTTCGAGCCGTAGTCGACGACGTTGTTCCAGGCGATGATCCCGAGCAGGAGCGCCAGCGCCGCCGTCAGGGCGATCTTCGCGAGGCGGATCGTCTTCATGGGCCTCTCAGAACGAGTAGTTGATGTCGGTGAAGACCGACAAGCCCTCTCGCCCGATGCCGAAGTCGACGGAGCCGACGACCTGGGGGCGAGCGACGGCGCGCACGGCGGCGCCGAACACGGGACGGACCGTGCGGGTGGTGGCGTCCTGCGGCGCGTCGAAGACGTCGCCGATGCCCGCGAACGGCGCGAGCTGGATCTCGGTGGTCACGCCGGCGGTGCGCGCTTCGTACATCTTGATGCGGTCCTCGATGTTGATCGTCGACGTGCCGCGGGCGACGTAGCGCCCGTCGCCGTAGGCGCGCAGCGAGTACTTGCCGCCGAGGCTCGGCTGGATCCAGAACGGCGGCGTCGGCCCGAGCAGCTGCTCGAAGCGGCCTTGGAAGGCGATGACCTGCGCGGGATGCTCGGGCACCGCGACGAACCAGCGCGCCTCGGCGCCGTAGCGCTCGTAGTCGTACTGGCTCAGGAAGCCGCGCACGGCCTTCTCGGCGTAGACCTGCGAGTAGACCCCGCGCGACGTCGTCACGGCGTGGTCGCGCGTGTCGTAGTCGAACGTGAGGCGCGTCTCGTCGGTCTGCTGGGCGTTCTCCGCGTACTGCCGGGGGAAGGCGGTGGCGAACGTCGGCAGGCCCGGGATCGGGCCGTTGAGGATGCGGCTGGCGACGTAGCGCTGGGACGCGCGCACGCGGTACGGAGAGTCGGTCTTGAGCGGCGTGCCGGCGGCCAGGTCGTACAGCCAGTAATCCTGGATGTAGTTGGCCTCGCCGTCCTTGGGCGAGTCCGGCCCCAGGCCGAAGAAGCGCTGGCCGGCGTCGCGGTTCTTCTGAAAGCGGCCGAGCACGTCGTAGTTCGTGCCGAACAGGCTGTGGTCCGTGTACTCGGCCATGACCTCGTTCTCGTACTTGGCGCGCGAGAGCCGGCCGACGAACGCGGCGTCGTCCTCGGGATAGTAGTAGTAGCGGTACGTCGGCGAGAGCTTGAAGTCCTTGTTGTAGGTCAGGGACGGCGCGTGGATCTGCTTGATGCGGTCGTCGTTCTCGCCCTGCAGCACCAGGATCGGCATCACGCCGTAAGTGATGCCGCGGTTGGGGTCGGTGTCGATGATCGGCAGACGCACGAACATGCCGCGCTTGAGCGGCTTGAGCATCCAGCGCAGGGCTCCGGGAGTCTGATCCTCCTCGGCCTGCTGGGCGGCCTTCTTGACGCCCGCGGGCGACTCCCGATTCGGCACCATCTCCTGGTCGCTGCCGGGATCGGTCGTGCCCGCGGTGGAGCCCGCGCCGGAGGACGCGCTCGCCGCGGACGCGAACGCGCACAGGAGAACCGCGATGAGGAGCCCCCTCTCGATCATGAGGGCGGTATTCTAGTCTTTCTCGGCCAGACGCGCCAAGCTCCAGCGCGCCTGCTCGGCGAGCGTCTCGTCGGCGCCGGCCGCGAAGCGCTCCAGCGTGGGCCGGTGGCTCGCGTCGCCGGAGTTGCCCATCGCCAGCAGGGCGTTGCGCGTCATCTTGCGGCGCATCGCGCGGGCGGCGGGAAGGCCTTTGAAGCGCGAGCGCAGGTCCGGCGCGGCGGCGAGGTCCTCGAGGGGCTGCTCGGCGGCGATGCGCGGCGGCGGCAAGGCGCGCGCCGGGGCCTCGAACCGGTTCCACGGGCAGACCTCCTGGCAGACGTCGCAGCCGTACACCCAGTCGCCGATCCCCTCGCGGAAGCCCTCGGGGATCGGCCCCTTGTGCTCGATGGTGAAGTAGGCGATGCATTTGGTTGCATCGAGGACTCGTTCTCGAGGAAATGCATCTGTCGGGCACGCCTCGAGGCACAGGCGGCAGGTGCCGCAGTGATCGGCCTCCGGCGCGTCGGAGGGCAGCTCGCGGTCGATGGCCAGGCCCGCGATCAGGAAGTAGGAGCCGAGGTCCGGCGCGATCATCATCGCGTTCTTGCCCTGCCAGCCGAGGCCCGCGGCGCGCGCGTAGGAGCGCTCGAGGATCGGGCTCATGTCGCAGAACGGAACGGCGTGGACGCCGGGGACGATCGTCGCGAGCCAGTCGCGCAGCGCGCCCATGCGGGCGCGGAGGATGTCGTGATAGTCGGTCCGGACCGCGTAGCGGGCCAGGCGCCCGTGGCCGGGCTTGGAGGCGGATTTAAAGGCTGGATCCCCATACGAGAAGCCGCACATGAGCACGGACTTCGCGTCCGGCATCCACGCCCGGATGTCGCGGCGCGAGCCCGCGTTGCGCGCCATGTAGTCCATGCCGCCGTGCATGCCGGCGGCCACCCAGGCGTCGTACGCGGGGCCGTCGACGGCCGGGAGGGCGGCGGCGATCCCCGCCAGGTCCGCGCCCTCTTCTCGGGCCCGCGCCTTGAGCGCGGCGGCGAGGGCGGAGGGGGTCAGGCCCGCGAGACCTTGAGGATCTTGAACGTGCGCACGCCGGCGGGCAAGGTCACGTCGGCGCTCTTGCCGACTTTCTTGCCCAGCAGTCCCTGCGCCAGCGGGGACTGCACCGAGATCTTGCCCTCCATCGGATCGGACTCGTCCTCGCCCACGAGCGTGTACTCCACCGTGTCGCCGTCGGCGTCCTCGAGCTTCACCGTGGTGCCGATCGCGACGGTGTCCTTGGGGATATCCATCTCGTCGATGATCTTGGCGGTCTGGAGCTTGTCCTGGATCTGGCCGATGCGGCCCATGACCTCGCCGAGCTTCTCCTTGGCGGAGTGGTACTCGGCGTTTTCCTTAAGATCGCCCTTCTCGCGCGCCTCGCCGATGTCGAGCGAGGTCTGCGCCTTCTGCTTCATCAGCGCCTCGAGGTCCTTCTTGAGCTTGTCGTACCCGGCGCGGGTCAAATAGGTGTCGGCCATATGAGTCTCCTGTTGAAGTTAGCGGCCGTACCAGCCGTCGACGCTGATCGTCATCTCGCAGTCGACCGGCACGCGGTAGGAAATCGCGCGGCCGTTGATCGTCTTGGACGTGTCGAAGGCGAACGGCACGGCCGAGGCCTTGAGGACGAACGAGTCGTCGCCGTTCTTGCCGGAGACGAGCTTGAAGACCCGCGACGGCGTGGCCCGGGTGACCGGGTCGTAGCCGAGCTGGTAAGAGTCGCCGCCCTGGATCCAGGTCAGATTGAGCAGGAACTGGCCGGGCTGGAGGGCGGAGTCGTCGCGGAACAGCTCGAGCGCGCGGCGGCCGACGGTCCCCTGCTCGCCGGTGCTCTCGTGGGCGAGCTCGAAGGGCTTGGTTTCCGTGCTGCGCAGGGAGATGGAGGAGAGGTGCTTCGGGCTGCAGCGGCCGCCGGGCGCGAACAACGCCAGCTGGTCGAAGTTCGTCGCGTGGTGCAGGACGAGGCCGAGCGCGGCGTTGCGGCACGTGAGCTCGTAGGCGCTGACGGGGCGGTCCTGGTAGGTGTAAAGGTTGGTCGCGCAGAAGTTCGCGCGGGAGGAGGGGATCTCGGCCTCGACGGCCGCCGGGGACGCCGGCGCCGCGGGAAGGGCTTCCGTTCCCGCCTGCGCGAGCAGGGAGTTCAGCGCCGTCCCCGTCTCGGCGGAGGCGGCCAGCGGGAGCAGGA
>Ga0134125_10009278_pt1 | contig 11079 bp, 9 predicted proteins | sample KB31751_FD_96464 | JGI IMG/M metagenome (GOLD analysis project Ga0134125, IMG submission 96464) | Terrestrial soil microbial communities with excess Nitrogen fertilizer from Kellogg Biological Station, Michigan, USA - KB3-175-1 | ecosystem: Environmental > Terrestrial > Soil > Unclassified ...
CACCGCATCGTCCGCATCCTGGCGCGCGACGCCGCCGAGCAGGTGCGCCGCGCGCTGGCGGTGACGCTGAAGGCCTCGCCGCTGGTGCCACGCGACGTCGCCAACCGACTGGCGCGCGACATCGAGAGCATCGCCGCGCCGCTGCTCAGCTTCTCGCCGGTGTTCACCGACGACGACCTGGCCGAGATCGTCCGCGTCGGCGGCCCGGTGCGGCAGGGCGCCGTCGCCCGTCGCCCGTCGCTCAGCGAAGACGTCACCGGCGCGATCGCCGAGTTCGGCGCGCCGGAAGCGGTCCGCACCGCCTGCGAGAACAAGGGCGCCGCCTTCACCGAGAAGGCCCTGAAGACCGCCATCGACCGCTTCGAGGCGTCCGAGAGTGTCCTGGAAGCCATCGCGCTCAGGAACGCGCTCCCCGTCTCGGTGACCGAGCGGCTGCTGACGCTGGTCGCTGGCGAGCTGCGCGAACGGCTGGTCAGCGCCCACGACGTGACGCCGGAAACCGCAATGGCGGTCACGATCGGCGCGCGCGAGCGGGCGAGCCTCGACCTCGTCGAGCAGGCGGCGCGCGCGGCCGACCTGCCGGCCTTCGTCGCCCACCTGCGGCGTGGGGGGCGGCTCACCGCCTCGCTGCTGCTGCGCGGCCTCGCCAACGGCCACATGAGCTTCTTCGAGTGGGGCCTCGCCGAGCTGTCCGGCGTGCCGCACCACCGCACCTGGCTGATGGTGCACGACGCCGGCGAGCTCGGCCTGAAGGCGATCTACGAGCGCGCCGGCCTGCCGGCCAGGCTGCTGCCAGCGTTCCGAGCCGCCGTCGACGCCTACCACTCGATGGATTTCGACGGCCGCCCGGACGACCTCGCGCGCTTCCAGCGCCGCATGCTCGAGCGGTTCCTCTCGCAGCCGCTGGCGATCTCCCGCGACGACGTCGACTGGCTGCTCGACAAGATCGACCAGCTCGCCGCGCCGGCCGAGCTCGAGCTCACCGCCGCCCACGCGGCGTGAATGTTCCTTCTCCCGCAGGCAAGAGGAGAAGGGTGGGTCCGCGATTCAGCCGAGGCCAATTCGTCCGCCGACCGTCATGCGTCGGCAAGGCTGTCGACCCATGCTCTCGACGCCTGGCAGCTCTCCATCGCCCGGCGGTAGGCGTCGCGGCCGGTGGTGCGGCCCACATAGGAGAGCTCGGGCTCGGCGAGGGTGACGCCCCCGGAACGCTGGCCGAGCTCCAGGGCGTAGGTCACCGAGATGTCGGCCGCGGTGAATGCGTCGCCGGCCATGTAGGGCGAGCCCCCGAGTTGCCGACGGACCAGTCGTAGTCGGGTCTCGAATTGTTGCTCCGCTTGCCCGGCGCTCCAGCTGTTGCGATCCCTCTCGGGCGCGAAATTGCGGGCGCCGACGAGGATGTAAGCCGCCATCCCGAGGCCGGCTTCGCCGAGGTGCAGGAACTGCTGGTAGGCCGGGAAGCTCGGCTCGCTCGGCGCCGGCGCCAGCGGCGTCGGGCCATAGCGCGCCATCAGGTACTCCATGATGGCGATCGACTCGACCATGGTGACGTCGCCGTCGACCAGCGCCGGGATGAAGCCGCCGGGGTTGATGGCCATGAACTCCGGATCGTTCTCGGCGCCGGCCAGCAGGTCGACGCCCCGCAGCCGGTAGGCGAGCCCCATCTCCTCAAGCAGCCAGATGACCCGGAAACCTCTGCCTTCGCCCCAGACGGTGATCATTGTTCCAGGCTCCTCGCTGTGCGGTGGAATGCGGCTGCGCCTCGGCGGACGCGTCGCGCGAACCTATCAAAACTGGTTGCAAATAGTAAGCGGTCAAGCGAAAACGCCGGTCCGCTCGGCGCCGTCGAGGTCGTCTCCGAGGGCGACTGGAAGCTCGTCACGCCCTGAGCGGCGCGGGGGTCCGCACGCGGCGGCTTTCCCGCCGCTGCGGCAACCCGTTAAGGTGCGGCCCCATGAGCGATACATCCCGCGACACAGCTGCCGCCAAGCCCGAGGTTCCGATCCTGCCCGCCGCGACGATCCTCTTGCTGCGCGACGAGCCCGCGTTCGAAGTGCTGATGGTCCGCCGCCATCACCAGATCGACTTCGCCGCCGGCGCGCTGGTGTTTCCCGGCGGCAAGACTCACAAGGGCGACGAGGATCCGCGCTGGGAGCCCCGCACGCTCGGTTGGGGCGCGGCGCTGCCGCACAAGCGGCCGCTGCGCATCGCCGCCATCCGCGAGGCCTACGAGGAGGCGGGCGTGCTGCTCGCCCGCCATGCCGACGGCGCGCCTTTCCGCGGCGACGAGCGCGCCGCCGCCGCGCGCGAGGACGTCGGCCGCGAGCGCCGGCCGTTCCTCGACCTCGTCGAGGAGCTCGACCTCTATCTCGACCTCGAGGCGCTGACGGTGTTCGCCCACTGGATCACGCCGCCGCTGACGCCGCGCCGGTTCGACACCTGGTTCTACGTCGCGCGCGCCCCGGAGGAGCAGCTGGCGGTTTGCGACGGCTCCGAAACCGTCGACGCCGAATGGATCTCGCCGCACGAGGCGCTGCGGCTCGGCGAGGCCGGCCAGCGCACCGTGATCTTCCCGACCCGCATGAACCTGAAGCTGCTCGGCGAGGCCGAGAGCGCCGAAGACGCTGCGGTCCGGGCGCGCGCCCGCGAGGTGGTCACGGTGCTGCCGCAGATCACCGAGCGGAACGGCGAGCGCGTACTGGTGATCCCCGACAACGCCGGCTACGGCGCGGTCATCGAGCCGCTGTCGCGCGCGATGTAGGCGGGCGCCCGGCTCAGCCGGCCGCGAAGTCGCGGACCTGCTGCTCGAGCTCGGTGACCAGCGCGCTGCCCATCGGGTCGGCGTCGGTCTGGATGCCGCCTTTGACCGCGGCCTTGATGGCGTCGATGTGCGCGTCGACCAAAAAGAGCGGCGCCTTGGCGCGCTTCTCCGGGTCGTCGATCAGCTTGCACAGCGAGCCGGCCATGCGGGTGACCAGCGGATATTCGTAGGTGGCGCCGAGGCCCTTCAGGTCATGGGCCCGCAGGTAGAGGTTCTCGCCGGCTTCCGGGGTCAGGCCTTCGGCGCGGACGCGCTGGCGGGCGGCTTCCAGCTTGGCGACCTCGTCGGCCAGCCATTCGGCGAAGTTGCCCGAGAGGCTCTTCAGGGCGGCTTCCGCCTTGGCGATCGCCGCCGGATCGATCGCGCCCAGCCTGCCGCCGACCTTCAGCCGCAGCGTATTGGGCACCTGGATCATCTGCCCCGCATTGTTGTCACTCAAAGGGCTTCTCCCCCATCACGCATCCCGAAAGACGGTATGGGAAAACGCTTAACGAGCGATGAGCCAAACCCTGTCAGGCGGTAAACTGCTCGGCGAGCACGCGCTCCTCCAGGCTGCGCCCGGCGTCGAACAGCAGCGTGAAGCTCAGCCTACGGTCCTCGACCACATCCACTTGAAGCACATCGCGAACCTCGACGTTGTCGGCCACCGCGCTGACCGGCCGCTTGTCGGCCTCGAGGATGTCGAAGGTGACTTTGTCCTTGTGCGACAAAAGCGCGCCGCGCCAGCGCCGCGGCCGGAACGCGCTGATCGGCGTCAGCGCCAGCACCTCGCCGCTCAACGGTATGATCGGGCCGTGGGCCGAGAGGTTGTAGGCGGTCGAGCCGGCGGGAGTCGCCAGCAGGATGCCGTCGCAGGTCAGCTCGGCCATGCGCACCCGCCCATCGATCAGGATGCGCAGCTTGGCGCTCTGGTAGGTCTGCCGCAGCAGCGAGACCTCGTTGATGGCGATCGCCTCGCGCGTGGTCCCGGCCGCATCGCGCGCGGTCATCACCAGCGGATGGATGACGGCCTTCTCGGCGGCGGCGATCCGCTCCAGCAGGCCCTCCTCGGCGTAGTCGTTCATCAGGAAGCCGACCGAGCCCCTGTTCATGCCGTAGATCGGCCGGCGCCGCTCCAGGTCGCGACGCAGCGTCTCCAGCATGAAGCCGTCGCCGCCCAGCGCCACCAGCACGTCCGCCTCGGCCTCCGCGACGTCGCCGTAGCGCGCCACCAGCGCCGTGCGGGCGGCCATGGCCTCGGGACGGTCGCTGGCGAGAAAGGCGAGGCGAGGGGCCATGGCCTCAGTAAGGGCCGAACCGGCCGCGCTTTGTCAAACCTCGCCCAGCGGACAGCCGAGCGCCTTTCGGAATGCGCTGGCGGCGATTTGCGGCGTGAACGGACCGAATGCGCTCAGCGCGCGCCGCCCGCCTTCGGCGCCGCCGCCGGGCAGGCCGTCCGTACACTGACGCACCATGTCGAGGATGGTCGGGAACGCGCCGCGGTCGAGACCGATCGAGGCCAGCGCCAGCGCCAGCAGCTCCGGCCGCTCGGGATCGGTGACCGCCTGGCGCACCTCTGCGGCGGTGAAGCCGCCGAGCCTCGCCAGCGCCGCCTCGAAGAGGCCGAGCTCGTGGTCCCTCAGCACGCGCACGAGGTAGCCCGGCTGCAGCTGGCCGGCGCGGCTCAGCTTGTCCACCAGCTTGATCTCGCCCGGGCTGGGGTCGGCGGCCGACCGCGCCGCAGCTGGGTCGGCCGTAACCGCGGCGACCTGGGCGTCGAGCAGGGCCGGATCGATGTCGAAGCGCGCGACGATCGCTTCGCGCGAGGCCTGGCCGACCCAGAGGTAGAGCGATTGCGCAAGCTCGCCGGTCATCCGCGGGTGGCCGGCGAGCGGCGCGCCCATCGCCGCGACGCTCTTCGCCCGGTCGACGAGCTTGGCCATCGCGGCAGGGGTAACGTCGGCGCTGACGTTGCCGGCGAGCGCCGTCAGCACGGCCGGCTCGCCCGTCTCGATCAGGCTCGTGACCACCTTGGCGGAAATCCGCGGTCGCCGCGCGACCTCGATCCGGTGAGCGGCGTCGCCCTCGGACGCGAGACGGACCAGCGCCGCCTCGCTCAGCAGCGGACTGGCGCTGATCACCGGACGGGCCGCCTCGATGTCGCCCTCGGCCAGCGTCTCGATGAGGTGGGCCGGCGCCCACTCGGCCCGGGCGAGGCGTTCGGCCAGCCGCGTGCGCATCGCCGGGTCGGCCGCCAGCGTCAGGAACACCGCCTCGATCTCGGCTGCGGCGGCCGACGACTGGGCGCCGGCGTCCGCCTCGCACAGCTCGACCAGCCGCGCCATCAGCTGCTCGCGATCCTTCGGGTCGCGGCGCCTGGCCAGCTCCAGCAGCGGTTCGACGGCGCCGTTCACGATAGCAACGCCCTTCCAGTCTCGTCGGCCCTGTAGATGGGGCTGCGTCGCGCCGAAGAACAAGCGCGGGATCGTCAGAGGCGAGCGCCAGTCTGCCTTGCCAGCCTGCCTTGCCAGCCTGCCTTGACGGCGCCTCGGCGAGAGCGGACTCTCGCCCGCGACACTGGACGAAACCGATCGGGAGGAGCCTTCGATGGCCGACGGATCGCTGGCGGGCTCGGTCTCGCTGAAGGGCAAGGTCTCGGAAGCGGAGTGGCAGGCGCGCGTCGACCTCGCGGCGCTCTACCGGCTCGTCGCCCTCTACGGGTGGGACGACATGATCTACACCCACATCTCCGCCCGCGTGCCCGGGCCCGAGCACCATTTCCTGATCAATCCCTACGGGATCTGGTTCGGCGAGATGACCGCCTCGGCGCTGGTCAAGATCGACTGCGACGGCAATATCCTGCAGGAGACGCCGTACAACGTGAACGCGGCGGGCTTCACGATCCACTCGGCGGTGCACATGAACCGCGAGGACGCCCACTTCGTGATGCACCTGCACACCGACCAGGGCGCGGCGGTGGCGGCGCAGAAGGAGGGCCTGCTCCCGCTGACCCAGCACGCGCTGATCGTGCTGCCGAAGCTCAGCTACCACGACTACGAGGGCATCGCGCTCAATCTCGACGAGCGCGAGCGGCTGGTGAAGGACCTCGGCCCGGATTCGACGCTGATGCTGCTGAGGAACCACGGCACGCTGGCGCTGGGCCAGAGCGCGGCCGATTGCTGGACCGGCATGTTCTATCTCGAGCGCGCCTGCAAGATGCAGGTGATGGCGCTGTCGGCCGGCCGCGAGAACGTGCTGCTCTCGCCGGTCCCGGCGCGCCGCGAGGTGGGCGCCCAGACCCGCCGCACCGGCGTCTTCGGCGCCCTTGCCTGGCCCGGCGCGCTGCGCAAGCTCGAGCGCGAGAGCCCCGGCTACGACGCGTAGTCGCGCCTGCGCCGCCCGCCCTTCTCCCCTTGCGTGAGAAGGTTGCCTGGGCTTCAGCGCGTCGGCAGCGTCGGCAGCGTCGGCAGCTCGATAAACGAGGGCGTGGCGCGGCCGCGATTGATCTCGAACGTCTCGGGGCCGGCGGCGGGGATGCGCTCGAGGTTGCCGCTGTCGGCGCCGGCGATCGCGATCCGCAGCCGCTCGCCCTTGCGCACGACCGCGGCGATCGGCGACAGCGCGATCCTGATCGGCTCGGCGCGCCCGGGCGTCATCGGCGCGGCGTCGGCCGTGAGGTGGCTGTGCAGCGGATCGGCGCCGACCGGCGTCGTCGCCAGCTTGCGGTCGGCGAGGCGCAGCACGCCTTCGCCCAGGTAGACGACCCGGCCGTTCGGCAGCACGTCCTCCAGGTAGACGATCACCGCGCCGTCCGGGCGGCTGCTGGCGAGCGTGAGGTCCGCCACCGGGTCGCCGGCGATCGTGAGATCGTCCGACAGCGGCGCGCTGGTGTAAGTGAGCAGCTTGCGGTCGGCCGCAGCGCGGTCGGGATAGGCGGTCTGCGATAGGTCGACCGGCGACTGGTAGCGGCTGAGCGGCCCGCTGCTGGCGCTGAAATCCACCTGGTAGGTGTCGGCGCCGTCGCCGGACGGCGCCTCAGCGCTCAGCTTTGCGCCGGCGTCGGCGAAGAAGCGCCGGGCGACCGTTCCGGGCGGCGGCCAGCCAGGCGACGTTCGCCAGCCGCCGCCGTTCAGCACCTGATACCTCACGCTCGTCGGCGGCGGGCGGCGGTCCGCCTTCAGGTAGGCGTCGAAGAAGTCGGCCATCGCGCCGACCTGGCTGGCGTACGACGGGTCTGCGCCGGCGCCTGGCGCGGCGAACGGGTCGGTGCTCATGAAGCCGCCGTGCGAGATCGCGCCCACCACGACCTGCTGCGGGTTCGAGAAGCCGGACGTGCGTTGCAGCGCCTCGGCGGGAGAGGTCGCGTCGAACCAGCCGGCGACGACGTACATCGGCACGCCGGAGCGCTCCACCGCCGCGCGGCGGGCGAACTCGGAGACCTGGTCGAGGGTCTTGCCGCTCGTACAGACGACGTCGTCGCGATGCGGCGTTCGCCTTGCGCACGCGAAGACGTCGTAGTTTCGCGCGTGCTCGGCGATCGCCGCGCGCAGCAGGGCCCCGCCGCGGTCGTCGTCGACCGGCTTGGGCCCGGCCACCAGCCAGCGGCAGAGGCCAGGGCAGGGCGGCTCGCCGCGGTTGAGGAGCCCTGTCTGCGCGCCCCACTTCCTCAGGAACGTCTCGCTGAAGACGCCGCCCGGATAGGTGGTGTCGTAGAGACTGGTGAAGTCGAAGCTCGGGGCGATCGCCTTCAGCGCCGGGCGCCCGAGCGCGGCCATGCTGACCGCGAGCATGCCGCGGTACGAAAAGCCGTAGGCGCCGACGCGGCCGTTCGACCATGGCTGGCGCGCGGCCCAGTCGATGATCTCGCCGAAGTCGTCGACCTCGGGCTCGTCGAGCAGCACGGCCTGGTGGCCGAACGAGGCGCCGGTCCCGCGCGTGTCGACGGTGACCACAGCGTATCCCCGGCGGCCCAGCATGCCGATGTCCGGCTCGTCCTGCAGGATCGGCACGCCGAGCTCGGTCAGCGCCTTGCCGAGGAAGGTCAGGCCGCCGCCGCGCCAATAGGGCGTGCCCTTGATCAGCGCCGGCACGCGCTGGCCGCGCTGCAGGTCGGCCGGCAGCCAGACGGTGACCGCGATCCGCGTCCTGTCGGGCATCGTCAGATACGAGGATCCGCCGCGCGGCAGCCCAGCCGGCGTCGGCGCGCGGGCCGGATCGCGATAGAGGAGGCCCGCCACGGCGATCGTCGCCACCAGCAAGAGGGCGAGCCCGGCGACCAGGGCGCCCGCGCCGATCAGCCCACGCCGCAGCCATTTGCCCATAGCCCGCGCCTCCTCGCGTCCACGCTAGGGGCATTGGCCGTACGCTCAAGTTACACTTCTGCAACGCCCCGCATCGCATCGGGTGGAGTGGACAAACCTTCCCCCGGAGGGGGACGGACCTAGCCGGGGGCCAGGTCGGCGGCGAGCGACTGCTCCCACTGGTGCAGGGTGCGGTCGACGCGGTCCATCATGTCGTCGATCTGCTCCTCGGTGATGACGAACGGCGGCGAGATCCACATAGGCAGGCCGCGGCTCATCAGCGGGCGGCGCCGCGCGCCGTAGAGCGCGGTGTAGAAGGCCAGGCCATTGGAAAGGCCGGTCTCCTGGAACCGCTGCTCGGCGCGCAGCTCGGACGGGAACCAGGTGCGGCCCTCGCCGCCTGGCTGGGCGAGCTCCATGACCATGAAGAGGCCCCAGCCGCGCACGTCGGCCACCGCTGGGTGGGCCCTCAGCCGGTCGGCGTAGGAGAACAGCTTGCGGCCGAGCCGCTCGACGCGGTCGGCCATCTCGTCGTCCTTCATCGCCTGGATCGCGGCGATGCCGGCCGCGCAGGCCAGCGGGTGGCCGCCATTGGTGAAGCCGTGGACGAACGTCAGGCCGCCGGCGAACGGCTCGTTGACCTTGTCGCTGACCACCGCCGCACCCAGCGGCACGTAGGACGACGAGATGCCCTTGGCGACGGTCATGATGTCCGGCGTGACGCCGAAGTGCTCCATCGCGAACCACTTGCCGGTGCGGCAGAAGCCCGACACCACCTCGTCGGTGATCAGCAGCACGTCGTTCTCGTCGCAGATGCGGCGGATCTCGCGCCAGTAGCGCGCCGGCGGCACGACGCCGTACTCCGAGCCGCAGCCGTGCGGCGTGGCGATGAAGGCGGCGACCGTGTCGGGGCTCTCGTAGTGGATGATCCGCTCCAGCTCCTGCGCCGAGGCGAGCGCCCAGTCGTCGCGGCTGACGCCCGCCGGCCTGCGAAAGTCGCTGTACTGCGGGTGCTTGGGCCAGTGCGGGACCATCGGGTCGTAGCGGCGCAGCGAGCCCGGATTGCCCGACAGGCCCATCGTGGCCAGCGTCATCCCGTGGTACGACTCGTAGTTGCTGATGATCTTGTATTTGCCGGGCTTTCCGGTCGCCACGTGGTACTGGCGGGCGATCTTCATCGCCGTCTCGACCGCCTCCGAGCCGCCCGAGACCAGATAGCTGGCATTGAGCCCCTCGGGCGCCACCGAGGCGATCGCGTCACAGAGCTCGCCGCGCATCGGATTGCCGAACGTCGGATGGGCGAAGGCGTAGCGGTCGAGCTGGGCCTTGATCGCCGCGTTGAGCCGCTGGTGGTTGTGGCCGAGGCTCACCGCGAACGGACCGCACGAGGCGTCGTAGTAGCGCTTGCCGTCCTCGTCGTAGATGAAGACCCCATCGGCGCGCGCGATGTTCACCGGCAGCGGGTGATAGGCGAAGGCGTTGCGCCAGGCGTCGTGCTGCAGATGTGCGTCGTCGGCCATCTAAAATCTCCCATCGGCCTCGCTGAATGGAACGGGCGGCCGTTCTCGAAGGTGATCTCGCCGTTGATCAGGGGCCAGCGGTAGCCCGCGGCCCGCTGCGCCACCCGCCACTCGCCCGCCGGCCGGTCGTGCAGGATCTCGAACTCCCGCTCGGGCGTCCGCTTCAGCTCGGCGACGTCGTAGACCGCGATGTCGGCCGGCGCGCCTTTCGCGCAGGAAGCCGCGGTCGATGACGCTGGGATCGCTCATCAGCGGCCCGATCAGCTGGGGATCGCCGTTGCGACGCCGCCGCGAATAATGATGGCGTAGTCCATGGCCGTTTCCTGCCGCGCTGGCGGACGATTTCTTGATGGGCGGCGCCGACTACGCGCCCCATTCAAGTATCCGTCAACCGGGATCGGCCGGCCGGCCGGCGGCTACTTCGGCGGCGGGCTGGTCTCGACCTTCAGGAAGGCGATCACGTCGCGGCGGTCGTTGGCGTCGGGCATGCCGATGAAGGTCATCTTGGTGCCCGCCAGCACGGCGTGCGGGTTGGTGATCCAGGTGTTGATGCGCGGCGCGTCCCACACCCAGCCGGCGTTCTTCAGGTCGTCGGAGTAGGTGAAGCCCGGCTTCGAGCCGGCCTTGCGCCCGAAGATGCCCCAGAGGTTGGGGCCGGTCATGTCGTCGCCGCCCTGGTTCAGCGTATGGCAGGCGCGGCAGACGGCGAACTTCGCCTCGCCGTTCGAGAGGTCGGCGTTCGCGTAGGCCGGCGGCAACTCGGCGATCAGCGCCTTCTTCTGCGCGTCGGTCAGCCCCTCCGGGCCGCCCTCGGTCGACGCGGGCGCCGCCGCCGGGGCTGCGTTCGTCGCGGTCGAGCTCGGCTGGCCGCAGGCCGCCAGCGCCAGCGCGGCGCCGGCGAGCAATCCAAGGCGTGCGGTCGTGGCGCTGAAGCTCATGAGTCTCCCCTTGCTGAAGGCGCGCGCAAACTAGCGGCGGCGGTCCGGTTGGCAATGGGCGCGCTTCGCCGCGGCGGCGCAGCGGAACCGGAGCGGCCCGCCGAAGGTTCAGCCGGCGGCTGCGGGTGCTCGAAGGCGGGAGATCGCCATGCAACGCATGCTTCCACTCACCCTGGCTTCGGGCGCGACCGTCGCGCTCCTCGCCGCCGGGGGCGCCTACGCCGCCACACCTGGCGGCATGGGCGGCGGCATGGGCGCGCCGAGCGGCGGGCCCGCGACCTCCGCCTTGCCGCCGAGGTCCGACGCGCCGGCCGCCTCCGCCGCGTCGGAGCTGAAGGAAGGGATGACCGTCAAGGACAGCGCCGGCGTCACCGTCGGCAAGATCAGCAAGGTCGGCCGCTCGGGCGGCGCGCCCGCCGCGCTCGTCGAGGTCGACGGCAAGACCGTCGTGGTGATGGGCTCGACGCTCAAGGTCTCCGGCGACACGGCGACGAGCACCCAGACCAAGGAACAGATCAAGG
>Ga0134125_10009279_pt1 | contig 11079 bp, 11 predicted proteins | sample KB31751_FD_96464 | JGI IMG/M metagenome (GOLD analysis project Ga0134125, IMG submission 96464) | Terrestrial soil microbial communities with excess Nitrogen fertilizer from Kellogg Biological Station, Michigan, USA - KB3-175-1 | ecosystem: Environmental > Terrestrial > Soil > Unclassified ...
TCGTAGCGGTAGCGCGGCACGATCGCCTTCGCCATCGCAAACAGGAAGAACATGAAGAACAGTTTCAGCGCGAACCAGATCACGCCGGGGATCCAGTTGAACGGCGGCAAATCCACCGGCGGCAGCCAGCCGCCCAGGAACAGGATGGTCGCCATCGCACACATGGTGGCGATGGCGACATATTCGCCGAGCATGAACAACAGATAAGGCGTCGAGCCGTATTCCACCATGAAACCCGCGACGAGCTCGGATTCGGCCTCGACCAGGTCGAACGGCGGCCGGTTGGTTTCCGCGAGCGCGGAGACATAGAACACCACGAACATCGGGAACAGCGGCCAGACATACCAGTTCAGGATGGTGAGCCGCGGCAAGCCGATCAGGCTCGCAAAGCCGTGCAGCTTCTGCGCTTCCACCAGCGCCGAGAGGTTGAGAGAGCCGGCGCACAAGAGCACGGTGATGATGACGAAGCCGATCGAGACCTCGTAGGACACCATCTGCGCCGCCGAGCGAAGCGCGGCAAGGAACGGGTATTTCGAGTTCGACGACCAGCCGGCCATGATGATGCCGTAGATCGACAACGAGGAGATCGCGAAGATGTAGAGGATGCCGACATTGATGTCGGAGATCGCCCAGCCGAAATTGGTCGGGATCACTGCCCAGGCCGCGAGCGCAAGCACGCAGGAGACCAGCGGCGCCAGCAGGAACACACCCTTGTTGGCGCCGGCTGGAATGGTCGGCTCCTTCAGCACGAACTTCAGAAGGTCGGCGAAGGATTGCAGAAGGCCCCAGGGGCCGACGACGTTCGGGCCGCGCCTGATCTGCACCGCCGCCCAGATCTTGCGGTCGGCAAGCAGGATATAGGCGATCGCGATCAGAAGCACGACAAGCAGCAGCACGCTCTCCGCGACCATCACGATCAGCGGCCAGAGGAAGCCGGTCCAAAATGAGCTTGCGAGGAAATCGGCCATCGGGTCACGCTCATTCTGCTGCTTGCGCGGTCGGGGCTTGCGCGGTTGGAACTTGGCCGAGCGCAAAATTCACTGCGGCGTCGGCATGGATCAGGGTGGTGTCGAAGAGCGGAAGCGGCGAGTTAGCCTCGCTGAGCAGCATGCCCACCTCGGTGCACCCCAGCACGAGGCAATCAGCGCCCTTTGCGGCGAGCCGCCGCGCGACATCGACATAGGCGGCGCGCGAGGCCTCGGTCACGCGTCCGACGCAGAGCTCGTCATAGATGATCTGGTGCACCAGCGCGCGGTCGGCTTCATCCGGCGTGATCGGTTCAAGACCGAATTTCTCGCGGAGGCGCCCGGTGTAGAAATCCTGCTCCATGGTGAAGCGGGTCGCCATGATCGCAGGCCGGCGCTTCCCGGCCTCGCAAATTTTCGCCGCAGTCGCATCGGCAATGTGCAGGAAGGGAATGCCGATCGCCCCTTCGATCGCGTCGGCCACCTTGTGCATGGTGTTGGTGGCAAGCACGATCACCTCGGCCCCCGCCGCCTCGAGGCGCTGGGCGATCGCGGCAAGATAAGCGCCCGCCTCGTGCCAGCGGTCCTCGGCCTGCATCTCGGCAATCGGCGCAAAATCGACCGACCACATCAGGATTTCGGCCGAGTGCAAGCCACCGAGCGCCTCGCGGACGCGCTCGTTCAGCCGCGCATAATAATGCGCGGTCGATTCGCAACTCATGCCACCGATGAGGCCGATCACCTTCATCGCTTCACTCCGCCGCCGTCAGCATGCGCTTCGAGGCAAGGGTCGAACATTCGGCCATCACCGCCGACGCGCGCGCGATCGGGTTGGTCAGATAGAAATCCTCGACCGAAGACTTGAACGGGGTTTTCTCGACGCTGCCGCCCTTGCCCGCCAGCACCTTGATGTCGGATGCCCTGCCCTGCTCGATCTGGTCAATCCGGATCAGATGCGCAGCCTGCTTGAAGATCGCCTGGCGCAGCGCATGCTGGCTATCGTAGGGCAGCTTCTTGCCCATCACATCCGACAGCGCACGAATGATGGCCCAATCCTCGCGCGCTTCGCCCGGCGGGAACGCCGCGCGGCCTGCGATCTGCACGCGGCCCTCGGTGTTGACGTAGATTGCCGATTTCTCGGTGTAGGCCGCGCCGGGCAGGATCACGTCGGCGCGGTGCGCGCCCTTGTCGCCGTGCGTTCCGATATAGACCACGAAGGTGGCCTCAGGCACGTTGATCTCATCGGCTCCGAGCAGGAACAGGATATCGAGGGTGCCGAAAGTCGTCATCTGCGCCGCGCTCAGCCCCCCTGTGCCAGGCGAAAAACCGATATCGAGCGCGCCGACGCGCGATGCCGTATCATGCAGGACCGCAAAGCCGTTCCAGCCGTCCTTGACCGCGCCGACATTGGAGGCGAGCTTCGCAGCGAGCGCGAGCACCGCTGCGCCGTCGTGCCGCGCGGTGGCCCCCCCTCCAATCAACACGATCGGATGCTGGGCGTTCTTCAAGACGTCGACGAATGAACCCTTGCCACCAGCGAGTTCGGCAAGCGAGTCCGTGCCAGCGCCGAGATAATCGTAATCGTAGGTTAAATCGGCTCTGGCACCGATCAGGCCGACCTTGAGCTGACCGGTACGCCAGCGCTTGCGGATGCGCGCGTTGAGGACGGCAGCCTCCTTGCGCGGGTTCGAGCCGATGATCAGGAGCGCATCCGCCTGATCGAGGCCGGCAATGGTCGGATTGAAGAGGTAGGACGCGCGGCCTGCCTTCGGGTCGAAGGCATCCCCGCCCTGCACCGCAACGTTGGTCGAGCCGCATCTGGCAAGCAGCTCCTTCAGCGCAAACATCTCTTCCACGGCCGCGAGGTCGCCCGCGATGGCGCCGAAGCGCTTGCCATCGATGCGGCCGGTCCTGGCTGCGATCGCGCTGAATGCTTCGGTCCAGGACGCAGGCCGAAGTTTGCCGGACTCGCGGATGTAGGGCCGGTCGAGCCGCTGCGTGCGCAAGCCGTCGACGACATGGCGGGTCTTGTCGGAAATCCATTCCTCGTTCACGGCCTCGTTGATACGCGGCAGGATGCGCATCACCTCGCGGCCGCGGGTGTCGACGCGGATCGCCGAGCCGACGCCGTCCATCACGTCGACTGACTGCGTCTTGCCGAGCTCCCAGGGCCGCGCCGCGAAGGCATAAGGCTTTGAAGTCAGCGCGCCGACGGGGCAGATATCGACGAGATTGCCCTGCAGCTCGGAGGTCAGCGCGTGCTCGAGATAGGTCGTGATCTCCATGTCCTCGCCGCGGCCGGTCGCGCCCATCTCGGGGGCGCCGGCGACTTCGGCGCAGAAGCGAATGCAGCGCGTGCATTGGATGCAGCGGTTCATGGAGGTCTTGACCAGCGCGCCCAGATATTTGTCGTCGACGGCGCGCTTGTTCTCGGCGAAGCGGCTGGTGTCGACACCGTAGCCCATCGCCTGGTCCTGCAGGTCGCACTCGCCGCCCTGGTCGCAGATCGGGCAGTCCAGCGGATGGTTGATCAACAGGAACTCCATCACGCCTTCGCGTGCCTTCCTCACCATCGGCGAGCGCGTGGAAACTTCAGGCGGCTCGCCCTTGGGACCGGGACGGCAGTCGCGCACGCCCCACGCGCAGCTTGCGACCGGCTTCGGCCCACCCTTCAATTCGACAAGGCACATCCGGCAATTGCCGGCGATGGACAGCCGCTCGTGGTAGCAGAAGCGCGGAATCTCGGCGCCCGCGGCCTCGCACGCCTGCAGAAGCGTGTACTCCGGCGGCACATCGATCTCTTTGCCATCGACGATGATCTTGGTCATTGCGTCAAAATCTCTTTCAGTGCCGCGATCCGATCGACCTTCTCGTGGAGCCGACGAAGATACACGAGCACGATGTTATCCCGTTCGCTCGCCATGCGCCTACTCCGCCGCAGCTATGTTGACGGGGTCGAGGACGCCGGCATCGTCGATGTCGGCTTTATGCGAATACTCGTCGATGCGTGCTTCGATCTCGTGACGGAAATGCGCGATCAGGCCCTGGATGGGCCAGGCCGCGGCATCGCCGAGCGCGCAGATGGTATGGCCTTCGACCTGCTTGGTGACTTCGAGCAGCATGTCGATCTCGCGCTTGTGCGCGCGGCCCTCGGCCATCCGGGTCAACACCCGCCACATCCATCCTGTTCCCTCGCGGCAGGGCGTGCACTGGCCGCAACTCTCATGCTTGTAGAAATAGGAGATGCGCGCGATCGCACGGATCAGGTCTGTCGACTTGTCCATCACGATCACGGCCGCCGTGCCGAGACCCGAGCGCAGCTTGCCGAGGCTGTCAAAATCCATCGGAGTATCGATGATCTGCTCGGCCGGCACCATGCGCACCGAGGAACCGCCGGGAATGACCGCCTTCAGATTGTCCCAGCCGCCGCGGATGCCGCCGCAATGCCGCTCGATCAGCTCGCGGAACGGGATCCCCATCGCCTCTTCGACGTTGCAGGGACGCTCGACATGGCCGGAGATGCAGAACAGTTTGGTGCCGACATTGTTGGGGCGGCCGATCGCGGAGAACCAGGCAGCGCCGCGGCGCAGGATGTCGGGCGCGACCGCGATCGACTCGACGTTGTTCACGGTGGTCGGGCAACCGAACAAGCCGACATTCGCCGGGAATGGCGGCTTCAGCCGCGGCTGGCCCTTCTTGCCTTCGAGGCTTTCCAGGAGCGCCGTCTCTTCGCCGCAGATATAGGCGCCGGCGCCGTGGGTGACATAAAGATCGAACGGCCAGCCGTTGACGTTGTCCTTGCCGATCAGCTTCGCCTCATAGGCCTGATCGACGGCAGCCTGCAGGTGCTCGCGCTCGCGGATGAACTCGCCGCGCACATAGATGTAGCAGGCATGCGCGCCCATCGCGAAGCTCGCGAGCAGGCAGCCCTCGACGAGCAGATGCGGGTCGTACCGCATGATCTCGCGGTCCTTGCAGGTGCCGGGCTCGGACTCGTCGGCATTGACCACGAGGTAGCTCGGCCGGCCGTCCTTGGATTCCTTCGGCATGAACGACCATTTCATGCCGGTCGGAAAGCCTGCGCCGCCGCGGCCGCGCAAGCCCGATGCCTTCATCTCGTTGACGATCCAGTCGCGGCCCTTGTCGATGATCGCCTTGGTGCCGTCCCATGCGCCACGCTTGCGCGCGCCCTCGAGCCCCCAATCATGGAGGCCATAGAGGTTCTTGAAGATACGATCCTTGTCGTCGAGCATAACTGAAGAGCTTCTCCGGTCAGCGGTTCACGCGCGCGTGCCGCATCAGGTGACTTCTTTGAGCGTGGTCGGCCCGGTGATGGGCGCGGAAAACTGGCGGCCGTTCTGCGGGCCGGGTTTCGGCGGATTGCCCGAGGCAAAACCATCGAGCACCTTGCCAAAACTCTCCTTGGTCAGGTCCTCGTACGTATCCTTCCAGATCAGCACCATCGGCGCGTTCACGCAGGCACCCAGGCACTCCACCTCCTCCCAGCTGAAATTGCCGTCCTTGGAGAGGTGGAAGGGGTCGTGATGGATGCGGCTCTTGCAAACGTCGATGATGTCACCCGCGCCGCGCAACCGGCACGGCGTCGTGCCGCAGACCTGTACGTGCGCCTTCTTGCCGACGGGAGAGAGCTGGAACATCGTGTAGAAGGTCGCGATCTCCAGCATGCGGATGTAGGGCATGTCCAGGAGGTCGGCGACGGCGCGGATGGCGGCTTCCGACACCCAGCCCTCGTGCTGCTCCTGCACGCGCCACAGGATCGAGATCGCCGCCGAGGCCTGACGGCCGGGCGGATATTTGGCGACCTCCTTCTTGGCCCAGGCGAGGTTCTCGTCGGTGAACGTGAAGCTCGCAGGCTGCAATTCCTTCGGGGCGAGGCGGCGAACGGACATCTTGCTCTAGTCTTTCATTGCATGCGGTGCGCGGCATTCGCGTTCAGTATGTTGATACGGTTCTGCCAGAACGCGCTTGCGGTGCCAAATACGTTGTAGCCGACGTGGGAGGAAACCTTGATGCGGTCGAGGATCGACAGTTCCTTGATCGTCTCGAGCCGGCTGGAGCGAGGATCATAGACCATCAGCGTCAGCGGCGTCTTTTCCAGGATATAGCGCGACACCGTGTGCTCGGGGTCATTACCGTGCTCCTCGCACAGCACGACGCTGTCGGTCTGCAGAAGCCGCGAGCCGCCCTTGATCGCCTCGATCTCGACGCCCTCGACGTCGAGCTTGATGAGGTATTTGCCGTTCAGCGGGACCTTGCCGTCGTCGATCAGGTTGTCGAGCGCGATCAGCGGGACCTCTTCGCCGCCGCTGTTGCGCCCGGCGATGCTGAACGCCTCGTGCTTGGTGCCGGTGAGATGCGCGGTGCCGCGAGCCGAGCCGATGGCGCATTTCATCAGCTCGAAGCGATCGTTGTTGACGCGAGCGTTGTTGGCGAGCTTCGGAAAATTCTGCGACGACGGCTCGATCGCAATCGCCTTGTGCGAGCCGTACGGGTTGCTGGAAACCAGCACCGACCAGTAGCCGTAATTGGCACCGCAATCGATCAGCGTGTAGTCGACATCCGCGGAGTCGCGGAACAGCAACTCCAATTCATCCTCGTAGTGGTAGGAGCGGTTGAGCAGCTTGCTCCAATAGCCGTCGCCATAGGGAAATTCGAACACCGCATCCGAGTTGAGCTTGATCGCGATATTGCGCTGCGGCAACGTCTTGCGCAGCAGGTTGGCGCAAGAGCTGTAGCCGCGATGGGAGAAGTGCGAGGAAATTTTCGAGCCCGTCGCCAGCGCCAGCGCAGCCGTCCGCTCCCACAGGTTGGCTCCTTCCAGAGCCCCTGAGGCACGGTCAAACTGGATGGGCGCGGGCGGTGTCACCGATCAACCTCACCGAACACGATATCGAACGAGCCCAGGATCGCCGAGACGTCGGCCAGGAGATGGCCCCTGCAGACGAAATCCATCGCCTGCAGATGCGCAAAACCGGGCGCGCGGATCTTGCACTTGTAGGGCTTGTTGGTGCCGTCCGCGACGAGATAGACGCCGAACTCGCCCTTGGGCGCCTCGACCGCGGCATAGACCTCGCCGGGGGGCACATGAACGCCCTCGGTGTAGAGCTTGAAGTGGTGGATCAACGCCTCCATCGAGCGCTTCATCTCGCCGCGGCGCGGCGGCACGATCTTGTTGTCCTGGACTACGACGGGGCCCTGCCCGTCCGGCGCTTTGAGCTTCTGGATGCACTGCCTCATGATGCGCACCGACTGGCGCATCTCTTCCATGCGGATCAGGTAGCGATCGTAGCAGTCGCCGTTCTTGCCGATCGGAATGTCGAAATCCATCTCGGCGTAGCATTCGTAAGGTTGCGCCTTGCGCAGGTCCCAGGCCGCTCCCGAGCCGCGCACCATGACGCCGGAAAATCCCCACTCCCAGGCCTGTCGCAGCGTCACCACGCCGATATCCACATTGCGCTGCTTGAAGATGCGGGTTTCCGTGAGCAGCCGATCGAGATCATCGACCACTTTCAGGAACGGATCGCAGAACGCCTCGATATCGTCGATCAGTTTCAGCGGCAGATCCTGGTGCACGCCGCCGATGCGGAAGAAGGCGGCATGCATGCGCGAGCCGGAAGCGCGCTCGTAGAACACCATCAGCTTTTCGCGCTCTTCAAAGCCCCACAAGGGCGGGGTCAGCGCGCCGACATCCATCGCCTGCGTGGTGACGTTGAGCAGGTGTGAAAGCAGCCGCCCGATCTCGCAATAGAGCACGCGGATCAGTTGGCCGCGGCGCGGCACCTCGATGCCGAGCAGCTTTTCGGCCGCCAGACAGAAGGCATGCTCCTGGTTCATCGGCGCGACGTAGTCCAGCCGGTCGAAATACGGGATCGCCTGCAGATAGGTCTTGTGCTCGATCAGCTTTTCCGTGCCGCGGTGAAGCAGGCCGATGTGCGGATCGACCCGCTCGACCACCTCGCCGTCCAGTTCCAGCACGAGACGCAACACCCCGTGCGCGGCCGGGTGCTGCGGTCCGAAATTGATGGTGAAATTGCGCAGGTGTTGGGGTTGCTCGTTCATGGTCAGGCCTTCGGCCCTGCTTTCTCATCGCCCGGCAGCACTGGATAGTCAGCGCCTTCCCAGGGAGACAGAAAATCGAATTTGCGGAATTCCTGATTGAGCCGCACGGGCTCGTACAGCACGCGCTTCTCCTGATCGTCGTAGCGCACCTCGACAAAGCCAGTCAGCGGGAAATCCTTGCGCAGCGGATGGCCCTCGAAGCCATAGTCGGTCAGGATGCGGCGCATGTCGGGATGGCCGGTGAAGATCACGCCATAGAGGTCATAGGCCTCACGCTCGAACCAGTCCGCGCCCGGAAAGACCTCGATGATCGAGGGCACCTGCGTGGTTTCATCCGCCTCGGCGCGGATGCGGATGCGCGTATTCAGGGTCGGCGACAACAGGTGATAGACCACGTCGAAGCGCTTCTCGCGGCCGGGATAATCGACTGCGGTGACGTCGGTGATGTTGACGAAGCGGCAGGACGCATCGTCGCGGAGATATTTGACCACCTCGACGATCTTTTCGGCTTGCACCGTCACGGTGAGCTGGTTGAAGGCAACCGAATGCCCCGTGGCCGCGCCCGCAAGCGCGCTCACGATCGTCTGGCCCAAGGCGTCGAGCTTGCCGTCGTCCATTGACAAAACCTTTAGCGTTCGATGGTGCCGATGCGGCGGATCTTCTTCTGCAACAGCAGCACGCCGTAAAGCAGCGCTTCCGCCGTCGGCGGGCAGCCTGGCACGTAGATGTCGATCGGGACGATCCGGTCGCAGCCGCGCACGACCGAGTAGGAATAGTGGTAGTAGCCGCCGCCGTTGGCGCAGGAGCCCATCGAGATCACATAGCGTGGCTCGGGCATCTGGTCGTAAACCTTGCGCAGCGCCGGCGCCATCTTGTTGGTCAGCGTGCCTGCAACGATCATCACGTCGGACTGGCGCGGCGAGGCGCGCGGGGCAAAGCCGAAGCGCTCCACATCATACCGCGGCATCGAGACCTGCATCATCTCGACGGCGCAGCACGCGAGGCCAAACGTCATCCACATCAACGAGCCCGTGCGGGCCCAGGTGATGAGGTCATCGGCGGCCGCCACGAAGAAGCCCTTGTCCGAGAGCTCGTGATTGACCTCGCGGAAATAGGGATCGTTGCCGCCAACCGGCCTGCCGGTTGCGGGATCCAGAATGCCCTTCGGTGCCGGCGCGATCGCCGGTCCTGCTGACGTCGTGGGGCTCAATCCCATTCGAGCGCGCCTTTCTTCCATTCATATGCAAAGCCGACCGTGAGCACGGCCAGGAACACCACCATCGACCAGAACCCCGTCGCGCCGAGCTTGCCGAATGCGACCGCCCACGGGAACAGGAACGCCACCTCGAGGTCGAAGATGATGAAGAGGATCGCAACCAGGTAGAAGCGGACGTCGAACTTCATGCGCGCGTCGTCGAAAGCGTTGAAGCCGCACTCATAGGCCGACAGCTTTTCCGGGTCGGGCTGCCGGAACGCGACCAGGAACGGCGCAACCAGGAGCGCCAGGCCGATCACGCCGGCCACGCCGATAAACACCACGAGGGGGAGATAATTCTGCAGGATGCCCGTCATTGGCACTACCTTGTTTCCGCGGTTTCGAAAGCGGCCGCAGATTCGTCGATTTGGAATGGTTCTGAGGCTTAGCGCAGCGCAACAGGGGGCGCAAGACAACCAATTTTGACGCTCTCCGCGGCATGGGAGAACCCAATTTCGCCCCTCGGAGCCGTGCCGCTGCAATCGCGTCGGCAGTCGCTGGTGGCTGCGCCGCCTCTCGTAATCGAGCTAGGGTCAGCCGAGCTCTTTTTCAACCGCCAACATCGCTTCAGCCTTGCGGGTCAGCCGCTCGATATGCTCCAGCAGCATCTCGACCTCATCGCTATCCAACTGTTCCAACAGGCGCTGGTTGCGTTCACGAGCACCCGCGACGATAGCGTCATGGGCGGCAAGCCCGGTGCGGGTGAGCGAGACCAGCGCTTCCCGATTGTCCCGCGGATTGACCGCCTTGGCGACCAGCTTACGCGACACCAGGACGGCCAGCGCCCGGCTGATCTGGCCCTTGTCCATGCCGACCGCCTCGGCCAGCCGAACGACGCTCATCGGGCGCCGGCGGCCGAGCGAGGCTACCAGTCCAAATTCCACCGACGACAGCCCTGCGAGGCGCTTGTAGCGCAGGATCGCTCCCCGCTTCAGCAAATTGGCGAGCACCATCAGCCGGGACGACATCATCGCGGTGATGGGGGCCAGTTCCTTGTCCGGCGCCGGCGCGGTGCCCGCTTCGGCCGGTTCGGCTGGCTTCGGTTTCCGTCTCATCCAGGAATGTCTGCCAACAAAGCAGGCCGCTGCCAAGCGTCAATCGTTGACATTGTCATCGACCTAGCCTCATCTGTTGCCAATCAAGCCAGGCAAGCAGCCGGGAGGAAGCGGCGATGACCATCACCCAGCGTGACCGCGATCTCGGCACCGCCTACGCCATGGAGCCGCCGACCACACGGTTCGAATTGACCGCGGTCGGGCGCGGCACGCCGATGGGCGAGTTGTTGCGTCGCTATTGGCACCCCGTCGGCCTGACCTCCGACGCGGCCGATGTCCCCAGGAAAGTCAGGGTGCTGGGCGAGGATTTGGTCCTGTTTCGTGACCGGCTCGGCCGCGCCGGCCTGCTCCACGCCCGCTGCTGCCACCGCGGCACCACGCTCTATTACGGCAAGGTCGAGGACGATGGTCTGCGCTGCTGCTACCACGGCTGGAAGTTCGATGCCGAGGGCCGTTGCCTGGAGCAGCCCTGCGAACCCGAAGGCGGCCTGTTCAAGGAGAAAGTGCGCCAGCCCTGGTATCCCCTTCAGGAGCGCTACGGGCTGATCTTCGCCTATATGGGCCCGGCCGATAAACGCCCCGTGCTGCCGCGCTACGACTGTCTTGAGAACATGGACGACGGCGAGTTCGTCGAAGCCGACGATTCGTCGATCGGCAGCGGCGGGCCGGCCATGATCCCCTGCAACTGGCTGCAGCATTTCGAGAATGTGGTCGATCCCTATCA
>Ga0134125_10009280_pt1 | contig 11078 bp, 7 predicted proteins | sample KB31751_FD_96464 | JGI IMG/M metagenome (GOLD analysis project Ga0134125, IMG submission 96464) | Terrestrial soil microbial communities with excess Nitrogen fertilizer from Kellogg Biological Station, Michigan, USA - KB3-175-1 | ecosystem: Environmental > Terrestrial > Soil > Unclassified ...
CCCCGCTGAACATGATCGCCCGTGGCTACCAGGACTGGGCGTGCGTGGCAACCGACCTGGGCGACGGCCCGGTGGCGGTCTGGTCGCTGGTCGCGATGGACCGGGACCGCTGGCTGCTGCCCGGCATGCGGGTGACGATCGACGTCGACATGCCCCGGGTCGGCGGCACGACCTGCTTCGCCGTCGATCCGGCGACGGTCCCGAAGGCGAAGCCCGCGACGCTGCCGGATTTCGTCGAGCCTGCCCTGCCGTCGGCCGTGGAGATGGCGCCGTCGGGCGCCGACTGGGTGCATGAGATCAAGTATGACGGCTATCGGGTTCAGGTTCACATCGAAAGCGGGCGCGTCATCTTGCGTACACGCACGGGCCTTGATTGGACCGACCGCTTTCCCGTCATCGCCAAGGCCGTCACGAGCCTGCCGGTGAGATCGGCGCTCATCGATGCCGAGATCGTCGCGCAGACCGAGACCGGCGTCGCCAGCTTCACGGCGCTCGTCGATGCGCTGAAGACGGGCAAGGGTGGTGATCTCGTGCTCTATGCCTTCGATCTCCTCTACCTCGACGGCTACGACCTGCAGGAAGCGCCGCTGAAGGAGCGTAAGACCGCGCTCGGCGAGGTCATCGCCGCCAAGGGCGAGGACGGGCGCATCCGCTTCAGCGACCACCTGCCCGGCGACGGAGAGACGATCTTCCGCCACGCAAGCCGGCTCGGGCTCGAAGGGATCGTGTCGAAGCGGCTGTCCTCACCCTATCGCTCGGGCCGGGTGACGAGCTGGGTGAAGCTCAAATCCACGGATCGCAAGCCGTTCGTGATCGCGGGCTACGTGCCCTCCACCGTCGACAAGAAGTCGATCGGAGCGTTGGTGCTCGGCGAATTTGTTGCGGGCAAGCTGGTTCCGTCGGGCCATTGCGGCAGCGGCTTCAGCGCGGCGACGGCACGCGAACTCTGGGAGAAGCTCGATCCGCTGCGCACGAAGACTGCGCCTCTGCAGGACGAGACGGCGGTGGCGAAGGGCGCCAAGTGGGTCGAGCCGATGCTGGTGGCGGAGATCGAGTATCGCACGCGCACCGGGACCGACATCATCCGTCACGCCACCTTCCGCGAACTCGTCGAGGGCGCGGATCCGAAGAAGATCACGCGCGAGCGTTCGACGCGGACCAAGCAGACGACGGACGCGACGCGGACGGTGCGGCTGACCAATCCGGGGCGGCTGCTGTGGCCGGAGCAGGGCATCACCAAAGAGGGGCTGGCCGATTTTTATGCGGAGATCGCCGACTGGATCCTGCCGCATGTCGTCGGACGCCCGCTCAGCCTCGTGCGCTGCCCCGACGGCGTGAACAGGCAATGCTTCTTCCAGAAGCATCGCTGGGCCGGCTTGGGCAAGGCGGCGCGGGACGTGCCGGTTTCGAACGAGAAGGAACCGTCGCTCGCCATCGACGATCTCACGGGGCTGCTGGAGTTCGTCCAGGCCAGCGTGCTCGAGATCCATCCCTGGGGGTCGCAGGCCGATCATCCGGAGCTGCCGGATCGCGCCACGATCGATCTTGACCCCGGCGACAACGTGCCGTGGGACCAGGTGATCGCGGCCGCGCTGGAGGTCCGCAGCCGGTTGTCGGACCTTGGGCTGCAAAGTTTCGTGAAGACGACGGGTGGCAAGGGCCTGCACGTCGTCTTCCCGCTGGCGCCGAAGGCCGATTGGGACACCGTGAAGGGCTTCACCCAATCGTTCGCCGAGGGGATGGCCGCCGCGCGGCCGGATCGCTACACCGCCAACATGGCGAAGCGCGAGCGCCAGGGCCGCATTTATGTCGACTATCTCCGCAATGGCATGGGGGCGACGGCAGTGGCGGCCTATTCAACCCGCGCGCGGCCCGGCGCGGCCGTGTCGACGCCGCTGGCCTGGGACGAACTCGGTCCCGCCATCCGGGCGAACCATTTCACAGTAGAGAACCTGCCGAAGCGGCTCGCCGTCCTGGATGAGGATCCATGGGAGGGATACGCTTCGTTGCGACAGTATCTGCCCACCGCAGTGGCAGTCCCGAAACGCAAACTGGCATCGACTGCGATAGCGGCAATGTCTGCTGTATCGTCGGAAAATGTCCAGCGGCTGGTGCCCGACGCCGTCGTGCCATCACGAGAAGAGTTAACCGCCTATTGGAAGACAGTCGCGAAAGAGGCCCTCGAGTATATCGGCCGCCGTCCGCTCAAGCTCGTCCGCCATGTCGACGGCATCACGTTCTTCCATCAGGGCCGTTTGCCTCCCGTGCCGGATGCCGTCCATCAACTTCGCATCGAGACCCGTGCTGGTGGCGAGGGTGTCCGACTGTGGGTCGACAGCCTTGAGGGTCTGCTGGGACTACTCGAGATTGGCGTCGTGGAAATCCATCCCTGGGGTTCGACCGTCGATGACCTCGAGCACCCCGATACGCTCATCTTCGCGCTCGAGCCGGACGATGCCGACTGGAAGTCCGTCGTGGAGGCGGCGCTGCGATTGCGTGATCTTCTCCACCATGAGAGTCTTGACAGCTGGCCGAAGCTGACGGGCACCGGCGTCCATGTGATGGTACCGGTGGTGCCGGATCTCCATTGGAACGAGGCGCATAACTACAGCAAGGGCATCGCGGAGATGCTTGCTGCGATCGCGCCCGAGCGCTACGCGACGACGCCGTCGCGCGACGGGAGGAATGGCCGGCTCTATATCAATTGGCTTTGCAATAGCCGCGGCAACACGTCGATCGGCGCCTACTCGCCCATCGCCCGCCGTGGGTTCCCAATTGCCGTTCCGATCAGCTGGCGGAAGCTGGAAAACGGCGTTGACCCCAATGCATTCACCATCGCGCAGCCCGGCTCACGGCGGGCGCCGAAGAAGCGAGGAAACTAGCCTAACGGCTGCAGTAGCCGGCTCCGACCGATCAAACTGCGCGCGGCGGCATGTGATTCGGCACGGACGGCAAACTCGGCTTGGACGGACGCCTATGCGAGGGTCGGGTGCAGATTCTGCGGGTCGCGGTGGCAACGCCGGCGTGACAGCGGTCACAGAAATCGCGGGCGGGTTGGCTTAGGATCGGTAGACGCAGACCTGCGCGGAAGGATGGTCGATATGGCTTTCAACTGGATTGCGCCGTTCGGCCCGATTGTGGGGCCCTACATCGCCCAGAGTGTCCTCGCGCAGGCCGGCATGTATGGCGGCTACGAGCTGCGCTGGACCGACAACGACAAGGCGAAGAAATGGGGCGGCAAGGTGCACAAGGGCGCCGCCGCCGGCGACTTCGTCCATGAGCTGCAGGACGACCTGACGAAGGTCGGCTGCTACGACGCCAAGCTCGACGGCGACTATGGCGGCGGCACGCGCGACGCGGTGAAGCGCTTCCAATGGTGCGTGTCGAAGGCAACGCACAAGTCCTCGATTCGTTCGTCGCTGCTGAAGGAGATCGTGAACGACGGCATGGTCTTCGTCACCGGCAACACCGACTTCGCCACCGCCCGCCATCTCAAGGCCTGGGTCAAGGACGGCTTCGAGGTGACGGGCACGCTGCGGGTGGTCGCCTTCAGCAAGTTCAGCGAGTTCCGCAAGAGCGCCGACTTCACCAAGCTGGACGACCCCTCGATCGGCGCCGACGACTTCGTCGTGCACAAGGACTTCGTGTCCTCGCTCGGGGACATCAATCAGGCGGCCGTCGACGCCGGCATCGTGTTCCAGGTCAACCAGACCATGCGGATCGCCGGCGCGCCGGTGGGCGGCGCCGTGGTGGAGCCGGCCTCCAGCTCGCAGCACTTGATCGGCAACGCCATCGATTGGAATATCATCGACGGCGGCAAGACGATCCATTCCAGCAAGATGAAAAGGGCCGACCTAGCGCAGGCGCCGAAGGACTTCATCACCAAGGTGAAGGCGGCCGGTCTGCGCTGGGGCGGCGACTGGGAGAAGCGCGATCCCATCCACTTCGATGCCTTCCTCGACCCGAAGGGACCGGACTTCAAGATCCTCTACTTCCTCAACCAGCGGACCATTCAGCGCAAGCAACCGATCCTGAGGGCGACGTGAAATGACGACAGCATTGCGCAGGCTGCTTTTCGTTCTCCTGGCCTTTGTCGCCATAGCGGGCAGCGGCGGCGCGTCGGCGGGCGGCGACGAGGACAAGGCGCAGGCGGTCCGTGATGCGCTGGCGGCCGGACAGCCCGTCGTTCTCGCCCTGGCCAAGAAGCTGCCGGCCGCCGACAGCGGCGACGAGACCGACGCCGACTGGGCGCACCATCTGAACGACTTCGCCGGCGCCCATGGGCGCTACAAGGTCGTGGCGATGAGTGCGGCCGAGGCGCGCAAGCTGCTGGCGAAGGTGCCGCCGCTCGAGGATTTCTACGCCACGATCTTCGTGCGCTCGACGAAGAGCGCGGTGATCTATGACGGGCCGGTACTGGAGAAATCCGTGTACGACGCGGCCGCCGCCTATCTGGAGGCGCCGCAGGACGGGCAATTCGACGCCGACATGTTCGCGCCGCTCGACTTCCGCTTGAAATAGGGCCGGCGCGAGCCGCCAAGCCCGCACAACTCAAGCCGTCGCACGTTCGTCGGCGAGCAGGCAGTCGTCCGCGAGCGGCGTCACCGGCGAGAAGTCGCGGTGGTGCTGGTAGTCGGGGCGCTTGAAGGTGGTCTGCCGGTTGGCGCCGGGATTGAGGATCAGCGAGAAGATGCGGCGGTCCCAGGGCGACATGTTGGCCGGCGAGCCGTGCACCATGAGATCGCCGAAGATGAGGCCGGTGCCAGCGGGCCCATGGGCGGCGAGGATGCCGCCGGCGTTGGCGAGGCGGGCGACGGCGTCGTTGGGCACGGTCCAGAGCGCGTAGCTGGTGGTAACCGTGTCGAGGCCGGTGGGCGCCGGCCCCGGACGGTGCGATCCCCGGATGAACCAGAGCGGACCGTTGAACTCGCTGACGTCATCGAGGAAGACGTGCAGGTTGAGCGGCTGAGGCCTGGGAATGCCGTCCTCGCGATGGTGGGTGGCGAAATCGTAGTGCCACTGCCAGAGGTCGCCGCCGAAGGCCGCCTTCACATTGACCTTGGCCTGCATGACGTAGAGGTCGTCGTCGCCGAGGATCTGCCGGGCCGGCTCGACGAAGCGGGGATGGCGGACGAGCTTGGCGTAGTCGGGACTGCGCAAGTGTATGCCCATGGCCGTGCGGACCTTGCTGCCGTCCTTCTCGCGGAAGTTGGCAGGCGTGTCCTGGGCGAATACGGCGGGCAGGGCGGCGCGCAGCACAGCCACTTCTGCCGCCGAGAATAGATTTGGCAGGACGAGCACGCCGTCGCGGTGAAATTGCTCAAGCTGGGCGGGAGCGAGGCGCATGGCCGTATCGTCGCCTAACCGCCGGCGCCGATCAAGCCCTCCGGACGGTTACAGACAGTTGCAACCGCACGGCGGACGTGCGGTTGCCCAAATGAAACCGACCGCTGTGACCATGCTCACAGACGAGGGCTTGGCGTGGCGATATCGTTAGCCGCCCCATGAGGAGAGCTGGCGCATGTCGAACAAGCAGGCGATCGAGCGTATCCGGGACGCCGCGCGCAACGACGCTGAGGCGCTGGCGCAGATCTTCGAGGCGACGACGATCAGCGACGACGGCACGCCGCGCGGCCGGTTGAACGCCATCCTGGCAGCCACTGAAAGTTCCATCGTGCCCGGGCTGCAGACCGGCATCACCTTCCACGACATCGGCTTTCGCAGGGAGTTCAAGGATCCCTGGCCGCACAGCGACAACCAGGTGGGCCATTTCCTGACCGCCGTCGGCCTCAGCTTCAATCCGTCCAAGGTCGCGGAAAGCTTTCTGGGCCGCACACTTCGCGATTGGCTCGGCGCCGACGCGGGGCTGACCGACGAGGAGGTGGCAATCCGGCTCTGCGTCGGCCACGAGAAAGCGCCCGACCCTGGGATCGGCACCGCACTCGGCGGCGCTTCCGTCGGTGCCCTCGGCGGGGCCGTCGGCGCCGCCATCGGCGCACCGACGGCAGTGCTGCTCGCCTTCCGCACACAATTCGCGGCGGCTACGGCAGCCGATGTGACGGTGTTCCGAAGCGCCGAAAGCAATCTCGGCAGCGCAACGCCGCTCGATATCGCCGCCGCCAGCGCAACGCTGCGCGGCATCGCCGTCACGCCGACCAACCGCGGCAACAGCTTCGAGGACCTGCTGCTCAGCAACTACGGCTGGCGCCTCGGCCAGATGTTCAGCGACGGCCGCATTACGGCGCGCTCAGTCGCCGCCGCCTGGGTGCGCGCCAATCTGAAGTAGCGCCGCTCGTCATCCGCCGCCGCGGGCGGCATGGATCGCCGGCCGGCGGGCGGACCAGGGCTGGGCCTGCTCCAACGCGGCGGCGAGGCGGAGCAGCTTTGCCTCCTGGCCGAAGCCGGCGACGAACTGCATCCCGATGGGCAGGCCGGCGCTGCTGAATTGCAGCGGCAGCGAGATCGCGGGATGGCCGGTGCCATTGAAGAGGGCGGTGAAGGTCTCGATCGGGGCCAGATGATCGAACAGGTCCTGCACGGTGGCGCCGGGGGCGTCGAGCTCATGGGCGCCGAAGGGCAGCGGCAGGCAGGTGTTGGTCGGCGTCAGCAGGACGTCATAGCCGGCGAGGAACTCAGCGACCGCGCGGGTGACGAGGTTGTAGTGCTCCTCGGCGGCGACGAGATGGGTGGCGGGCAGCGCCTTGCCGGCGACGTAGGTGGCCCAGCTCGTCGTCTGCAGGTTCTGCTCGCTGGGGACGCGGCCGACGGCCTCGGCGATGGCGTCGATGAAGGCGGCAGTGTGGCCCACCCAGAGGTCGATCTGGGCGGCGAGGAAGGCGCCGTAGTCGAAGCGCGGCGTATCCTCGATGACGGTGTGGCCCATCTGCTCCAGCATCTTGGCGGTGGCAGCGACGGCGGCGGCGACCTCGGGATCGAGCGGCAGGCCGGACCACGCCGCGGTGGTGACGGCGATGCGCAGGCGGCCGGGGGCCTGCGCGATCTCCGCCAGGTAGGGCGTGGCGGGGCGCGGGATCTCGAAGGGATCGCCGATGGCGGGACCCTCGACGGCGTCGAGCGCGGCGGCGCAGTCGCGCACGGTACGCATGAGCGCGAAGCCCACGACCATGCCGCTGTAGGGATCGCCGGTGTCCGGACCGAGGGAGATGCGGCCGCGCGTCGGCTTCAGCCCGACCAGGCCGCAGAACGAGGCGGGATTGCGGATCGAGCCGCCGCCGTCGCCGCCGTTGGCGAGCGGCACGATGCCGGCGGCGACGGCGGCCGCCGAACCGCCGCTCGACCCGGCGGTCGTGCGCGCGAGGTCCCAGGGATTGCGTGTCGCGCCGGTGTGGCGTGACACCGTGAGCGCGGCGAGGCCGAACTCGGAGGTGGTGGTGCGGCCGAGATTGATCAGGCCGGCCTGGCGGAAGCGCTGCATCAACACGCTGTCGCGCGCGGGCGTGAAGCCGGCGGCGAGCTGCGAGCCCATCTCGGCCTTCACGCCGGCCTCGATCGGGAAGTCCTTCACCAGGACGGGGACGCCGGCGAAGGGGCCGTCGGACGCCAGCGCGGAGTCGGCGCGCGCCGGGAAGGACTCGATGACCGCATTGAGCTGCGGGTTGAGCTTTTCGATGGCTCGCAGCGCGAGCTGGCAGAGCTCGCGCGGCGTGACTTCCTTGCGGCGCACGAGATCGGCGAGGCCGAGGGCGTCGTAGGAGGCATATTCGCTGAGGTTCATGGGGTGGTCCTAGGGGCAAGACTCGAAGTGATCCCTCTCCCGCGGAGCGGGAGAGGGCTAGGGTGAGGGCTTGTGATTCGATGCCCGCCGACTATTCGCGATAGAGAGCATCGCCATAACAATAGGGACCGAGTCACACACCCTCACCCTAACCCTCTCCCGCTCCGCGGGAGAGGGGACAGGTGTGGTCTGTGTACTCGCGGTGGGTCATCTGCCCTGTCACGGCGTGCTAGTGCCGCCGCTTCTTTGCGCCGCGGCGGTTGCGGTGGGAATCGAGGAACTTCTGGAGGACTGGGAAATACGCGTGGGGTTCCTCCCAGAACGGCATGTGGGAGCTGTTCTTGAAGATGTGGAGCTGGGCGTTCGGCAGGGCGCGCTGCATGGCCATGGCGCAGTTGGGCGTGAGTTCGTCATGCATGCCCGTGAGGATAAGGGAGGGCACGGTGATGCGGTGCATGTCGGGCAGGCGGTCCCAATCCTTGAGCGTGCCGGTGCAGCAGAACTCGTTGGGCCCCCACATGGTGCCGTAGACGTCCTTGCTGACGCCCTCCATCGAGCGCTTGACCGCGAGCGGCCAGGGATCGGCGCGGCAGAGATGGCGATGGTAGAGGATGGTGATGGCGGCGACGTATTCCGGGTGCTCGGTGGTGCCCTGGGCTTCGTGGCGCAGCATCATCGCGACGGTCTCGGCGCCGAGGTCGGCGCGCAGGCGATAGAGCTCGGCGACCGTCTGCGGCACGCTACCGGAGCCGTTGGCGATGATGTAGGTCTTCACGTTGTCGAGATGCTCGAGACAGTATTCGGTGCCGAGCCAGGTGCCCCAGGACTGGCCGAGCAGATGGACGCGGCCGAGGCCGAGGGTGCTGCGCACGGCCTCGACCTCCTCGACGAAGCGGGGGATGTTCCAGAGCGAGTTGTCCTTGGGCTTGCTGGAGCGGCCGCTGCCGAGCTGATCATAGACCACCACGCGGTAGCCGTGATCGGCGAGAAAGCTGTGGCTGTCGCGCACATAGTCGCAGGTGCAGCCGGGGCCGCCATGCAGGCCGAGCAGGACCTCGTCGCCCTTGCCGAAGGAATAGACGGCGACCTGGCCGCCGGGAACGTTGACGCGGATGAATTCGTCGGGCTTTCGATAGCTCGCCATGGCTGGCTTCCCCCTCTGTCAGTGCTTGTTGGTTTTCATGCGTGGCGAGTCGCCGGATCGCCCGGCGTCGGCTGGGTGATGCGCGGGATGGCCGCCAGCAGCTCGCGCGTATAGGCCTCGCGCGGCGCCGCGAAGATGTCCGCCGTGGTGCCGTATTCGACCAGGCGGCCCTGGCGCATGACGGCGACGCGCTCGCACAGATGCCGCACCACGGCCAGATCGTGCGAGATCAGCACCATCGACAGGTTCATGACCTCGCGCAGCTTCCGGAACAGGCCGAGGATCTGGGCCTGGATGGTGACGTCGAGCGCCGAGGTGACTTCGTCGGCGATGATCAGCTGGGGTTCGAGTGCCAGGGCACGCGCGATGCCGACGCGCTGGCGCTGGCCTCCGGAGAGCTGGCCGGAGCGGCGGGTCAGCAGCTCGACGGGAAGTTCGACCTTGCCCATGAGTTCGGCGACGCGCGCGGGAATCTCCGCGGGCTTGCAGAGCCGGTGCTGGCGCAGCGGCTCGGCCAATGTCTGCGCGACGGTGAAGGCCGGGTTGAGGGAGGTGAAGGGATCCTGGAACACCATCTGGACGGCGCGCTGAAAGCGGACGCGGTCGGCGCCACTGAGGCCGGCGACGGACTCGCCGGCGAAGGCGATGCCGCCGGAATGCGTGGGCGCCAGGCCGACGATGGCGCGCGCGATCGTGCTCTTGCCGGAGCCGCTCTCGCCGACGATGCCGAGGGTCTCGCCGCGTGCCAGGGACAGGCTGACGCCGTCGACGGCCCGTACGACATGGCGGGCCCGGCCGGCCAGCAGCGCACCCATGCCGCGCGACTGCGGAAAGTGCACGGAGAGATTGTCGAGCGACAGGATGGGATCGCCGGCGTGGGTTCCGAAGGAGGCCGGGCTCATCAGGGCGGGCTGGGAGGCGATCAGCCGCCGGGTGTAGTCCATGCGCGGGCGTTCGATGATGTCGGCGACCGGACCGCTCTCCACCACCTTGCCGTCCTTCATGACGACGACGGAATCGCACATCTGCGCGACCACGCCGAGGTCGTGGGAGACGAGCACGATGGAGAGGCCGCGCTCGCGGCGCAGGCGCTTCAACAGGTCGAGTATCTGCGCCTGCACGGTGACGTCGAGGGCAGTGGTCGGCTCGTCTGCCAGCAGCAGGCTCGGCTTGCAGGCGAGCGCCGCCGCAATCATCACGCGCTGGCGCATGCCGCCGCTGAGCTGGTGCGCGTAGGAATCGACCCGGCGCTCGGGTTCGGGGATGCGCATGTCGGCCAGCAGCGCGATCGACTGGCGGCGCGCCTCGGCGGCGTCGACGCCGTGGTGGACCTGCAGGGCCTCGCCGACCTGGCGGCCGACGGTCATGAGCGGATCGAGATGGGTCGAGGGATTCTGGAAGATCATGGCGATGCGCTCGCCGCGCACGCGGCTGAGCTCGCGATCGTCCAGTGTCAGCATGTCGCAGCCTTCGAACGCGATGCGGCCGGAGCGGATGCGCGCGTTGGGCGACAGCAGCCGCATGACCGAACGGCAGGCGACCGTCTTGCCCGAGCCGCTCTCGCCGACGATGCCCAGCACCTCGCCGGGCTGAAGGGAGAAGGACACGCCCTGGAGCGCCGGGACAGGGCCGTGGGCCGTCGCGAACTCGACGGCGAGATCGTCGACGGTGAGGAGGGGAGAGGCGGTCACGGTGCGGTATGCAACAGCTTGGCCAGGCCGTCGGCGACGAGCGAGAAGCCGAGCGCCAGAAACGAGATGGCGATGCCTGGAAAAACGGCGATCCACCAGGCAGTGGCGAGGTAGAGCTGGCCCTCGGCGATCATCACGCCCCACTCTGCCTGCGGCGGCTGCACGCCGAGGCCGAGGAAGCCGAGCGATGAGCCCAGCACGATCGTAAGCACGGCATCGGTGAAGACGAAGACGACCGCGGGCGCGATGGCGTTGGGCAGCAGGTGATGGCTCATCACCCTGAGCTCGCCGACGCCGATGGTGCGCGCCGCCAGCACGAAATCCGCCTGCCGCAGCACGATCACCTCGGAGCGCACGAGCCGGGCGTAGGACACCCAATTCACCAGGGTCAGCGAGATGAAATAGCTCGTGAGCCCGGGCTGCAGCAGCGCGACGATTGCGATGACCAGGACGAAATAGGGGAAGGAGACGGTAACATCGAGGATGCGCATTAGCACCGTGTCCGCCC
>Ga0134125_10009281_pt1 | contig 11078 bp, 12 predicted proteins | sample KB31751_FD_96464 | JGI IMG/M metagenome (GOLD analysis project Ga0134125, IMG submission 96464) | Terrestrial soil microbial communities with excess Nitrogen fertilizer from Kellogg Biological Station, Michigan, USA - KB3-175-1 | ecosystem: Environmental > Terrestrial > Soil > Unclassified ...
CCTGACGGCGATGAAACGACTCTGGAATTGCGCTGATATTAATGAAGTGGCTTCCCAGTTGGTTCAATTCAAGGGAGACGCGCGCGTGCGTCGTCTTCTGGAATCGCTTGCCGTATCCCGACGGCTTCGCGCACGCTGAAATCGCGGGCGTTTACGTCGCGCCCGAATACCGGCGGCGCGGATATGCCACCACGCTCACGCGTGCGGCGATCGAGGCCGCGCGCGCGCGGAGCGTGCGCAAAATCGTGCTGTATCCGACGGCTGAGGCTCGGACGCTCTACGAGCGCTTAGGCTTCACCGCCGCTGACCAGCTGCAACTGCGATGCTGATGCCGGCGGATGCTTCAACAGCACGAGCGCAGCAGCGGCTTGCAGCTCGCCGTTGTGGCGCAGGCTCGAGCGCCAGACGCGCCGGGCCGCGTCGAGCTTCTTGCCGCGATCGCGTGCAATCCGCCGGCGCAGACGCTTCGCGCCGCAATCGCGAGCCATCGCGTCGAGGACGTCGCAATCGTGGACTTCACCCAGCAGATCCTGCAGCTGCGAGAGGACGCCCGGAGCGTCGCGAAATTCCGGCGAGAGAGTGTCGCGGAACAGCTCGATCGCATAACGCAAGCGTTTGCAAGCGATCCGAAAATCGTGAACGCGGAGCGGTTCCTCATCCTCGAAGGCATCCGAGAGCAGGAGCGTCTCGGAGAAGCGAATCGCCAGGACGCGCAGGGCCGCTTCGTCGGCCCCCTCTTCCAGGGAAAACGCGATCGGCCGGGCTTTCACGTTTGCTTTTCGACCGGCGGCCGCTTGAGCGTCGGCCAGGTTTTGAGCGATCGTTTCGCATGTTTGAGCGCGCGCCGTTCGCGCCGTTCGAGCGTTGCGATCAAACCGTCGATTTCGGCACGTTCCGCCTGACCGGCGACGGCACGAGAGGTTTGCAGCCGTCCGATGAGCACGGCGAGATCGCGTGCATCGCCCGTCGCATCGCCGACTCGCTTGACCGTTCGAAGATTTCTGCGGGTGAAAGGGACGAGCGTTCCGACGTCTTCGAGCGCGCCGCGCAGCCTGCGCGCAGCAGTTCGCAGATCGTGCAGGGCTTCACCGTCGAGGCCGCGCTTTTCGGCGCGCCTGCGCCGCGCTTCGAACGTCGTGATGCGCTTGTCGATCAGTCCGGCGGCCCAGGCGTTGAGATCGTCCGCTGTCGTTTCTCCGAAAAATGTGTGGACCGAGTTACCGCGCGCGGCCGCCTTAGCCCTCGCGGCTAAAACGAGCGATGCGCTCCGTCAAACGTGCGAAGCCTTCGCGGAGCGCGGTCTGGGCGGCGGGAATGGCTTCCCACTGGGCGGCTGCGGAGAGACGCTCGAGTTCGGCGGCGAGCTTGGCCGTTTCATCGGCACCGACGTTGAACGAAGCTCCCTTGATCGCATGGGCTGCACCGCGCGCGGCGGCAGCGTCGCGAGCCTCGACGGCGGCCGCGATCGTATCGAGCTGGGACTTCGTCGTTTCGACGGTGAGATCGAGCAGCTCGACCATTCCCTCGCGATCGTCATCGTAAATCTCGCGCAGACGCTCTAAATCCAAAATCACCGGATCGGTCATCGGTCCCCCAGCACGCCCGCGGCTCGAATGGTTCGCACTGCACCCTCGCGTGCCCGCCTGGAGCGGCCCGGCGGTGTTTGTGGACCCAGGCTTCGATTTCGTAGCCGGCGAGCTCGCCGAAGGGTCCGGACGGGCCGCGGAACCGGACGTGCCCGATGGCGAGGCCCAAACGGACGCTCGCGGCCGCACGCAACTCCGCCGGCGGATCGACTCCGCCGACGGTGAGGACGGTTCCGGTTCGCTGCACGAGCCCGGAGAGACGATGCCAGACCGAGGCGCCGATGCCGCGGACGCGCCGGGGCAGCGGGATCGCGACGACGGCAAAGCTCCCCGAACGGACCAGGATATCGGCGGCGCGGACGATCCCGAGCGGCTCTTCGGCGGTGACGATCGCGAGGCGTTCGAGCCGGACTCCGGCTGCGGCGAGTCCTAAAGCCGAGAGACGTCCCTCGCTCTGGACGAGGGCTCCAAGGCCTTCACGCGTCGCTTGAGCTAGAAGGCGGGCCGCCAGGGCGCTTGCGCCCGAGCTCGGCGGTCCCTCCAGCGTCACGATCGAACCGCGTGGAAATCCGCCCGCGAGCACCTCGTCCAATGACGCTAAACCGGTCGCAAGGACGGCGTCACCCGGCAGCCGTTCCGGGGGACGGGCCAGGAGTTCGCGCAAGGCGTCGAATGCGGGATTGGCCGCCATGGGAGACCTATGCTAATCGAACAAATGTTCGGGGTCAAGGGCTGGGCCCGGACCGTTCTGCTCGCCGGGGCCTTGCTCGGGCTTGCTGCTCCCCCGGCGGCTCGCGCCGCCGCATTGCCGCGGCCGGCCCACGTCGTCGTAGTGGTCGAGGAAAATCACGAGGACGCTCAGATCCTCGGCAATCCGTCGGCGCGGTACATGAACGCGCTCGCGCGCGAGGGCGCGCTTTTTACGCAGTCCTACGCCGTCACGCATCCGAGCCTGCCGAATTATTTCGCGCTCTTCGCCGGACTCGCCAACGACAACGGCGACGGTTGTCCCGCCACCGGCATTCCCTCCGACGCACCAAATTTGGCGAGCGTCCTGGCCGCCGCGCACTTGAGCTTTACCGGCTATGCCGAAGCGCTTCCGGCGCCGGGCTCGATGGTTTGTGCAGCCGGAACGTACGGGCGCAAGCACGCACCGTGGGTGCATTTCACCAACGTCCCGCAACGCACCGAGAGCTTGCCGTTCGCGATGTTTCCGCGCGACTACGCCGCGCTGCCGACGGTCGCGTTCGTCATCCCCGACGTCATGGACGACATGCACGACGGCACGGTCGCGCAAGCCGACGCGTGGCTTTCGAAGCACGTTGCGCCGCTCGTCGACTGGGCGCGCACGCACGATACGCTATTGATTCTGACCTGGGACGAAGACGAGGGGACCGGAGTCAACCGCATTCCGACGATTTTCGCCGGGCCGATGGTCCGGCCCGGAAAATACGCCGAACGGATCACCCATTATAGCGTCCTGCGGACGATCGAAGATTTCTACGGACTACCGCATGTGGGACGAAGCGGCGGCGTGCCGGCAATTACGGATTGTTGGCAGTGACGTCCCGCAGCGCTTGATCGAAGCGCGTCAGAATCGAATAGCGGTGGATCTCGAGCAAGCTCGACGAGGCTCCCGCGTTCCCCCAGTCTTCGCTGAAGCCGAGCGCGTAACCGTTGACCGCGGCCAGCCGGGCGACGCGGTCGTCGTAGTTGTCGTACGGATACGCAAGAGCGTAAGGCTTTCGACCTAAACGGCGTTCGATCGAGAACTGCGAAAGGCGCAACTCGTGCACGACGTCGGCGTCGGAGAGTTTGCGCAAGTCTTCGGGATGATTCGCGGTGAGACTTTGGACGTCGATGAGCCCGCTGCGCTGCATTTCGCGCAATTGATCCCAAGTGTTGTGACGTTTGCTCGTCGTCTTGCCGACGTAGTTGGTGTGGACGAAGAGGGTCGCGTGAAAGCCGTAGCGTCGCAGTAAAGGAAAGGCGTTTGCATAGATTCCCGCGCCGTTGTCGTCGAACGTCAGGACGAGCGGGCGCTGCGGCAGGGGCGCGCCCGTTTCGAGATGCGCGCGGAGCGCATCCAGCGAGACTACGTGGAAGCCGCCGTGCGCGATCTGTGCCAGCTGCGCGCTCAACGTCGCGGTCGTTGTGTCGAACCAGACCTCTTTTTGCGGCCCTGAGACGTCGTGCCAGACCAGGACCGCAACGTAGGGCGTCCGGGCGGCGGGGGCGAGGGCCGGCAGGACGGGCCGGGCGAAGGCTGACCCGGCAAGCAAGAGCATGAAAGCTATGCAGGTCTTGATAGAAGCTTGAAGCATGAGTGCTAAACTAAACTTGCAATGACGGCCGCCGACTCCTGGCGCGCTTTTTTGCGTGCCGTCCCGAGACATCGACGGATGCCGATCGCCCTAGCGGTCGCCGTCTTTTTGCTGTTCGCGGTGTTCGGCGCGCGCGATCGCATCGACCGGGCTGCCGCTGCGACGATCCTTGCCATGTCCGGAGGGCGGCACGTCGCCTTCGCAGGGATGCGGACGGACGGCGGCCGGTGGATCCTGCAAGCGGTTCATTTTGAAGACGCGACCGCCAGCATTAGCGTCGATGCGAAAAGCGCCAGCATCGGCCTGGATTGGCAGGGCGCCCGGCCTTTCGTGACGCTCGCGCTCGCGCATCCCCGCTTGACGATCGGGGCGAAGACGACGCCGGCGCTCGAGGGACTGGCGCGCACGGTCCTGCATGCGCCACCGGTCGGACGCGGGCTGCACGTTCAAATCGAAGACGCCGCGGTGCGCGTCGTGGGCCTGCGCGAACGTCCGATCGTGGTCGACGGCGTCAGCGGGACGATCGACAACGGCTTGCGGCGTTTGACGTACGACCTCCACGGGACGTTGGTCGAGGAAGGGCGCGCGTATCCGTTTGCGGCGCGGGCCGAGGCCGAAGGTCGAACGGTCGTGCATCGCTGGGCCGCAGCCGCGCTTCCGGCGGCGGTCGTCGGCGCGGTGCTGCACCCCGGCGGCATCGACGTCCACGACGGCGTGAAGCGCGACGTCAGCGTCCACTTCACCAACGCCCGCGAGCTGCGCGCCGACGCCAGGCTCAGCGGCGGAACGGTCGTCGTCGACGGCTATGCGTTGCACGACGTTTCCGGCGGAATCGCACTCGATCGCGACGAGCTTGCGACCAACGATTTAGCGGGGTCGTACGGTCAAGCGCGCGTCAGCGTGCGCGGCGACATGCGTTTCGGCGACTTGGCGCTCATGCGCGAGCTTTTCGATACGATCGCTGGCGAGCCGAACTTGCAAACCGTCGCGCTCGAGTCGGTCGCACGGGCCGTCGTGTTCGCGAAGTACGTGACCCGCGGCGACCAGGGACCCTTGGCCGTGCATTTGCTCGACGTCGATCCGCGCGAGCCGACGGTCCGCTTCGACACCGTGCTCGCGGGCGACCGCGTGTTCTCCGGCGCGGAGCGAACGTCGTCGATGGCCGCGCGGACCGGAGCGGTCGCAGGGATCAACGGCGACTACTTCGACATGGGCGGGACGAGCGCGCCGCAGGGTCTGATGATTCGTGACGGCATGCTCATCCATTCGCCGATGGCGTTGCGCGAGGCGCTCGTCGTCCATCGCGACAAGTCGTTTACCTTCAATCTCTTCAACTTCAGCGGGACCGTGACGACGAGCCGCGGACGGGCCCCGATCACGATCTTCAACGATTGGCCGCCGGGCGACGTCGCGGTGATCACGCCCGATCTCGGCAAGGTCCCCGCGAGCTCCAAAGTGACCTTCGTCGCCTTGGCGGCGACGACGAAAACAGGGCGATACCGCGTCGAAAGCGTCTCGCCGCTCACCGCGGGGCGGCCGCCGAGTTTCGGCCTCGCGTTCGGTCCGCTCGTTCGCGCGCAACTACCGCGCCCCGGCGAGGAGGTCGACGTGCATTACAAAATCACGCCGCACATCGACGATGCGGTCGCTGCCGTTGCGAGCGGGCCGCTGCTTCTCAAGAACGGCCGGTGGTATGAAGATCCTCACGCGCCCGCACCGGGGGAACGCGAAGTGCGCTGGCCGGTCGTCGGGGTCGGCAAGCTACCGAGCGGGCGGCTGTTGTGGGCGGCCGTCGACGGGCGCTGGTTCGACGTGTCGATCGGTATGACGCGCCCCGAGTTCGCGGCGTTGTTGCGCCGGTTCGGCGTCGAAGACGCGATCGCGCTCGACTCCGGCGGGTCGGTCACGATGGTCTCGCGCGTTCCCGGCGAGGACGTGGCGACCGTGCGCAATCATCCCTCGGACAGCGGCGGCGAACGGTGGGTCGCAAATGGGCTCTTCGTCTACAGCTCGGCGCCGCCGTCGCCGCTCGCCGACGTCCTGCGAACGCGCGCCATCGGCTTGATACCATAACCGAAGGAGGGGCGTCGGCGCGGGCGCAACCTCGCCCGGTGACCCTTTCCCCGGCTTCCTCGAGCGCAATCGAGCTGCAACGGCTTGCATTCGTCGATCGCACGCTCCCCAACGGCTTGCGCGTCCTCATGCTCGAAGACCGGCGGACGCCGACGGTTGCCATCAGCGTCGGGTACCACGTGGGCGGCAAAGACGACCCGCCCGGCCGCTCCGGCTTCGCGCACCTTTTCGAGCACTTGATGTTCAAAGGGACGGCCCACATGGGCGCGGAGACGATCGACCGCCTCACCGAGGACATCGGAGGCTACAACAACGCGTACACGGCCGACGACCTGACGAACTACTACGAGGTCATTCCTTCGAATTATCTCGAGACGCTGCTCTGGGCCGAGGCGGAGCGCTTGGCCGCGCTGCATATCAACGACGACAACTTCGCAACGGAGCGCGAAGTCGTCATCGGCGAATACGATCAACGCGTCTTGGCCGACCCTTACGGGATGCTCGACGAGGTCACCAATCGCGATGCGTTCGCGAAGCATCCCTACCGTCGCGGCGTGATCGGCGACCCCGATAATCTCCGGGCGGCCTCGCTCGAAGACGTCAAGCAGTTTCATGCGACGTACTACAGGCCCGACAATGCCGTCATCGCGCTCGTCGGCGATTTCGATCTCGAACGAGCATTTGCGTGGATCGAACGATACTTCGGTCCGATCTCGCATCCTGCGTCGCCGGTTCCACGCGTCACGATCGACGAGCCGCCTCAAGCGGCGCCGCGCCGTTTCGTTTACAGCCGCGCGAACGTTCCGCTGGCGGCTTTTCAGTGCGCCTATCACGTCCCGTCGGCGATTTCGCCGGACGCATACGCGCTCGACTTGCTCGAGACGCTGCTCAGCATGGGGCGGAGCTCGCGCTTGTATCAAGGCCTCGTCTTCAAGCGTTTGGCAACTCGAGCGTACGGCTACGCGGATTTGCGAGAGCAGGCGGGTCTCTTCGAGCTGCGCGCCGTCGCAAACGACGGGGAATCCGTCGAAACGCTCGAGCGCGCAGTCGAACGCGAAATCGAGCGCGTCCAAAACGATCCGGTCGATCCGGTCGAACTCGAAAAGGTCAAGACGCAGGTCGTGAGCGCGCTCCTACGTGGGCGCCAGACCGGGAACGACGTTTCCCTCGCGCTGACGCGCGCGGCGATCGTGCAGGGCGACCCCGAGACGATCAATACGGACTTGGAGCGGTATCAAGCGGTCAGCGCGGCCGACATCCGGCGCGTCGCCCAGACGCATTTGATCGCTGCAAACCGGACGTCGTGGTATTATCTGCCGCCGGGCGTCGACTCCGCCGCCGTCGAGCTGAAGTGATCACGACGCCTCCGGCGCCGAGCGCGCCGCGCCCGATGCATTTTCCCAAACCCGTCGAAACGACGCTTCCGAACGGCCTGCGCGTCGTCGCGGTCACTCAACGCAATCTTCCGCTTGTTGCCGCGCATTTGATCGTTCGGTGCGGCGCAACGTCGGATCCGCGGGACCGGCCCGGCCTTGCGACGCTGACCGCGACGCTGTTGACGCAAGGTGCAGGCGCGCTCTCCGCAACCGAGATCGCCGAACGGGTCGACGCGCTGGGCGCGCGGCTCGACGCGGCGGCCGGTTACGACGCTTCGACGCTCTCGGTGATGGCGATGACGACGAAGTTTCGCCCGGCGCTCGAACTTGCGGCCGACGTCGTTCGCAATCCGTCGTTCACGGCGGACGACTTGGAGCGCGTCAAAGGCAAGGCACTGAGCGACTTGAAGCTCACCTACGGATCGCCGAGCAGCTTGGCACGATTGGTTGCGACGCGCCTTGCGTTCGGAGACGGACTCTACGCGCATCCGGTTGCCGGGACGCCCGCGTCGGTCGCCGGCTTCTCACGAAACGACCTCGTTGCGTTTCATCGCACCCATTACGCGCCGTCGCGCTCGCTGCTGGTCATCGGCGGCGACATCGACGCCGCCGATGCGCTCCGGCTGGCGAGCGACGTCTTCGGAGCATGGCACGATCCGAGCGAGGTCGCGCCGGAGGTCGGCGACACAGGGTCGCCGCCGAAGGCTAGATTCGTGGTCGTCGATCAGCCGGCCGCCGGCCGCACTGCGATCGCGACCGCACATCCCGCGGTGCGACGGCGCGCCGACGACTACTACGCGGGGATCGTCGCAACCGCGATACTTTCGGGATATTCCGAGCGCCTCAATCAGGAAGTCCGCGTGAAGCGCGGCCTCTCGTACGGTGCAGGTGCGCAACTGATAGCGCGTCGCAACGCCGGCGTGTTCAGTGCGGCGACGCTGGTCGATCACCGCAAGGCTCCCGAGGCGACGGAAGTCATCCAAGCAACGCTGCGAGGCTTGCTGGATTCACCGCCGCAGCCGGCGGAGCTCGGAACGCGAAAAACGAACGTGCTGGGGAACTTTGCGCGTTCGGTCGAGACGGTCGAAGGCTTGATCTCGACGTTCGGGGAGTACGCGCTCTACGATCTCGCACTCGATGAAATCGAACGCTTTCAGGAAGCGATCGAATCGGTAGCCGCCGCGGCAGTCGTCGAGTTTGCCCGCCGTTACGTCGCCGTGGAGACGTCGGTCGCGCTCGTCGGCGCCGCGGACGAGTTCATCGACCAGCTCGCGAGCTCCGGCCGGGAAATCGAGCGCGTTCCGTTCGACGCACTCGACCTCGGCCGCGCTGCCTTACGGTAGTAGGAGAACCTTCCCGGTCGTTTTGCGCGCTTCGAGATCGCGGTGTGCCTGCTGCGCTTCGCGCAGCGGGTACTCGTGCCCGATCCGGACCTTGAGCGCACCGGACTGGATCTGGTTGAACACTTCGGTCGCGCGCATCGTCGTTTCGGCCTTCGTGCGCGTGTAGTGCACCAGCGTCGGCCGCGTGAAGAACAGCGAGCCTTTGGGGCCGAAAATGCTGGGATCGATCGGGCTGATGCCGCCGCTCGAGGTTCCGAAGAGCACCATGTAGCCGCGGACGCGGAGCGAGTTCAAGCTCCCCTCGAACGTCGTTTTCCCGACCGAGTCGTAGACGCATTCGACCCCCGTGCCGCCGGTCAAACGCTTGACTTCCGCCTGAAAATCTTGCTCGACGTAGTTGATGACGTCGTCGGCGCCGGCTTTGCGTGAGAGCGCGGCCTTGTCCGCCGTCGAAACGGTCGTGATCGCGCGGGCTCCCCGCGATTTGCACATCTGGGTGAGAAGCAGACCGACGCCGCCGGCGCCGGCGTGGATCAGAACGGCGTCGCCGGGTTGAACCGGGTACGTCCCGTGCGAAAGATAGTGCGCCGTCATGCCTTGCAGCATGGCGGCCGCGGCCAGCTTGTCGTCGACGCCCTGCGGGATCTTGACGAGCTTGTCCGTCTCCACCACGTTGTACGGTGCGTAACTGCCTTCGTTGGAGCCGGCCCAGGCGACGCGATCGCCCGGCGCGACGTCGGCTTGCGTCTCCGGGCCGAGCGCTTCGACGACGCCGGCGCCCTCGCTGCCCGGCGTGTAGGGCGGCTTGATCGGATAGAGGCCCATGCGCACGTAAACGTCGCGAAAGTTGACCCCGATCGCGGTGATGCGGACGAGCGCCTCACCTTTTTTCGGTATGGGCTTCGGCAGGTCGGCGACTTCCATCACTTCGGGGCCGCCTGCGGATCGGACGAGTATAGCTTCCATAGAAATTATGAAGAGACGGCGGCGCTGGGCACGGCCGCGTCCGTCATCGTGACGCGATTGCGCCCGTTGCGCTTCGAGAGGTAAAGAGCGTGATCGGCGGGTTCGATGACGCTCGAGACCGGCGTCGTCGGCTCCGTCGTAACGGAGTGCACCCCGATGCTCAAGGTCACGCAGGCGATCTCCGACTCCGGCGCGTGAGATAAGCCCTCGTCTTCCACGGCGACGCGAATTTTTTCCGCAACCGTCAGTGCGCCGGCACGGTCGACGTCCGCGAGCACGGCGACGAACTCTTCGCCGCCGTAGCGCGCCAAGAAGTCCGACGGGCGCTTGAGCTGACTGCGCACGGAGGCGGCAACCCTGCGCAAGCACTCGTCCCCGGCCAGATGGCCGAATGCGTCGTTATAGAGTTTGAAGCGGTCGATGTCCATCATAATTACCGCCATGGGAGCCTTGCGGCGCGCCGACATCGAGACCACCGACTTGATGTGCTGATCGAAGGCGCGGCGGTTGGAGACTTCCGTGAGGCCGTCGATCAATGCCTGCTCGGAGAGCCGCTCGGTGACGAGCGCAAGCTCGCGATACATGTGATCGATTTGATAGAGAAAGATCGTCAAAACCAGGAAGCCCGCGACGATGACTTCCAGACGGGCCGCGTACCAGCCGAGCGTATACCGCCCGGCACCGACGAGCGTCAGGTAAGCGTCGCCGGCGATCGCAATGACCGCGACGGCAACCCACAAGTCTACCACGGAGAGCAGACGCGTCAGCCGGACCAGCATCACGAGGGCGGCAAGCGCGAGCGCGAAGATCGCGGGCCCGAGCAGATAGCGCCACAACGGCGTCATTTGGCCGCTCGCCGTCGTATTCGCGGGCAGGTTGTTTCCCATCACGAGTGCCGCGACGACGATCGCAACGGCGACGCCGACGACCGTCGTGGCGAAGCGGGAGATGTGCAGGTTTTCGGCGAGGTCGAACTTTGTGCGCGATTGCAGATACCGCAGCACGAGGGCGAGGAACCCGAGATGCCAGCAAAGCCAAATCCATCCCGACGTTTGCGCTCCCGCGCCTAAGAGTCCGTCTTCGGCGAACGCTCCCGGATAGGTGAGCAAATACCCGAGCATGGTGATTGCCGCGTACGCATACGCCGCGCCGAGATATGCGAGCGGTGCCGACCGGGTCGTGCGGAACTGGCTGAACAGGAGAAATGCCGTAATGAGCTCGGCCACGACCGCGGCGGAAAAAACGGCCGGCATGAAGGGCAGCGCGACGGGGAGCTGCGTCGAGGCGAAGGGCGTGATCACCGCCGCAACGACGATCAACGAGACCGCGAAAATTTCCGCGGCTCGTCGATGGCCCTTGTTTGCTTTCCAGTGTGTCAGATCGATCAATTATGAAAAGACGCAAAAATCA
>Ga0134125_10009282_pt1 | contig 11077 bp, 6 predicted proteins | sample KB31751_FD_96464 | JGI IMG/M metagenome (GOLD analysis project Ga0134125, IMG submission 96464) | Terrestrial soil microbial communities with excess Nitrogen fertilizer from Kellogg Biological Station, Michigan, USA - KB3-175-1 | ecosystem: Environmental > Terrestrial > Soil > Unclassified ...
CCAACTCGGGGATATCTCAGGTGCGCGGCGCACGACGGCGCGGTTCGATCAGATCGCGACTGGGCAGGTGAAGTTCAGCAGCGACGATCAAGTGACGGACTCGCGTATGCTGCACGCGATGCTTGCGCTGCGCAATGGTGATGCGGCGCGGGCATACGCGCTCGTCGTGCAGATGCTGCGGTCGAACGGGTACTTCAATGGCACGCGTAGAAAGACGTTTCACACAGCGTTGATTCTGGCGGCGGAGACTGCGCTCGCATTGGGACATTCGACCGAAGCGCGCGGCTATGCGCATGCCGCGCGCGTCAAGGCGACACTCGATTCACTCGCGGAGACGCGGAGCGCGTATGTTGGTGAGGCCGGTCTCATCGAGGCGCGCGCGATGCTGGTCAGTGGTGACACGTCGCGCGCACGTGCGGAACTTGCGCGTTCGGTTGTTGCGCTGCGCAATGGAGCGGGTGGAGAGCATCCGCGGACGCGTGAAGCGGAGGAGTTGATGGGAACCCTGTCACCCCGTCATCTCATCACCCTTCAGCGAATGTTGCAGCAGCAATCGCGCCTTGCGCCAGTCGCGCTGCACGGTGCGCTCTGACGAATCACGGAACTCGGCGATCTCGGCGAAGGTGAATCCACAGAAGAAGTGCAGATCCACCAACTCCGCGAGCGTGGGATCGAGCATGGCCAGATCGTCTATTGCGTCGCCGAGCCGTTCCAGCTCCTGTGCTTGCTGGATCGTCTCGGCAGACGGTTGTTCATCTTCAGCAAGAGTGATCTCGAGCTGCCGCCCGCGCTTGAGCGCACGCCGGCGACGGGCGTAGTCGATGACGAGTCCGCGCATCGCCCGGGAAGCGTAGGCGAGGAAGGATGGCTGGTCCGCGAACGCAACGTCCTTGCGGCCCGAGATGTTGAGATACGCCTCGTGCAGCAGGGTCGTGGCGTCGAGCGTGATGGTGGCGTTGCTGCGCCTGAGGTTGTGCTCGGCGAGCCGGTGCAGTTCCTGATACAGTAGTGCGAACAGCTCATCCGCCGAGCCCTGGTCGGATTCTGCACGCTGGATCAGTCTGTCGAGGTCCGTCTCCACGCGTGATCGTAGCATTTTGGGGAGGGCTTCGCCAGCGGGCGCATTGGCAAATCGCGCGGTACCCGGCTTCCCACTATTCAGTCCTGATCGGAGAACCCGTACGGGCTGCCGCTGCGTTCCGTAGAAGCTCCCACACGCGCGCCACATGCTTCTCTTCCGTCCTGATGTTTCCTATGGCGAGTCTCAACACGAACTTCCCCCTCAGTTTCGTATGAGACAGGAACGCCTCCCCGCTCGCGTTGACCTGGCCCATGATCTTCTGATTCAGCGCGTCGATCCGCTCTTCATCGAGCCCCCGGGGTGCATACCGAAAGCAGACCAGCGAGAACGGATGAGGCGCCATGATCTCCCAGTCGTGATGGCTCCCTTGTCCACGGATGAATGCGCCTGTTCGGAACAGTAAACGCGCAGTATGGGGACATCATCGCGTCCCGCGAGGCCTTTCCCCCGGATGTCTGGTTGCGCGGCTTCTCGCGCCGCGACCAGCGCCAGCATGGTCGAGATGCTGGCTGTGTCGTTGATCACCCCGAACCATGGGGTCGAGAGTCCGAGCGCCTTCCGGAGCCAGTCGAGCACCACGACTTCCAGCTCCGTCGCGCTCGGGCTCGACTTCCACAGTATCGCATTTGTATCCAGTGCCGCGGCGAGCAGCTCGCCAAGTATGCCGGGAACGGAGGAGCTGATGGCGAAGTAGGCGAAGAACGAGGGGTTGTTCCAGTGGGTGATCCCCGGCATGATGATCCGCTCGAAGTCCGCAAGGATGGCGGTCATGTCCTCGCCAGTGGCCGGCGCGGACCTCGGCAGCGCTGCGATGGTATCGCCTGGGCGCGATTGTGACAGAACGGGGTATCGGGTGGGGTCTTCCAGGTATTCGGCGATCCATTCGATCATTTCGTGACCGTGCTTTCGAAATACATCGAGCGACAGATCGCCCGTATTTGCGGTCAGTTCGGCATGGCCGGGACGATTGGAATCGGTGCTCATTGTCGATTCGAAATGGGGCGGGGAAAATTTTGCGAAACAAGTATCGGATCCAATGTTACGTAACATGACCCCGAACTGTCGTCTCCGAAGTGGCCGAGCGACGTCGGCGCATTATCGCGTGGTTACAGACCCGAGGCCGCGGGCCACGGGTGCGCTCTACATTCCAAATTACAGCACGACGATGGCAATTTCTCTCCCGAAGGACCTTCAGGTTTCTGCTTTGCGCACTCGTCTCGCAGGCGCGCTTCCATTGATGATGCAGGCGGCGATCGAGCCGTTCGACGACGAGTCGATCTGGTGGCAGCCGGCACCGGGTGTCAATCCTGTCGCTGTGCTGGCGTTACACTGTGCCGGCAACCTCAGACACTTCATTGGCCGTCACATCGCGGGCACCGACTACGTTCGTAATCGCCCGGAAGAATTTGACGCGTCGCGGCGGCTCAGCAAACGCGAGGTTCTGGACGAGTTCAGGCGCGCGATAGACGAGGTGCGCGTCGCGATGGATGCACTGTCAACGGAGGACTACGCGGCTCCGTCGCGCGATCCGGAGGGGCGCCACTGGACGGTGTATGAAGATTTCGTCAATGCGACCGTTCATCTCGCGCTGCACGTGGGGCAGGCGGTGCAGCTTGCCAAGCTCAAGGGGTACACGTTGAGCGATCGCGTATGGGGCGAGGCGCACGCCGAGTCGGGGGCGTCACGTGTCTGACATGTTCACGATAACCACGTTCGGCGTCGCCATCGGCCTGCTGCTGCTGGGGATTGGGCTCGGCTGGCTTGCCGCGTCCGGAAGGCAGCGCGCGTCACTGGGCACACTACACAGCAGGGTCGCCGACCTCACGGCGCGCCACGAGATCCGGAGTGCTGAAGCTGCGCGGCTCATGCTGCGCGTGGAGCAACTGGGCGCGGCGGATGTGAAATGCGCGGCGCTCACCGCGCAGCTCGATGCCGAGCGAAAGAGCAGCACCGACAAGATCGCGGTGATGGAGCAGGCTGAGCTGCGTCTGCGTGAAGCATTTCAATCGATGGGCGCCGAGGCGTTGCGGCAGAACAGTGAGTCATTTCTGCAGCTGGCGCGCACATCGTTGACGGAGATGCAACAGAGCAACTCGTCAGATCTGGAGCTGCGTCAGCAGGCGATAACCGAGCTGGTGTCGCCGATAAAGCAAACGCTCGAGAAGATGGATGGTACGCTGCAGAAGGTGGAGCTCGCGCGTGTCGGATCGTATGAATCGCTGATCGAGCAGGTCCGCTCGATGGGTGAGGCGCAGCGGGAGCTGAGTGGCCGTACCAAACAACTTGGCGACGCGTTGCGTGCGCCGAACGTGCGCGGCCGCTGGGGTGAGATACAGCTCAAGCGCGTGTGCGAGATGGCGGGCATGCTGGATCACTGCGACTTCGCCGAGCAGGCGAGTGTGGATTCGGAAGAGGGCAAGCTGCGTCCCGATCTGACCGTGCGACTGCCTGGCGGAAAGGTGATCATTGTCGACGCGAAGGCTCCATTGATGGCGTATCTTGCCGCGACCGAATCGAGCGACGAGCAGGAGCGCGAGCGGTTGATGCGGGATCATTCGCGTCAGGTGCGCGATCACATGGTGAAGCTGGGGCAGAAGGCGTACTGGGGACAGTTCGAATCGACTCCGGAATTCGTGGTGATGTTTCTTCCAGGCGAGACGTTCTTCAGTGCTGCGCTGCAGTATGACCCGGGGTTGATCGAGTATGGTGTCGACCAGCACGTGATTCCGTCCAGTCCGACGACGTTGATCGCGTTGCTGCGGTCGATAGCGTATGGGTGGCAGCAGGACCGTGTAGCGAAGAATGCGGAAGAGATCAGTGCGCTTGGCCGGGAGATGTATGTGCGAATAAGCACGTTCGCGAATCATTTCGATACCTTGCGGCGCGGACTGGAGAAATCTGTCGAGGCATATAACAGCGCGGTGGGGTCGCTCGAGCGCAAGGTGCTGCCGCAGGCGCGGAAGTTCCGGGATCTCGGCGCGGGGACGGTGGCCGAGATCGATACGATCGACAGCATCGATCTCACGTTGCGAAGGCTGGACGTACCGGAAGAGCGGCTGGATGGGCCCGGGGAACAAGTGCAGCAGTTGGAGCAACCGCGGCCGTCACAACTACCTCCGCAGACGGCGACGCCGATTCTTACGCATATTTCCGACGCGCCGGCGCGCATTATCGATCTGCCGTCGGCGTACATCGAGCGGCCACACTTTCCGGGCTAGCAACGGGGACGGTTCTGAGAATCGTCATTCCCGCGAAAGAACGTCTCCCCCGCGAAAGCGGGGGCGGGAATCCATCTACTGCCGAGTAACATCCTGCTGTCATCGCACTCAGAGACCGATAACATGGATTCCCGCTTTCGCGGGAATGACGGCGGACACATGGATTCCCGAGGCGCGGATAAATCCGCGCCCTACAGCGGGAATGACGGTCCTCTCGATACCGAACATGCACTGGAGCGCGCGATCGGCGTGCGCGGTCTCGCGGCCACGGCGTTCAACGTTACGGTGGGTGGCGGCATATTCGTGCTTCCCGCCGTCGTTGCGGCCGCGATAGGGCCGTCGGCGCCGGTTGCATACGTTGTTGTAGCGGCTGCGATGGGGCTCATCGTTCTGTGCTTTGCGCAGGCCGGGAGCAGAGTGTCGCTCACCGGCGGCCCCTATGCTTACGTCGAGATCGCGCTTGGCAAGTATGTTGGATTTCTCGTCGGCACGTTGTTGTGGCTGGTCGGGACGACGGCGACAGCTGCGGTTGGAAGCGCGTTCATCGGGTCGATCGCGGTGTTCTGGGCACCGCTTGCGCAACCGATTCCGCGCGCGCTGATACTGGCGCTTGTGTTTGTGTTGTTCGGTGCGCTGAATATTCGCGGAACCAGGCAGAGCACGCGGTTTCTGGAACTTGTGACGATCGTGAAGCTGTTGCCGCTCATTGTGTTCGTCGTGATCGGCGCCGCGCTTGCGCATGGTGGAGCGCCGGACGTGTTCGGCAATCTTGCGCCCGCAAAGCTGGGACGCTCCGTGATCGTGCTCATCTTTGCGTTTGCCGGCATCGAGTTCGCGCTGGTGCCAAGTGGAGAGGTGAAGGATCCGGCGCGTACGGTGCCGCGGGCGCTGTTCATGGCGATGACGGCGATAACGATACTGTATGTGTCGATACAGTACGTCGCGCAGATGATACTTGGACCGCAGCTCGCGCTTGAGCAGGCTGCGCCGCTCACGTCGGCCGCGCGCGCGGTGGCGGGATCCGGTGGCGCGATATTCATCGGCGTGTGTGCAAGCATCTCAATGTTCGGCTATGTGAGCGGGATGATGCTGACAGCGCCACGCGCCCTGTACGCATTCGGGCGGGACGGGATTCTACCACCGATCTTCGCGCGGATTCATCGGAAGTACGATACGCCTGCTGTCGCGATTGCAGCCCAGTGCACCATGACGTTCATCGTTGCCGTGACGGGCGGCTTCGCGGAGCTCGCGATACTGAGCAACATCGCGGTGCTGGTGTTGTATCTGTTCTGCTGCATCTCCGCGTGGGAGCTGCGGAGGAGGAATGTCCAGGCGGGAGGAACGCCGTTCAGGATTCCGGGCGGGGCGGCGGTGCCGTTCCTGGCGGTCGCGGTGATTCTGTGGATATTGAGCAATGCGACCGTAAAGGAGTTCTCGGTTATCGGGGGAGTTCTGGTGGTGGCGTCGGGGTTGTTTCTGGTGGCGCCTCGCCGCGCCAGGAGCGCGTGAATCCGCGACTCACTCTAGCGATACGCAACCGTTTCGGCATCTTCCGGCATCCAAGAGGTACGACTCAAGCTGACAGGTAGCCCATGGCTGGCTGGCGCGCGGCGAATTGGATGGTCCCGAAGCTCTTTGGAGTGTTGGCACTCTCGGCTGTCCTGCTAGTCAGGTCGAGTCCGCTGCACGCGCAGGTCGGCACCACTACGGATCTCATCGTGGGCCGCGTGGTGGGACCGGATAACGTGCCACTTGGCGGGGCCCATATCGACGTGACCTCGCTCGAATCAGGGATCACGCGTACCAAAGTCACGGGCGACGACGGCCGCTTCGGCATCGTATTTCCCGATGGTGGTGGCCAGTACGTCGTGACCGTCCACTATCTCGGAATGACGCCGGTCCGGACGTTTGTGAGGCGCCAGGCAGATGAGGATCGGCTGGTGGCGGACTTTCGGCTGGTGCCGTCGGCCGTGCGTCTGTCGGCTGTCAATGTGGAGGCACAGCGCGCGGCAGACTCGCTCGCAGCCGGCGCCGGCGCGATTGGCGAGGTGCTGAGCCGAGAGCTTCTGGACAGGCTTGGGTATCAGGGGAACGAGGCGGCGGCGCTCGCGCTCATAACGCCCGGCGTGACGTTGCTTTCCGGCGCGGACAGCTCGATGTCTGCGCTGTCGATTGGAGGGCAGGCACCGTCGCAGACGGGTCATCTGGTTGATGGCATGCAGGCGGGTGCAGCTTCGCTTCCGCGCGAGGCGGTCAAGAGCACCAGCGTGATAACGAGCGCGTACGACGTGAGTAATGGCCAGTACACGGGCGGCTTCTTCGAGCAGACGACGGTGAGTGGCACGAACGTCGTCAAGGGAACGCTCACCTCGTCCACACCACTCGCTCCGATCGGTGATCTCTCCGAGAGCACCGGTATCCTGAGTCAGCGTCAGACCGGATTGGACGGCGGCGGCAACATCTCGGGTCCGTTCAGGAAGGACCATCTGTTCGGCGCCTTTGCGGCGCATGGGGGTCATACATCACAGCCGGGTGCCTCCGTGTACACGCTGAATCCTGCGACGCTCAGCCGGCTCGGTCTCTCGCCGGATTCCCTGGGGCACTTTCTGGACATTCTCGACCAGCAGGGTATCGCGACGCCTCCGAGCGAGATCGCCAGCTCACGCATCTACGGCAACCGGCAACTGTTCGGCCGCATAGACTTCACGCCAAGTGAACGGCACACGCTCACGTTGAGCGGCAACGAATACAGGTACTGGAACGGCGGCGCGTTCAATGGGCCGTTCTCGACTCCACAGGCCGGCGCGAATTATTCGACGGAAGCGTGGCGCGGTTTGTTGTCACTCACCTCGCACCTCGGTGCGTGGGTGAACGATGCGCGCGTGAGCGGCTCGAAGGGGAGTTACGGAGTCACTGCACTCTTTCCCGCTACGAGTGGACGCGTCGTGATTCCATCGGCGCAGCCGCCAGGTGTGGAGACGTCGGGGATCGCGACGCTGACGTTTGGAGGAAACAACTTCGCCTCGCAAGTCACTACATCAAGAAATATTGATATGAAGGACGAGCTGTCCTGGCTCTCTGGCGATGGCGCGCACCGGGTGAAGCTCGGTGCCGGAATGACGCTCGCCCACAACACTGGCGGGGTTCCGGGAAATCGGTACGGCACCTTCACGTTCAACTCGCTGGCTGACATGCAGAACGGCACACCCGCGTCGTTCACCCGCACGCTTGCGCCAACCGATCGCGCTTCCGCGAGTGCCGACGCGGCGCTGTACGTTGGCGATGCGTGGCGGACCGGTCCACAACTTCAGCTGGTGTACGGTCTGCGCCTGGAGCACACGAGCTTCGCGGACGCGCCCCGCTTGAATGCCGATGCCGCAAATGCCTTCGGCATTCACACGAATACCTTCCCACGGGAAACGCGTGTGAGTCCACGACTGGGTTTCACGTACCTCGTGGGTGCGACTGACAAGAAGCCCGCGAGCATGACGATACGTGGCGGGATCGGTCTGTTTCGAGGTGGCGCGTCGCAGGTCAGCTCGGTTTTCGCGGCAGCGCGCGACGCTACGGGACTCGCCGACAGCCAGGCTCAACTGACGTGCGTCGGAGCCGCTGTGCCCGTGCTGGACTGGAGCTACTTTCAATCCTCGGACGCCGATCTTCCCGTGGAGTGCGCCGGCGGGTTGCCAGGAACAACCACGTCGGCACTGCCGAATGTGATTGCTGTCGATCCATCGTTTCAGGTCCCGCGCACCCTGCGCGCCTCACTCAACGTCACCCGTCAGTTCGCCAGGGTGTGGAACGTATCGCTCGACGGATCACTTACGAACGGGTACGCTGGCACGGCGTCGCGCGACCTCAATCTGCTGGCGCAACCGCGCTTTCTGCTAGCTGGCGAAGCAAACAGGCCGGTATATGTGAACCCGGGCGCGATCGTCGCATCGACCGGCGCGATCGCGCTGCGTGATTCACGTATCATGCCCGAGTTCGGGAACGTATCACTGGTGTCGTCATTCCTGCGCAACAAGTACCGCTCCGTGAGTGTGTCCGTGGGGCGCATGTTTCCGTCGGTCAGCATCAACGCCTCGTACACCCGCAACTTCGCACGCACACAGGTAGTGGGCAGCACCACCCCGGGCGCGTTCTTCGGAATGGAGGCGTCGACCGCGGGCGATCCTCGTGTCGCTGAATGGGTGCAGAGCCCGTTTGCGCCACCGCATCAAATGCGTGTGTTCATGTCGTACCACCCCGCAAAGTGGATCGAGTTCACGCCGTCCATGTTCGCGCAGAGCGGATACGCGTTTCAACCGCTCGTTAGTGGAGACATCAACGGAGATGGATCGGAAAACGATCGCGCGTTCGTATTCGATCCCGCGAAGACAGCGGATACGGCCGTGGCGAACGGAATGCGACGGTTGCTCGCTACGGCGCCGGCGCGGATACGTGACTGCCTCAGTTCGGAGCTCGGCAGAATTGCCAGTGCGGGAAGCTGCAGGACGCCCTGGTTCGCCTTTAGCGGAATGTCGATCAAGCTCACACCGCCGTGGAACGATCGCCGGCTGTCGCTCAGCTTGCAGACGAACAATCTGGGCGGAGGGCTGGATCTTCTACTGCACGGCCAGTCGCATCTGCATGGATGGGGCAGCTTTCCGACAACGGACCAGACGTTGTTGTACGTGCGGGGTTTTGATGCCACTTCGCAGAGCTTCAAGTACGCGGTGAACGAGCGATTCGGTGTTCCCACTGCCAACCACACGTACTACAGACAGCCAATGCAGATGACACTCGTCGCGCAGATGGCGCTTGGTCGTATGCAGGGCGGCGGGATGGGCGGAATGTCGCCAATGGGCGCGCCGGCGCATGCCGGAGTTGCGTCGGGTGCGGCTGGGGGGACGCATGCGGACACGCTGCGGGCAAAAATCGCGGCGACGATGCCGAACGTGTTTCGTCGTGCGCTGGCGCTCGATGATTCGCTGAAGCTCGCGCTCGATACTGCGCAGATGGCGCGGCTCAAGGCTCTGGGCGACGCGTATCAGCCGCGCGCGGATTCGCTCACGTCGGCGATCGTATCGATCATGTCTGCACCGGTAGCCGGCGCTGATCCGGCGGCACTTGCTACGCGTGTGCGCGTCAAGAGCGACGAGGCCAATGCACTGGTGGCGAACGCGGTCGCGGATCTGCGCAAGGTGTTGCGGCCGGAGCAGGTGGAGAAGCTGCCGGACAGCGTGAAGAAGAGTAGCAAGTAAGTGCAGGAGGCGTAGCAAGTCGTCGCTGCGAGCGTCGTCAACCCGCCGAAGGCGTCGTCATCCCGCCGAAGGCTGGGACCCATGGACGAGGATGTCGGCATAGCATCCATCCTTGCAGGTGTCACCGTTAGTAGATGAGAGACCGGTCTACTGCTTCTTCAGGAGATCGATAACGCCTGCGGACCTGCTATAACTCATTTGATCGTCGTCCGTGGCCCCCGCTTTCGCGGGGGTGACGGGCTTTCGCGGGGGTGACGGGCTTTTGCGGGGATGACGAAGTCAACTTGTGATCGCCCCCATTGATCGATGACACCTGCAGAGGTGGGCAACGTCATCTGATCCTCCGCCATGGGTCCCAGCCTTCGGCGGGATGACGAGCCTTTGGCGGGATGACGGGGTCTCAACATGCCCGGCTTTCCCAGGGCCGATGCGGCATCAGGCGCGCCAGGTACTGCGTCAGGTCATCGGTCGACGCCTTGAGCGGCGCGCGGAAGCCTATGTAGCCATCGGGTCTCACGAGATACATAGCGGGCCGCACCGAGCCGTATTCGTCGCGCAACGATCCTGGCAGGCGCGTACTGGCTCCGGTAATTGACGGTACGCCCGCGTTGTCGCGCGGCTGGGTTGCATCGGATACTATTACCGGCGTTATCACATCACCGTATGACGCAACAATTTTTCTTGATACGTCGTCGGCGAGCGCGACATGGGCAGGTGCGTCGACGATGATCAGAAGTGTGTGCTGCGGGCGCGAGCAGACGTCGAGGACGTGGATCGTGGCACCGTCGGGGGCCAGCCGCGCGACTGCGTCAGGCGCGCGGTCTCCGGCGCGAGGCCCGTGCGGAACATAGTGGTCCTCCACGATCGGGCTGTGCTCGTACTCGATACCGATCTCCGACACGATGCGCGCAGCTTCGTGTTGAACGAAGTCGAGACTGCCAAGCAATGGCGCTACGTGTTGTCGGATGAACGCGCCGAGTCCGCTGGATGCTCCGGCGACGCGGAACATCACGTCGGTCTGTCGGAGGACCGAGCGCTCGACCGGATATCTCTCCGACTGATAGCTGTCGAGCAGGGAGGGATCGGATCGGCCACTGCATACCAGTGCAAGCTTCCACGCGAGATTGAGCGCGTCCTGAATCCCCGTGTTCATTCCCTGACCGCCAGCGGGGCTGTGTATGTGTGCCGCGTCGCCGGCGAGAAATACGCGTCGCGATCTCAGCTCCTTCACCATCCTGCTATTCACGCGAAAGCTGGCTATCCATTCCGGCTCGCTCAGCGTTACTCGCTCGTGCATCCGTGCGTTCACCATCCGCTGGCATTCGTCAAGCGTGGGATCGCGCCCGGCGAGGTTCATCGGCGGGTTGTCCGCAATGACGCGGTAGCGGCCATTGCCAAGCGGGAAGATGGCACAGATGTCACCATGCTCCGAGAAGATGTGCGCTTCGGAGTCGGTGAATCGGGATTCGACGTGCACGTCGGCGAGGACGAATACCTGTTCGAACGCGTGTCCCTCGAACGGAATGCCGAGC
>Ga0134125_10009283_pt1 | contig 11077 bp, 13 predicted proteins | sample KB31751_FD_96464 | JGI IMG/M metagenome (GOLD analysis project Ga0134125, IMG submission 96464) | Terrestrial soil microbial communities with excess Nitrogen fertilizer from Kellogg Biological Station, Michigan, USA - KB3-175-1 | ecosystem: Environmental > Terrestrial > Soil > Unclassified ...
CGCCGGTGCCGATCAGCGTTTCGAACTTCTCGGGATTTTCCTGGCGGACATTCACCAGGTGCCCCTTGTCGACAGTGGCGGTACCCGACTGATTTCCCTGTGCGTCCTCGCGCGTGACCAGCTTGTCCGACCGCAAGGTCATCGTCCCGCGCGTCAACACCACATTGCCCGTGAAAGTGCTGGTCTTGGTGACGTCGTCATAGTGCAAGGTGTCCGACAGCACGACCGTATCCGGTTCCTCGGCCGCTTTCGCGGGAACCGACGTCTTCTCGGAAGCCGAGGTCTTCGCGGGGGCCGCTGCCTGCACGGGCACAGCGAAGGTACCCAGGATCAACGCGGCGGACAAGGCAAGGGACAGGGTTTTCATGGTTCTTCGGTCTTCTTTGAACCGGCGTTGCGGGCCCGGTCTTCGCCAGAGATCTTCACATCGCTGGCGGCCGTCACGGTCAATTGCCGGGTACGGTTATCGTAGCGCATGCCTCGGCCGCGCAAGGTGGAATGGCCATTGACCACCAGCGCCGGATGATCGGTGTGCACGAGATCGCGATTGGGTTCGATGACGAGCTGGTCACTGCGCACGTCCAGGAGCTGGTGTTCGGCCGTGGGCAGGCGCCGCAAGTGGGCGCTGCCATTGAGCACGATGCGATCGCCGTGCTGGTCCAGGGTGCCGCGTTCGGCCGTCCCCACCGTCGTCGGGCTGCCCGGCTGATGATCCACCGCCTTGGGCATCGTGATCTCATAGCTGTCTGTGTCGGGGAAATGGTCCATTGCGGTCCCTTCCAGCCGGTTGATGGCGTACCCTTCGGGTCCGGTGCGGACCATCACGAAGTGATCGGACCAGGAGTCCCGCTCGTGCGTCATCTTGCGCGGCGGATCGACTTGAATGGAGCGCAACGTGTAATCGGAAGCCCACCAGGTACCGAGCACCAGCAGCGCCAGCAACGCCACCGCTACCAGGCTGGGGAGGCGGTCTTTCATTGAATGGCTCCGCCCAGCGTCGAAAGCGACGCCGTCAAACAGGCTCCGAGACGCCCTTGCGCCGCCAGGATGAGATCGCAGCATTCACGCACGGCCCCGCTCCCGCCAGGGCGCGCCGCTACCCAGTGAACCGCCTGGCTGACGTACGCCGGGGCATTGGGGACGCTGGCTGCAAAGCCTACGCGCTGCAGCGCGGGCAGATCGATGATGTCGTCGCCCATGAATCCCAGGTCGCCCAGCGCCAGACCCGCTTCGCGGGCCAGGCCCTCCAGCGCCGCGATCTTGTCGCGAGTCCCCTGGAGGACCGGCGCAATGCCCAGCTCCGCGGCACGGCGGGCCGTAATGGCGCTGTTGCGCCCACTGATCCAGGCCACTCGGATGCCTTGCTCGCGCAGCAGCCGCAGGCCGTGGCCGTCCAGCGCATTGAACGGTTTGACGGCCTCGCCGTGTTCGGCATACCAGAGGCTGCCATCGGTCAGGACGCCGTCCACATCGAACACCATCATGCGCACGGCGCGCGCACGGTCGCGCACGCTGGTCGGGACGAGCGCAAGAATCTGGGCTTCGGCGGGGTGGGAGAAACCGGGCAGCTCGTTCATCAGATTACCTTCGCGGCGAGAAGATCATGCATGTGCAAGGCACCCAATAATAGCCCGTCGCCATCCAGAACCAGCATCTGATTGAGTTTGTTCGCATCCATGACCGTCGCGGCCTCGATCGCGGGCGCATCGGCGGCGATCGACTTTGGATGGTGACTCATGCCAATGGAGACCGGCAGTTTGCGGATGTCGCCATGCTGCGCGATGACGCGGCGCAAGTCCCCGTCGGTGAAAATCCCGACAGGTCGCCGGTTCTCGAGGACGATCGCCATTCCCATGCCCTTGGAGGACATCTCGGTCAGCGCATCGGGGATGAGAGTATCCGGCCGCACTCGGGGCAAGGCAGTCCCGGTCCGCATGACGTCGGACACGGACGTCAGGAGGCGGCGGCCCAGGGCTCCGCCGGGGTGCGACCGGGCGAAATCGTCCCGATTGAAGCCGCGCGCCTCCAGGCAGGCGACCGCAATGGCGTCGCCCAGCACCAGCGCCGCCGTGGTGCTGGCCGTCGGCGCAAGATTCAGAGGGCAAGCCTCCTGATCCACGGCGGCATCCAGCGACAGGTCGGCGCTCAGAGCCAGTTCAGAGTCCGGGTGCCCGGTCATGGCGATGATCTGCGTGCCCATCCGCTTGGCCACGGAAATAATGGTGATGAGCTCCTGCGCCGATCCCGAATACGAGATTGCCAGGAGGATGTCCTGGCCCGTCAGCATGCCCAGATCGCCATGGATGGCCTCTGCCGCGTGCATGAAGAAGGCGGGGGTTCCGGTCGAGGCCAGCGTCGCGGCGATCTTGCGCGCCACATGGCCCGACTTGCCGATTCCCGTGACTACTACGCGGCCCGGGCACCCTAGTATCCGGGCTACCGCCTCTTCGAAGCGCGCGTCGATACGGCCCTGCAGGGCCTGCAAGGCCTGGATTTCGATGGCGAACGTGTGCGCGGCACTGGCGCGTATGGCCTCCGGCAGGAGGCGGGGATGAGCATGCATCTCTCGATTTTAAGCGGAACGGCCGCGATCGTGACCGGCAACGCTGAAAGGACCGGACACGGTGCGGCCTGGTGTCCCGTTCGGTCGGTTTGTGTCCTTGAATTCGGATGCATGCGTCATCCAGACAAGGCGCGAACCGCAGTGATGGCAAGGGCCATCACGAGGATGTGCAACGCAGTATGGGTGGCGCAGGCGCCGAATTCAAACATCAGGATCAACCGAACGGGACGCCAGGCTTGTTAAACTGTGACCGCCTTTGCCTACACAGGATGCAGTCATGCAAACCGATCCGGCCCAATATATCCGGGAGACGATACGTACGGTGCCCGATTGGCCCAAGGCCGGGGTCATGTTCCGCGACATCACGCCCGTCCTGCAGGATCCGCAGGCGTTCCGCGTCCTGATCGATTTGTTTGTCTACCGGTACATGCGCCAGCGGCTGGACCTGGTCGCCGGCATCGATGCGCGCGGCTTCATCATCGGCGCTGTGCTGGCGTACGAGCTGAAACTGGGGTTCGTCCCCGTGCGCAAGCAGGGCAAGCTGCCCTACAAGACGGTTTCCGAAACCTACTCCCTGGAATACGGCAACGCCACCGTCGAAATGCACATGGACTCGGTGCGTCCCGGCCAACGTGTCCTGCTGATCGACGACCTGATCGCCACCGGCGGCACGATGCTGGCTGCCTCCCGGCTGCTGCAACGCCTGGGGGCCAACGTCGCCGAAGCAGCCGCCATGATCGATCTGCCCGACCTGAAGGGCTCCCAGACCGTCCGCGACTCCGGATTGCCCGTCTACACGGTGTGCTCCTTCCGCGAAACCGAACTGAGCTGAATCGGGGTCCGGTTCGGTGAACCAGGGGCCGGCCCCATCGCCGCCGGATCGGACGAATGGACCGGCGGCCTCTTCATCACGAATCGGCGGCTTGCTCGTCCCGATTCCGCGCCAGGGCCCAGTCGTACAACTGATCCCTTGGCAGGCCCGTCGCCCGCACGCCGATACGTACGGCATCGCGGACCGACAGTTCAGCGAGCAGGGCCGTCATCAAACGTTCCTGCTCGGCCGAGAGGGCTTCGTCCAATGCGTTCCGTGGCGGCGGCGCGTGCATCACCAGCACGAATTCCCCTTGCCCCCGGTGGGCATCGGCCCCCAGCCAGTCGCGGACCTCGGCCACCGGCAGAGTACAGATTTCCTCGAAACGTTTGGTCAGTTCACGCGCCAGCGTCAGCAGCCGGTCGGGCCCTCCAACCTGCACCAGATCGTCCAGTGCGGCTCCCAGCCGGTGCGGGGTCTCGAAGAACACGACCGGCACGGGCCACGCCAGCCACTGCGCCAGCCACTTGCGACGGGCTGCGGGCTTGCTCGGCAGGAACCCGGCAAAGGCAAACCCGGGCGCATCGTCTGAAGTGGCCCCACTGGCCATCAGGGCCGCAACGACCGCGCTGGGGCCGGGCAGCGGCACCACCCGGTAGCCGGCCGCGCGGACGCAGCGCACGATGCGCGCGCCTGGATCGCTGACCGCTGGCGCGCCGGCGTCGGACACCAGTGCCACCCGCTGACCTTCGGCCAACCGCTGAACGATGGCGTCGGCTGCCTGCTGCTCGTTGTGGCGATGCGCCGCCAGGAGAGGCGTCCGGATCCCCCAGGCGTCCAGCAGCGTCCGTGTCGTACGGGTGTCCTCGGCCGCCACCGCATCGCATCCCCGCAATGCCTGCCACGCCCGCAGACTCATGTCGGCGAGATTGCCGATGGGAGTCGCCACGACGTAGAGGCACGCGGGCGGCCAGCTCTGCGCCACCACCTGTTCGGCGTGACGTTTCCACGTCACTTCGGCATTTTCCCAGTCGAGTGGGTCGTTCATACTTGAATCTTCCTTTGCCAGCTCCAGCCATGAGCGACGACCCCTACGACACCGCCCGCCAGGCCCAGAAATTGGCCGCAAAGCGTTTGCGACGCCGCCAGCACGCCACCCCGGCGGCTGCGGGATGCGCCGGCCTGATGGCCGGATCGAACACCCAGCTCCAGGGACATGCCGCGGAACAGTTGGCCGCCCGCTTTCTGGAAGCCCGGGGATTGCACGTCCTGGCCGCCAACCTGCACTGCCGCGCCGGAGAGATCGACCTGGTCGCATGGGACGTCGGCACCCTGGTCTTCGTGGAAGTCCGCCAGCGGACCCACAGTGCCTACGGCGGAGCTGCCGCCAGTGTAAACCGGCGCAAACAGAGCCGCCTGATCCGCACGGCTCAATATTTCCTTCCCAGGATCGTCCGCCAGACCGGCGTGCCTCGAACGCCGGTCTGCCGCTTCGACGTCGTGGCCGTGGACGGGGACCAATTGACCTGGATTCGAAATGCCTTTCGCCTGGATGCCGCATGAAGGAATCCAGCTCGGATTCTGTTACGTTCACCTCCACAGAGGCCGGCGGCTCATGCGATAATCGGCCATGGACATGACTTCCCGCATGACGTCGCACTTTGACGACGCCGTCGATGCCTTCCGGGCCAGCGCGCGCGAGCTGGCACCGGCACTTTCCGCCGGAGTGGAGTTGCTGTTCGGGGCCCTTACCAATAATGCCCGGATCCTCGCCTGCGGGAACGGGGGATCGGCGGCCGATGCCCAGCACTTCATCGCCGAACTCATCGGCCGTTTCGAACGCGAACGGCTCCCGCTGGCCGGCATCTGCCTGAACACCGACACTTCCATCATGACGGCTGTGGGCAACGACTATGGCTTCAATGCCGTCTTCGAACGCCAGGTCAGCGCACTGGGGCAGCCGGGGGACGTGCTGGTCGCCCTCACGACCAGCGGCAACTCTTCCAACGTACTGCGCGCCATCGAAGCCGCCCACGAGCGCGAGATGCAAATCATCGCCCTGACCGGAAAGGGCGGCGGGCAGGTCAACACCCTGCTCTACGAAACCGACATTCATCTGTGTGTTCCGCACGATCGCACCATGCGCATCCAGGAAGTCCACACCATGCTGCTGCATGCGCTGTGCGACGGCATCGATGCGCTGCTTCTCGGAGATCCGCTCTGATGCCCGCGTCCCGTCCCATCGCCCATACCCTGTCCCGCTGCCTGCTGGCGGCCTGTGCCCTCACGCCGCTGGCCGGCTGTGGCCTGTTCATCGTGGGGGGAGCCGCTGCCGGCTCGGCAGTCATCGCCACCGACCGCCGCACGGCGGGCGAGCAGGTCGACGACCAGACGATAGAGATACGCGTATCCAGCGAAATGAACCGCGCCTTCGGCGACAAGGCTCGCGTGGTGGGTACGGCCTACAGCGGACGGCTCCTGCTGGTGGGCGACGTTCCCACCGATGCCGACCGGCAGAGGGCCGAATCCGTGGCGAAAACCATTCCGAAAGTCCGGGAAGTCGACAACTACATCCGCGTGGGCGACCTGACCCCCCTGAGCGTGCGCACCAACGACACCTGGATCACGACCAAGGTGAAGACGGACCTCGCCTCGACGAAAGAGGTGCCCTTCCGCACCATCAAGGTCACCACCGAACGCGGCGTGGTCTACCTGATGGGCAAGGTCACCTCCGACGAAGCCCAGCGCGCGGGCATCGTGGCCTCGGGCGTCACCGGAGTGAACAAAGTCGTAAAATTGTTCCAGGTCGTGGCGCGTGAATCGATTCTGGCGGAACCCGGCAAACCAGCCCCCGTCGTCACGGATTCCAGTTCAACGGGCACCCCTGCTCCCGCGCCGGCGGCTAGCGGCGGAGGTGTCCAGACCATGCCTGTGCACTGATGAAAAAACTCTTTATCGGCCTGGCGGCCGCCGTTGCCCTGGGTACTGCCGCCTTCTGGCAATTCCAGGGCTCCGCCCAGGCAGCGCCGCAAGTCACCTTCACGGATTTGCAGGGGCGCGCCATCACGACTGCCGATTTGCGCGGCAAGGTCGTACTGGTGAAGTTCTGGGCAACGAGCTGCACGACCTGCGTGGCCCAGATGCCGGATACCATCCGCCATTACGACGAGCTCAAATCCAAGGGGTTCGACACGATCGCCGTGGCGATGCAGTACGATCCCCCCAACTACGTCAAGAACTACACCGAAACCCGCAAACTCCCGTTTCCGGTGGTGATTGACGCGCAAGGCAAGCTGGCTCACGCATTCGGCGACGTGCAGCTTACGCCCACCGCCTTCCTGATCGACAAGCACGGCCGCATCATCAAGCGCTATCTGGGCAACTACGACGAAAAGTCGTTCATGACCACCGTCGAAAAGGCGCTCGCTTCATGAGCACGGCGACGGACCAGTCATCGACGCAACCGGCTGCCCTGAAGGCCGAAGTTCTCTCCGAGGCGCTGCCCTACATCCGCCGCTTCCACGGCAAGACCGTCGTCATCAAATACGGCGGCAACGCAATGACGGACGAGACGCTGCAGCGCAGCTTTGCACACGACGTCGTGCTGTTGAAACTCGTGGGGCTGAACCCGGTCGTGGTGCATGGCGGCGGTCCGCAGATCAACAGCGCGCTCAAACGCATCGGCAAGGAAGGCACCTTCATCCAGGGCATGCGGGTCACCGACGCCGAAACCATGGAAGTCGTGGAGTGGGTGCTGGGCGGCCAGGTCCAGCAGGACATCGTCATGATGATCAATGAGGCGGGCGGCAAGGCCGTCGGCCTCACCGGCAAGGACGGCTGCCTCATCCAGGCCCGCAAGAAGCTCATGCCCGATCCCGAACACCCGGGCAAAACGCTGGACATCGGTTTCGTCGGCGACATCGAGCGCATCGAGCCGGCGGTGGTCAAGGCCCTGCAGGACGACCAGTTCATCCCCATCATCTCGTCCATCGGCTATGGCGAGGACGGCCAGGCCTACAACATCAATGCGGACGTGGTAGCCGGCAAGATGGCCGAGGTCCTGGGCGCTGAAAAGCTCATCATGCTGACCAATACGCCCGGCGTGCTCGACAAATCGGGTAAGCTGCTGCGCAACCTGTCAGCCCGGACCATCGACACGCTGTTCCAGGACGGCACGCTGTCGGGCGGCATGCTGCCCAAAATTTCCTCCGCGCTGGATGCCGCACGCTTCGGTGTGAACTCCGTACACATCATCGATGGCCGTGTACCGCACTGCCTGCTGCTCGAAATACTGACGGATCGCGGCGTGGGCACCATGATCAGCGCCCACTGATGTCGCCCCTGAGGGCCCCCAGCGCCCTGCGTCGGCAGCGGCACCTGGCTCCCGACGCGCCGGTCTGGCTGTTTGACCTCGACAACACGCTGCACGACGCCTCGCACCGGATCTTCCGCGTCATCGACCAACGGATGGGGCACGCCGTCGCGCAGGCCCTGGGTCTGTCCGCGGACGAAGCCGATGTGGTGCGACGCCGATACTGGCAGCGTTACGGTGCCACGGCCATCGGGCTGGTGCGCCACCACGGGATCAATCTGCAGCGGTTTCTGGCCACCTGCCACGACTTTGACGTCGACCCCCTGGTGCATGCCGAAAAGGGGCAGCTCAGCCGGTTGCGGCGCCTGCCGGGGACCCGGATCGTGCTGACCAATGCACCCGCGCACTACGCCAGGCGCGTCCTGGATGCGTTGGGGATCCTGCAGGAATTCGACGGGCTGTGGGCCATCGACCACATGATGCCCATGGGGTTGCCGCGGCCCAAGCCGTCGCTGGCCCTGATGCGGCAGATCGTGGCGCGGCTGGGCGTACCGGCGCACCGCATCATCCTGGTCGAAGATACTCTGCGCAACCTGAAGACGGCACGGCAGGCCGGCATGCGCACAGCCTACCTGTACCACCCCGGCACCCCATTTTCCAACCAGCAGTCCGGCCGCGATCTCTATGTGGATACGCGTGTCAATCGCCTGAGCACCCTGCTGCTGCGGGCGGGCGCCGGCCACATACCGGGCAATCCGGATCACGCCTGAAGTGCACGGTATGCCACTGCATCCGCAAGGCATCCACCGATAGCAATCGCCCGGTCAGTGGCGCACCGATTCCGGCGATGAGCTTGATGGCCTCCGTAGCCTGGACGCTGCCGACCATTCCCAGCAGCGGCCCCAGAACCCCCGTGGTCGCGCAACGGGCTTCGGACACCGGGTCGGATTCCGGGAACAGGCAATGGTAGCAAGGAGAAGCGGGGTCGCGCGCATCATAGACGCTCACCTGTCCCGAAAACCGGATCGCCGCGCCCGACACCAACGGCCGTGAGGCCGCCACGCAGGCCCGGTTGATCGCATGGCGGGTCGCGAAGTTGTCGGTGCAGTCGAGCACCAGATCCACATCCCCCGCCAGTGTCGCCAGGCGCATGTCGTCCAGGCGCTCGACGCGGGCTTCCACCAGGACGTCAGGATTCAGCGCCGCCAGGGCATCCCGACCCGACTCGGCCTTGGGGCGTCCGAGGCTGCCCATGTCGTGCAGAATCTGCCGTTGCAGATTGCTGAGTTCGACCACATCGTCATCCGCCAGGATGATGTGCCCTACCCCCGCCGCAGCGAGATACAGCGCCACGGGCGACCCCAGGCCCCCGGCCCCGACGATCAGGACGCGGGCGGCCAGAAGGCGTTCCTGCCCCTCGATTCCCAGCTCATCCAGCAGGATGTGCCGGGCATAGCGCATCAGCCGCGCATCGTCGAGTGACGACACAGCCATGGATCACTGCACCCGGATGACGCCATTTGGCGTGATTCGGTAGTGTTCGACCCGGTCACTCTCCTGGTCTAGTGTTTTTTTTTGAGCCGATGGAGCCTGCCGTGCCGCGTCCGGTTTCGCCCCGTCCGGTTTCGCCGCGTCTGGCTCCGCCGACTGTGCCTTTGCGGCCTGGGCCTGTTCCTCGCGGACCATTGCCGCGTCGGACTTCAGGATCGGGCGCCCCAGCAGGGCATTGATGCCCTGCTGCAGTTGCCAGTCGTCGGCACCGCCGAACTCGAACATCTTGATTTCGCCCTTGACGAAATCGCCTTCCTTGTCGGCCGCTTTCTGGGCGGCGGCCTGATTCTCGAGGTGGTGCTGCAGGTCGATCTCGCGTTCCATACGGAACAGGTTGCCCGCGGCGCTGTCGTCGACCACATGGTCGGGCACGACGCCGGTATTCTGGATCGAGCGGCCGCTGGGCGTGTAGTATCGCGCCGTCGTGAGCTTGATGCCGGTGTCCTTGCTCAGTTGCAGCACCGACTGAACCGAGCCTTTACCGAACGTCCGGTTGCCCACGATCTGGGCGCGTTTGTAGTCCTGCAAGGCCCCCGCGACGATCTCGGAGGCCGAGGCCGACCCCACGTTCACCAGCACCACCATGGGCACGGTACGCGCCCACTCCGGCAGCGTGGTTCCGATCTCCTGATCGTGGGAACGATCCAGCGGCCGTGCATAGAACTCTTCGTTGGAAGACGGGATGCGGCCCTTGGTCGAGACTACCAGCTTGCCCGGATCGACGAACGCCGACACCACGCCGATCGCACCATCCAGCAGTCCGCCCGGGTCGTTACGCAGATCCAGTACCAGACCCTTGGGGGTGGACTGCTTCGAAAACGACGCCAGCATGCTCACGAGGTCGGCCGTGGTGCGGTCCTGGAACTGGCTGATGCGCACATACGCGATGCCGTTGGCCAGCATCTTGCCTCGCACGCTCTTGGTCTTGATCATCTCGCGCACGATGCGGAACTTCAACGGCTTGGGGCTGCCGGCTCGCTCGATCGTCAGGTTGATCGCCGTCCCCGGTTCGCCGCGCATCTTCTTCACGGCATCGTTCAGGTTCATGCCCTTGGTGGGCTCACCGTTGATCTGCGTGATGATGTCGCCGGTCAGGATGCCCGCCCGCGCCGCCGGCGTGTCCTCGATGGGAGCAATGACTTTTGGCATGCCATCCTGGGTGCCGATTTCAATCCCCAGGCCGCCGAAGCCGCCGCGCGTGATGTCCTGCATCTGCTTGTAGGCGTCTTCGTCCAGATACATGGAGTGGGGATCCAGATCCGCGAACAGGCCCTTGATGGCATCGTCGATCAGCATCTTGTCGGGCATGCGCTCGACATAGCTGGACTTGATCGCGCCGTAGACGTTCGCAAACTGCTGCAGGGCCTTCAGCGGCAGGGGTTCGCCTTTCTGTGCGGCTGCCGAAATACCCAGGCTGACCAGGATGCCTCCCAGAAAGCCCACCAAGATCCAGACCAACGAACGATTGTTTCGGGTGCCCATGCACGTTCCTAAGCTCTACGCCAATGATAGCCCGCCGCAACCGCATGCCGTACGCAGACGCGACGAACGGTACATAGTAACGAAATTGGGGCCATAACTTAAGTTCGGTCCCCGGATTCGTGTCCATTCCGCCCGATTTCAGGGCCGCAGCCACACTTCGGGATTGATGGGCGCTCCTTGGTGGCGCAGTTCGAAGTACAGGCCAGGCTCTACCTGGCCGCCGGTGGCGCCCACGCGCGCCACGACATCGCCCTGGGCCACCACGTCACCCACCTGCTTGAGCAAGGCCTGGTTGTAGGCGTAGATGCTGAGATACTGATGGCCATGATCGATGATGAGCAGGTTGCCGAAGCCGCCG
>Ga0134125_10009284_pt1 | contig 11076 bp, 10 predicted proteins | sample KB31751_FD_96464 | JGI IMG/M metagenome (GOLD analysis project Ga0134125, IMG submission 96464) | Terrestrial soil microbial communities with excess Nitrogen fertilizer from Kellogg Biological Station, Michigan, USA - KB3-175-1 | ecosystem: Environmental > Terrestrial > Soil > Unclassified ...
CGTGGCGCATCGCACCCGGCCAGACGCTGCGCTTCGCGCGCAAGGGCAACGTGCTGAAGCTCCACCGCGTCACGCGCACCGCAGCGACCGGCGACACCGTCGAGGTGACGTTCACGTTCGAGGACGCCGCCGGGCGGCGCTTCGACGCCCGCGCGCCGATCGTCGTGCGCGGCGTGCGGCCACCGGCGCCCCACTGATTCGTCGGCACCCGCCCTGGCCCATCGAGTCGTCGGCGCTCGCCGGCGCACCGCGTCGACGGCTTCCGTCAACGTCGCGATCAGTATCAGCGCATGTTCGCGCGCGGCGGCTTTGCATCGCGCGCCGCTTCGACGAGCTCGATCGTCGCCTCGATCGTCGCGGTCTTGCCGAGCATGATCGTCGCCGAGCAGTACTTTTCCTTCGACAGCGCCACGGCGCGCTCGACGGCCGCACGATCGAGGTCGTGGCCCGTCACGGTGAACCTGAGCGCGATGTGCGTGAAAACCTTGGGGTCGGTCGGCGCGCGCGTCGCGTCGGCGTCGACGACGCAATCGACGATCGTCTGGCGCGATTTGCCGAGGATCAGCACGACGTCGAACGCGGTGCAGGCGGCGGCGCCCATCAACAGCATCTCCATCGGCCGCATCCCCGCATTCCCGCCGCCGTGCTCGGGGGCGCCGTCGATCAGCACGCGATGGCCGCTGCCGCTCTCGCCTTCGAAGCGCACGTCGCCTTGCCATCGGACGCGCGTCTTCACGCCAATACCACACAATAGTATGTGCTCACACTCTCACAAGTCATTGAGAACTCGCCTTATAATCAAAACAAATATGGCGCATAGGAAAGAGGGATTGGCATGTTGCGCCGCGCAATGCCATCATCATATCCATCCGTGGGCGCAAGGAGCCTCTCCTTCTCCGCACGGTCATTCCTCCATTCTCCTCCTATGGCGGAATCCTCACGGCGCGGTCTTCGACCGCGCTTTTTTTTGCTCCCGCGCAATGTGCGGCGCAATGCGTGCCCGGCGACGGGCCGGCGCCGCCGCCCGTTGCCGCGCCCTCGGGCCACTCCAAGGCGGGCCTCGTCCCGCGTTGACCGGATTGCCGGAAACGCCCTATAATGCAGGACTTTGCCGCGCCGGCACCCCAAGGCCGCGGCGCACCGGCCGCAGGGCGATTCCCGTCCCGGGCCGGCAACGGAACGAATCGCCATGAAAACCTTTTCCGCGCGTGGCCAGGACGTGGTCCACGACTGGTACCTCGTCGACGGCACCGACAAGGTCCTCGGCCGCCTCGCCTCGCAGATCGCGCTGCGGCTGCGCGGCAAGCACAAGGCCATCTATACGCCGCACGTCGACACCGGCGACTTCATCGTCGTCACCAACGTCGACAAGATCCGCGTCACCGGCAACAAGGCCGACGACAAGCTTTACCACCGCCACTCGGGCTACCCGGGCGGCGTCACCACGACGTCGTTCGCCAAGATGCAGTCCCGCCACCCCGGCCGCGTGCTCGAGAAGGCGGTGCGCGGCATGCTGCCCAAGGGCCCGCTCGGCTACGCGATGCTGAAGAAGCTCAAGTACTACGCCGGCGACACGCATCCCCACGCGGCGCAGCAGCCCAAAACGCTCGAACTCGACAGAACATGATCGGCAACTACTACTACGGCACCGGCCGCCGCAAGACCTCGGTCGCACGGGTGTTCATCAAGCAAGGCAGCGGCAACATCGTGGTCAACGACAAGCCCGTCGACCAGTTCTTCTCGCGCGACACCGGCCGCATGGTCGTGCGCCAGCCGCTCGTGCTCACCAACCACGAGAAGACGTTCGACATCATGGTCAACGTCATCGGCGGCGGCGAGTCGGGCCAGGCCGGCGCGGTGCGTCACGGCATCACGCGCGCGCTGATCGACTACGACGCCGAGCTCAAGCCGACGCTGTCGAAGGCCGGGCTTGTCACGCGCGACGCGCGCGAGGTCGAGCGCAAGAAGGTCGGCCTCCACAAGGCGCGCCGACGCAAGCAATTCTCCAAGCGCTGACGGTCCGCTTCAGCACGTCCGAAGGGGGGCTGCCGGCAACGGCGCCCCCTTTTTGTTTGTTTTCGCGGCAAAGCCCTGTACACTGCAATCTTATGACGGAGGCATAATTGGCGGAGAAGCTCGCGATCGGCATCGTCGGCGGCACCGGCTACACCGGCGTCGAGCTGCTGCGCATCCTTGCCCGGCACCCGGGCGCCGAGCTGCGCGTCATCACCTCGCGCAAGGAAGCGGGGATGCCCGTCGCCCAGATGTTCCCGTCGCTGCGCCGCGTCGTCGACCTCGCGTTCAGCGATCCGGCCAAGGCGCCGCTCGCCGCGTGTGATTTCGTCTTCTTCGCGACGCCGCACGGCGTGGCGATGAGCCAGGCGCGCGAGCTCGTCGGCGCCGGCGCGAAGATCATCGACCTCGCCGCCGACTTCCGGCTCAAGGACACGGCGACGTTCGAGCGCTGGTACAAGATGCCGCACGCCTGCCCCGACCTCCTCGCGGAGTCGGTATACGGCCTGCCCGAGATGAACCGCGAGGCGATCCGCAAGGCGCGCATCGTCGGCAACCCGGGCTGCTATCCCACCACCGTGCAGCTCGGCTTCCTGCCGCTCGTCGAGGCCGGCGTCGTCGATGGCTCGAAGCTGATCGCCGACTGCAAGTCGGGCGTGTCGGGCGCGGGGCGCAAGACCGAGACGCAGCTCCTGTTCGCCGAGGCCTCCGACAACTTCGCGGCGTACGGCCTCGGCGGCCATCGCCATCATCCGGAGATCGTGCAGGGCCTGTCGGCGGCCGCCGCGGGCAAAGGCCGCGTGTCGGTGCTGTTCACGCCACACCTCACGCCGATGATCCGCGGCATCCTGTCGACGCTGTACGCGCCGCTCGCGCGCGCCGTCGACGTTCAGGCGGTCTTCGAGAAGCGCTATGCTGGCGAGCCGTTCGTCGACGTGATGCCAGCCGGCTCGGCGCCGGAGACGCGCTCGGTACGCGCGTCCAACATGCTGCGGATCGCCGTCGACGCACCCGCGGGAACGGGCCTCGCGCGGGTCGTCGTGGTGATGGACAACCTCGTCAAGGGCGCGGCGGGCCAGGCGGTGCAGAACATGAACCTGATGGCCGGCCTGCCCGAGACCGCCGGCTTGGACGCGATCGCGGTGTTGCCATAGCCGAGCGCCGCCGGTGCCACCCCATGCGATCTGGCGCCGGATGCGCCATCCCTTCTCGATCAGCGCGCCGCGGATGCGCGTGCGCAGCGACCCCGGCTGGGCCTGGCGGATCGGCATCCTTGCGTTCCTCGCGGCGTTGGTCGGCGGCATGTGGTGGTGGGGCTACGACTTCGGCCAGCTCTTCAGCGGCTTCAACCGCTCGGAGATGAAGGACCGGATCACCGCGCTCGAGACCGAGAACGCCAAGCTGCGCGACGAGGCCGCCGGCGCGCGCTCGCACTTCGCCGGACTCGAGAGCGACATCGCGATCACGCGCGGCGCGCAGGCGTCGCTCGCGCACCAGAACGCCGACCTCGCGCAGGAGAACGCGAGCATGAAGGAGGAGCTCGCGTTCCTGCAGAAGCTCGTTTCGGACTCGAGCAAGCAGGCGGCGATGACCGTGCAGGCGCTCACCGCCGATCCGGAAGCGCCCGATCGCTGGCGCTACGGCATCCTGCTGGTACGCGGCGGCAACCCGCGTGACGAGTTCGAGGGCCATGTGACGCTGCAGGCGACGCTCGCGCTGCCCGCCTCCGACGCGGGCGCCGCCCGCACGGCGACGGTCGAATTGCCCGCCGACCAGCCGGACCTCGCGGCGCCCCTCGCCCTCAAGTTCAAGTATTATCAGCGTGTGGAAGGATCGTTCCGGGTCCCGCCGGGCGCACGCCTGACGGCGTTGACGGCCCGCGTGCTCGAGAAGGGCACGGCCGCCCCGCGCGCGACTCGATCGTTGACAATTCCATGAGCGACGCCATGTTCAAGGGAAAGAAGGAAGCCGCACCGCAAAAGCGCCTCGACAGCCTGATCGGGGCGGGCACCGTGGTGCGCGGCGACCTCATGTTCACCGGCGGCCTGCGCGTCGACGGCTGCGTCGAGGGAAGCGTGGGCACCGCCGACGGCGAATCCGGCACGCTGGTGGTCAGCGAGCACGCGCGGATCGACGGCGAGGTGCGGGTATCGCACGTCGTCGTAAACGGAACGGTCAATGGCCCGGTCCATGCTTCCGATTACCTGGAGCTCCAGCCCAAGGCGCGAATCGTCGGCGACGTCGCGTACCGCAAGCTGGAGATGCACATGGGCGCCGTGATCGAGGGGCGCCTCGCGCACGGCGAACCCGAGACCGCCGCCGTGGTCGAATTGAAGCGCGCGACCGGCGACTGAAGACGAGCAACCCGCGGCGAACGCCGCCGCCCCGCGCAATGCCGCAAGGCGAAGGAGCCACACGATGAACGCGATGACCGACATGCCCTCCCCGCTCAACTTCACCGACAGCGCCGCCGACAAGGTGCGCGCGCTGATCGACGAGGAAGGCAATCCCGACCTCAAGCTGCGGGTGTTCGTCACCGGCGGCGGATGCTCGGGCTTCCAGTACGGTTTCACGTTCGACGAGGTCGTCAACGAGGACGACACGTCGATGGTCAAGAACGGCGTCACGCTCCTGATCGACCCGATGAGCTACCAGTACCTGATGGGCGCCGAGATCGACTACACCGACGGCCTCGAGGGCGCGCAGTTCGTCATCAAGAATCCCAACGCGACGAGCACCTGCGGCTGCGGGTCGAGCTTCTCGGCCTGACGGCGCGCCTCGCGCGGAGCTGCCCGGGGGCCCTTCGCGGGCCCCTTTTTTTGTTGCCCGCCGCGGACCTGCGATGACCGATCCGTCGCCGCCGGGCGAGCCCGTCCAAACCGCGCGCGAGCTCTCGCGCGAGACGCTGTTCCAGTCGCTCTACGTGGAATTGCGCCGGCTCGCGCGGCGCGAGCTCGGCCGCAGCGGCGCCGTCACCCTCGGCGCGACCGACCTGCTGCACGAGGCGTTCCTCGACATGTCGAAGCGCGACGGCACGGCGTTTCCCGATCGCGCGCGCTTCATGGCGTACGCGGCGCGCGCGATGCGCGGCCTCGTCATCGACTACGCGCGCGAGCGCAAGGCGCAAAAGCGCGGCGGCCGCTTCGAGTTCACGGCGATGGACACGGAGATCGCCGATAACGCCGCCGACAGCGGCGAGCTCGCGCGGATCTCCGATGCGCTCGACGAGCTCGCCAGGGCCGACGCCGCGCTCGCCGACCTCGTCGACCTCAAGTTCTTCTGCGGGCTCTCCACCGCCGAGATCGCCGCGCTGCGCGGCGTGTCCGATCGCACCGTCGAGCGCGACTGGACGAAGGCGCGCGTCTACCTGCGCGGCGTCCTCGCGGACGAGCCGCACGGCGGCTGACGCCACACGACAATGGACGCCGAGCGCTGGCGCCGGCTCGCCCCGCTGTTCGATCGCGCGCTCGCGAAGGAAGGCGCCGAGCGCACGCGCTGGCTCGATGCGCTGCGCGCGCGCAACGCCGGGCTCGCGAGCGAGGTCGAGGCGCTGCTCGCCGAGGCGGAGGCGGTCGAGCGCGAGGGCTTCCTCGGTCGATCGCCGCCGCGGCCCGGCGACACCGACGCGGGCCTCGCCGGCCAGGCGTTCGGCGCGTACACGTTGGAGCGGCCGCTCGGCCGCGGCGGCAGCGGCAGCGTCTGGCTCGCACGCCGCAGCGACGGCCGTTATGCGGGCCACGTCGCGATCAAGCTCCTCAACGCCGCGCTTGTCGGGCGCGCCGCCGAAGGTCGCTTTCGCCGCGAGGGCAACATCCTCGCGAGGCTCGCGCATCCCAACATCACGCGGCTCCTCGACGCCGGCATCTCGCCGTCGGCGCAGCCGTACCTCGTCGTCGAGGTCGTCGACGGCGCGCCGATCGACGCGTGGTGCGACACGCATCGCCTCCCGATCGACGCACGGCTGCGACTCTTCCTCGACGTGCTCGGCGCGGTCGCGCAGGCACACGCCAACCTGATCGTCCATCGCGACTTGAAGCCGTCGAACGTGCTCGTGGCCGCCGACGGCACGCCGAAGCTCCTCGATTTCGGCATCGCCAAGCTGATCGAGGACGAGGTGGAGGGCGCCGGCGCGACGCAGCTCACGCGCGATGCCGGGCGCGCGATGACGCCACAGTACGCGGCGCCGGAGCAGCTCACCGGCGCGCCCGTGACCACCGCCACCGACGTCTACGCGCTGGGCGTGCTGCTGTACCTGTTGCTGTGCGGCCGCCATCCCGTCGGCGAGGACGCGTCGTCAACGGCGTCGCTGGTGCGCGCGGTCGTCGACACGACGCCGCCGCGCCTCGCCGACGCGCTCGAAGCCGCGTCCGACGCGAGCGCCCTCGCCGCGGCGCGCGCGACGACGCGCGAGCGCCTCGCGCGCGCGCTGCGCGGCGACCTGGAGACGATCGTCGCCAAGGCGATGCGCAAGCTGCCGGCCGAGCGCTATGCGTCGGTCGCGGCGCTCGCCGCCGACATCCGCCACTATCTCGCGCACAAGCCGATTGCCGCGCGCGCCGATTCGATCGCCTATCGCGCCGCGCGCTTCGTGCGGCGCAACCGCGTCGGCGTCGCGCTGTCCGCGCTCGCGCTGGCGGCGATCGTCGCCGGCCTCGTCGGCACCGCCGTGCAGGCGACGCGCGCGAGCGCCGCCGCCGCGCTCGCCGACGCGCAGCGCCTGCGCGCCGACGCCGCCGCCCGCGCCGCCACCGACGAGCGCGACTTCGCGCTCACGGCGCTCTCGCGCAGCATCGCGGTCAACGACTTCAACGCGTTCCTGCTGTTCGACGCCGCGCCGGCGGGCAAGCCCTTCACCGTCGGCGATCTCCTCGCGCGTGCCGAGCAGCTCGCCGATCACGATCCATCGGCCGTCGACCGCCTCACGCTGCTGCTGGCGATCGGTCGCCAGTACCAGGCGATGGACGAGCATGCCAGGGCCGGCGCGGTACTGAAGCGTGCCTATGCGCTCGTGTCGTCCGCCGATCCGTCGGCCCATGCGCGCGCCGCATGTCTCTACGCGGCCACCCTCGCCGGCGCGGGCGATCGCGCGCGCAGCGAAACGCTGCTCGCGGAAGGCTTCGCGGCGCTCGGCACCGACACGCGCTACGCGCTCGACCGGATGCAGTGCCTGCTCGACGCCAGCGCCGCGCAGCGGCGACTCGGCGACACCGATGCCGCGGTCACGCGAGCCGAGGCGGCGCGTGCGCTGCTGCCATCGCTTTCCGCGCGCTCGACGATGCTCGAGGAGATCGTCTACGACAATCTCGCCGAGTCGTATCGCGACGCCGGGCGGTACGCGGACGCCGAGCCGGCCTACGCCAAGGCCTACGCGCTGCTCGCGACGCTCGGCCGCGAGAACACCCAGAGCGCGGGGACCGTGCTCAACAATTGGGGGACGATGCTGCTGCAGACCGGGCGTGCCGCCGAAGCCGGGCGGCTGCTCGGAAAGGCGATCGACGTGAGCCGCAGCGACGCGTCGCTCGGCCACGTGTCGCCGGTGCTGCTGCTCAACTATGGCGCCGTGTGGCTCTTGCAGGGCCGCGCCGCCGAGGCGAACCGCTATTTCGAGCGCGGCTACGCCGAGGCGATGCGCACCGGCGACAACGTCACGATCAACCAGGCGCTCTTGTGGCTCGCCGACGCGCAGCGGGAGCTGCAGCGCTACGGCGACGCCGAGCGCTCGCTCGATCGCGTCGCGCCGCGCCTCGCCGCCACGCTGCCGCCCGGGCACGTCGCGTTCGCCGCCCTCGCGAACCAGCGCGCGCAGCTCGCCCTCGCGCGCGGCGACCTGCCGGGCGCGCGCAGCGAGGGCGCGCGCGCCGTGTCCCTCGCCGACGCGCCGGGCGGCGATCCGATGATGTCGGCGCGCGCGCACATGTCGCGCTCCGCGATCGAGCTCCGCGACGGCCGCGCCGCCGATGCGCGCGCCGATGCGGCGCGCGCGCTGGCACTCGCGCGGTCGATGGTCCCGCCCCCGCGGCACTCGTCGACCGTCGGCGAAGCCGAGCTCGCGATGGCACGCGCGCTGGCCGCGACCGGCGACGCCGAGGGCGCGCGCGCCGCGGCACGGCGTGCGCAGGACGAGCTCCTGCCCACCGTCGGCGCCGACAGCCCGCAAGCGCGCGAGGCCGTCGCGCTCGCGGCAATGGCGCCGGGCTCGCGGCGCTAAAGAGCGGTTGGCGGCCGGCGCCCCGCTGCCGGGCCCGCCCGCCGATCGCCTGGCGGCCGGGCACCCTGCGCCCACCGGTCGCTTCTTTCACCGTTCGTCGTGAATATTCCGCATCGATGTCGGGTCGCGGGCCGGCTTTGCGATTTCCCCGATGAAGGCACCCGTTCGCGCAGCCGGATCGTCCGGATCGCGGGCGGGCACGGGGACATCGACCATGTGGAAACTCCGCAAAACCGCCGCGCCGCTCGGATGCCTCGCCGCCTTGCTCGCCGCGCCCGCAATGGCGGCCGACGCGTTCCTGCCGTCGACGCTGCTGTTCAACAACGAGACCGGCGTCGACCAGACGATCTCGAGCGCGGGCCCGATCCCGCTGTCCAACCCGTTCTTCATGAGCCTGGGCGGCAACGGCCGCGCCTGCGTCACCTGTCACCAGCCGAGCGCGGGCTGGACGGTGACGCCGGCCAACGTCCAGGCGCGCTTCGACGCCACCGGCGGCACCGACCCGATCTTCCGCACCAACGACGGCTCGGTATCTCCCGACGCCGACGTGTCGACCGTCGCGGCGCGGCGCAAAGCCTACGCGATGCTGCTGACGAAGGCGCTGATCCGTGTCGGCATCGGCGTGCCCGCCAATGCCGAGTTCGACCTCGTCGCCGTCGACGACCCGTACGGCCACGCGAGCGCGAGCGACCTCTCGCTGTTCCGGCGCGTGCTGCCGTCGACCAACCTGGGCTTCGTCAGCACGGTGATGTGGGACGGCCGCGAGACGTTCAAGGACGCGACGACGACCGATTGCCTGATGGGCACCACCAGCTGCTTCGCGCCGATCCACTTCGACCTCGGCGACCAGGCGAGCGGCGCGACGACGGGCCACGCGCAGGCGCCGGCGGCGCCGACCGCCGACGAGCTCGACGCGATCGTCGCGTTCGAGGCGAGCCTCACGACGGCGCAGGTGTACGACGACAGCGCGGGCGCGCTGCACGTCCACAACGCGCAAGGCGGCCCGCGCCATCTCGCGCACCAGCCGTTCTATTTCGGCATCAACGACGTACTGGCGCGCGACTACCGGACCGGCGCGGCGTTCAATCCGACGATCTTCACGCTGTACGACACGTGGGCGAAGGAAGGCACGAGGAGCAAGGACGAGGGGTTGCATCCGGGCCAGAAGGCGCGGGCGTCGGTCTACCGCGGCCAGCAGATCTTCAACACGCGCCGGATCAGGATCACCGGCGTCGGCGGCCTCAACGACGATCTCAACGTCGCCGAGATCGACGGCACCTGTGGCACCTGTCATGACGCGCCGGGCGCAGGCAGCCACTCGGTGCCGGCGCCGCTCGACATCGGCATCGCCGACGCAAGCCGGCGCACGCCGGACATGCCGCTCTACACGCTGCGCCACAAGGTCGCGCCGTACGAGGTTGTGCAGACCACCGACCCGGGCCGTGCGTTGATCAGCGGCGCATGGAAGGACATCGACCGCTTCAAGGGACCGGTGCTGCGCGCGCTCGCGTCGCGGCCGCCGTACTTCCACAACGGCTCGGCCAAGGATTTGGCGGCGGTCGTCGACTTCTACGACCAGCGCTTCACGATCGGCCTTTCCGACCAGGACAAGCGCGACCTCGTCGCGTTCCTGCGCACGCTGTAGCCGGCGCCGCGCGCGCGTCGGGTCGCGGCCACGCGTCGCTCACGCGGCGATCCGCGCCTCGGCCGCGTGCGCAGTCATGCGCGAGGACTGCCCCAGTGGATCGCGCCCAGCACACGCGGGCCGCGCGCGCCGGTGACGCTCGCGAGGTTGCCGGGCTCGCGCTCCAGTGCGCGGCGCGCGAGCCACGCGAACGCCAGCGCCTCGACGTGCTCGACGTCGACGCCGAGCGCCGTCGACGAGCGCAGCACGCGCGGCGCCATCTCGCGGGCGAGCATGTCGACGAGCGTCGCGTTGTGCGCGCCGCCGCCGGCGACGATGACCTCGATCGCGCGCGGCGCGTGGCGGCGGATCGCGTCGGCGATGCTGCGCGCGGTGAGCGCCGTCAGCGTCGCCTGCACGTCGCGCGGCGCGACCGCGCCGCCCTCGAGGCGCGCGTCGAGCCACGCGGCGTTGAAGAGGTCGCGGCCGGTGCTCTTCGGCGGCGAGCGCGCGAAGAACGGCTCGGCCAACAGCCTCGCGAGCAGCGCCTCGTCGACCCGGCCGCTCCTCGCCCACGCACCCTCGAGGTCGCAGGCGCCGCCGCGGTGGCGCGCATGCCACAGGTCGAGCAGCGCGTTGCCCGGGCCGGTGTCGAAGCCGCGCACCGCGCCCGCGACGGCCAAGTCCGTGACGTTGGCGATGCCGCCGATGTTGACGACGACGCGATGGCGGCCGTCGCTGCCGAACAGCGCCTGGTGGAACGCCGGCACCAGCGGCGCGCCCTCGCCGCCCGCGGCAACGTCGCGGCTGCGGAAGTCGGCGACGATGGTCAACCCCGTGCGCTCGGCGACGCGCGCGGGATTGTTGAGCTGCACCGTCCAGCCTTCGTCGGGCCTGTGGCGGATCGTCTGGCCGTGCACGCCGGCGGCGGCGATGTCGCGCACCGCAAGGTCCGCGTCGTCGATCGCCTCGCCGATCGCCGCCGCATAGAGGTCGGCCAGCGCGTTGGCGGCGCGCGCGGCGCGCGCGATCTCGTCGTAGCCGGCCGATTGCAGCGCGGACAGTTCGTCGTGGAGCGCCGGCGGGAACGGCAGGTGCGCGGCGCCGAGCGTGGCGCACACGCGTCCGTCGCCGGGCGTGAAATCGGCGATCACCGCGTCGACACCGTCGAGGCTCGTGCCGGACATGACGCCGGCGTAACGCTCGCGTCGCGTCGACACGTTGTCGTGGA
>Ga0134125_10009286_pt1 | contig 11074 bp, 4 predicted proteins | sample KB31751_FD_96464 | JGI IMG/M metagenome (GOLD analysis project Ga0134125, IMG submission 96464) | Terrestrial soil microbial communities with excess Nitrogen fertilizer from Kellogg Biological Station, Michigan, USA - KB3-175-1 | ecosystem: Environmental > Terrestrial > Soil > Unclassified ...
CCGCTGCGAGACCTCGTCCAGCGCGCGCAGGATGTTGCGGTCGGCTTCGCGCTTGGTGGGGACCGGACCCATGGTGCGCAGCGCGATCGCCGCGTGCATCGTGCCGCCCCACGTGCGGAAGTCCTTGGCGGTGATGTCGCGGCCGCTCAGCTCGCGCAGCCGCTCGTTCACGTCGTCGGACGACACCGCCTGGCGCCTGCCGAACGCGTCGACGTACTGGAACATCTCGGTGCCCGGCAGGTCCTGGCAACGCTGCACGATGCGCGCGAGCCGGCGATCGGTGATCGACAGGTCGTGCTCGATGCCGCTCTTGCCGCGGAAGCTGAAGCGCAGCGTCGCGCCCTTCACCTCGACGTGGCGGCGGCGCAGCGTGGTGAGCCCGAACGAGCGGTTCTGGCGCGCGTATTCGTCGTTGCCCACGCGGATCAAGGTGCGGTCGAGGAGGCGGATGACGGTGGCGAGGATCTGGCGGCGCGAGAGCTCCGGCCCGCGCAGGTCGCGCTCGATGCGCTCGCGCAGCTGCGGCAGCGTCTCGCTGAACTCGGTCATGCGGCGGAACTTCGAGCGGTCGCGCGCCGCGCGGTAATCGGCATGGTAGCGGTACTGCTTGCGGCCGCGCGCATCGCGGGCGGTCGCCTGGATGTGGCCGTCGGGGTCCGGACAGATCCAGACGTCGGTCCATGCCGGCGGGATCGCGAGCGCGTTGAGGCGCCGGCGCTTCTCGGCATCGCGGATGCGCGTGCCGTCGGGCTCGAAATAGATCCAGCCGGATCCCGCGCGCCGGCGCGTGATGCCGGGCAGTCCGTCGGTCACATAGCGAAGCCCGGCGCCCGTCGCGGCCTTGCGGTGCTCGCGCGAGCGCTGCGATGCGACGGCGACTTCGGCCACGGACGCCCCCCGCTTCCCGACCAAGGCGCGGGTATGGTCCACGATGCCGGGCGGATCGGCAAGTCGGTCGGCGTCCACGGCGGCCGTCCCGCGCCTGGGTTGCGCCGGATTTGCCGCAGGCCGCCGGCGCAAAAATCCGCATGCGCGCCACGTCCGCTCGGGCTACCCTACGCGCGTGGAAGAGGCCAAGTACTGGGCTTTCGTAAGCTACAGCCACCAGGACGGCACCTGGAGCGATTGGCTATTCAAGGCGCTCGAGACGTACCGCGTGCCGCGGCGACTGCTGGGCCGCGAAACGCGCAGCGGAAAGGTGCCGGCGCGGCTCTTTCCCGTGTTCCGGGACCGTGACGAGCTGCCGGGCTCCTCGGAGCTTTCCACGAACCTGGTCGACGCGCTGCGCGCATCGCGCTATCTCGTGGTGATCTGCTCGCCGCACGCGGCGCGCTCGCGCTGGGTGAACGAGGAGATCCGCAGCTTCAAGGCGATGGGCGGCGAAGGCCGCATCCTCGCGCTGGTCGTGTCCGGCGAGCCCAACGCTGCGGACAAGCCCGATTCGGGAATGCTCGAGTGCTTCCCGCCCGCGCTGCGATACCGCGGCGAGGAAGGCGCGAGCGAGCGTTCCGAGCCGATCGCGGCGGACGTACGCCCCGGCAAGGACGGGAAATCGCTCGCGCTCCTCAAGCTCGTCTCCGGCATCATCGGCGTGAGCTTCGACGAGCTGCGCCAGCGCGAACGCGAGCGGGCGAGGGCACGCAACGTTCGCATCGCGCTCTCGGCGGCCGTGGGTTCGCTCGCCCTCGCGCTGGTGTGCGCGTGGTTGTGGGCGGATGCCCGCATCGAGCGCGACATCGAGCGGGGGCGCGCGGCGATGATGGCGCGCGATTTCTCGCACGCGGCGCCGGCGCTCGTCGCCGCGGCCGCGCTGCAGCAGCGGCAGCCGTTCGCGCGCGAGCGCAGGTATCTCCCCGCGATGCTCGGCCTCGCCATGGCGCAGGTCGAGCTGCTCGAGCGCCGCGAGCCGTTTCCCGGGCGGGTCGCGGTGTTCTATGCGGCGAATGCCGCGCGCACGCTCCTCGCGCAGGCGATGCAGCAAAACCGGATCGTCGTCGCGTCCCTGGAACCGGGCGGGCCAACGCGCGTCTTCAGGACCGGAGATTCCGTCAGCGCCACCGGCCTCATCGCTTTCGACGCCGACGACAAGGGCATCACGTTCTACGGCGACCAGGAGAAAGCGTCGGGGCTGTTCCACCTCGACTTCGCGTCCGGGCGCGTCGAGCGACGGATCATGGATCCGCCGGGCGCCGAGCTGTGGACTCTCGCGCCCGACGCGAAGAGCGTGCTGTACCGCTACAAGGATCACCGCGAAATCGTGCGCCTCGCCGACGGCAAGGTGCTCGCGCGCTTCGGGACGCCGCGAGCGAGCCGCGTGGACGACCTGCGCGTCTTCGATCCGCGCTGCCGCTGGCTGGTCGCGAGCGAACGCGCCAGCCAAGGCTGGGACGTCGATGTCGTGGATCTCGTGCATGGCGGAATCGCACGTTCCTTCCACCTGGACTCGTATCCGGGCAGTGCCGCGTTCGATCACGCGGGCGGGCAGCTGGCGGTGGCGACCGGCTTCTCCGATCGCGGCGAAGTGCTCGACGCGGCGCTCCCCCGGGAGCTCGTCCTGTTCGACCTCGATAACGGCGCGCAGCGCTGGAAGGCGCGCTTTCCCGCGGCTTTCCGCGAGCTCGCCTTCAGCGTCGACGGCCGGCGCCTGATCGCGACGAGCGGCGAGAACCGCGCGATCGTGTGGAACGCCGCCGCGGGCAACGTGGACCTGATCCTCGATGATCCGGACGCGCTGATCCGCGAAGGGCAATTCCTGCCGGACGGACAGCGCGCCGTCACCATGTCGCAGGACGGCAATCCGCGCCTGTGGGACCTCACGACCGGCGCGATGATCGCGAAGCTCGACGGCCTGGGCGGATTCTTCGGCCGCGTGCTCCCGTTGCCGGACGACAAGACGATCGTGGCCTTCCGCGTCGCGGGCGAGGGGCTGCTCCTGCGCTGGAAGGTGGACGAAAGCGTCCCGCACGTGCTGCCAGCGCCGCATCGCAGCCCCCTCGACGCCGCCGGTCTCGTCGGGGACCGCTCGCGGATGTTGAGTTTCGACCAGGACCTCACCGTGGCATGGGATGCGCGGAATTTGCATCCGATCGCGAGCGTCCCCTTGCGCAACCAGTACATCGCCTTCTCGCCGGACGGCCGCACATGGTTCGCGAGCGCGCGCGACAGCTCCGAGGTGCGCGTGGGCGAGACCGACAGCGGCCGCCTGCTCGCGCAACGGCGCTTGCCCCACAGGATCACGCGGCTCCCCGGATGGAACGGCGCGGGAGAGGTGGTCGCGGTCGACGACGATAACCAGCTCATCACCGTGGATCGATCGCTTCACGTGCGCGTCCTGCACAAGTACGCGAAGGTCACCGGCATCGACGCGGCCGAGGACGGGCGCATCGCCATCACCGACGAGAACGGCCTCGAGATCCTCGATCGGGCGAACGGCGCGCGGCTCGCCCTCTTTCCCACGAGCGGCCCCGCCGACTACCCGAACCTGATCTTCTCGGCTTCGGGCGACCGCCTGCTCATGAACTACAACCGCAAGGTCGAGATCGTGGACGTTCGCATGCGCGAGCGCCACGAGCTCGCGACGCCGGCCTCGTCGGTACCGACCCTCATGAACTTCACCTGCGACGACCGGTACGTGGCGGTCGACCTCGACGGCCCGCGCTTCCAGCTGCACGACGCGGCCACGGGCGGACTTCTCCATACCTTCGACGGCGCGCTCGGCCTGCCGACGACCGTCGTATGCGATACGGAAGCGGGCCTCCTGATGGCCACGGACCTCGCGGGCTATGCCACCCTGTGGCGCATCGATGGCGGCGCGCCCATCGCCCAGTTCAAGCTCGCGAATCAATTCACCGACACGGTCTGGCTGCCGGCGATGCGTACGCTCGTCGGCGCGGGACGCGATGCGCGGCTCTACGCGTTGCCGGTTCCGCTCGAGAAGCGCGGCCCCGAGGCGCTCGAGCGCAGCCTCGAAGCGCGCATCCCGGCGATCGCCCATGGCGGTTGAGGCGCTCGTCGCCGAGGCGCTCTCGCGCGCGAGCAATGCCGAAGCGCTCGACCTCGCTCTGCAGGTGCCCGATTTCGAAGCGACGCCGCGGCTGAGCTACCTCGCGGCCCTCGCGTGCGCGCGCATGGGCGCCGCCTCCGAGGCGCGATCGAGGCTCGCCGCCATCGACACGGCCGCGCTCGATCCCGCGCTCGCTGCGCAGGTGACGAGCCTGGCGGCGCGCCTCGCGAAGGATCGCGGCGATGCACGAGAGGCGCTGGAGCGCTATCGCGAGGCGTTGCGCCTCGCCCCGGGCGCCTATCCCGCGGTGAACGCGGCCACGATGGCGCACCTGCTGGGCGACGCCGCTACCCGCGATGAGCTCGCCCGGCAGGCGCTGCGCCTGGCACCGGAGCAGGGCGACCATTGGGATTGGGCCTCGCGCGGCGAGGCGCTGCTCCTCCTCGGGCGGGGCGACGAATCGGCCCGCGCCTACGAGACGGCCCGCGAGCTCGCCCGCGGGCGCCATGGCGACGTCGCGTCCATGCGCCGGCAGCTGCGGCTCATCGGCTCGGCGCACGCCGTACGAATGCTCGAGGTGTTGGCGAGCGCGCAGGTCCTGGCCTTCACCGGCCACATGATCGATGCGCCGGGACGACCGGCACCACGGTTTCCCGCCGCGCTCGAGGGCGAGGTCCGCTCGCGCATCGCAGCGGAGATCCGGCGCATGCCCGGGGCGATCGGGTATTCGCAGGCTGCGTGCGGCGCGGACCTGTTGTTCCTCGAGGCCATGCAGGATGCCGGCCATGAGACGCAGGTCGTGCTGCCCTTCGCCACCGGCGATTTCGTCCGGGAGAGCGTCGCCTTCGCGGGGCCGGGATGGGTGGAGCGGTTCGAGCGGGCGCTGGGCCGCGCCACGCGCGTGATCCATGCCACGGAAGAGCCGTACCTCGGCGACGACATCCTCTTCGAGCACGCCTCGAACCTGATCCAGGGCATGGCGATGCTGCGCGCAGCGGAGCTCGAGACCCGGGCGACAATGCTCGCGGTGGCCGAGGGTTCGGGCGGCGCCGCGCTCGGCGGTACCGCGGCGAACGTGAGGCAATGGAAGGCGCGCGGCGGCGAGGTGATCGAGCTCACGCTCGCGTCGGCGGGAGCGCCGTCGGCAGGGCAAGCGCCGATGCCCGGCGGCGGCGCGCACGCGCGCCGCGTCCTCAAGTCGATCCTCTTCTCGGATATCACCGGTTTCTCCCGGATGCCTGAGCAATATTCGCCGCGCTTCGCCGAGCTCTTCCTCGGGGCCGCGCGCGCGTCGCTCGATCGCCTCGCCATTACGCCCGCGGATGCCAACACGCGCGGCGACGGGCTCTACATCGTGTTCGACCAGCCGAGCGAAGCGGCCGACTTCGCGCTCGCGCTGGGCGAGGCGATCGGCGCGATTCCGTGGACCGAGCTGGGCATGCCGGGGGCGACCCACGTGCGCACCGGCCTGCACGTCGGGCCGGTGTTCCACACGCTCGACCCGATCATGGGAAAGCCCACCTTCAATGGCAGCCACGTCAATCGCGCCGCACGCCTGGAGCCCATCGTGCGGCCCGGCGAGGTGTTCGTCACGCATGCGTTCGCGGCGACGCTCGCGCTCGGGCGCACGGCCCATCGCTGCGAGTACATCGGCGTGACGCCGCTCGCGAAGGGCTTCGGCAGCGCTCCGCTCTACCGATTGGTGCGGGCGTAGGCGAGTACGCGAACGCGGCGACCATGGCCGCCATGACGACGATCGCGCGCGTGGCGTTCGGAGCGGTGGTGCGGCTGGCTGGGCTCACTGGAACCTCCTGGTCCCGGGTCCGGTAGATCCGCGACAGTAAAATATCTCTTGCGGACCGTTTCCGCGAGCCCCATGCCCGCCGCCCCTCGCCTGCGCCCCCTGGCGCTGCCCCCCATCGCGTTTCCCGACGAGCTTCCGATCGCACAGCATCGCGACCGGATCGCGGAGCTGGTGCGCGCGCATCCGGTCACCATCGTGTGCGGCGAGACCGGCTCCGGGAAGACCACGCAGATCCCGAAGATCTGCCTCGCGAGCGGGCGCGGCGAGTCGGGGCTCATCGGCTGCACGCAGCCGCGGCGCATCGCCGCGAGGAGCCTCGCGCATCGCCTCGCGCAGGAGCTGCCGGGCGCGCCGCGCGGCTTCGTCGGCCACAAGATCCGCTTCCAGGATTCGACGCGGCCGGACACCGTGATCAAGGTGATGACGGACGGCATCCTGCTCGCGGAGACGCACTCCGACCGCCGGCTCCGGATGTACGACACGATCATCGTGGACGAGGCGCATGAGCGCAGCCTCAACGTGGATTTCCTGCTCGGCTACCTGCGCCGCCTGGTCGACGCGCGCGACGACCTCAAGGTGATCGTCACCTCGGCCACCATCGACACCGAACGCTTTTCGCGCTTCTTCGCGGGCGCCCCGGTGATCGAAGTCTCGGGGCGCACCTATCCCGTCGAGGTTCGCTACCGCCCCGAGTTCTTCCAGAGCGAGGAAGAAGACGACGAGCCGGTCGACATGAACGACGCGATCGTGAAGGCGGTCGACGAGATCGGCCGCGAGAGCCGCTCGGGCGACATCCTCGTGTTCCTGCCCGGCGAGCGCGAGATCCGCGAGGCGGCCGAGGCGCTGCGCAAGGACCACCCGAAGCACATGGAGATCCTGCCGCTCTTCGCGCGGCTTTCCGCGGAGGACCAGGACCGCGTCTTCGAGCGCTCGGCGCAGCGGCGCATCGTGCTCTCGACCAACGTCGCGGAGACCTCGCTCACGGTGCCCGGCATCCACTACGTGGTGGACACCGGCCTCGCGCGCGTGAAGCGCTACTCGCCGCGGCAGAAGATCGACCAGCTGCGGATCGAGCCGATCTCGCAGGCGGCGGCGCGCCAGCGCGCCGGGCGTTGCGGGCGCGTCGCGAGCGGTGTGGCGATCCGCCTCTACGCCGAGCCCGATTTCCTCGAGCGGCCGGAGTACACGACGCCGGAGATCCTGCGCACCTCGCTCGCCTCCGTGATCCTGCGCATGGCCGCGCTCGAGCTGGGCCCGATCGACGAGTTTCCCTTCCTCGAGGCGCCGACGCCGCGCCAGGTGGCGGATGGCTACCAGCAGCTCTTCGAGCTGGGCGCGATCGACGAGCAACGCCGCCTCACCCGGCTGGGCCGCGAGCTGGCACGGCTTCCGGTGGACCCGCGCATCGGCCGCATGCTCCTCGCCGCGCGCGAGTTCAATTGCCTTTCCGAGATGGTGATCCTCGCCGCCGCGCTCTCGATCCAGGATCCGCGCGACCGGCCCCAGGCGCTGCGCGAGCAATCGGATCGCGCGCACGAGGAGTTTCGCGACGAGTCGTCCGATTTCCTGCAGCTCCTCAACCTGTGGAAGTTCTTCGACACCGAGTTCCAGCACAAGAAATCGAACCGCAAGCTCCAGGAGGCGTGCCGCGAGCATTTCCTCTCGTACGTGCGCATGCGCGAATGGCGCGACCTCGCGGGACAGCTGCGCGAGATGGCCGCCGAGCTCGGCATCCGCGAGAACGGCACGCCCGCCACCTACGAGCAGCTGCATCGCGCGCTCCTCGCGGGCCTCCTCGGCAACGTGGGCATGAAGGCGCTCGAGGGCGACGGCTACCACGGGCCGCGCGCATTGCAGTTCCACGTCTGGCCCGGATCGGGGCTCAGGAAGAACCGGCCGCGCTGGATCATGGCGGGCGAGCTGCAGGAGACGACGCGCGTCTTCGCCCGCAACGTCGCGCGCATCGAGCCCGAGTGGATCGAAAAGGCCGCCGCGCACCTGGTCGACCGCGCCTACGTCGAGCCGCACTGGGACGCGAAGCGCGGCGAGACGATCGCCTACGAGAGCGTGACGCTGCATGGCCTGGTGCTCGTCGCGCGGCGCAAGGCGAGCTACGCCCGCATCGATCCGGTGAAGGCGCGGGAGGTGTTCGTCGAGGGCGCGCTGGTCGCCGGCGAATTCGAGTCGAAGCTCGCGTTCTGGACCCACAACCGGATGCTCATCCGCGAGGTCGAGGAGCTCGAGCACCGCGCGCGCCGCCCCGACGTGCTGGTGGACGACCGCGCGCTCTTCGCGTTCTACGATGCGCGCATCCCGAAGGACGTGCGCGACGTACGCTCGTTCGAGGCGTGGTACCGCGCCGCGAGCGCAAAGGAGCCGAAGCTCCTCTACCTCGCGCGTGAGGACGTGATGCGCCACGGCGCGGAGTCGGTGACCGAGGAGCTCTTCCCGAAGGCGCTCGCCATCGGCGAAACGACGTTCCCGCTCGCCTATCGCTTCGAGCCGGGCCATCCGCTCGACGGCGTGACGATCACGGTGCCGCTCGCGCTGCTCAACCAGGTCGACGCCGCCGCGATCGACTGGCTCGTGCCCGGAATGATCCGCGAGAAAGTGGCCTGGACGATGAAGGCGCTGCCCAAGCGCATCCGCACGCAGCTCGTGCCGGTGCCGGAGCACGTGACGAAGCTCCTCGAACGCTCGTCATCCCCGACGCCGCAACGCGGCGATGGTCGGGGATCCACCGTCCAGGAAGCCGTCCTCGCCTACGCCTCGCGCGCCGTGGGCGAGCGCCTCGATGCCGACATCTTCTCGAAGGACGAGCCGCCGGCGCACCTGCGCATGAACATCCGGGTGGTGGACGAGGCGAAGCGCGAGCTCGCCATGGGCCGGGACCTCGGAGAGCTGCGCGCGCGCCTGGGCGAGGCGGCGAGCCTCACGCTCGCGAAGGCGAAGCCCGGCCTGGAGCGCGATGGCATCACGAGCTGGGATTTCGGCGAGCTGCCGGAGCAGGTGACGTTCAGGCGCGGAACCCAGGCGCTGACCGGCTACCCCGCGCTGACTCCTTCTCCCGAGGGCCGGGGAGAGGGTGAGGGCAGCGTCGCTATCCGCCTCTTCGACACGCCCGACAAGGCGGACGCCGCGCATCGCGAAGGCGTGAAGCGCCTGCTCGCGATCGAGCTGAAGGACCTCGTGCAGAACCTCGAGCGTGCGCTCACGGGATTCAACGCGCTCGCGCTCAAGTTCAACGCCGTCATTCCGGCCGACAAGCTGCGCGCGGACCTCGTCGCCGCCATCGTCGACCGGGCGTTCATCGGCGACGACACTGCGCCGCGCGACAAGCGCGCGTTCGAGGAGCAGAAGAAGCGCGCGAAAGCGCGGTTGCCCGCGGTGACGGAAGGCGCGATGCGATACGCGGCCGCGATCGCGGAGGCGAGCCAGCAGCTGGCGCAGACGATCGCGCAATCGGGCGCGCTGGGGCGCGTCACGCACGAGGTGAAGGCGCAACGCGACCGCCTCGTCTACCCCGGCTTCCTCGCGCGTACTCCGTGGACGCAGCTCGAACACATCCCGCGCTACCTCAAGGGCTATGCGCTGCGGCTCCAGAAATTCCGCTCGAACGCCGAGCGCGACGCGAAGCATGCCGCTTCCGTGCAATCGTTGTGGCAGGACTACGAGACGCGCGCCGAGGCCGATCGCGCCGCTGAACGCGCCAATCCGAAGCTCGAGGAATTCCGCTGGCTGATCGAGGAGCTGCGCGTCTCGCTCTTCGCGCAGGAGCTGCGCACGCCGTTCCCCGTCTCCGCCAAGCGCCTGGCGAAATTCCGGGACGACAACCTGCGATGAAAACCGAAAAAGGGGTCAGATTACTTTTCCGCGCGACGGAAAAGTAATCTGACCCCTTTTTCGTACAATGAGGCCATGAACGACCTCGCCGAGCGCATCCGCATCGCCTCCCGCATGGCGCACATCGCGCCGTTCGAGGTGATGGAGATCCAGACCCTCGCGCGCGAGGTGGAGGCGCGCGGCAAGGACGTCGTGCACCTGGAGATCGGGGAGCCGGACTTCCGCACGCCGCGTCCGGTGGTCGAGGCGGCCAAGCGCGCCCTCGATTCGGAGCCGATGTTCTACACGTCTGCGCTCGGCCTCACGCCGCTGCGCGAGGCGATCGCCCGCTTCTACGCCGAGCGCTATCGCGTCGACGTGCCCGCGAGCCGGATCATCGTCACCGCGGGCTCGAGCGCCGCGCTGCTGCTCGCCTTCGGCGTCCTCCTCGATCCGGGCGACGAGGTGCTGCTGGCCGATCCCGGCTATCCCTGCAACCGCCATTTCGTGCGCACGCTCGGTGCCGTGCCGCGCGCCGTGCCGGTCGGACCCGCCTCGCGCTACCAGCTCACGCCCGAGCTCGCGCGCCGCCACTGGAGCGAGAAGACGCGCATGGCGATGGTCGCGAGCCCCGCGAACCCGACCGGAACGCTGGTGACGCCGGAGGAGGTCGCCGGCCTCGCGGCGCTCGCGCGGGAGAAGAACGGCTCGCTCCTCGCGGACGAGATCTACCACGGCCTCACCTACGGCCTCGATGCGCGCACCGCCGCCGAAGCGGGCGAGGACGTGGTGGTGATCAACAGCTTCTCCAAGTATTTCCAGATGACGGGCTGGCGGCTCGGCTGGATGGTGGCGCCGCCCGCTCTCGTGCGCCGCATCGAGGTGCTCGCGCAGAACCTCTTCATCTCGCCCTCGACGGTGGCGCAGCACGCGGCGCTCGCGTGCTTCGCGCCGCAAACCATCGAGATCCTCGAGCAGCGCCGCGCCGAGCTCGACCAGCGCCGCCGCTTCCTCATCCCGGCGCTGCGATCGCTCGGCTTCGGCGTGCCGGTGGTGCCGGAGGGCGCGTTCTACATCTACGCCGATTCCACGCGCCTCGCGCCCGACAGCTTCTCCTTCGCGCGGGAGCTCCTCGTCGAAGCGGGCGTGGCGATCACGCCGGGCAAGGACTTCGGCGCGAACGAGCCGCAGAAGCACGTGCGCATCGCCTATACGCAGCCGGTCGCGCGGCTGGAGGAAGCGGTCGAGCGCATGGCGCGTTTCATCGCCAGGGCCCGCTGACCATGTGGCGCGACGCGATCCTCGCCTACCTTCACTTCACCTCGATCTTCGCCTTCTTCTCGTTCCTGGTGGTCGAGACGATGATGCTGCGTGGCCGCCTCGAGCAGAGCGAAGTGCGCCTGCTCGGGCGCGTCGACATCTGGTACTTCGGCGCGGCGATCGCG
>Ga0134125_10009287_pt1 | contig 11073 bp, 8 predicted proteins | sample KB31751_FD_96464 | JGI IMG/M metagenome (GOLD analysis project Ga0134125, IMG submission 96464) | Terrestrial soil microbial communities with excess Nitrogen fertilizer from Kellogg Biological Station, Michigan, USA - KB3-175-1 | ecosystem: Environmental > Terrestrial > Soil > Unclassified ...
ATCCTTTTGGACCGGCGTTACCAACCATGTAATTGAAAAAATAAAAGAACAGGAAACCTGGCCCGGCTATTCCGCCCGTGAAAAAATGCTGTCATTTTTCTATGCATATGTTGAGCTGCTCAATACAAAACGCAGCTTTGCCATTTATACACTCAAAAAACATTCAAAGAAATTTTCTTCTCCGGAAGTATTATCAGCAGTAAAACCCCTGTTTGAAAATTTTGCTGAAGAAGTCATCCGGGACGGGTTGGATTCAGGGGAATTGGCAGACAGGAAATTTTTTAGCAAAAGATACAAAGACGCACTTTGGCTGCAATTTACTTTTCTCATCAGCTTTTGGGCTGACGACGACAGCCCCGGCTTTGAAAAAACAGATGAAGCGATTGAAAAAGGAATTAATGTAGCATTCGATCTTTTTCAGCACTCTCCTATTGACAACCTTTTTGAGTATGGAAAATTCTTAGCAAGGAATGGCAAATTCAGAGAAAAAATGGGAATATAAAAAATGAAAATACAGGAGTCGATGCCGGCTACTAAAGTAGAACGTTCCGCAAAATTTGTAAAAACAGGTTTTCAGATCGGTGGCAATTACATAAAGCACTATTCTAAAAAGTTATTTAATCCGGACCTTACCCGTGATGAATTAAATGAAGACAATGCATCAGATATTTACAATTCACTAAGCCAGTTAAAAGGCTCGGCGCTTAAAGTTGCTCAGATGCTCAGCATGGATAAAAATGCCCTGCCAAAGGCTTATATAAATAAGTTTTCACAATCACAATACAATGCTCCGCCGCTTTCAGGCCCACTGATCACACGGACGTTCACGAAAAGCTTTGGCAAACGTCCTGAGGAACTTTTTGACACATTTAACCCGGTTTCCACCAACGCGGCTTCTATAGGTCAGGTGCACCAGGCAACTTTAGGCGGGAAAAAATTAGCCGTAAAAGTTCAGTATCCCGGGGTCGCTGACAGTATTTCTTCGGATCTGAAACTGGTAAAACCATTTGCTTTCAGGCTGCTCGGGATGAACGAAAAAGAGTTGAATATTTATATCCGGGAAGTTGAAGAAAGATTGCTGGAAGAAACAGATTACGAACTGGAAGTGCGTCGCTCCATTCAATTTTCAAAGGCATGCGCGCAATTGAAAAATGTTGTTTTCCCAACTTATTATCCTGAACTTTCTTCCGCTAAAATAATTACCATGGATTGGATGGAGGGAATGCATTTAAAAGAATTCTTAGCAACCGATCCATCCCAGGCACTTAGAAACAAGATCGGGCAGGCTTTATGGGATTTCTATCATTTTCAGCAACATAAATTGAGAGCGGTTCATGCAGATCCTCACCCGGGAAACTTTTTAATTACTCCTGGTAAAAAGCTTGCTGTTATTGATTTTGGCTGTATCAAAGAGATTCCGGAAGATTTTTATGAACCTTTCTTCGCGCTGGTCTGGGACGGGTTAATGAACCACAAATCAGCTACAATTGAAGCTTTCAGGAAACTGGAAATGATCCGGCAGAACGATACTCCGCGACAGGTAGAATTTTATTACAAGTCTTATAAAGAGATGATCTCATTATTTTCGATGCCTTACGCCGGCAAAACTTTTGATTTCAGTCAGCCGCAATTTTTTGAAGACATTTATGACTGGGGTGAGAAGATCACCAAAATGCCTGAGTTCAGACAACCCCGCGGTGTTAAACATTTCATTTATATCAACAGGACCAACTTTGGATTGTACACGATTTTAAATGAGCTCAATGCCACTGTAAATACCCAAACCTACAAGCCTGCTGTAAAAAAAGAAAGAATGAGCATGGAAGAATAAGAAGTGCCGGAAGCTTAATCGATTTTATTTCTTTCAGTATTTTTTTTCTTTTCTTTTGAAAAAGATGGAAGTTTCCAATGATAATTCAAAGCAAGCAAACGCAACAGGAAACAAACCAGGAAACCTGCGGGGAAAGTCCACTTATTGGGGATACCCCAATAATGGCCCGTTACTACTACCAAAGCTCCAATCAATGCTGCTGAAGCATATATTTCCTTTTCAAAAATAACCGGAATCCTGTTTAGAAAAATATCGCGGATAACGCCGCCGCCCACAGCAGTAACCATTCCCAGCAGGACTGCCACTTCATTGTTATTGCTAAAAGCCAACGCCTTTTCAGCTCCCGAAACAGCAAAGAGCGATAATCCCAAAGCATCAAATAACAATACCGGCCGGTTGAATATTTGTAAGAAACGATCCAGGAATATGGTAATGATCGCCGCAGAAGCCGAGACAAGCAGGTAACGCCAATCTGATAATCCGGCCGGGGGAACAGCGCCAATAAAAACATCACGCATAATGCCACCCCCACAGGCAACAGTAAATGCAACAACCAGGATACCAAAAACGTCCAGGCCTTTTTCCCTGGCAGCTACCGCACCACTTACTGCAAAAGCAAAAGTTCCGGCCAGATCGATGAAGGTATATAAGGAATGAAGTTTATCCATGCTAATCCTTTTTTCAGCCGTATTTACGGACGTTATTTGTGTTATTTAAGATCTCCTTAATATCCGGCCGACATTCCATCTTTTCGCGGATCTGATGCACCATGGTAAACATGTTCTTTTGAATCATATTTGATCGCCTGGTAACCGCCAAAATCCCCGGGAGTTCCTGCTGCTACCTTATACCCCATTTGTAATAATGCGCGTATGGTCTGTTCAGAAAATCCTGATTCAAGATAAATCGTGCCCGTTCCTTTGCTTACCTGTCCGGTAGGCTCCGACGAGCCTTCATGCGCTATCCTTGGTGCGTCTCCCGCTTCCTGGATGTTCATGCCAAAATCGATCATATTCATCAACACCTGTACCTGTCCTTCCGGCTGAAAGCCGCCGCCCATAACCCCGAAGCTCATCCACGGCTTTTCATCTTTTGTTACAAATGCAGGAATGATGGTATGGAAAGGTCTTTTGTGGGGCGCATAGGTGTTATTTTGGCCTTCCTTCAGGGAAAATAAATAACCGCGGTTCTGAAGAAAAAACCCAAGACTGTCAGGTACCATGCCCGAACCAAAGGCGGCAAAATTGCTCTGAATTAATGAGATCATATTTCCGTCGTTGTCTGCAACAGTCAGGTATACCGTTTCGCCGCCTTTCAGAGCATTATCATCGCCTGCATGAACTTCAGCGAGGGGTTTTTGCAGGTTAATCAGCGCCGCTCTTTCTTTTCCATATTTTTTTGAGATCAGTGCATCCACAGGAATTTTTACAAAATCAGGATCAGCATAATATTTTGCCCTGTCTTCATAGGCCAGCCTTTTGGCTTCAGTAAAAAGATAAAGGTGCTGAGCGCTCCCAAAAGGTATTTTACTGAAATCAAAATTCTCAAGAATATTAAGCATTTCCAAAACAGTAATTCCCTGGCCGTTTGGTGGTAATTCCCATACACGGTAACCTCGGTAAGTTGTTGAAACAGGTTCTACCCATTCTGATGTATGATCCGAAAGGTCTTTATAGGAAAGATAGCCGCCATTCCGTTTCATAAAAGCATCTATCTTTTTGGCAATATCACCTTTGTAAAAAACATCGCGGCCGCCACGCGCAATCTCTTCTAATGAATTGGCAAGAGCCGGATTTTTAAACACTTCTCCCCTCTTTGGCGCTGACCCGCCCGGCATGAAAACCTCTTTTACATTAGGGTTATTCCCATATTCCTCTTTGAGATGTCCAAATTCAAATGCCGCTTCATCAGCAACAGGAAATCCCTCACGCGCATAATTAATTGCGTAAGAAAGAATTGCTGCCATTGGCAGCTTACCAAATTTATCGTGCAGCTGATACCATCCGTCCACACAACCGGGAACAGAAACCGGCAAAGGCCCGTTAAAGGGAATGAATTGGTTTCCATTTCTTCTCAGCCTGTCAGGCGTCAGATCATACGGAGATCTTCCTGAAGCATTGAGGCCATACAGCTTTTTGGTTTTCGCATCATATATTATTGCAAAAAGATCGCCACCAATACCATTCATTTCCGGATCTGTGACGCCAAGAACGGCATTGGCAGCAATAGCGGCATCAATGGCATTTCCTCCTTTTTTTAAAACATCTATCGCGGCCATAGTAGCCAATGGATGGCTGGTACACGCCATTCCATGCTGTGCCATCACAACCGAACGCGTTGCAAAAGATTCACCTGTAAGCCTGTCCTGAGCGAAAAGTGAAAGCGTTGAAAAAATAAAGAGCAGCAGCGATGAAAAAAGTTTATTCTTCATTAGAATAGTTTTATGGGAATACATATGTAATTTAAAATCTTTCAGCAGGAGTGGCAGGAAAATTAGTTTATTGCAGATTTTCCGGTTCCCCATATACTTCCCCTGGTCGCCCTGTATAGTCGGGTCACCGTGTAAAAGGCCGGCTGTTTCTAATGCGGATTTTAACCAACCTTATCCAAGGCAGCAATTACCACTTAAATATGAATCCTGCTACCAAACCTGAAAAATTTCGCGTGAGCCTGTCAGGTACATTTCCTGGTAGCCCTGCATTTTTTCTTTCATCTTTTTCATTTCATCCGAGTTCTGCATGAATTTTTGAAAGTTTTGTTCATAAGCAGCAAGGTTGTCGTATTTCGAAACCATTACTACCCTGTTGAATTCGCCTGTCATATCGGTGAGAATATTGACGAATTCTTCATTGCCTGCCATAACTTCCTTAAAAAGTTTGGCCATTTTTGAAGCCTGTCCGGGCTTGCAAACAAAAATGTCATGTACAATAATCATAAAAAAAATTTAGAGATGAAGAGGAGTGGAAAACGGATACTAAATTAGGAAAGTTTTTAATAACTGAAATGTATTCATACAAATAAAATCCATTTATTTGCCGGTTTACTCCAAATTCCCTCAAAGAAGCTCATTTCCGGAATTACGCAAGGAGAAGAACTGCCATAATGGAGAAATTGGATTCAATAATCTCTTTATTTTCCCCTTATGCCCGGCTTACTTTTCTTTTTCAAAATACGGTGATGAAAATCCAAGCTTACGCAGTCCGTTCTGAATCTCCGGAATATGCATAAATAATTTCCAGAACAATCCGCTTCTGTAATTTTCTATCATCACTACTATCGGGCCCTGGTCAATAGCAAGATAGGAATCTGCGACCCAATTTTTTGTTTGATCAAACGCGTCTTTAAAACCATATTCACCCCAGGTATTTTTACCTAAATCAAAATAAAAATGTTTTAAAGCCTGCATCGAATATTCAGGAGTGTAGGGGAAAGCAGAAAGCGCCGCGGATGGCGTAATAGTTCCATCATCATTTGTGGGAGAATGGCCGCTGTAGCCATTTGGGTCATCACTGGAAGTAAGGCCCCAGCAATTTTCACCATAGCCTTTGAAATGCTTGGGGTTTTCGATACAATAGGCCCTGTTGATCAGAGTATGATTTTCGTTTTGCTCCCAATAATCAGCATACCGGTCTTTTAATCCATGAGGATCAAGTCCTAAAAATGAATAATGAGTAAAGAAGAGAGGGCCGCCATAATCAAAGCCCAAAGGCAATGTGTATCCGAAAAACTTTTTGCCATTAAAAAAGAAATTGCTCATTGCCCAGCCTTTGTGATATACATCCGCGGTAACAGGATATCTGGTAGCAGATGCCGCAAGAATATAGGTGATGAGTGTTTCGTTGTATCCGTGCAATGGAAAGTTCATTGCCCATCCGTTATTGGGACTCCAGTGCCAGTATAAAACATCCTGCCCCCCTCTCGTAAACCAGTTCCACTCAATGTCATTCCATAGAGAAGTGATCCGGCCGCGGATCTCATTTTCTGTTCTGTTATCATGATTAAAATATTCTCTTGCACATAAAAGTCCTTCAAAAAGAAAAGAAGTTTCTACGAGGTCGGCACCATCATCTTTACGGCTGAATTTTATCGTCTTGCCGCTAGCGCCATCCATCCAGTGTGGGAAAACACCATGATAAGAATCGGCTTTATCTAAAAAACGAAGCATCTTCAAAATATGCTTCGCAACAGAATCTCTTGACAGCCATTTTCTTTCCACGCCCACTATCAACGCCATCACTCCAAAGCCCGTCCCTCCTGTTGTCACTACTTCATTTCCATAATCAAAGCTGGTATTGCTTCTTTCGCGTGCCATGCCGCTGACCGGATGCGCGAAATCCCAAAAGTATTTAATCGTTTGCTTTTGAACAAGGTCAAGAAGCGCGGAATCAGAAAGATCATTTTTTATGGAAAGATCATTTTTTAAAGAAGGTTTCTTTTGAGCAGCAGCAGAAACAGATAGCAAAACCGGGAGAAGAAAATACAGATATTTAATCATTGCATTTGAAATGAGTGAGAGAATAAATGAAGTTAATTTATTTATCTTATCTCCAATACAAATATAACTGTTTAAAAATGGGAGCAGCAGCCTTTGAATCAGGAAAATGCTACAAATGCGGGCTTTGAAAGCCAAGATTTGTCATTCCTCTTTTTATTTCAGGGCAGCTCATAAATAAATTCCACAACAAACCGCTTCGATAATTTTCGATCATTACTATTTGAGGCCCCTGGTCTATGGCAAGAAAAGAATCAGCGAACCAATTACCGGATAAATTGAACGCATCAATAAATCCGTATTGTTTAAATAATTTATCACCTAACGTGTAATAAAAAAAACGCAAAGTGTTCATCGACTGCTCAGGCGTATAAGGCATAGAAGAAATGGCCGCTGTTGGCGAAATAACACCATCATCATTCGTTGGCGAATGAGCAGAATACCCCGACAGATTATCATCGCTGGCTGTCAGCCCCCAGTTAGCAGAGCTGTATCCATAAAAGTGCTGTGGATTAGCAACGCAATAATTATAATTGATAAGAGATTGCGCAGTATTTTGAGTAAAATAATTGGCATAAGCATCTGTAAGATCATGAGGATTGATTCCAAGGAAAGAATAATGCGAGAAGAAAAGCGGGCCACCCAAATCCGGGCCTAAAGGAAGCTGAACTCCATAAAACGTTTTGCCATTTTTCATTCCGCCATTCGATGCCCAGCCATTATCATAAACGATTCGCGGAATAGAATCAGTATTCGAAGAAGCAGCAAGAACATACACCATCAGTGCTTCATTCCATCCTTTTATCTGCATGTTGATACTAAAATTAAAATCCGGGCTCCAATGCCAGAGCAATACATTCTGGTTCCCGTTTCTAAACCAGTTCCATTCAACGCCGTTCCATAAAGTATTGATATTGCTTCGAAGCGTTGTTTCGTTCGGATCTGATGAATTGAAGTACTGGCGGGCACATAATAAACCTTCCATTAAAAAAGAAGTTTCAACAAGATCTCCTCCATTATCCTGCTGGCTGAATGGAACCGTGGCTCCTGTGGCGCCATTGATCCAATGTGCAAAAGCGCCGTGATAACGGGTGCACTTATCTTTCAAAAAACTTACTATGGTATTAATTCTTTGCAACCCTTCAGTTCGGGAAATAAAATTCCGGTTAATGCCAACAAGAATACTCATGATACCAAAACCTGTACCGCCGGTAGTTACAATATCTCCCGAAGTATTTCTTTCGCGGGCCATTCCCGAAACCGGGTGCCCGAAATCCCAGAAATAAGTAAAGGTTTGCTTTTGAACGATGTCCAGCAAAGCACTATCAGAAACGCGTGGAAACTTATCAGTGGAATCAATACGGGTTAATAAATTAGAAGCACTATTAGCAGCTAAAGCTACTTTTTGGTTGGATTGTACTGCGGCTGTAATAGAAATAATATATTTTGACAGAGGCTGTAAGGCAGATACCGATTGAATTTCTAAAGTGCTGTCATTATTGGAATAAGAAACATTAATATCAGTAGAACCTCCGGAACTTTTCAGCAAATAAACATTATTAGCAACTGAAGCCTTATCAACAGGTGCTGAAAAAGAAATTTTTATGACCGGATTAAAACTTACCTGGTAGAAAGTATTGCTCTTATCAGCCGGTCTTCCATCTATTTTTACTGACGAAACCAAAAAGCTTCCGGCAGGCGGTGGCGGGGTCGGTTCATTTTTTTTTGTACATCCAAAGGAATAAAGAGCAAAGAATACCAACAAATACTTTTTCATAGAAAACAAGTTACGGCATTAAAATGAGTACAAAAATTTTGGTATTATTTTTCAGCCAATCTAAGTAAAAACTGACAGAGAAAAAGCTATAAATACGGATTCTTATTTTGGCTGTTTGCAAATAGAAATTCTAAATACTTTTCACCCTAAACTTAATTATTTTTTAACCTGATAATTTCCTGCTCCTGTCCTGCCTTCCTAAACTCAGATGTTTATATTCATATAAGAAAAAAAGGCCACAAATGAATGTAGCCTTTTGAAAAAATTATTAACCCAAATTATCTTCCCGCTAGTTCTAACTGATATAGAGAACTGATATCAGCATCTGATAATGCGGTATTATAAAACCTAAGTTCATCTATAGAACCGTTGAACGGTCCTTCAAATCCCTGAACTGGTGATAAGGCAAATCCGGTGTTGGCATTCGCAAAACCTCCAATCAAAGCTTGTGCTCCTGTAGATGGCAAAGTAAGTGGTCCGGTATTTCTTTTTCTGAAATTTTTATTAGAGACTACGATGCCATTTGCAAAAACATCTATAGTTGAGTCTGCAGCATTGTATCTCATTACGTAGTGAACCCATTGATTGGTACCATGAACTGTTTTAAAATCAGTTTCTCTAACTCCGTAATCATTAATATTATCTCCAAGTTGTAATGAACCTGTATTGTATGTTCCATAGGAAGGATGCAAAACCAACGTGTCATCTGTGCTCTTAGGATGACCTGTTTCTATCAACATATTTACAAGGCCGGTATTCCAATCGGTTTGTGTGGCAGTTCCCTGAGTAAGAGAAAAAACATTAGAAGCGGTTGATCCATTGTTATCAACTTTAACCCAGGCGCTGACAGTTATGCTTCCGAAATTAGTCAGATTCAATTTTGAAATAACCGGGTACAATGCGTAACCGTTAGCCAATGTCAAAGCCTGTCCTTTAACACCGGTTCCAAAAGAGGTACCAGTGCTGGTAATAGGAGCAGTGTTTGAAATTGATTCATTCAATGAACCATCGAAGGACCAATGGGCCAATAAATTGGTGCCGCCAACTTCATTTGAGTTATTAAATCCTCCGATTGGGCTTGGCGGTGCAATTGAACTTTTTTTGCTACAAGCTGAAAAGACAAAACTCATGAAAATTACAGATAGAATTCCCAGTGTCCACTTGTTTGTGATTTTTTTCATTGTTAATAATTTTTAAGTAAAGAATTTTTAAGTAAAGGGTTATGATTTTAAATCAGATTTAAAGATAATTGCGAAAACCAAACTGAATTGTTAAAGATTTAGTTAGTATCCTGGGTTTTGGGTTATTTTTCCACCGCTTAAATCTATTTGTGTCTGTGGAATTGGAAATACCTCATTCTTTCCATCAACAAAATTCTTGCCAAGTGATCTCAGGATTTGTCCTGCCCTTCCTTGTCTTACAATATCAAAAAACCGATCCTGCTCCATAGCCAGTTCCACCCTCCTTTCATGCCAGATGGATTGTAAAGTAACAGCGGTGGGGGCAAGTCCGGCACGGCCACGAACCAAATCCATATCAGTAGTGGCATCGGCCATTTTCCCTAATTGAAAGGCAGCTTCTGCATTGATCAGCAACACTTCTGCGTAACGGATGATATGCACATTTTTCGGTAAATGGTCTGTATTCAAACTGCCGCAATACGGATCAACTAATCGTCCAAAATAGGCTTTGTAATTATAGCGGTCATTTTGTACAGAATCTCTGCCTGGTATTCTAAAACCATCCCACAATAAGGTACCGGTTGGCTTTACGAAAATAATAGTTGAAGAATCTCTTTTATCGCCCGGTTCATAAGCATTTACCAAATCCTGGCTGGGTGTATTTAAACCAAAGCCAAGATCTGCCCATCCTCCTTTACCACCCACTCGTGGTCCCTGCGCTACCACATAAAATGGAATAGCCGCATCACAATTCGCATCTACACCGGTTTGGATCTCAAAAACCGATTCTGAATTGTTATCATAAATTTTGTTTCTGAAGTTTAAACTGTAATCAGGAACCAAAGAATATTTACCTGAGTTGATCACAGCTTCTGTAAGATCATACGCTTTCTGATAATTTTTTTGATATAGATATACTTTGGCCAAAAGGCTTTCTGCCGCTTCTTTGTTGGCACGACCAACCGCTGTATTAGGATCTCCTTTTGATGGAAGGCTGTCAACACCATATTGGAGATCACTGATAATGGCTGCATAAACTGAATCTTTTGAAGCCCTGGTTAAAAATTCCGCGCTTTTCGCATCTGAAAGATTAGAAGGAACCCTTAAAATAAGAGGAACACCACCAAATAATCTTACCAGGTTAAAATAAAAATAAGCACGCAAAAACTTTACTTCTCCAACCAGCGTCCTTTTGATAACATGATCAAAAGTGCTTTGCTCAAGGGAAGCCAAAGCATTGTTGGCGGCTGATACACCATTATAATGTCCGTTCCACAAGCGGTCAACATAAAAATTAGTGCTGTTCAAATCAGATGTAAAATCATCAAAACCGGTTGCCTGAGGCGCCTGGTCGCTTGGAGTACTTCCTTTGTCTGCATCATCAGAAGCTACATCCGTTGCCATACAAAAAATAATTCCATGCACATCATTTCCAAACCCACCCTGGTAAAGCTGGTTATAAACTCCGGTTACGAGCTTGCGCGCAATGTTAGGGTCTTTGGCAGCTGCCTGGTCTGTCAACTGGCCCTGCGGTTGAATGCTCAAAAATTCTCTCTTACAGCTAATGAATAATAAAGGCACTGAAAGAGTAAGCAGCAAAAATTTAAATCTATTTTTTAGTTGGTTCATGATCAAAAATTAAAAAGTTAAATTAACACCAAAAGCGAAAGTACGGGTAGTTGGATAAGCATTTAGTTCAATTCCCTGGCTTAGAGGATCTGAACTGGCGAGTTCAGGCGTGAAGCCGGAATAATTCGTAAATGTGTATAAGTTTTGAGCAGTGAGATAAATC
>Ga0134125_10009289_pt1 | contig 11072 bp, 8 predicted proteins | sample KB31751_FD_96464 | JGI IMG/M metagenome (GOLD analysis project Ga0134125, IMG submission 96464) | Terrestrial soil microbial communities with excess Nitrogen fertilizer from Kellogg Biological Station, Michigan, USA - KB3-175-1 | ecosystem: Environmental > Terrestrial > Soil > Unclassified ...
GAGGCTCTGTTCATTTAAGAAATAAGTTTTCTTTTATCTAACCCTCTATAGAAAAAGACTAACAAGAAAATAATATAATTTTGTAAATTTTAAGAGGGATATAGCAAGAATAAATTCTAAAAGTTATAAATTCAAAATATTTTAAGATAACACGTCCTGATAAAATCCTTAAGTGAACAGAGCCTCTTTATGTACATTTTTGATTATATAATAGTGTGATGCTTAAAGATAAGACTAGAGGAAACAACAACATCGATAAAATTGTTATAATGTTGCAAGAGTTATTGAGAATATAAAAGGTAATGGAAATTTTGAAGTAATAAAATTATATATTTTATCTCAAAATATGCTTTGTTGCATAACTCAATTTATCGCAATTCATAAGTTTATTTGGTTTGAAATTTTGATAGATAAATCTGCAATTCGGGGTATATAATGATAAGTTTGAACATTAAATTATGTTTTTCATAGTTATGCAACAAATCTTGAATGTAATATGTTATTATAGATACTTAATAAGAGAAGAAATTACCTTAAATGTAAACTGTTTGTGTTTATTATCATAATTTTGCATATAGAAATAGAGAGTAATAATTGATTTTTATAATAATTTGAAATACTTGCTCCACATACAAAAAATTCAATAAATGACATTAAATGTATCGAATAGATCTCTGCTTCTTTTATATTGATATGCCTAATATGAAAAATAGTATATGTATTATAGATTAAATTAATAAGGCTTTGATATTTTGACACAATATTATACAGGTATTACCAATTAGTAGGAATAATTGGTTTGATACAATAATAAACCGTGTTTTATAAAAAAAACAAATTATTTTGCCATGGACTAATTTATATCTCATGTGATCTTTATTATGTAATTTAGTAACAAACTATTCAATATTAATATTATTTTTAAAAGAATATTTGTATATTCTTTAAGGATATGGCTTATGATCATAAATGTATTATTTATTAATATATATAATTTGTTTTTTGATTTGTATACCTCTAATAGTATTATAAATTTATAATATACAAAATAAAAAAGAAATACTTTTTTATGTTATCTTTTCAGTATAATTTTAAAATATAAAATACTATATGATATTTTTATATTTCTTTCATATATGGATTAATCATATTGCATATATTATTATTTTTTTATTTTACAAACATGAGATTAAAATCAACCTTAACAATTGTGTCTATAGCCGTACTAGCATTTGGTATGGTTTTTGCAACATCTGCTACACAAATAGATAAAATATTCGCAGCTCCTGTAATTGGAGAACAAAATCACATTGATGCTAATGGTGGCCAACTCAGTGATGTATTTGGTAACTTTTTTGGTGGTAGCATTCCAGGTAGTAGTAGTAGTAGTAGTCCAGATCATTCAGTATTTGGTGACATATTTGGTAACTTTTTTAACCCTTCAAGCTCTAAAACCTCTCCAAGCACTGATATTCCTTCAAGCTCTAAAACCTCTCCAAGCACTGATATTCCTTCAAGCTCTACAAATTCCGATCAACCATGTAAACAAGATAACAATGAGAAAGGCACACATTTCTATTGTGAAGGAACACACCACCATTGTAAACCCGGACCAGACAATCCAAAATGTGTAAAAACATAAGAGCAGAGAGATAAGTAGAAATATCAACTCACATCTAAAATAGATAACTTTTCTCTATTTTTTTGAGACCGATCTCTGTATCTATATTCTAATTGAATAATATATTATTATCAAAATAATACATATTGATACTATAAAAACGTATGTGTATTATAATCTAAAGGAAATACATTACCTTTAATAAATGGTAGTTCTAAACAAATAGTAATATTTGTATTTTTTTTAATTTCAATAATTTGCTTAATTTTGTAGAATTTATTGATATATTAAAATAATAGATGATAAAAAGTCGAACTCTTAACTATTGACCTGTTTATTTCATCTAAATTCTGCACCAAGTAAAAATGTGTATTTTCTATGGTACAGGTGATAATATTAGACAATAATAAAATAATTCTTTGTTTCTTAATGAATGTACATACATATTTTATTGTATATGATCATTTTAAATCTCATTAATTAAAACTTTAAAGAAATAAAACGGTGAATCTAATTTGACACAATAATATCATTTGATATACTTTTATTCTATATTTTCTTTGACTTTTTATCTCAATTTTTTTGATATTTATAAAATAAAACCTTTATAAAAAAAAGTTAGAGAAGGATTATAAATTTAGGTATATGTGAAGAATCACCAAAATATATTATAGTTTCAATAGTGTATATTATATATGTGATCGAGGGCTCTAAAACTAGTTCTAAGCATATAGTGTTTCCTCCAGGACCAGCCGAAATAATTCCATATAGATTAGCACTAAAATTTATTTCTAATCCCTTGCCCATACTATTAGAAATTGCTAATCGATATGGAGATGTTTCTCACTTTAAATTTGGCCCAAAATTACACGTTTACTTAATAAATAATGCTAATTATATTGAGGATATTTTAGTAAAGGATAATAATCGTTTTATTAAAAGCCCAGGACTACGTCTAGCTAAACGTGTGCTTGGAAATGGATTAATAACAAGTGAAGGAAAAATTCATGATGTTCAAAGACGCTTGGTTCAACAAGCCTTTAATAGAAATAGAATAAAAACATACGGAAAAATAATATCTGAATATTCATCTGTATATATAAATAATAATTGGAAAGATGGGCTTGTATTAGATATTCATAAAGAAATGACCAAGTTAACACTTGCTATAATTAGCAAAATATTATTTGGATCAAATACTCTTGAACTATCGGATATAGATAATATAAGCAACTCTATTACTATAATTATTGAATATATAAATAAACTACGAATTCCCTTTCTAAAATTCATTGAAATATTGCCATTACCATCAACCATAAAATATAAACGGGCATTAAGCGATTTAGATAAATTAATTTATCATAAAATAAATGAAAGACGACAAAAAACAAAACAAAGCCAAGATGAAAGTGAAATTACTCTTGACTTTTCTGAAAAGACAACGGCATTTCAAAATAAAGATAATATAGATATGCTTTCTATTCTTATTGCATCAAGTTATAACAAAGAGACAGATAATAAAGAAAATACGCTTTATGAAGATGGTAATGTAGTAAGAATGGATAATCGCCAATTAAGAGATGAAGTGATGACGATGTTTTTAGCAGGCCATGAAACAACTGCTAATGCCCTAACTTGGACCATTTATCTTTTAGCTTTACACCCAAAAATAGAATCTAAAATTGTAGATGAAATTATTTCTTTAACTGGTAGTGATGATATTGATAATAGGTTAATAACACCTGATGATGTCTCTAAATTAAAGTACACTGAAATGGTTTTGATGGAATCTATGAGACTTTATCCTCCATCATGGGCCATTGGCAGACAAGCTATAGAAAATTATAACCTTGCAAATAAATATGTTATACCATCTGGATCAGTTTTAATTATAAGTCAATATCTTGTACATCATGATTCCAGATATTTTTCTCAACCAGATCAATTTTATCCTGAAAGGTGGACTCCTGAATTTAGAGCATCAATTCCTCGGTTTAGCTACTTTCCATTTGGTGGTGGCTCCAGATCATGTATTGGAGAACCTTTAGCTTGGATGGAAGGAATAATTGTATTGGCAACTATTATAAAAAAATGGAAGATAACTCTTGAAGAAAATATGAAACATATTGAACTTAGACCTCTAGTTACACTTCGTCCTAAATATGGAATAAGTGTTAAATTACACAAGAGATAAACTTTTAATTAATAATAACAAGAAACCTTTTGACTTAATAATAATATCTTTATAACCTTTGACTGATATTCTTTATCATAATTGATGTATTGCTATTGTCCTTTTTTTTATGATGCTCTATAATCTTTTAAAAATATCCTAATACTAAATTTATAATTAAATATGTATATTAGTAATTTGATTTAACAATTTTAAAAATTGAATATAAAATATACATATCTTTTAATGATGTTGTTTTGCCTTTTTTTAAAAAAAAGATATTTTTAATATTTATACTGTCTTTATTAACTTTCGGAAATGATCCATGTTAGTTGCAATTTCTTTATTCCATGTATCTTCTGTATAACCATGAACCTCTTTCCCATGTTTCTTTGCATTTTCTAAGAGTTCTTCTTCTGTTTCGCCTTGCATTGTATGTGTGCATACAGGATCGCCAGCATCTTTACAATTTAGAGTCAAAGTCACATAAAATAAAACAAATAAATAATATTTATATTTTTATGTTATTGTATTAAAATTTTTTTATAATTAAAGCAGTTATATTGAAAGTAATATTAATGAAGATATTATTTACATCAATATTTAAAACTATAAATTTGATTGTATTTCTTGTATAATATATAATTTATGTAATTTTGAAAAATATTATTTAACTTTATATATCATTTTTGAAAATATAGATATATACCTAAAGAATCATAATACAACTGTTTATTGTATGAATTTTTGACGGTTAAATTTTACAAATGTTCATAATTTGTTTTATTAACTGATAAATTGTTATAAGATTCTTTCAGATGGTTCTCTATAAATATACTTTAAACAATGGATACTCCATTATTCCTAGATTGTACTTAATAGTAATACTCAATACTTTGATCTTGATTCATCTTTCTTATATCTTATTAGTTAGAAAATAAATCAAACTTTTAGATATAATTATATTTAAATATAAAAAAATTAAAAATAAAAAGATAGATTTAATTTGTTACGATACCAACCAATGGTATGTTTTGGAAATCATTGTACAATGGTGATTGATTATCAAAGTTAATGACTAAAGTTCTGCCATTTAAAATAGATATAGCAACACCAACATCTTTAAAGTCATTAGTCTGGTCTTGTTGTGTAGGATCATTTGAACGTACAGTTTTTACTGCATCTATTATACCAACATATGTTATATCTTGATTTTGTTGTTGAAGTGTGTTTGCCCTAAAGTTTGAGAGATTATATGTAGTAACATTAGAACTCTGTTGTTGTTGTGGTGGTTGAGGTGTTGTTAAATCTCGTTGGGCATTAGAATTAATAGATGTTGTTGATGAGGATAAATTAATATTATTTGTTGTTGAAGTAGGATTATTTGTAATGGCAGCTTGGTTGTTTGTTCCTGATTGTGCATTATTTGTTAAACCTAGATATACAGGTTGTTTGGTAAATAATGCTTTAAAATCTGTAATACCGTTATTCGGAGTTGTCAATGACCAATTTCCATATAATGTATTAATAATAGCCCCGGTTTGTTTATCATATTCTGAACTTGCTATTATCCCTTTTAAATTCAAATTATTTGAACTTGAACTAAATGATACAGATCCATTACATGATGATTGAGTTGAAGATGTAGTTTTCCCATTGGTCGATGTTTGTGATTGAACCACATTATTGCTTCCATTGCAATTATTGTTATTAGTGCTAGATTTTAACCCTTGGTTAAGATTTGATTGTATTTCTTTATTTATGTTTGATTGCAAATTATTTTGAAATTGTTGTATAGTTTGACCTAGTGATGGCTGTGCATTTGCTTGGTCAATATTTTGAATTGATCCAAAAATAAACAAAGATGATATTAAAAGCAAACCTGAAACAAAGATCTTGGTTGTATCTATATTTGGTATCGCTAAATAATTATTTTTAGTGTTAAAAGAAGAATACGTTTTTTTTAAATTCATAATTAATTCAATCTATATATAATATAATATGATTTATGTATTACTAAAGGATATATGTATCTTTCATATTTTTTTACTATAAATAATATATTTATAGTTTATTGTTAAAGTATTTTAAATAATTATTTGTTAATATACATTGCTAATTTGACAATTCAAAGCCGAGATAAATAAGAAATAAATTCTTATCTATCTTATTTATATCTTCAAACTGCAAAGGAAAATTGATGGAGTCTTTATTACGTTTAATTAATTGATTTAATTATTTATTGGCAATAACATTCTTTTTAATCTTTTAATATCTAAGTGTCAATAAAAAAAACTCTAATACAACTTAAAGTAATTTATGCATATATATATCTATTATATAATTAATGTGAAAATAATATACTAAATTACCTTAATATTTTTATTATTCTTTGTTATCATATAGTACAGTAGCACTATATTCTGCATAACTTTGATTATGGTTCCAAACTGAATTATAGTATATTTCTAATAAATCATATCCTTTATTGTTTATTTCTTTTAAAAATTCATTTATCAAATTATCTAGCATGGTATGTTGATTGTGATCAAATGTTTTAACTTGTTCCATTTTATCTTATAGATATAAGGATTTTATAAAGATAATTAATAGATCTTATGAGATACAAAGTTCATCCCAAAGAAAAGTATATAGAAAAAGAATGTATGGAGTGGGTAGACCTTTCAAACTGGATGTTAAAGATACATTTCTCATGCTTTTAGTTTATTATCGTCTTTAAATAACCTATACTTTGGCGGGCTTTGATTTGGATCAGAGCACAAAATCTGTAGAGATATATAGAATATTAAAGACTTTAAGATAATGTGTATCTATTCCTCAAAAGATATACAATATAACAAAAAGACTGAATTATCCAGAAGAAGTTGAAAAGTATTTTCCAGGGTTTATGGCCTTTATCGATTCAACAAAACATCAACAAATTCCAAGACCTATAGATAAGAGAAGATGTGACATATATTATTCAGGAAAAAAGAAACGTATACTGTAAAGATGTAGTTAATGGTTAACGAATCGATCCCTATAGTTCATAAATTAGGCCATAAGAAAGGAAAAAGACATGATTATGATATTTATAATAAGGATATTCCTGTAACTTCAAAAAAAGAGGTTGTAAATGTATTTGATCTTGGATATCTTTTGGTATAGAGATGACTTTCTAGAGCAAATATCATCACTATCATACAGAAGAAGAGAAACCAACAAAAGAGTTTTTCCAAGAAGGAAAAAAGAGCGTACACAACCAAAGTCATTCTAAAATAAGAATAGTTATAGAACATGCTATCTGCAGATCGAATAAATTCAGCAGGATATTAGCAGCAGATGTATTTAGAAACAAGTTATGTAGAAAGTAAAATAAAATATCATATATAGTATCAGGCCTTGTAAACTATATACTAATGAAACAGCATCACTAAAAGAAAATAGAGTGTATCAGTATGCATCATTAGTGAACCGATTGAAATATTTCTAATCATGCAACGGATCTAATGAATTATTCTAATTTGAAGATAAATTCTACATACTTTAAGAATTTGAATGAATGTATTTAATTCTATGCTAGAATTAAAATTGATTGCCAAGTAATTATATAATAAGAAATTAAGATTTGTATAACCGATTTGAAGATATCATTAATTAATTTGATACAATGAAATTATTTTAATATTCTATTTTTTATATTTTAAAAATAACCGTATTATTATATTATAAAAAATTATGGCAACATATATAATACAAGTAAAATGATTTAAAATAAATAAAAACCTGGGTCGTTATATACTTTTGTAATATATTATTTTATTATATTATGAATGAATATGAGAATTTAAAAACTGCTGATATTATAGCTGAGGCATTAATAGATTGGAATGTAGATGTTATTTTTGGTTTGCCAGGAGATGGTATTAATGGATTTATTGAAGCTCTAAGACAAAGAAAAAATAAAATAAAATTTGTACTCGTTCGACATGAAGAATCTGCGGCATTTATGGCTTGTGCCTATGCTAAATATACCAAAAAGCTTGGAGTATGTGTTGCTACTTCAGGACCTGGTGCGATACATCTATTAAATGGATTATATGATGCTAAATTAGATAGTACTCCTGTTCTTGCTATTACTGGCACTACATATTCTGATTTAATCGGCTCAAATTATCAACAAGATGTTAACTTGTTGCAACTATTTTCAGATGTAGCAGTTTATAATAACATGATAAATGTACCTGAACATGCTGAAATGGCCGTTGATATTGCATGTAGAACAGCTTTAGGACGTCGAGGAGTAAGTCATTTGACAATTCCAATAGATGTCCAAGAGCGAAAACTAAAACGCAAATATTCAAGACACAAAGTAGAAGGCCATACGTCTGACATTTTTACCTATGGTATTGTTCCCAACGAAGAGTTATTAAAAAAAGCAGCAGCAATACTTAATGTTGGTAAAAAAATTGTAATTCTGGTGGGACAGGGTGCATTAGATGCTACAGATGAAATTGAATCTATTTGTAAACTATTAGCTGCACCCGTTATTAAAGCACTATTAGGAAAAGCAGTACTTCCTGATGATGATCCATATTGTTTAGGTGGAATTGGTCTATTAGGAACTGAACCTGCTAGTGATGCAATGGCTGAGGCAGATACATTGTTGATGATAGGAACATCTTTTCCTTATATCGACTATCTTCCAAAACCCGGTCAGGCAAGAGGAATTCAAATTGATATTATTCCAGAGAAAATCGGATTGCGATATCCAGTTGAAATAGGTTTGATTGGCGATGCCAAGCTTACCTTAAATGCTCTACTTCCAATGTTAACTCAAAGACAAAGAGGTGATGATGAATTTTTAAAATCAAAACAAAATGCGATGGAAAGTTGGAATAGCTTGTTAAAAGAACAAAGTACACGTACTGATAAACCCATTAAACCACAGGTTATAGCTGCTGCTATTTCTGATGTATTAAAAGATGATGCTATAATATCTGTAGATAGTGGAACGATCACTAGCTGGGCTGCCCGATATATCAATATCAAAAAGGGAATGAAGTTTTCTTTGTCAGGTACTCTTGCTACAATGGCTTGTGCTTTGCCATATGCAATAGCAGCACAAATTGCATATCCTGAAAGACAATCTGTTGCATTTGTTGGAGATGGAGGTTTTACTATGCTTATGGGAGAATTTGCAACAGCAGTTCAATATAATTTACCAATTAAAGTTATAATTATAAAAAATAATACCTTGGGAATGATTAGATGGGAGCAAATGGCCTTTCTTGGAAATCCAGAATATGCTGTAGAATTTACTCCGATAAATTTTGCCAAATTTGCTGAAAGTTGTGGAGGAAAAGGATATTCTATTACTGAGCCAGGTGAAACAAAGTTAATATTGCATAAAGCTATGTTAGAGGAAAAACCGACTATAGTTGAAGTATATGTAGACCCTTTTGATCCTCCAATGCCACCAAAAGTAGAAAGGGACTTTATCAAAAACTTAGCAGAATCATTTGCAAAGGGGCAGCCATACGCCACAAGAATAGGTTTAACTTTGTATAGAAACCAGCTTCATGAAAAAACAAGGAGTTTACATCATCATGAAAATTTAAATTCAATTAATAACGATCAATTAGAATAAAAATATTATTAATAAAATATCTTTATTTGTGTATCTATTTTTGCAAGGATTCTTATTTTATTAATATTGAATTATTAATATTATATAATCAATCCTTGACATTTATTATTTACAGTATCTAATGATATTTTGATAAAAACTATTATTGACATTTACTAAAATATGTAGAAAGTAAAATTATGTTCATTAATAAAGAAGATGATTGTAGAATTAACTATACTTCTAAATTTGATTTTCCAAATTTTTTCCTTTACGATATTTTAAAATAAAATATCTATTGAATATATCTTTTGAAATGGTAATTTTTATATATATCTATACCACGGCTCAACTATGAATGAACAAAATTCATTATATATTTATTTTATGCATAAGGAGAAACTGTCATGGTTAATTTAGGATTATTAGTTCGTTTGGAAGCCAAACCAGGTAAGGAATCTGAAGTGGAGACTTTTCTTCGTGAGAGTCTATTAATAGCTCAAGAAGAACCTCTAACAATTACTTGGTTTGCTATACGACTTGGACCATCAACATTTGGAATTTTTGATGGATTTTCCAACGAGATAGGAAGGCAAGAGCATTTATCTGGCAAGATTGCTGCTACTCTTAAAGAAAAGGCCTCAAATCTCTTGAACCAACCCCCAGTGATTGAAAAGTTTGATGTTATTGCAGCAAAATTACCTCAAGTTAGTAAAGATGATTATGAAGAATAAAAAAACATTATTATATTTTTAATAGTAAATTAAAAATCTTCAAAACAAAAAAGATTTTTACCTGATTAATAGAGAGTTGTATTTATTTAATTATGATTAAAAGTATAATTATCAATTCAATTATTACCTTACTAAAAAATTCTAAAATTAAATTTTCTTTTTAAAAAAAGTTAAAAATATCGATAAATATATAGATTTATACAATATTTTTATTTACGTTTTAATAGCCAAGATTTTTTATTTCAAATTATTGTTTATACATTGATTTTGTATTAATGTACAACATCATAAAAGTTATTAGAGGAATAATAATCAAATATCCAACTTTTCCATTAAAAAGATTTATTTTTTTAAATGATGTGATAATTAAATAAGAATAATCAGGTATGAATAATTGTCTACACTTAGAAGATAAGAAAAAGATTGGAAAAAGCTATTAAAGAATATATTCATCGCATAATAATATATGAAGCGTTATTTGGAAACTGTAATAAAAATTTTGGTAAATAAATAGCTACATTATAAGGTATTGTTGCCTAGGAAGAAATATCCTTGAGTAGAATCATTATTCTTTAATTAATTTGAACTATTTTAAGAAATCTTTGGTTGTTAAAAATTGACCTTATAAAAGTTCTCCAAAAAAAGATATCTAATAATATAATATCGTTTCTTATTTATAGATGTTATAAATAATAATGCTATAATTTTATATAATTTTTTCATATAATAAAATAATTAAAACTTTAACAAGAATATATTCAGCTATCTAATATAGGAAACATGATATCTAAAAAACTACTATATCTTCAATAATTGTCCTAACTGCATTGGCTTTAGTTACAATGCCATCAGTTTTAACATTGGGCTCAGTATATGCATTTGATTTCTTTGGAAGTGGAAGCCATGGCGGAA
>Ga0134125_10009290_pt1 | contig 11072 bp, 9 predicted proteins | sample KB31751_FD_96464 | JGI IMG/M metagenome (GOLD analysis project Ga0134125, IMG submission 96464) | Terrestrial soil microbial communities with excess Nitrogen fertilizer from Kellogg Biological Station, Michigan, USA - KB3-175-1 | ecosystem: Environmental > Terrestrial > Soil > Unclassified ...
CAGTTCAATTGGTCCAGGCGAAGGCGACCTTGTCGAGCGATTTCGGCCCGAACCGCTCCGAGGAGCGAGCGACCATGCGGCCGCCAAGGGCGCGGTAAAATTCGGTGGCGGGGTCGTTGTCCGAGAGCGCCCAGACCACCATGCTACGCAGGCCGCTCTGGCCGAGGTCCCGCTTGGCGGCGGTGAAGAGGCGCCGGCCGAAGCCCAAACCCTGAAATTCCGGGCGCAGATAGAGCTCGTAGATTTCACCCTCGAAATGCAGGCTACGGGCGCGGTTGCGGCCGTAGTTGGCGTAACCCGCGACCTTGTCGCCGAACACCAGCACGGAAACCCGGCTGCCCTTGCGGATCGCACTGTCCCACCATTGCGGGCCGCGGCGGTTGATCAGTTTTTCCAGCTCGGCGCCCGGAATGATGCCCTGATACGCGGCGCGCCAGGCTTCGTCATGCGTAGCCGCCACATCGGCTGCGTCTGCAGCTTTGGCCGGCCGGACCTCGATCAGGGTTGTGCTCATGGCGATGATCAAACCAAGTCCGCGGGCGCGCTTCAAGGTCTATCGTTAATTATCGGTTAAGCTGTGGACTTTCTGCATCAGTTTTATGTGAAACTTGTGCCGAAAAAGGACAGGTGCGCGGCTGGCTGCGACAATTTCCCGCCACGCGCGGCGGCAGCGGAAGTGGAACGCGCGTTGTCGAGCGGCGCACCATCGTCGTCGCGGGCGATGCGCCGGCATCAACCCCGAATCGAGATTCCGCGTTCGCCCGCATCCAAGTCGGCTGTTGCCGACTTGAACAGCTAATTGGGCAGCTAAATTGCCGAACGCAGGTAAACCAGAGTTCGGGCGCGCGCCGGAATGACCGGACTTTCTAATTAGCGCTTGCCCTTCTTCACCGCCAGCACTTCGCGCGCGGCGCGTTCGCCGGAATCGCGCGCGCCGTGGGCTGTGGAGAAAAAGTTCGGCGAGGTGGCTTCGCCGGCGAAGAACAGCCGGTCATCGACCGCCGCCGCCAGGATTGCGCGGTCTCCTGCATGTCCCGGCAGCGCATGCGAATAGGCGCCGCGCGCGAAGGGGTCGTAGGCCCAGCGCGACTCCGCCAGCGGCGTCAGCTTGCGGCGAAAATCATTGCCGAGGTAGGAGACGATCTCGTCGATGCTGGCGGCAGCGAACGCACCCTCGCCGGCGTCTTCGAGCTGTCTCGCGTAACGGCCGCCGAAGAACCCCTCGATGCAGGGCTGGCCGAACGGGCGGAGGTGATAGGTCCCCATTTCGGTACGCATGGTAAGGCCGCGCAAATTGCCGTCCTTCGGCAGCGCCTCGGGCTCGCTCAGTAGCAGCGTGACCTTGTCGTCGACGCCGAGTGGGAGGCCCGCCGCGGCGTCGACTTTCGCAGGGAGCCTGGGAGAGAAGCGGATCGCCTCGTCCGCAATCAGATTGGTCGGCACGGTGATGATGGCTTTATCGGCCGTCAATCTACCCTGTGATGTCTCGAGGCTTAGCCCGTGTCCCGAATGGTCAATCAGCGTGACGTTACAGTTGAAGGCAATCGGCAATTCAGCGCCATAGGCGGCCATCAACGCGCCATAGCCGCGCCGCACCCGCCAGTTGATCTCGGTGTCCTCATAGGCGTCGGTATCGAGCAGTGAGACCTGATCGAGCTCACAGCCGTTCACATAGGTCGAGATCGCATCGATCATCGGATTCCAGCGATTGCCGGGTTCGAGATAGCGGCTCGCGGGGCAATCCTCGCCATGCAGTGCGGCCTCATCGAGCCGGTCGTAGAAGGCGTCGATGGCGCGGTAAAATTCCCGGCGTTCGCGTTCCGGAAACACCTCGCCGAAGGCCCGGTCGCGCCACGGCGGCAGCGTCCGGTCGATCTCGAAGTTCAGCTGCTCGCCGATCGGGACGAACGAGTTCTGGTCGGCTGAATGCAGCCAGCCGCACCCAACGTCGAAGATCACGTCCGGCGCCGCCTGCACCGTATAGCCGCGCCCGCCGACGCGGTTCCGCGCTTCCAAAATGATGAAGGTGACGCCGTTGTCGCGCAGCGCATGCGCCGCACCAAGGCCGGCGGCGCCCGCGCCGACAATCGCGACGTCAACTGAGGAGGGGAGGGGCATGTGACTATCTGTTCCGTCGTCACGCCCGGCTTGTCCCGCCCGCAGGGCCGAAGCTCGTTGCGAGGCGAAGGCCCGGGCATCCACGTTTTTCTCACTCAGTATCGAAGGCGTGAATGGCCGGGACAAGCCCGGCCTTGGCGGGGGCGGTACGCCTGGACCGCTACGCCACCGCTTCCTTGGCCTTTTCGGCGCGCTTGCGTTCGTTGGGATCGAGGAATTTCTTGCGCAGGCGGATCGATTTGGGCGTCACCTCGACCAATTCGTCTTCCTCGATATAGGCGAGCGCCTTTTCCAGCGTCATCTTGATCGGCGGCGTCAGCCGCACCGCCTCGTCCTTGGAGGTGGTGCGGATGTTGGTGAGCTGCTTGCCCTTGAGCACGTTGATCTCGAGATCGTTGTCCCGAGTGTGCTCGCCGACAATCATGCCCTTGTACACCTTCCAGCCGGGCTCGATCATCATCGGGCCGCGGTCTTCCAGCTTGAACATGGCATAAGCCACCGCGTCGCCCTGGTCGTTGGAGATCAGGACGCCGTTGCGGCGGCCCTGGATCTCGCCCTTGTACGGCGCATAGCCGTGGAAGATGCGGTTCATGATCGCGGTGCCGCGCGTATCGGTCAACAACTCGCCCTGATAGCCGATCAGGCCGCGCGTCGGCGCGTAGAACACGAGACGCAGGCGGTTGCCGCCTGACGGCTTCATCTCGATCATCTCCGCCCTGCGCTCGCTCATCTTCTGCACGACGACGCCGGAATGCTCCTCGTCGACATCGATGACGACCTCCTCGATCGGCTCCAGCGCCTGGCTGGTGGTCTCGTCCTTCTTGAACACGACGCGCGGGCGTGACACCGATAGTTCAAAGCCCTCGCGGCGCATGGTCTCGATCAGGATCGCGAGCTGCAATTCGCCGCGGCCCGACACTTCCATGGAGTCCTTGTCCTCGGCCTCGCGCACGCGCAGCGCGACATTGCCTTCGGCTTCACGCAACAGGCGGTCGCGGATCATGCGGCTCGTCACCTTGTCGCCCTCGGTGCCCGCGAGCGGCGAATTGTTTACGATGAACGACATCGATACCGTCGGCGGATCGATCGGCTGCGCCGGCAGGGGCGTCTCGACGGAAGGGTCGCAGAAGGTGTCGGCCACAGTGCCCTTGGTGAGGCCAGCAATGGCAATGATGTCGCCAGCATCGGCCTCCTCAAGCGGCGTGCGCTCGAGGCCGCGGAAGGCGAGAATTTTGGTGATGCGCCCCTGCTCGATGGTCTTGCCGTCGGCGGACAGCACCCTGACCTGCTGGTTCGGCTTGACGCCGCCCGAGGTGACGCGACCGGTGATCAGGCGTCCGAGATAGGGATTGGCCTCCAGGATCGTGCCGATCATGCGGAACGGACCCTCCTCGATCTTCGGCTCCGGGACATGGCGCAGGATCAAATCGAACAGCGGCTGCATGCCGGCATCCTTCGGCCCTTCCGGGTTCTCCGCCATCCAGCCCTGCTTGGCCGAGCCGTAGAGAATTGGGAAATCGAGCTGCTCTTCGCTGGCATCGAGTGCGGCGAACAGGTCGAATACTTCGTTGATGACTTCGGTCGGCCGCGCGTCGGGACGGTCGACCTTGTTGATGACGACGATGGGCCGCAAGCCCACCTTCAGCGCCTTGGAAACGACGAACTTGGTTTGCGGCAGCGGCCCCTCGGCAGCATCGACCAGCACTAGCGCGCCATCCACCATGTTGAGAATGCGCTCGACCTCGCCGCCGAAATCGGCGTGGCCCGGCGTGTCGACGATGTTGATGCGGGTGTCCTTCCACTGCACGGACGCCGCCTTGGCGAGAATGGTGATGCCGCGCTCGCGCTCCAGATCGTTGGAGTCCATGGCGCGCTCGGCGACCTTCTGGTTCTCGCGGAAGGTGCCGGATTGCTGCAGCAGGCGGTCGACCAGGGTGGTCTTGCCGTGGTCGACATGGGCGATGATGGCAACGTTGCGGAGTTTCATGGAATGCTTCTTTTCGGTCCGGGCAATGCTCAAGCCGCGATCTCGCCGGACAACGGGATCTGTCTTCCGTTAACGCTCAAAACCCGGGATGTTAGGGGTGGTGCGTCACCCCAAAAACGAAGCCCGGCCAATGGACCGGGCACCTCTGACGCGTTTGCAGCGCAATATATTCAAGAAACGGCAAAAAACAATGGGTGTCGGCGGCCGATTTTGGCGCCAATTAGCCAATTAGAGCATGATCCGGAAAGATGGGGACCGGTTCTTCCCAGCAACAAACCCGAAGCGTTTGCGCGGAGATCATGCTCAATCAGGAATCCGGAGCGCGGCGGCGATGGTACCTGATCCTGCGGCGCCCCAAGGCATCAGGCGCCCTCTTCGGCGCCCGGATAGACGCCACTTAGGACCTCTTCAAAATGGCTCTTGACCGACTCGTTGCAGAGGCAGGCGCGTGCCTGCAGCGCCTCGCGGTCGCACACCAGAATGGCGCCGCGCCGGGTGTGCAGGATCCCTTCAGCCTTGAAAATCTGGATCACCCGGCTGGTGTAGCTGCGTCCCACCCCGAGCAGGGTCGAAAGCTGCTCGTGCGTGAGCGGCACGATTTCCTCGGCATCGGTGCGCTCCATCGCCGAGATGATCCATTTCGCGGTCCGCTGCTCGATCGAATGAATCGCATTGCAGGCGGTGGATTGGAATATTTGCGCCAACATGCAGTCCGCATAGCGCGCAAATACGTTGCGCAGGGTTTTTGACTGCGCCTTTGCCGCATCGAGCTTGTGGATGGGCAGGCGCACGAACGGGCCGCCGAATTTCACGGAGATGCGGGTATAGGCCGGCAAATAGCCTTCGCTGACGATGCCGCCGACCGCGCCTTCTCGCCCGACCAGAATGGTCTCGACGTTGCGACCGTCCTCGTTCGCGACCAGGAAAGTTGCAAGGCTCGGCCCACAGGGAAAATGCACGGTGTTGACGTCGTCGCCGGGACTATACAGCAGTTCGTCGGCCTCGCCCTGCTCATAGGCAAGGTACGGCGCGATCAGCGCGTAGTCATCGGCATCGAGCCGCCGCAACAGATTATTGTACGGCCGGTCGAGGACCATGAGCGTGTCATCTCGTCGCCTCAGCATCGCCAAGGTCCCTCCTCCGCCGAGATAATGGTTAACCGGTTCCGGAGTTCCTTTCCTAACTCCGCAGAAGGTGAAACTTCTTCGGGATGCGTTCGCCGGAGGAGCCAGCATCACACGCCCGGCAAGTTTGACGAAGGCCACTCTGGAGGGTGGCTGCCTACTTCTGTTCCGGTCGCGAGGCCGACGGCAGCGGCGGCGGTGGGGTGGGGGCAGATCGCGGTTGGCGCCAGGCTCCGGCCGTGCGTCCGGCGACCAGCCAATACACGAGCCCTGCGGCAATGCCGGCGCCGGTCATAATTTCCAGGTGTCGCCGCACGATGCCCTCGAAGCGCATGGTTTCGGTGTCGAACGGGACCAGCCCGAAATAGAAGAGAAGCCCCACCACTCCGCCGCCAACCGCATAGGCCAGCACGCTGCGGACGTAGAAGGCTTCGGTGATCGCGACGATGATCATCGCCGGTACCAGCGCAAAGCCGGAAACGAAAACGAAGCCGAAGCCGAGCAGGATGTCGAATGCGCCCTGGTCCACCGGACCGGCCCCGAGCTCACTGAACTCCGGAAACAGCAGCGCGCCGACAATAATCATCCCCGCCACGAGGCACGCGGCGAGAAATCCGACGAAGACGACGAAAAGGCGGCCGAGCAGCGTCATTCAGTCCGTCATGGCCATGGCGCGCAGCGCCTGGCGCTCGCGCGCGGAAAGTTTCTCTGTCTCCGATTTCAACTGCCCGCAGGCGGCGAGAATGTCGCGGCCGCGCGGCGTGCGCACCGGCGAAGAATAGCCCGCGTTGAAAATGTATTCGGAGAATCTTTCGATCTGGTCCCAATCCGAACATTCGTAGGCCGTACCGGGCCACGGATTGAACGGGATGAGATTAATCTTGGCCGGAATGCCCTTCAGCAGCTTGACCAGAAGCTTGGCGTCGTCGAGCGAATCGTTGACGCCCTTGAGCATCACGTATTCGAAGGTGATGCGGCGCGCGTTGGATGCGCCGGGATAGTCGCGGCAGGCCTGCAATAGTTGCTCGATCGGGTATTTGCGGTTCAGCGGCACCAGCTCGTCGCGCAACTCGTTGCGCACCGCATGCAGCGAGATCGCCAACATCACCCCGATCTCCTCGCCGGCGCGGACGATGTTCGGCACCACTCCGGAGGTGGACAGCGTGATGCGCCGGCGCGAGATGCCGATGCCTTCATTGTCGGCGACGATCAAAAGCGCGTCGCGTACCGCGTCGAAATTGTACAGCGGCTCGCCCATGCCCATCATCACGACGTTGGTGACGAGCCTGCCGCCGCTGTCGCGGTTCTCCCAGTCGTTGAGACGATCGCGCGCGACCATGACCTGGCCCACTATCTCGCCGGCAGTCAGGTTGCGCACCAACCGCTGTGTGCCGGTGTGGCAGAACGCGCAGTTCAAGGTGCAGCCGACCTGGGAGGAGACGCAGAGCGTGCCGCGGTCGGTCTCAGGGATGTAGACGCATTCGACCTCATGCGGCTTCTCGAGCTTTTCGCCGGAAGGAAACCGCAATAGCCATTTCCGGGTCCCGTCATTGGATATCTGCTCGGCGACCACTTCCGGCCGGTCGACGGTAAAATGCTTCGCCAGTTCGGCGCGCGTGTCCTTGGAGATGGAAGTCATCTCGTCGAAGCTCTTGGCACCGCGGAAATAGATCCAGTGCCAGAGTTGCTGCACGCGCATCTTGCGCTGCGAGGCCGCGACCTCGATGTCCCCGAGTCGCTCCGCCAGTTCGGCGCGCGACAGGCCGACCAGCGAGGGTCTCGCCGGCGGCACATAGGCCTCCAGTGGCATCTTTTCCAAAGGCGCGGCCGCTTCGGGCCTGGCCGGGGCTGTGTTGTTGATAGCTTCGCTCATGACACACCAGATAAGGCGTTCCGCGCTCGCTGGAAAGGCGTCACTGCGGCGGTTTCGTGCTTTAGGGGCGCGATGAGATTAGGTGGGATCGTCATCGCGCTCTAGGTTATTGTTTGAGCATGCTAGCGCTTGCAGTCCTGCGCGACCTTGTCGAGCGCCTGCGAAAGGCCTTTCAGCGAGAAGGTATCGATGGTTTCGGTACCCTTGGTCGAGACGGCCTTGACCACGGCATCGGGCGCGCGGCGCATCGCCTCGACCATGCGCTGCTCCTCGGCGGCGTTCTTGATCCAGAGCCCGTCGCCCTGGGTGTACATCGCGTAAGTCGCGCCGCCCACCTCTACTGTCGATTCGGAGCCCGGCTTCACGGTATAGCCGATCATCACCGAGACTTCGTTGAAGACCTTTTCCGCCGGGCGCGTCGATACGAAGGCGTAGGCCGGATCACGCGGCCGATTCGGCGGTTTGGTTTTTGACGATGTCGGCTTGGCCAAGGCAAAACACACCTTCTTGCCATTCGGAGCGGCGGTATAAGCACCCCAGCTACCGTACTGGCCGATCAGGGTCGGCTCGGCGTCGTTGGCGGCACGAGCGGGCGGCTTGGTGGCCGCCTTGGCAGTCTTTGTCGACTTTGACGGCTTTCGCGAGGACTCGGCTTGCGCCTGCGCGAGATGACACACCTCGCGCGCCAGCAGATTGATGATGAGAATTGTCAGCGCCCGCCGAAACCACATGGTGCGGTTGGTTCCCCCAATATTGTGACTGGAAGATGGCCCGAGATCAGAGCGATCCGGGGCGAGGCATAGCCGGGAATATGATTCGTGGAAAGCTACCCCGGAGCTTGTGCGAGTCAGCGCTTGCCTCGGGAGGCGCGCAGCTGCTCCCACTGGGCGTCGCTCCATTGCAGCAGGTCCTCTGCGCCGGAGGAACGCAAATGCGCTCCGCCGTCCTGCACCACCATTTCGCCGTTGATATAGGCGCCTGCATCCGAAATCAGAAAGCTCGCGAGATCGGCGAGCTCGCTGGTTGCGCCGACACGACCGAGCGGATTGCGTGCGGCCCAGCCCTGGTCGCGGCCTTCCGGGCGAAGCTGCCCTGAGGCGCCAGGTGTCGGAAAACTGCCGGGCGCGATGGCGACGGTACGGATGCCCTTCGGTCCCCACTCCACCGCAAGGCTCCTGGTCATCGCGAGCACGGCGGATTTCGCCATGGCCGACGGCACTGTGAAGGCGCGGCCGGTAATGGTCGAGGTCGAGAGGATCGAGAGCACGACGCCGGCGTGCCTGCCCTCGATCCAGCGCCTGCCCGCGGCGATAGTGCAATAAAGCGCGCCATGCAACGTCGGCGCCAGGATCGCGTCGGCTGCGCGGAACGACAGCTGCTCGGTTTGCGCGATGAAAGTTGCGGCCGCGTTGTTGACGAGGACATCCAGCGGCGCCTCGCGCCAAATTTCATCCATCATCGACTCCACGGCGGCGCCATCGCGGATGTCGCAAGGAAGCGCCGTGACGCTGCCGCCGCAAGCGGCGCGCATCTCGTTGGCGGTCCTCTCCAGCACCTCGCGCCTGCGGCCGCAGAGGACGAGCTCGGCCCCAAGCTCCAGGAAGCGCCGTCCCATCGCGGCGCCAAGCCCACTGCCGCCACCCGTGACGAGGATACGCTTGTTCTTGAGCAGGCCTTTTTCAAACATTGTTCGATCCCTTCCCACGCGCTTGCCAATTGTCGGCTGGCGGCAAATCCGGCATGAATCGAGAGCGCAATGGAGCCAGGTTGAATGCCCATCGCGCGCTCGCTTTTTGTTCGGCGCATGATCCTTTCGGAAAACCGGTATCTACTTTTCTGGATCATGCGCTAGCCTCAACTCTGCGTCCGAAACTCAGGTGTGTCCATGAAAGCCATTCTCTGTTCGCAATACTGCCAACCCGACGATCTCGTGCTGGCGGATCTGCCCGATCCGGTGCCGGAGGCAGGTCAGGCCGTGATCGCGATCAAGGCCGCCGCGCTCAATTTCTTCGACATCCTGATGATCCAGGGCAAATATCAGATCAAGCCGCCGTTTCCGTTCTCGCCGGGAGCGGAAATCGCCGGCGTGATCGAAAGCGTCGGCGCCGGCGTTACGGATCTCAAGGCGGGCGACCGCGTCGTTGCCTCCTGCGGCCATAACGGAGCGCGCGAGAAGATCGCGCTGCCCGCCGCGTCGATCGTCAAGATTCCCGACAATCTGGATTTCGACCGCGCCGCCGGCATCATTATCATTTACGGCACCGCACTGCATGCGCTGGAGGATCGTGCGAGCCCCAAGCAAGGTGAGACGCTGGCGGTGCTGGGTGCGGCGGGCGGCACCGGCCTCGCCGCTTGCGAACTTGGCAAGCTGATGGGGCTGAAGGTGATCGCCTGCGCGTCCTCGGAGGAAAAGCTCGAATTCGCGAAGGCGCATGGCGCCGAACTGACGCTGAACTATGCCAAGGAAGATCTCAAGGAGGGCTTGCGCCGCCTGACTTCCGGCAAGGGCGTCGACATCATCTTCGATCCCGTTGGCGGCAATTACGCCGAGGCCGCGCTACGCGCGACCGCTTGGGAAGGCCGCTTTCTGGTGATCGGGTTTGCCGCCGGTGAGATTCCGAAAATGCCGCTCAATCTCGCGCTACTGAAGGGCTGCGACATTCGCGGTGTGTTTTGGGGCAATTGGGCGCGGCTCAACCCGGCGAAGAATCGCGCCAATCTGGAGAAGCTCGTCGCCTGGACGGCCGAGGGCAAGATTTCCTCGCATGTCGACCGTACCTTCCCGCTGTCGCACACCGCCGAGGCGCTGAAAGTGCTGGCAGGCCGCAAGGCGATGGGCAAGGTGATCCTGCATCCCTGACGAGGAATGCCGCCGGCTCAGCTCAAGGCGGGCCGGCGGCATCCCGTGGATTGCGGCGCTCCCTGGAAAGCGCGGCTTAATCTCGGCGTCAAGTTGCGCGGGAATCGTCATGCAACTGCCATGTTTTGTCCTGGATGCCACAAGTCGGGCAAAATCGGCGCACCTCGTGTCGTGTGCGCTCACCTCAATAGATGATCGTGGCTTGCCGTCTCATCCGCGTCTCCTGCGCGACCGACGAAACGCGAATGATTACCGCGGAAGCTGCGACTTGTAGCTATTTCACGGGCATTTCGGCGCATCGGCCTCAAGGCCGAATCTTTTCGTCGTTGCAGTCGACGGTTACGACGAACGAGCAGCGACTACGTCGAATTTGAACGAAATGATGCGCGCAACCTGATTAGGAATTGCAGGTAGCTGCCTCAATGAATCCAAGATATCTCCCAATTCGTGCCGACGAGGGCCGTCTTTTGGGCTGATTCAAACGGCGATTTAGCCCGGTTCCAGTAGCGGGGCAGCATCCGGGCAATAACAATAAAAAGAGCAGGGAAGACGTTGGCCGAGGCTGCCCCGACTGTTGCGTTACAGTTGTGGGGAAGCATCACCATGGTAGAGCATAATACGCAGTTTCGGTCGTATGTTACCGATCTCGATGAGTTCGACGAACACTTAATCAGTTCTCAGCCAGCGACCTATCAATTCGGCCGGTCCGAGAGAGGCGATTACAGGTTGGACCAGGCGGTCCCGCTGTTTCTTGCCGATCCCGACGGCGAGCCGGATCCGCAGGAATTCCTACCGCTGCCGCGGCACAGCAGGCTCGTTTCGGTCGGCTCCAAGTTTCTCATCGCGCTTGTCGTGGCCGGTGGCGCTGCCGCGGCGGTCGCGTGGTTCTCACCCGATGCAGCGCGCAACATCATCGCCGAAGCCAAGGCCTCTATCGCCGCGGTGTCGGCGACTGCCGCGCCATCGATCGCAGCCAAGCCGGGTGACCGGCAGCTCACCGCGGCCGACATTCGGTTGAAAGATCCGGCGCGCGTCACCGCGCCGCTGGCTGAGGCTGCGCACGCAAGCCCGCCGCCTGCGCCCGCGCTGGTGAAGCTCGCCAGCGCCGCG
>Ga0134125_10009292_pt1 | contig 11069 bp, 9 predicted proteins | sample KB31751_FD_96464 | JGI IMG/M metagenome (GOLD analysis project Ga0134125, IMG submission 96464) | Terrestrial soil microbial communities with excess Nitrogen fertilizer from Kellogg Biological Station, Michigan, USA - KB3-175-1 | ecosystem: Environmental > Terrestrial > Soil > Unclassified ...
CGGAAATTAGGATCTGACGCATAAAGTGCATTTATGGTAGCTGCTCCTGTGGTATCGATTACACCAATTCCTGAAAAGGGGTTTGACCGGAACCAATCGTCATCAGGATTATCAATGGAGATAAAGTTGTTAAAAAAATTGGCACTTAGATCTCCATCCACCCCAAAATTTGATTTAATGACAGGCGAAGTGATCTGCCCAAAAGTATTTGAAGTAAAAAAAAGAAATAGAATATAAAAAATTCTTTTCATAGGCCACAGATTGAATTCGAACAGTTTTTTTCTTTTTTATTTAAAAGAAAAAAGTTTGCAACCCTAAAATTACTGCGCCTATAAGCTGAAATCAAGAGTAAAATGACGTCGATTTAATAATAGTAATTTCACTAAAAAACGTATATTTCACTGATATTGATAGAAAAAACAGTATTGAAAATTTAGGTTATTAAATAACCACATTCACCATTTTATTTTTTACAAAAATAATTTTCTTCGGCGTTTTTCCATCTATCCATTTTTGAACAATATCATTATTCAAAACGATTTTCTCAACCTCTTCCTGTGTAGCATCTAAAGAAATAGTCATCGTCGTACGCATTTTCCCATTAATGGAAACCGGGTATTCTTTTTCAGATTCAACCAAATATTTATTTTCCAATTTTGGATAAGTAGCGTTTAAAATGGACTCCGTATTTCCCAAAGCATGGTATAATTCTTCGGCAATATGCGGGGCGTATGGAGTTAATAAAATCAATAAAGGTTCAAGGATTTCTTTCTTACGGCATTTCAAATCTGAAAGTTCATTTACACAAACCATAAAAGCGCTGACAGCCGTATTAAAAGAAAAACGCTCTGTATCTTCTTCAATTTTTTTTATTGTTTTGTGAAGTGTTTTTAATTCTGCATCAGAGGCCTGTCCCCCCGCCCTCTCCAAAGGAGAGGGAGCCGAAGAAGTCCAGATTGCCCCCTTGACTTCATCAAAAAATAAGCGCCATAATTTTTTTAAGAACCGATGAACTCCTTCAATGCCTTTGGTATCCCATGGTTTGCTTTGCTCTACCGGTCCAAGAAACATTTCGTACATGCGAAAAGTATCGGCGCCATATTTATCCACCAAATCATTTGGATTAACAGTATTATATTTTGATTTGGACATTTTTTCTGTCTCTACACCGCAGATATATTTGCCGTCTTCTAAAATAAATTCCGCGTTTGCATATTCAGGTTTCGATTTTTTAAATGCTGCGATATCTAATTCGATGCCATCAACAATATTTACATCAACATGTAAAGGATTCAGTTCATATTCGTTTTTTAAATTCGAAGAAACAAAAGTGGTTGAATCTTTTATCCTATAAACAAATCTGCTGCTTCCCTGGATCATTCCCTGGTTCACCAATTTTTTAAATGGTTCATCAAAGCTTATCAATCCTAAATCATACAACACTTTTGTCCACAAACGGCTGTACAATAAATGGCCAACTGCGTGTTCTGTTCCGCCAATATAAACATCCACCTGGTTCCAGTAATCTGTTGCTTTTCTGTCAGCAAAAGTTTCATTATTATGCGGATCCATATAGCGAAGAAAATACCAACTGCTTCCCGCATAACCAGGCATAGTGGAGGTTTCACGTTTCCCATCTTTTGTATTTACCCAATCAGTAAGATTAGACAACGGCCCTTCACCATTTTTTCCAGGGCCATATTTTTCTACAAATGGTAATTCCAACGGAAGCTCTTTCTCGTCCAAAGGAATTGCAATGCCATCACTCCAGATAATTGGAAATGGTTCGCCCCAATAGCGTTGCCGGCTGACTCCTGCATCACGCATTCTGTAATTTACTTTTCGCTTTCCGATGCCCATTTCCTCAATTTTATTAATCGCAACAGGCAATGCATCTTTCATGATCATTCCGCTTAAAAACCCTGAATTTTCTAATGTTGCATCTTTGGTTGGATTCGCTTCTTTTCCATTAAAATCTTTTCCAATAATGTTTGTAATGGGAATATTAAAATGTTTCGCAAAATCAAAATCGCGCTGATCGCCGCATGGAACCGCCATGATAGCACCGGTTCCATAACCCGCCAACACATATTCTGCAATCCAGATTGGAATTTGTTTTCCGTCAAATGGATTGATGGCATAAGAGCCGGTAAAACATCCGGTGATTTGTTTTACTTCCGCCTGTCTTTCTCTATCACTTCTGTTTTTTACATAAGTAAGATATTCGTGTATAGATGACCGTTGTGCTTCAGTTGTAATTTCATTTACCAGTTCATGTTCAGGTGCAAGTACTAAAAAATCAACGCCGAAAATTGTATCGGGACGCGTGGTATAAACTTTGATGGAAAGAGTTTCGCTTTTTTTCGCCTCACCCCCGGCCCCTCTCCCCGCGGAGAGGGGGGAAGCCGCCAACTCATTTTGAATTTGTTCAATTACATTTTGAAAGCGATTATTCACTTCATCATTCGTAAATCTTATTATTCGGTAACCCAAGTTTTCTAAAAATTCAGTTCTGGAATCGTCATATTTTTTTTGTTCTGGATCGTTGTGATATTCCCCATCAATTTCTATTAATAATTTTTCATTCAGAAAGGCGAAATCAATAATAAACCCATCAATAACGTGTTGCCTCCTCACTTTTGATCCTAATTGATTATTTCTTAATCGTTGCCATAATTTCTCTTCAGCCGGTGTTTTTTCTTTTCTGTTTTCTCTGGATAAATCTTTTAATAAAGGCCAAAGCTTTCTATCGCTTGTCTGATACGATTTCTTTGCAGGAGAAGTTGTACTTCCCCCCTCTCCCTCGGGAGAGGGACCGGGGGTGAGGCCAAACTCCAACTCTGCGCCCTCACTGCGTCCAATCCAATTCCTTTGCATCTCTTTCATTGCATCGCTGAAGTTCACTGTTTCCAGGCCTTTCAGCAATCTCTCTGCATAATCAGTAATACGTAAATACCATTGCCGCATCTTCTTTTTTTCTACCGGAAAGCCGCCTCGTTCGCTTACGCCATTCACCACTTCATCATTTGCCAAAACAGTTCCCAGAGCTTCACACCAGTTCACTTCTCCATAAGATGAAAACGCCAAACGGAAATCCATTAAAATTTCCTGTTGTTTTTTTTCATCAAAACTTTTCCATTCGTTGGCAGTAAAGTGGTGAGAAGTGAATAATGAGTTACCAGCTCCTGATTCCTCAAAATTTTTTATCAGTGTTTCAATCGGCTCTGCTTTTTCATTTTTATGGTTGTACCAACTTTTAAAAAGCTGTAAAAATATCCATTGTGTCCAGCGGTAATATTCAGGATCGCTGGTTTTTATTTCGCGGCTCCAGTCATAACAAAAGCCAATTTTATCCAATTGATCTTTAAATGTGGCAATATTTTTTTCTGTAGTAATTGCAGGATGCTGACCGGTTTCCAAAGCATACTGTTCGGCTGGTAAACCAAAACTATCAAAACCCATCGGATGCAGCACATTAAAGCCTTTCAGCCTTTTGTAACGTGCATAAATGTCACTTGCAATATAACCCAAAGGATGGCCCACATGCAAACCAGCGCCACTTGGATAGGGGAACATATCCAGCACATAATATTTTGGCTTTTCGAATGAATTACTCACTTCGTAAATCGCGGATTCCTTCCATTGTTTCTGCCATTTTTTTTCTATCTCTCTGAAATTATATTCCATTCTTTTATTGTTAATACTTATCTTAAAAAACTGAAAAATTTTCCTGCAAATCTTTCGGTAAAATATAATCCTTTCACTTTTTTTTTGTGAAAGAAATGTTATTGATTTATTTCATATTCTTTTCAACCACTGATGTAAATTACATTAGCATTTGCGAAGGCGCAAAAATACTAAACCTGTTTAAAATCATTTATTTTTGCCGCGGCTTAAAAGGCAAAAAACATCCTTATCATTATGGCTCAATTTGGCAAAGCATCAACAAAACGCGGAAAACCTTCTTATGTATATGCCATCATTGGCGTTTCTTTGGTCTTGTTTCTCTTTGGAATTGTGGCATGGATATTTTTAAATATTAAGAAAACCGGCGATTATTTTAAAGAGAACATTCAGTTGCATGCCTACATTTATCGCACTGCATCAGATCAGCAAATTGATTCTCTAAAAAATTATATCACTGCGCTTCCTTATGCAGTTAAGGTAGAATATATAACAAGAGAAAAAGCAATTGAAAAATACAACCAGGAGAATGATACGCTTTGGAAAAAGCTTGCCATTAGCAATCCTTTGCCTGAAAGTATTGATTTTTATGTAAAAGCTAATTATGTTGATAAAGATAGCCTGGCGAATTTGGAAGATTCGCTGATGACGAATTTTCCGCACACGGTTTCGGAATTTCAAACACCAAAGGCTACAGTGGCAGGCGTGAGCCAGTTTGTAAAAACAACGACGATTGTCTTGCTTGTCGTCGCTATTATATTGTCTCTTTTGGTAATAGTATCAATTGATAATACGATCCGGCTTGCCATGTACAGCAACCGGTTTATCATAAAAACAATGCAAATGGTTGGCGCCACGCGATGGTTTATTACACGGCCGCTTGATGGCCGGGCAATCGTAAACGGGATTATTGCTTCTGCCATTGCCATTGCGCTGATGATAGGATTCATCGGTCTTTCCGAAAAATTTATTCCTTACCTGAAAATTTTGCACGACACGTCCAATATGTTGTTAATCTTTGCCGGAATTATTATTCTTGGTATTTGTATCACACTTTTGAGTACACATCGTTCTGCATTAAAATACTTAAAAATGAAATTGGATGATTTGTATTAATCAAAAATCATCTGCATTTCTTAACATTGCAAAAAATTAAAAAGATGAGTACAGTTAAAAAAGCTACTCCGGTTACAAGTCACAAAGAAATTCATCATACTCAAGAAAGCGTATTATTTACAAAAGATAATTATAAATGGATGCTGATTGGATTGATTGTTATGACCATCGGATTTTTTTTAATGGCCGGTGGAAAAAGTCCTGATCCGAATGTTTTTAACGACAATCAAATTTATAGTTTCAGACGAATAACCCTGGCGCCAATTTTAATTGTAGGCGGACTGATCATTGAAATTTTCGCGATCATTAAAAAACAAAAGTAATTCTCTAACAAGCCGTTTAAGCGATGATTTATTCATCGCTTTTTTTTATGCTTGTTCATTTATTTACAAGCCTCCACAAAATGAATATTGTACAATCAATTATAATCGGAATTGTAGAAGGTATTACAGAATTTATTCCTATTTCTTCTACAGGACACATGATCATTGCAGAAAAATTATTAGGAATAAAAGAAGATGAGTTTACTAAAATGTTTACGGTTGCAATTCAGCTTGGAGCCATCCTTGCCGTAGTAGTTTTGTATTGGAAAAAGTTTTTTGATTTTAAAAACCTTCATTTTTATTTCAAACTAATTATTGGAATCATACCTGCAGTGATTTTAGGATTATTATTTTCCAATAAAATAGACGAGTTACTGGGAAGTGCTACTACTGTTGCCTTTGCGCTTCTTGCGGGTGGAATTATTTTGCTTTTTGTTGACAAGTTTTTCAATCATCCGACCATCCGTTCTGAGAAACAGGTTTCTTATCTGAACTCATTTACGATTGGGATTTGGCAATGTCTTGCGATGATTCCTGGCGTGAGCAGAAGTGCCGCTTCTATCATTGGCGGAATGCAACAAAAACTAACGAGAAGTGCCGCAGCAGAATTTTCTTTTTTTCTTGCAGTACCAACTATGATTGCAGCAACCGGATATAAATTATTCAAACATTATCACGACAACGGGGGATTTTCAGCGCCGGAAATAAAACTTCTTTTGATTGGAAATGTTGTTGCATTTTTTGTGGCGCTTCTTGCTATCAAATTCTTCATTAATTTTTTAAAGAAGCATGGATTTCGCATTTGGGGAATTTACCGGATCATAATCGGATTGGTTTTACTGGTACTTATTTACACAGGCTACCTGCAATAGTATTCTCCTTGAATCATTTTCAGAAAAAAAGAAAATTTTGATTTTTGTAAGCGATAATAAGCAAATTCCTAATTCTGTTTTTGATTTTAAAAGCTTAATTTTTTTCTACTCTTTTAAAAAAGAATAATTTTCGTCCAAATAAATTTTATTATTTTCAACCATTATTCTTTTTAAATGCAAACTGCTTCTAAAAAAGTGATTACAGGCTGGGCCATGTATGATTGGGCCAATTCAGTTTATAGCCTTGTAATTACTTCATCGATTTTTCCTGCTTATTACGAAGCTGTTACTTCCGGAAAAAAAATTGTTTTTCTTGGCAGGATTTTTAATCAGCCTTCGGCTTTATATGCTTATGCGGTCGCATTTTCTTTTTTAACCGTGGCCATTATTTCGCCATTGCTTTCTTCCATTGCAGATGCTTTTGGAAGTAAAAAAAGATTCATGCAGTTCTTTTGTTATCTGGGTTCTTTAAGTTGCTGTGCAATGTATTGGTTCAAGCCTAATAATCCTCAATTAGGAATTGTACTTTTCATCATTGCGTCTATTGGTTTTGGCGCCAGTCTTGTTTTTTATAATGCCTACCTGCCTGAAATTGCAGCCGAAAAAGACCAGGACCAGGTGAGCGCCAAAGGGTTTGCACTGGGTTACATTGGCAGTGTTATCCTGTTGATTATTTGTTTGATAATTGTTACCAAACCTGCTTTGTTTGGTATTGCTGATTCTGCCAAAGCAACGCAAATATCTTTTCTTCTTACTGGCATTTGGTGGATGGCATTTGCACAAATCACTTTTGCAGTTTTGCCCCAGGGAATCGCAAACCCTGTTTCAAAAAGCCACAACGTTTTTACAAAAGGTTATGCAGAATTAAAAAAAGTATGGAATGAATTAAAAAACCAGGCAACTTTAAAACGCTTTTTGCTTGCTTTCTTTTTTTTAGGAATGGGCGTAGAAACTGTGATGTATTCAGCTGCATTATTTGCAAAGCAACAAATTTTTCCAAACACAGGTAATAAAGAAACAGATGCTGCAAATAGTGGAAAGTTGATTCTTACTATTTTAATTATTCAGATTGTTGCTATCGGTGGCTCTTATTTATTTTCATTTTCTTCAAGAAAAATAGGCAATTTAAAAGTGTTGTTGATTGGCGTTCTCATCTGGGCAGGAATTTGCGCATGGGCTTATTTTGTTTATACAGAATTTGCATTTTATTGTCTTGCAGGAACTGTGGGACTTGTAATGGGTGGCATTCAATCTCTCAGCAGATCCACTTATTCTAAGTTTATGCCACCTACAAAAGATACAGCTTCCTATTTCAGTTTTTATGATGTTTGTGATAAAGTCAGTACCGTCATCGGTATGACAACTTTTGGTATGGTAACTGAAGGATTAGGAGGAATGAGAAATGCAGTATTATTTTTGATGACTTATTTTATTATTTCATTTGTTATTTTGTTATACACTTTGGCAAAGCAGCCAAGATTACAAATTGTGCAATAAGGAATCTTGAAAGTCGAGGGATTTTTTTAAAATTAAAATTCTATGAAATTATATTCTATAAATGCCGGTCATTTTAAATTGGATGGGGGCGCTATGTTTGGCGTTGTTCCGAAGAGCATGTGGAACAAATTAAATCCCTCTGATGAAAATAATATGTGCAACTGGGCGATGCGATGTTTGTTGATTGAAGATGAAGGAAGGATGATCCTCGTAGATAATGGAATGGGAAACAAACAGGATGAAAAATTCTTTGGTTATTATTATTTGAATGGTGATGATACTTTGGAAAAATCACTGAAAAAATATGGTTTTTCAAAGGACGATATTACAGATGTTTTTTTAACGCATCTTCATTTTGATCATTGTGGTGGTTCTATAGAAAAAATAAATGATCAATTTGTTCCGGCTTTTAAAAATGCTACGTATTGGAGTAACGAAAACCACTGGAAGTGGGCGGTTCATCCGAATGATCGTGAGAAAGCAAGTTTTTTAAAAGAAAATATTTTACCAATACAGGAAAGCGGAAGACTAAAATTTGTTGAAACAAAACAAGGAATTGAATTTACTAAAAATGTAAATATTCGTTTCGTAAATGGCCACACAGAATCCATGATGCTTCCGCAAATAAAATACAAAGACAAAACGATTGTTTACATGGCTGATCTTTTGCCTTCGGTTGCCCATATTCCAATTCCGTATGTGATGGCTTATGATACGAGACCTTTAGAAACTTTAGTAGAAAAAAAATCATTTCTAACAGAAGCTGTGGAAAAAAATTACATTTTATTTTTTGAACATGACCGGGAAATAGAATGTTGTAATCTTCAACAAACCATAAAAGGAATTCGCAGTAAAGAAACTTTTAAGCTTGAAAATATCTTATAAATAATTTTTCTATAATGAAAAAAATCTCTTTCATTTTTCTATTGGTAAGCGTTTCCATAATTATTTATTTTTTTATTCAAGAGCAATTCAGAGGCATTACACTTTCATCAACAGAAAATATTATTTTGTCGATAACTTATCTCGTTGTCGGCATCTCTCTTTTAATTTTATTCAGGCTGAAACATCTTGAAAATAAGCAGCAGTAAAAATTAATAAGTAAAATTTTTTGTAAAAATTGTATTTACCGAAAGCTGATCAACGAAGTAAGCGGATAACGCAAATTTCTGTAAGCCATCATATCAACTTTGATAGAACCCACTGAAATCGGGCTTTCAGCTCGTAATAATAAATGATTGGCATCATCGCTGACCCATACATTCATGTTTTCGCCACCCTGGAAAATAGTTCCTTTGATCAATAATGGTTTGAATTTGATCGCCCGGAATTTTCCATATTTTGTTTTTACATTTTCCTTTCCTTCATAGCGCAGATAAAGATGATAGATCTGATCATCTAAAAACATATCGAAAGGAATTTTATCGCCAGGTCTGTATTTATTGAAATTAATATTTCTTGCGTAATAAACGGAACTGATCACATCCTGGATGCATGGAGTAACTTTAAAAACACCGTTTGTAGTTACTGCTGTTCCTGCCTTATGGTTAAAAGTAATATTGTTATAAATTTTTGATCCTCCTTCGTAAACGTTCCTGATAAATTTTACCGGAAGCATTGTTGCTGTATCAATGTAAGTTTCATAACGATCACGAACTTTATAAAAATTATCAAAGAAAGAATAAGATTCGCCGGTTCCTGTACAATGGTAAACGGGAATGCCATTATATCTTTCAAGTGTTGTGGTAAATTTCGCTTCTCCTGCACCAACATACATTCCAAGCGTAGTATAATAAACTTTCATTGTTACTTCTTCTCCTGCATTAAACGCCGTATTGTGAACTCCGCAAAATTCCCCGGCATCTTGTTGCTGGGTTGAAAAAAGTAACAGTAAAAGTGAGATAAATGCTTTCAAATTCAATTGTCTTTAAAAATTTTTATACCTAATATTAAAATACTTCCTGCCACCGCCGGAATAAATAAATTGATGAACCAAATACCAAAAGTAGTGCCTAAGATGCCCAATGTGTTCACACTATATATGCTGAACAATTCCGTACTGAACTTTCCACGAATTCCTAAATCAGCAATAGCGAAGGATGGAACAATTGCCAACACTAAAAAAAGAATACTGATAATCCAAAAACATTCTACCCAAAATATTTGAACCTGTAAAACCTGCAGTAGCAATATATACTGTATGACGAAAACCAAATAGCGAAAGAAAGATAGAGAAAGTAGCCTTAACAATAATTTAGCAGTGAATTCCTCTAAAACGTTAATGTATTGTATAAATTTTTTTGATGCCGGAATCTTTTCAATGATTTTTATGAGCCACGAAAGGCGAAAGAAAAATAAAATAAGCAGAACGGTTATCAAAGAAGAAATGAATAGTAAAACCTGGATCCAAAAAACTGAAAGTCCCATTAATGATCCGGTTGGAGTTTTTTGAAAATATAAAATGTATAACAATCCCCCACAACCTAAAATCAATGTAATGATGAGCTGACTTATACTTCCAGCGATTGACAAAGAAATTCCCTGGATACGGCTTCCTTCTTTTACATACAAAATTCTTCCTCCATATTCTCCCATTCTGTTAGGCGTGTTTAATGATAAAGCAAGGCCACTTAAAACTGATTTATAGGCACGCCAAAAACTCATTTGCTGGATTGGTTTTACCAATACCTGCCATTTACGTGCTTCCAGGCCCCAATTAATCAATGCAAGAAAAATTACCAGCCAAAATTTCCATGCCTGTTTTCCAAACGGAGCCTCTTTAATAAGCGCGATTGATTCATGAAGATGTGGCTGTGATTTTATTTGCTGGTAAAGTGAATAAAATAACCAACCGGCCAATAAAGGCGCAAGAACGTATTTGAAGATTATTTTAATATTTTTGTTGCCCGTCATAAGAAGCAGCTTCTGATTCCTCTTTCTTTAAAAAGCGGTAAAAATAAACTTCAATTGCATACAAATTCAAAAATCATTTTAGGTATTGATCCCGGAACCCTGGTTATGGGTTTTGGAATTATTGAAATCAGTTCGTCAGGAATGAGTTTGATTGTGATGGATGTTTTAAAGCTCTCTCCAAAAAAAGATGCTTATGAAAGACTTCAGATCATTCATGAAAAAGTGAGTGGCCTGCTTCGCGAATTTTGTCCTCATGAGTTTGCTATCGAAGCTCCTTTTTTTGGAAAAAATGTACAAAGTATGCTGAAGCTTGGACGCGCTCAGGGTGTAGCAATTGCTGCTGCAATGCAGGCAGGAATTCCGGTAACAGAATATTCTCCAAGAAAAGTAAAACAATCAATTACCGGAAATGGAAATGCTGATAAACTGCAGGTTTTGAAAATGTTACAACGACTGATTTCTTTTGAAGAAAATCCAAAATATTTTGATGCTACTGATGCGCTTGCTGTAGCAGTTTGCCATCATTTCCAAGGAAATAGTTTATTAAATAAATCTCCTAAAAAACTAAATGGCTGGAAAGATTTTTTAGTGCAAAATCCGGGAAGAGTGAAATAAAATCGTAATTGCTTCTTCGTTTGCTACATGATAAAAAAATGCTGTTATC